>ERZ773144.74-NODE-74-length-86079-cov-33.878615_pt1 | contig 86079 bp, 68 predicted proteins | sample MGYA00580849_ERZ773144 | MGnify/ENA primary metagenome ERZ773144 (study PRJEB29015, sample SAMEA2737861) | human gut metagenome | biome: human gut; feature: human-associated habitat; material: faeces | place: China | collected 2012 ...
TGCCTTGAAAACCTCTCAGTCAGCTGCGCTGACAGCTCCCCTATCAGGGGAGCCACGGACCATGAGCCACGGCTGTCCGTTCTGGCAGCCGTCCTGCGCCTTCCGTTGGTCGGCACCTGACGGACCAGAATGGCTTGGGATGGCCCATGCGGATTATGCCTCCCCTAATAGGGGAGGTGGCCGTAAGGCCGGAGAGGTTGCCTTGAAAACCTCTCAGTCAGCTGCGCTGACAGCTCCCCTATCAGGGGAGCCATGAGCGGGCCGCCTTCACAGGACGGCCTCTACGAACCAAGAGCCACGAACCACTAGCCACTAGCCACTAGCCACGAACCACTATTTCTTTCGTCTTTGGCGGAAGAAATCTTTCATCAGGGCCGCACATTCCTCGGCGCGGACGCCGGCTGTGACTTCGGTCCGGTGGTTGAGGCAGTCGTTGTCGACGAGGTGGAACAGGGACCGCACGGCTCCCGCTTTGGGGTCGTCGCAGCCGTAGACGACCCGGTCCAGGCGGCTGTTGACGATGGCACCGGCACACATGGGGCACGGTTCGACGGTCACATAAAGGGTACAGCCTGTCAGGCGCCAGCGGTTCAAGGCGCGGCAGGCTTTTTCAATGGCTAAGAGTTCGGCGTGGGCCGTAGCACAAGGCAGGCTTTCGCGCAGGTTATAGGCCCGGGCGACGACTTTCTTTTCATAGACGATGACGGCACCGATGGGGATTTCCCCGACGGCATAGGCCGTCTTGGCTTCAGCCAGGGCTTTGCCCATATAAAATTCATCTTTGGTCATGTTGAATCTCCTTGGTAAAAAATTTACGTCTATCATAACACGAAAACAGGGAAGGGGGAACTATTATGGATGCCATTTGGTGGCAGATTTTCGACTTGTTGGGGACGACGGCCTTTGCCGTATCCGGCGTCTTTGCGGCCATTTCCCGGCGCATGGACCTGTTCGGCATCTTCGTCCTCAGTGCGGCGACAGCCGTCGGCGGCGGTATCATCCGCGATATCCTCATCGGCAATATCCCTCCGGCAGCCTTTAAGAACAGTATTTATCTATGGATCATCCTCGGCTCGATGGCCGTCATCACGATTATCGTCCGCTATTTCAATATCCGCATGTGGCGCCGCGTCGTCGGCAAGCTCTCCATCTGGTATCTCGTCTGCGACGCCATCGGTCTCGGTTCCTTTACGGTCACCGGGACCCTCCTGGGCTGTTTCTACTATCCCGACTACTGGATCCTGGATATCACCCTCGGCGTCCTGACGGCCGTCGGCGGCGGCGTCATCCGCGACGTCCTGGCCGGCCGCATCCCCGGCGTCCTGCGCAAGGAGGTCTACGCGACGGCGTCCCTCCTGGGAAGTATTTTTCTCTACGGGGCGGTCATCCCCTTTGAAGTACCCCTGGAAGTCGGGGCTATCGTCAGCTTTTCCGTCACCGTCGCCATCCGCCTGGTCGCCATCCGCCTGCACCTCAATATCCCCAGGATCCGCCGCGTCCGCCATCGGAGGGCGTCGTAGGGGACGGGCTTAGAAATTTTTCCCTCCCACATCAAACATCAAACTTTCAACTTCAAACTTGACCAGCCCCGTGATATAATAAAGGGTACAATTTTTTTTCTTCATACTAGGAGTGATAACGTGAATCTGTTACAGAAAGCAGTCAGCCTGGCCGTAGCGTCTTTCTTTTTATGTGCCTCGCCGGCTGCACTGGCAAAGACGATTTTATATGTACCCCAGGATGACCGGCCTGTCGATTATGAATATACGGTCAGTACGGCCGAAGCGGCCGGCTATGATGTCCTGACGCCGCCGGCCCAGTATTTGTCGGGCATGAATTTCCACGGTTCGCCGGATAAGCTCATGGCCTGGGTCGATGCCAATGCCGGCAAGGCCGACGCCATGGTCCTGTCCATCGATTCCCTGGTCTATGGCGGCCTTGTCGATTCGCGCAAGCATAATCTGCCCATGGAAACGCTGACGGCGCGCCTGGAAAAGGTCGAAGCCCTGCATAAATCGCACAAGAAGGTACCCATTTATGTCTTCAGTACGGTCATGCGCAGTCCCTGGGCTGGCGGCAAAGGCGTAGAACCGGACTATTACCTGACCATGGGGTCCGACATCTATCAGCTGGCGTCGCTCCAGGCCAAGATGGACGAAGAAGGCCTGAATCCGCAGGAACGGAACGACTGGTTCGCCATCATGCGCCGCGTACCGATGGAATACCTGCAGGACTGGTATAACCGGCGCCGCAAGAACATGAGCATCAATTACCGCCTCATCGACGATGCCCGCAAAGGTGTCTTTACCTATTACAGCCTGGGCCACGATGACAATTCCGTTAGCACCCAGTCGTCGCTGGAATCGAAGTACCTGGAAATGGCCGGTGACGGCATCCCCAAGACGGCTTTCGGCTCCTTCCCCGGTGCCGACCAGCTGGGCCTGCTGCTCATCACCCGGGCCAGCAACGATTTCAATAATTATCATCCCAAAATCACCGTCATCTATCCCTTGGGCGGCGGTGAAAAGACTGTGCCCCGCTACGACGGCCAGGCCATTGGCAAGACCATTGCGTCCCACGTCGAAGCCATCGGCGGCACTATGGTCGACAACGAACGGCCGGACCTGTTGCTGGCCGTCAATACGCCGCTGACGACGTCGACGACGGAATCGGCCAACTTCGAGAACTTCCCAATCATGCTCCAGTCGACGCGGGATTTCCTGACGCAGATCGAAAAGGCCGTCAACCTCGGCATCCCCGTCAGCATCGTCGACCTGGCCTTTTCCAACGGTTCCGACAACACCCTGGTCTACGGCCTCTATCAGGATCAGATGATGTACCGCCTGGCCGCCTATAACGGCTGGAATACGGCCAGCAACTCCGTTGGCTACGGTATCGCTCAGGGCGTCCTGTCCAAGTACATGACGGCCGATGCCCACCGCGACATGCTGACGACGCAGTACCTGGACAACTGGGCTTATCAGGCTAATGTCCGCGACTACATCTACCGCATGCAGCAGAAACTGGAAGCCGGCGTCGTCACCCAGTACTACCCGACGCTCAACGAAGAGCTCCAGAGCCGCACGAAGGAACAGCTCCAGCGCTATGCGTCGACGTATCTCGGCATCGACCCCAAGACGGTCGATGTCACCCTGCCGTGGCAGCGCCTGTTCGAAGTCTACGTCGATGTCAAGCCGGCGCCGACAGTCCCCCTGGAAGCCGACGTGCGCCATGACATGAACAGCCGCGAACTCCAGTCCCTGGCCAATGAGGTTTCGGAAGCGCAGGCTAAGCTCGATGCGTCCCGGACGGTCAATGCCGACGGGACGGTCAGCCAGGCCGACCCGGCCGTCCAGGCCCAGCTCCAGGCAGCCAAAGCTGCCGCCCAGGCCCGGTATGAACAGGAAAAACAGGCCCAGGCCATCAATCACAGTGAAGAAAAAGCCCAGCAGAGCCGTACCTGGGCTGCACAGAAATAAGAGAGCCTATGGAACAACAGAAACAGACAACGACACAACTTCATCAGGGACGACGCGTTCCCCGCAAAAAGAAAGGCCGCCGTATAGTTGCCGTCTTGGCCGGTCTCATCTGCCTCGGCGCCGCTGCCGTGGCTTATGGCTATTTCGGCCCGAATTTCCTCCTGCCCTATAAGAGCGGCTACGTCCATGTCCGCAGCGACATGACGGCTTCCGAAGTCGGCGATATCCTGACCGATAAGGGCTATATCGCCAGCCCCTTGTGGTTCCGCGCCGTAGCGACCGTTACCGGCCAGGCCGGGGACATCCATGCCGGCGAGTATACCCTCGATTCGCGCATGAGCCTCCATGCCCTGCTGGACAAGCTGACCAGTGGCAAGTCCGAAGCGGACCGGCTGGTCGTCCCCGAAGGCTATACGGTCCGGGAAATCGCCAAAGCCGTCGCCGCCAACGGCCGCATCAGCGAAGCCGATTTCCTCAAGGCCGCTTCCTCGTCGAACCAGCTCCTGCCGTATATGAAGGGAAACCGCAAAGTGACCTTCCCGACGGAAGGTTTCTTGTTCCCCGATACATATTTCATCCCTTATGACGCCACGGCAGACGACGTCATAGCCATGATGATCAAGAACTTCGACGACCACTTGACGGACGCCATGAGAGCGGGCATTGCCAAGCAGAACTTGTCGATTTACCAGTTCGTCACCTTGGCTTCGCTCATCGAAAAGGAAGCGAAATACGAAAAGGACCGGCCCCTCATCGCGTCGGTCTTCGAGAACCGCCTGAAGATCCACATGAAGCTCCAGTCCGATGCCAGCATTTCCTATGCCATGGGGACCCACAAGGCGGCATACAGCATCAATGAGACCCAGTACGATTCGCCGTACAATACGTACCGTTATGAAGGCCTGCCGCCGGGACCCATCGGCAATCCCGGCATGGATTGTATGGAAGCCATCCTGGAAGCGCCGCCGACGAAGTACCTCTATTTCGTCGCCGATAAGGACGGCCATAACTATTTTGCCGCTACTTATGAAGAACACATGAAGAACGTCCAGGAGCACATGCCATGATGGACGCCTTGTTTGAAGAAATGAAAGCCTGTGCCAGGGAACAGGACCTGCCCATCCTGCGCGACAGCGAACTTCCCTTGTTCACGGGCATCGTGGCGTCGTGCCGGCCGTCGCGGGTCCTGGAAATCGGCACCTGCATCGGCTATTCGGCCTTGCAGATGGCGCCGTTCCTGGCACCGGGCGGGACGATTACGACGATTGAACTTGACCGTGAGCGCTACGACCTGGCCTGCCGGTTCTTCCGGCGCTCGCCGTATGCCTCGGTCATCACGGCCCTCCACGGCGACGGGACGGAACTGGCCGGGGCTTTGCCCGGTCCGTGGGACTTCGTCTTTCTCGACGGGCCGAAAGGGCAGTACGTGCGCCAGCTGCGGCAGCTCCTGCCCAAGCTCCTGCCCGGTGCCATCGTCGCAGCCGACAACATCGATTACCATGACATGTTTTACCTCGAAGGGCCTTTGCCGCATAAGCACCGCACGGCTGTAACCCGCCTGCGGGAGTTCATGGACCTCGTCGGCGACCGGTCCCGTTTCGAGACTGTATTTTTTGAAAATGGCGACGGCATGACCGTTTCGCAATGGAAAGGATAAGAGAATGGGAAAAATGGAATTGCTGGCTCCGGCCGGCAGTATGGATAAAATGAAGATGGCCTTTTTATACGGTGCCGATGCCGTCTACCTGGGAGGGAAGTCCTTCGGCCTGCGGGCTTTCAGCGACAACTTTTCCAATGAAGAACTGAAGGAAGCCGTCGACTACGCCCATGCCCGGGGCAAGCACATCCACGTGACGGTCAATATCTTCCCGCACAACGACGACCTCAAGGCCCTGCCGGATTACCTCGTGTACCTGCGCGACATTGGCGTCGACGCCATCCTCATCGCTGACCCGGGCATCTTCGCCATGGCCCGGCAGCTCGTGCCCGACCTGCCTGTCCACGTGTCGACCCAGGCCAATACGACCAACTGGGCGTCGACGAAATTCTGGCATGACAACGGCGCATCGCGCGTCGTCATGGCCCGCGAAGTGAGCCTCCGCGACGTCAAGGAAATCCACGCCAAAGTGCCCGATGTCGAACTGGAAGGCTTCATCCACGGCGCCATGTGCATTTCCTATTCCGGCCGCTGCCTGCTGAGCAATTATTTCACCCAGGGCGACCGCGACTCGAACCGCGGTGAATGTGTCCAGTGCTGCCGCTTCAAGTACAACGTCGTCGAAGAAAAGCGGCCAGGCCAGTATTTCCCCGTCGTCGAAGATGAACGGGGAACGTATATCTTCAACTCCAAGGACCTCTGCCTCCTGCCGTATCTGCCGGACCTCTACGACGCAGGCCTTTCCAGCCTGAAAATCGAAGGGCGCATGAAGAGCATCCATTACGTCGCTACCGTGACCAAGGTCTATCGCCAGGCCTTCGATGCCTACGAAGCCGATCCGGAACACTTCACGGTCCGCCAGGAATGGCTCGACGAACTGGAAAAGATTTCCCACCGGCCCTATACCCGGGGCTTCTCCGTTTCCCGGCCGACGGCGGCCGACCAGGTCTACAGCCAGTCGAGCAATACCCAGACCCATGAATTTATCGGCCTGGTCAAGTCCTACGATGAAGAAAAGGGATTGGCCTGGGTGGAACAGCGGAACCACTTCAAGCTGGGCCAGACTGTCGAATTTCTCCAGCCCAAAGGCCAGCTGGTCCGCTATACTATCGACCGCATCGTCGACGAAGACGGGCAGGACCTCGACGCTGCCCGCCACGCCCAGCAGCTCGTCGGCCTGGCCGTACCGCAGCGGCTGGAACCGTATTCCATGATGCGCCGCCAGGTGAAGAGCCATGTTTGATGAAGACTGGGTCTACTTCCAGGCCCCTCCGGCAGAAATGACCTTCATCAACCGCATCATCGAAGGCTGTGACTACCTGGGCGTCGTCACGGCCCTGGATGGCAGGAAGGGCCTGGGCTTCGTCAGGACGACAAAAGACACGGCAGGGGAGACAAAAGAGGTACTCCAATCCCTGCCCATCCCGGTCCGGATCCTGAGCCGCCAGGAAGCGCTCGCCGCAGCTGGACAACAGTAGTGTATAAAATTTACAGAATTTATAGTTATACGATTTAGTGAAAAGCGCTGCCCCTGACGGCAGCGCTTTTTTTGCTCTTCAAAACATTGTATTTTAAAAAATAGCAGTCCTTGTTGTAACATGTAAAATAGTTGTTTTTACTATCCATTTTTTGGCGGTTAGCCCTTTAAATTCTTGACAGAATTGGTGTATAATTAATGATATAATCATAAAATACTTTATAGCGTATATTATATGCGTATACGGTATGCTATTGAATCCAAGACCCGCCGTCTGACGATACGATGTCCATTATCATACATACTGAAACCATAAGCGAAGCGGCCGGGTCCCAGTCAAGTAAGGAGGAGCTTCTATGAAAAAATCTAATTGCCTGGCCATGATTCTGGCCGGCGGGAAAGGGAGCCGTCTGGGCGTCCTGACCAAAGATCAGGCTAAACCGGGCCTCTTGTTCGGCGGAAAATACCGCATCATCGACTTCCCCTTGAGTAACTGCCGCAATTCCGGCATCGATACGGTCGGTATCCTGACCCAGTACCAGCCGCTGGAACTGAACTGGTATATCGGCAACGGCAGTTCGTGGAACCTCGACTCGACCAAGGGCGGGACCTATGTCCTGCCGCCATATCAGAGCGACGGCGGCTCCAACTGGTATCGCGGCACGGCCGATGCCATCTATCAGAACCTGAACTTCGTGGAAATGGTAGGCGACGATTACGTCCTCATCCTGTCCGGCGACCACATCTATTCCATGGACTACGACAAGATGCTTAATTTCCACAAGAAACATCACGCCAAGGCCACTATCGGCACGATCCGCGTCCCCTGGGATGAAGCCAGCCGCTTCGGCATCATGGTAGCCGACGAAAACATGCGCATCACCAAGTTCCAGGAAAAACCGGCCAAACCGGAAAGCAACCTGGCTTCCATGGGCATTTACATCTTCGACCGGGACGTCCTGGAATCGTACCTCAAAGCCGACGCCAAAGATGAAAAATCGGAACACGACTTCGGCAAGAACGTCATCCCGGCCATGCTGGGCGACAAGATTCCCCTTTATGCCTATCCCTTTGAAGGCTACTGGAAGGACGTCGGCACCATCGACAGCTTGTGGCAGGCCAATATGGACCTCATCGCCGACGAACCGCCTATCGACCTGCGCGACAGCCATTGGCGCATCTACTCGGGCAACCAGAGTTTCCCGCCGCACCTCATCGGTCCCAAGGGGTCGGCCAAGAGTTCCCTCATCGCCGAAGGTTCGGAAATCTTCGGGACCGTCAGCAATTCGGTCATCTTCTACGGCGTCACCATCAAAGAAGGGGCGAAAGTTACGAACTCCGTCATCATGCCGGGGACGGTCGTCGAAGAAAATGCCGTCATCGACAAGGCTATCCTGGGCGAACGGTGCCATATCTATCCTGGCGCTGTCCTTCACAATGAAGATGGCTCTGTCGCCGTACTGGGCCGCAAAGGGGAATTGAAACCAGAAAAAGTCACAGCGAAAGGGGAACACTAGTTATGAATAGCAATATGATCGGCCTCATCAATATGCGCGAAGACCATCCCTTGCAGGAAATCAATGACACGCGCCCGTTGTCGACGCTGCCCATTGGCGGCAAATACCGCCTCATCGACTTTACGCTTTCCAATATGGTAAACGCCGGCATCGAAAACGTCGGACTCCTGCTCTCCAGCCAGTCCCGGTCGGTACTGGACCACATCCGGTCCGGCAAGGAATGGGGCCTGGCCCACAAGGGCGACGGCTTGTTCTACCTGCCGGAAGAACGGGCAGACATCGAACATCCCGTAGAAGGGGACATCGCCGCGTATTATAAGAACCTGGTCTTCGTCAAACGGGCTAACAAGCGCTACGTTCTCTTGTCGGGCTGTGACATGGTCCAGAACATCGACTACGACGAAGTCCTCCATTTCCACCGCCATCACAATGCCGATGTTACCCTCATCTACCAGCAGCAGAAGTATGACTTCGACCGCGAAGGCTATATTCTGACCATCGATGACGTCTGCAAGGACCGGGTCCTGTCCATCGAAGCCAAGCCGGAAGTCAAGGCCGGGGATAACTTATACCAGCGGGGAATCCTTATTGACTGCGACGTATTCCAACACTGCATACGCCGGGCCTATGCCCAGGGATACACCCACTTTATTACGGATGTACTCCAGCGGAATGTAGACCGTCTGCGGATTTTCGGCTATAATTATCAGGGGTATGCAAAACGGATTGATTCTGTTCATTCCTACTTCCAGGTCAACATGGACCTGCGCGACAGCCGCATCTGGCATGAACTGCTCCTGAAAGACAAGGACCATCGTATCTATACCAAAATCAAGGATGAAGCGCCGGCCAAGTACATGGAAGAATCGCATGTCACCAATTCTCTCGTAGCTAATGGCTGTATCATCGAAGGCCGCGTAGAGAATTCGATTCTTTTCCGCCGCGTCAAGGTCGGAAAGAATGCTGTCATTCGCAACAGTATCATCATGCAGCACTCGGTCGTCGGCGATGACGCCCAGCTCGACTACGTCGTATGCGATAAGAATACGATCATCCAGCCGGAAGCCGTATTGAGCGGCAGCCACGACAACCCGTTGTGCATTGGTAAACGTTCAGTCCGCTGAACGCGACTACAAAGGGGTTAGAGACAATATGAAAAAATGGCAGGATAAGGAAGAATTCAAAAAGTTATTTACCGAGAAAGCTCACATCTTGTGGGAAAAAGATCTGCGGGACATGACCTTGAATGAAGTCTATCAGACCATCGCCTACATGATCCGCGATCTGGTAAGTGAAGATTGGATCCGCACGAATGAAATCTATGCCGAACAGAAGGTTAAACAAGTCTATTATTTCTCCATCGAATTCCTCATCGGCCGCCTTTTGGAATCGAATCTCCTGGGCATCGACATGGACGACATCTGTCGCCAGGGCCTGGAAGATCTGGGCTGGGACCTGGATAAGGTCATCCCGGCCGAACGCGATCCGGGCCTGGGGAATGGGGGACTGGGCCGGCTGGCTGCCTGCTTCATCGACTCCCTGGCAGCACTGCAGCTGCCGGGCCATGGCAACAGCATCCGCTATCAGTACGGCTTGTTCAACCAGCGCATTGTCGACAACCAGCAGGTAGAACTGCCTGACAACTGGCTGGTCAACGGCTATCCCTGGGAAGTCAAGAAAGTCGACAAGGCCGTTTATGTCCGCTTCGGCGGCAATGCCTACATGCGTCCTGACGAAGACGGCAACCTGGAATGTGTCCACGAAAAGTATTCGTCTGTCCGCGCCGTCCCGTATGATGTGCCCATCATCGGCTATCACAACAACACGGTCAACACGCTGCGCCTGTGGCGCGCTGAATACTCGCGGGAACAGCTCTACCAGGAACTGTCCCTCGGCGACCGGCGCCGGGCCTTCCGCTATAAGGACAGCGTCCAGCAGATTTCCCGTTTCCTCTATCCTGACGACAGCAATGAAGACGGCCGCCGCCTGCGCCTGATGCAGGAATACTTCTTCGTATCGGCCGGCCTCCAGAGCATCGTCCGCCATTATAAGAAGAAATACCACGAAAGTATCTATAAATTCGACCGCTATGTGGCCATCCACATCAACGACACCCATCCGGCCCTGGTCATCCCGGAACTGATGCGCATCCTCATGGATGAAGAAGGCGTGTCCTGGGATGCGGCCTGGAACATTACCGTCCGCACCGTGGCTTACACGAACCACACGATCCTGCCGGAAGCCATGGAAAAATGGTCCATCCCCATGTTTAAGGAACTGCTGCCGCGCATTTACCTCATCGTCGAAGAAATCAACAACCGCTGGCTCAAAGAAGTCCGCAGCCTCTATCCCGGCGATGAATCGAGGGCCCGCGACGTCGCCGTCCTCTGGGATGGACAGGTCCACATGGCCCATCTGGCCGTCCTCGGCAGCCACAGCGTCAACGGTGTCGCCGAAATCCATTCGCAGATCCTCAAGGATTCGACGCTGCACCAGTTCTATACGTGCTTCCCGCACCGCTTCTCCAATAAGACCAACGGCATTTCCCATCGCCGCTGGCTCATCGAAGCCAATCCGCAGCTGGCCTCGCTCATCGACGAAGCCATCGGGGACGGCTGGCGCCGGACGCCGTCGAAGCTCCAGGACCTCATGCCTTTTGCCGATGACCCGTCCTTCCAGGAACAGCTGACGCGGGTCAAGAAGGAACGCAAGGATATCCTGGCCCGTTACATCCGCGACCGCTATGATACGGACGTGCGGACGGACTCGATCTTCGACATCCAGATCAAGCGCATCCACTTGTATAAGCGCCAGACCCTGAACATCCTTCACATCCTTCACCTGTATTACCTCTTGAAGGATAACCCGAAACTCAAGATTACACCGCGGACCTTCCTCTTTGGCGGCAAGGCCGCTGCCGGCTACGGCGAAGCCAAGGAAACGATCCGCCTCATCAACGTCGTCGCCCATATGGTCAACTCCGACCGCCGGATCAGCAAGCAGATGAAGGTCCTGTTCCTGGAAAACTACAACGTGTCCTTAGGGCAGCTCCTCTTCCCGGCAGCCGACGTGAGCGAACAGATTTCGACAGCCGGCAAGGAAGCGTCGGGGACGGGCAACATGAAGTTCATGATGAACGGGGCCATCACCTTGGGGACCCTGGACGGGGCCAACGTCGAAATCCACCAGAAGGTGGGCGACGAAAACTGCGTCATCTTCGGCTTGCGGGCTGATGAAGTCATGAATTACTACATCCACGGCGGCTACTCGTCGTGGCAGATGTACAGCGGCGACGCCGACATCCGCCGCCTCATGGATGCTCTCGTCGACGGCTCCATCAGTGGCGAACACTTCGGCATGCTCTATTCGTCCTTCCTCGATAAGAACGATGAATACTTCGTCCTCAAGGACTTCAAATCCTATTGCCAGGCTCAGCAGGAAATCGCCAAGCGCTATGGGAATCATCCGCAGTGGTGTCATTCGAGCGTCGTCAATATTGCCCAGTCCGGCTATTTCTCCAGTGACCGGACAATTCAGCAGTACGCCGATGACATTTGGCGCATCAAGCCGGTCAAACACTAACTAAGAATCAGGAGGATAAGATATGAAACTCAGTGCAATCGACGAGTACAGTACCTTCTTGTATCATCAAGGTACGAACTACGCCAGTTATCGTCTTTTCGGGGCCCATTTCACGGTCCTGCGCCGCAAGCCTTGTGTGCGCTTTGCCGTCTGGGCACCTCATGCGCAGCAAGTCAGCGTCGTCGGTGATTTCAATCACTGGGATGCTGATGCCAACCCCATGGAACGGAACAGCTGCGGCAATGGCATTTGGGTTACACATATTGCCGGCCTCCAGGAAGGGGACATCTACAAATACGCCATCACGACGGCATCGGGGGAACGCATCTTGAAGAGCGATCCTTACGCCTTCTGGTCGGAAGTACGTCCCAATACGGCATCGAAATTGACGAAACTCCACTATGCGTGGCGCGACAAGAAATGGATGGACAGCCGCAGTGCTTACGATTCGTACCGCAAGCCCATGCTGACCTATGAAGTCCATCTCGGCTCGTGGCGCCGCGATGAAGATGGGGAAATGCTGTCGTACCGCGACATAGCGCCCCAGCTCGTCGATTATGTCAAACAGATGAATTATACCCACATCGAGCTCATGCCGCTGTGCGAATATCCCTTCGACGGCTCCTGGGGCTACCAGGGGACGGGCTATTTCTCGGCGACCAGCCGCTATGGCAAGCCGGAAGATTTGATGTATCTCGTCGACCTGTGCCACCGCAACGGCATCGGCGTCATCCTCGACTGGGTACCGGGCCATTTTTGCCGCGACGCCCACGGCCTGCGCCATTTTGACGGCGAGCCGTGCTATGAATCGGGCAACCCCATGCTGGCCGAAAATAAGGAATGGGACACGATGAATTTCGACTATGGCCGGACGGAAGTCCAGTCCTTCCTCATTTCCAGTGCCCTCTTCTGGCTCAGCCAGTTCCACATCGACGGCCTGCGCATCGACGCCGTCGCCAACATGCTCTACCTCGATTACGGCCATGCTGACGGCGACTGGCAGCCCAATAAATACGGCGGCCGGGAAAACCTGGAAGCCATCGACTTCCTGCGCCATCTCAATACGGCCGTCTTCAAGGAATACCCCCAGGCCCTGATGATTGCCGAAGAATCGTCGGCCTGGCCCCTGGTGACCAAGCCCGTCGACGTCGGCGGCCTGGGATTCAATTACAAATGGAACATGGGCTGGATGAACGATATGCTCCGCTACATGTCGCTGGACCCACTGTTCCGCAAGGACAATCACAACCTGATTACCTTTTCGTTGTGTTATGCTTTTTCCGAGAATTTTATCCTGCCTTTGTCGCATGATGAAGTCGTCCACGGCAAACATTCTCTCTTGGACAAGATGCCTGGCGACTACTGGCAGAAATTCGCCGGCCTGCGCGCCTTCTACGGCTACTGGATGTCCCATCCGGGCAAGAAGCTCCTGTTCATGGGCAGCGAGTTCGGCCAGTTCATCGAATGGAAATACGATGACAGCCTGGACTGGCACCTCCTCAAGTATCCCATGCACCAGGCCATGCACGACTACGTGCGCAGCCTGAACACGTACTATGTGGACCATCCGGAATTATGGGAAGAAGACTGCGACTGGTCGGGCTTCTCGTGGATCAGCTGCGACGACTGCGACAACAGCGTCATCGCCTTTTACCGTACCGGTAAGGACGAATCGGATATGACCGTCGTCGTCTGCAACTTTACGCCTGTCGTCCGCCATTCATATCGCTTCGGCGTCCCCCGGAAAGGGACGTACGTCGAAGTCTTCAACAGCGATGCGACGGCCTTTGGCGGGTCCAACGTCCTCAACGAAGGTGAATTTGAAGCCCAGGATGTGCCCATGCACGGCATGGACCAGTCCCTGGAACTGACCCTGCCGCCGCTGGCGACGATTTACCTGCAGCTCACTGGAAGTGCTAAAAAAAAAGCAGTGACGAAACCGCGGCGCCGCCGGACGGTGAAAACCGATAAGGCCGCTGACGGGACCGCCAAGAAAACGGCCAAGGCGCCGGGAAAGAAGGCAACGACCCGTGGAAAAGGGAAAGCCAAAACGGCAGCGTCTGAAAAGAAGACTGCTGCAACGAGAAAGAGAAGACCTGGGCGTCCTGCCAAAAAGGAAGCAGACGTCTGATACGGTATATAGGGAAAGTGGGGGATATACGATGAATGTATTATTTGTGGCCTCAGAAGCAGTACCATTTATTAAAACAGGCGGGCTGGCCGATGTCATGGGCGCACTGCCCAAGGCCTTAGCCAAGAAGGGCATGGACGTCCGCCTGGTCATTCCGAAATACAGCCGCATCGCCGAAGAAGCGAAGAAGCAGATGAAAGAAGTGACGACAGGCATCGTGAACCTGGCCTGGCGCCAGCTCTACTACGGTGTCGAAGAAATCAAGCAGGACGGCGTGACCGTCTATTTCATCGACAACGAATGGTATTTCAAGCGCGATGGCCTCTACGGCTACGGCGATGACGATGAACGCTTCGCCTATTTCTGCCGCGCCGTCCTGACCATGCTGCCCAAGATCGGCTTCAAGCCGGACATCATCCACTGCAACGACTGGCATACGGGCCTCATGGGGGTCTTCCTGAAAGAAGACTTCTGGCATGATGATTTCTACAAGGGCATCAAAGTGATCTATACCATTCACAACTTGAAATACCAGGGCATCTATCCGCCGTCCATCATGCGCGACATCATCGGCCTGCCGCAGGAACTCTTCGATAAGGGCAACCTGGAATGTGACGGCTGCGTGAACTATATGAAATCGGGCATGGTCTACGCCGACCACATCACGACGGTCAGCCCGTCGTACGCCCAGGAAATCACCTATCCTTACTTTGGCGAAGGCCTGGATGGCTATATCCGCGACAATGGGGAAAAGGTGACGGGCATCATCAACGGCCTCGACGTCGACGTCTATAATCCGGAAACGGACCCGTACATCAAGCGCCAGTATTCCGTCGCCAATGCCCGGGCCGGCAAGCGGGAAAATAAAGACGCCCTGCGGGCCGAACTGGGCCTGCGCATCAAGCGCGGCGTCCCCCTGATCGCCATGGTCACTCGCCTCGTCGAAGACAAGGGCCTGGACCTGGTCACGCGCATCATGGACGAACTCGTCGACGACGACGTCCAGCTGGTCCTGGTCGGCACGGGTGATGCCGGCTATGAAAACGCCTTCCGCGAACTGGCCCGCCGTCATCCGACCAAGGTATCGGCCAACATCACCTTCAACGAAGCCCTGGCCCATAAGGTCTATGCCGCTGCCGACATGTTCCTCATGCCATCGCGGTACGAACCGTGCGGCCTGAGCCAGCTCATCGCCCTGCGCTACGGCGCCATCCCCATCGTCCGCGAAACGGGCGGCCTCAAGGATACGGTCCATCCCTTCGATAAATACAGCAAACAGGGCAATGGCCTGACCTTCCCGAACTTCAACGCCCATGAACTCCTGTTCACGACGAAACGGGCCATGGGCTACTACGAAGACACGGCCCTGTGGGATATCCTCGTCCGCAACGCCATGACCAGCGATTACAGCTGGGACCGCTCGGCCGAAGCGTACCTGAATCTGTACAAAAAAGTATTACAACAATAAAATAGCGTTTTTCGTTTGTAGTTCATCGTTCATCGCAGGGAATGTTTTTTAGTTTCTTCGATGAACGACGAACGAACAACGACGAACGATAAAAGGCTTGTCGTTGTCCGGCAGGCCTTTTTGGCTAACGGCTAGCCACTAACCACTAGCCACTAACCACTAGCCACTAGCCACTAATCGCCACGAAAGGACCGCTTATGGACTTACGATTGTACCACAACTCTCATGAATTTTATTACCGCTCGTCTTTTGGTGCCGTTCCCTCCGGGAGCCGGCTCATCCTGCGCCTCCGGGCCGGCGGCAGCGATGCCCGGAACTGCCGGGCCCGCATCCGCCTGTGGCAGAGCAATGTCGGTGAATCCTTTGTGCCCATGACGTACCAAGACGGCATCTTCACGGGCTGCGTCACCATGCCGCCCAAGGGCTGCCTGGTCTGGTATTATTTCATCGTCGACGATGGCCATGAGACCGTCTATTACGGCAATAACTACGACCGCCTCGGCGGGGAAGGCGCTAAATACCAAGATGTGCCGCCGGCCTATCAGGTCACGGTCTACGATAAGGACGCCCATACGCCGGACTGGTTCAAACATGCCATCGTCTACCAGATTTTCCCGGACCGCTTCCGCCACGGGACCCATACGACAGGCCGCCTGTACGGTAAGAAAGGGGCCGTCATCCACAGCGACTGGGACGACGTGCCTTATTACTGCAAGCGCGAAGGCCAGGGCGACATCGTCTATTACGACTTTTTCGGCGGCAACCTCGCCGGTATCCGGGAAAAGCTGCCTTACTTGAAGGAACTGGGAATCACGGCGATTTACCTCAACCCGATTTTTGAAAGTTCCAGCAATCACCGTTACGGTACGGCCGATTATTTCCGCGTCGACCCCATGCTGGGGACGAATGAAGAATTTGCCGCTTTCTGCCAGGCCGCCAAAGAAGCAGGCATCCACATCATCCTTGACGGCGTCTTCAGCCATACCGGGGCCGACAGCATCTACTTTAACCGCTTCGGCAACTATCCCGGCGTCGGCGCCTATCAGTCGAAGGAGTCGCCTTACTATGAATGGTACCGCTTCAAGCAGTATCCCGACGACTATGAATCGTGGTGGGGCGTATCGGACCTGCCCGATGTCGAAGAGACGACGCCGTCTTATATGGATTTCATCATCGACAGCGAAGACAGCGTCCTCAAATACTGGCTGAACGAAGGCATCAGCGGCTGGCGCCTGGACGTCATCGATGAATTGCCCGTGCCCTTCCTGCGCCAGTTCTACCATACGCTGAAAGAGGAAAAGCCCAACGCCATCCTCATCGGCGAAGTCTGGGAAGATGCTTCGAACAAGGTCAGTTACAGCGAGCAGCGGGAGTACCTCTGCGGCTATGACATCGACAGTGCCATGAATTACGCCCAGCGGGCCATCATGCTGGATTTCATGACCGGTGTCAAAGATGCGCGGCGCATGAATGCTGAATTGACGCGGCTCATTGAAAATTATCCGCCCGAAAATTTCTATGCCATGCTCAACCTCATCGGCAGCCACGATATCGAACGCATCCTGACGGTCCTCACCAAGGCCGGCGGCACCGACGTGGCGACGGCCGAAGAAACGGGCAAGAAGCGCCTGAAGCTGTTGACGGCTTGGCAGATGACCATGCCCGGTGCGCCCTGCATCTATTACGGCGATGAAGTCGGCGTCACCGGCGGCAAGGATCCCGACAACCGCCGGACCTATCCCTGGGGCCACGAAGACCTGGATCTGTTGGCCTGGACCAAGGCCCTGACGCGGCTGCGCACAGCACACGACGCTTTACAGACGGGCCGCTTCATCCCCCTCTATGCCGACGGCGACGTCTTCGCCTTTGCCCGGGTCATCGAAGGGGGACGGGATGTCTTCGGCAAGCCCGCCGAAGATGGCTTCTTCATCATCGCCATGAACCGCAATCCATCGGCCCTGCGGACAATCAGCATCTATACGGACGGCCTGGCTTACGGGAAACTGACCAATGCCCTCCATCCGCGCATGACGCCGGTCACGACGGTGAACAGCCGCCTGACCCTGACCCTGCCGCCCCTGAAAGTAGTCATCCTCCAGGGGAAGGAGGCCGGGACCAAGCGGGCCGGTGTCCTCCTGCATCCGACGTCCCTGCCGGCAGCCTGTGGCAACGGCGTCTTAGGACCGGCGGCATACCGCTTCGTCGATTTCCTCAAAGCCGCCGGCCAACGGGTCTGGCAGATCCTGCCCCTGACGCCGCCCCTCATGGGCGATTCGCCGTATTTGTCGGAATCGGCCTTTGCCGGCAACGAAGCCCTCATTTCCCTGGAAGTCCTGCGCGACTGGGGCTGGCTGCGGCAGGAAGCGCTGGACGATTTCCTGGCTCAGGGGCAAAAGACGGCGTCCTGGCACAGCCTGGCAGCTTATAAGGCCAAGATTCTCTGGGATATGTCCCATGATCCGGACCTGACCATTCCCTGGGAACCGTTCCGGGCTTTCTGTGAAAAGAACGCCTACTGGCTCGACGACTACGCCCTGTTCCGGGCTGTCCGCGACTTCTTCGGCGGCCGCTGCTGGACGGAGTGGCCCGAAGATATCCGCCATCACAGCCGGGAAGCCCTGGCTCAGTACGGCAGGGAACTGGCCGGCGCCGTATCGCATGTCAAATTCATGCAGTATATCTTCAGCCGCCAGTGGCACGATGTCCGGGCCTATGCCGCCAAAAACGGCGTGTCCGTCCTCGGCGATGTGCCCATGTTCGTCGCCCACAACAGTGCCGACTGCTGGGCCCACCAGGACCAGTTCGACCTCGACGAAATGGGGAATCCGTCATCTGTCGCCGGCGTCCCGCCCGATTACTTCAGTGCCGATGGCCAGCTCTGGGGCAATCCCCTTTACGATTACCAGGCCATGGCTGCGGACAACTACCAGTGGTGGACGGACCGCTTCCGCCGCATGATGGACCTCGTCGACGAAGTCCGGGTCGACCATTTCCGCGGCTTTGCCGCCTACTGGGCGGTGCCGGCCGGTTCGGAAACGGCTAAGAGCGGTGCCTGGAAAGAGGGCCCCGGCCTCGACCTCTTCCGGGCGGTCTATCAGAAAATCGGCAGGCTCCGCCTCGTCGCCGAAGACCTGGGCGTCATTACCGACGACGTGTGCACCTTGAAAGATGCCCTGCACCTGCCGGGGATGAAAGTCATCCAGTTCCACCTCAAGGACCGGGCCGACGGCCGCCTGGCCTTCGATACGGAACCGGACTGCATCGCCTATACCGGGACCCATGACAACAACACCATCCGCGGCTGGTATGAAGACGACCTGACGCCGAGCCAGCAGCTCCACGTCCGCCAGATGCTGGGCCTGTCTGATGAAGCGGCTCCGCAGGAAATCGTCGGTGCCCTCATCGCCTATACCTGCCGCCGTCGGGCCGAAACGGTCATCATCCCCATGCAGGATCTCCTGGCCCTGCCGTCGTCGGGACGCATGAATACGCCCGGCGTGGCGGAAGGCAACTGGCACTGGAAGCTCAAAGACGGGCAGCTGACCTTCGATATCGCCCGCTGGCTGGCTAAAGTGTGCCGCGAAAGCGGACGTTGATCAAACGATGAATGATACATAAAAGGAATAACGCGCTGCTCTCAAAAAGAAGGGAGCAGCGCATTTTTTGTCGAATACGTATAGTAAAGAACGTTGTAAAGGATGTGATTTTGTGTATCTTACTTATATGCGTATTCAAAATTACCGGAATCTGCAAGATGTCGAAATGACTTTTCACGAAAAGGCCAACTATATCGTCGGGGAAAACGCCATCGGCAAGAGCGGCCTGCTGCGCCTCATTTCCTATATGAGTGATGGCCGCAACGTCGAAGAAGACGATTATGCCGACGTGACCCGGCCTATCGTCATCACCATGGACCTGCACCTGCTGCAGAGTGAACAGGAACATTTCGCCGATACGCCGGACGAACGCCGCCAGAGCGTGCGCATCCGCATGGAAATGCGCGTCAGCGATATGTATCCTCATCTCTACGATGACAACAGCGGCGAAGAACTGCCGTTAGAGCTCATCCGCCGCCTGCGCTACGTATCCTATTCGGCGGCTGTACCGGAAGAACAGCGCGTGCCGCCGCGCATTTACCGGGCCCTGGAACAGAAGCTGTCGAACTGGGGCGAGGCTCACTGGGATGGCCTGTCGGACGAAGCCAAGGCCTTCATCCACCACGAAGTCGCCGTCGGCACCATGGACTCGTCGTATTTCATCAACATTTTCCTCTTGTCCCGTCTCTTATGCCGCATGGACCGGCCCAGGGCGGACAATATGAAATTCATTTCCCTGGCCGCGTTATGCATCATCACCCAGGTCTACCTGATGTCCATCAGCCGCGCCGTGCCCTTGGAACACAATGTCATCGTCGACGAAGCAGGCAAGCGCTATCTGCCCCTGGTCATTTCTATCGACGAACCGGAAATGCACCTCCATCCCTATATGCAGCGGTCGGTCCTGCATTATTACCAGCAGCTCCTCAACAATGAAGACCCGCAGTTCTGCACGCTCCTCAAGGATTTGTTCGGCCTCGACGGTCTGCGGGGCCAGTTGTTCATCGTCACCCATTCGACGGATTCCCTCATCGACGATTACCGCCACATCATCCGCCTGTACCGCAATAAACAGGGCCTGGTCAAAGCGGCCTGCGGTGCCGGCTTCCATTTCAGCGAAGAAATCGAGAAACACTTGATCATGCACTTCCCGGAAGTCAAAGAAGCCCTGTATTCGCGGAGCGTCCTCATCGTCGAAGGGGAAACGGAATACGGCTGCTTCCAGCATTTCGGCAAGACCCTGGACCTGCCTTTCGATTACTACGGCATCTGCCTCATCAATGCCCGCGGCGAAAGTTCCATTTCCAAGATCAAGAAGCTCCTGGAATACTTCAAGATTCCCGTCGTCGCCCTCTACGACGCCGACGTCAAGGGCAGCCACAAGAGCGAACGGGGCGTCTACTTCACCGATGAAATCTGCTTTGAAATGGACCTGGCCAAGACCATGATCGACCACGGCCAGCGCCGCGACCTGGACCGCATCATCAATACGGCCTGCGGCGAACACGCCCGGGCTACGACGGATATGATTAAGAAGGCCTGCCGCAAACTGGACGTCAACTTCCATGATTATCCGGCCCGCCTTCTGTGGCACGTCAATCCGCGCAATAAGAAAGCCCTGTACATCTATTATTTCGCCTGGCTCTACAGCAATAAAGGCGTCATCCTCGGCCGCCTCATCGGCCAGTCCCTGAAAAAAGAAGACATCCCGCCATCCTTCGTCCGCGCCATCGAAGCCGCCGGCCAGCTGGCAAAAGTCACAAAAGCCGTATAAACGCAGGCCGCCGCGGTCCCACGGACCGCATCCGTAGGGGCTCCCCGTGGGGAGCCCGCTGTGAATAATGTAGATAAACACAGTCCGCCGCGGTCCGACGGACCGCATCCGTAGGGGCCGTCCCAGAGGGCGGCCCGCCTGAATCCTGTGAATAACACAGCCGCGAATAATGGGACGCCAACGGGATTCCCACAACGGTTCGCCCTTTGGGACGGCCCCTACTAGCCACGAGCCACGAGCCATGGTATGATATAGGGTACAGTCTATTTCAGAAAGAGAGATGCCTTATGAAACTTTTTATTGCCGAAAAACCGAGCATGGCCCGAGAGCTGGCGAAATGCCTGCCAGAGCCGCATCAGCGGGGGAACGGCTGTATCCGCACGGGTGGGGGCATCGTGACCTGGGCTTATGGCCACGTCTTGCAGCAGGCTGAACCCCAGGATTATGATCCCAAGTACAAGCGCTGGAATGCCGATGACTTGCCGATCATCCCCAAAAAGTGGAAGCTCCTGGTCAGTCCGGCCAGCAAGGACCAGTTCAAGGTCATTACGGACCTCATCGCCAGTCCCGACGTCGATACCATCGTCAACGCCGGGGACCCGGACCGGGAAGGGCAGCTGCTCATCGACGAGATCCTCGACTACGTCGGCAATAAGAAGCCTGTCGAACGGATCCTCCTGAATGCCCTCGATGAAAAGAGCATCCACGAATCCCTCGACGATTTACGCAGCAACGGTGATTTCGTCCACCTCAAGGAATCGGCCCTGGCCCGCAGCCGCGCCGACTGGCTCATCGGCATGAACCTGTCCCGGGCGTATACCCTGGCTGCCCGCCGCCAGGGGCACCGCGTCGTTTTTCCCATTGGCCGCGTCAAGACGCCGACCTTGGCCCTCGTCGTCCGCCGCCAGCGGGAACTGGACAACTTCGTGCCCGTCACGTATTACGTCGTCAAAGCCGATTTCCTTCATAAGAACGGCGTCATCCGCGCCCAATGGCAGCCCCGCGATACGCAGGGCGGCCTCGACCCGGAAGGGCGCTGTGTCGATGAAAAGACGGCCCGGTCCATCTTGGAACGCCTTCAGGCTCGGCCTGACGGTACGATTGTCGAGAACAAGAAGACCAAGAAGAAAGAGGCCCAGCGCCTGCCCCTGTCCCTGTCGTCCCTGCAGGTCCTGGCCGGCAAGCGGTATGGCTACACGCCGCAGCAGGTCCTCGATACGGCACAGGAACTGTACGAACGGAAACTGACGACCTATCCCCGGTCGGACTGCGAATACCTGCCGGTGAACCAGCGCAAGGACGTACCGCGGATCTTGCAGAACATCGGTGCCTTGGAAGCGGGGAAGCTGGCGGAATGGGCGGCCGGTGCCGACGGCAAGATACGCAGCCGTGCCTGGAACGACAGCAAGATCACGGCCCATCACGCCATCATCCCGACGACCGTAGCCTGCCCCTTCGATAAATTGACGTCTATGCAGCAGCATATCTACTATCTCGTCGCCCAGGCCTATCTGGCCCAGTTCTATCCCATCCATGAATACGACCAGACGCGCATGGTCATCGAAGCCGCTGACGAAACCTTTATCGCCCACGGCAAGACCGTCACCGTGCCGGGCTGGAAAGTCCTCTATCAGAGCGATAAGCACGACGAGGAAGACGAAGAAAAGGGGACCCTGCCGGCGGTCCGCAAGGGCGACGGCGTCCACTACCAGAACGGCCAGGTCGACAAGAAAGCGACGAAGCCGCCGCCGCGGTTCACGCCGTCGACGCTCCTGGCAGCGATGAAGGAAATCTATAAGTACGTCAAGGATGAAAGCCTGAAGAAGAAATTGAAAGAAGTCCAGGGCATCGGCACCGAAGCGACGCGGGCGACGATCATCCAGGAACTCATCCAGCGCAAATTCCTGACGACAGAAGGGAAGAAGAAGTACCTCAAGCCCACAGACGACGCGTATCTCCTTGTCGATTCCCTGCCGGATGAAATGCTCTATCCCGACGAAACGGCGGTCTGGGAAGAACGGCTCTATCAGATGAGCCTGGGCAAGGATGACCTCAACCACTTCCTGCACGACCAGTTGTCCTTCCTGGATACCTTAGTCACGGCGGCCCGGAAAGTCGTCATGCACCTGGCCGGCATCAAGGTCTGTCCCGTCTGCGGCAGCGCCATGGTCAAGCGCCACGGCAAATACGGCGACTTCTACGGCTGCAGCAATTACCCGTCGTGCCGCCACACCGAGCCCGTCGAGGGAGAAAAGAAACGGCCCGACGCCAAGCCGTCTCCCTATCCCTGCCCGCGCTGCCATAAAGGGACCTTCCAGAAACGGACTGGCCCGTATGGCCCGTTCTGGGTCTGCAGCCAGGAAGGCTGCAACACCAAATGCGCCGACGTCGACGGCGTGCCCAGCCTCTACGCTAAACATTAGCGTAGAGGCCGTAGGGGCGCCCATAACCGGGCGCCCGCGCGAATCCCGTGGATAACGCAAACCGCATTGTAGGGGCTCCCGCGTGGGGAGCCCGCCGCGAATCCTGTGGATAACGCAGTCCGCAGTCCGCATCCCGCGGGATTCCCACAAACGGGCCGCCCTTTGGGACGGCCCCTACGAACCACGAACCACGAGTCACGAACCACGGGTCACGAACCACGGGATTCCCACAACGGGCCGCCTTTACAGGACGGTCCCTACTAGCCACGAACACAGGCCTATGGTATTATAAATAATAGGCTATTTTTTATAGCTATTTTGTCAACTTTGGAGTCAACATAATCAATGGAACGAATTTATTTAGATAATGCGGCTGCGACGCCTATGGACCCGCGCGTCCTGGACGTCATGATGCCCTATTTGACGACGGCTTACGGAAATCCGTCGAGCCTTCATTATTTCGGCCAGCAGGCCCGGGCCGCCGTCCAGACGGCCCGCAGCCAGGTAGCACACTGCCTGGGCGTCAAAGGGGAAGACCTGGTCTTCACCAGTGGCGGCACTGAAGCAGATAACCTGGCTATCCTGGGCTTCTTGCGTGCCAATTACCCAGATGGCGGCCATCTGATTACGACGGCTGTAGAACACCATGCCGTCTTGCGGACCTTCCAGGCCCTGGAACAAAAAGGCTATGACGTGACCTATGTCCCTGTCGAAGCCGACGGCCGGGTCACGGCCGAAGCCGTTGCTCAGGCCTTGCGCGACGATACGGTTCTCATTTCCGTCATGTATGCCAATAATGAGACGGGCATGATCCAGCCTATTGACGCCATCGGCGCCTTAGCCCGGCAGAAGGGTATCGCCTTCCACGTCGATGCCGTCCAGGCCTTTGGCTACGTGACCATCCGGCCCTTAGAACAGGGCATCGACATGCTGACTGTATGCAGCCATAAGATTTACGGCCCCAAAGGCGTCGGCGCCTTGTATATCCGCCACGGCCTGCAAGTCGCCGCCGAAGCCTACGGCGGCCCCCAGGAACACCGCTTGCGGGCGGGGACGGAGAACGTCGCAGCCATTGCCGGTTTCGGCAAGGCTGCGGAACTCCTGGAAGCCGAACGGGACGACCGCGTCCTGGCGGCGCGGCGCCTGACTGATACCGTCTATGACCGGCTCATCAAAGGCGATGCCCGGTTCCACCTCAATGGCCGGCGCAATCACGTCTTGCCCAACATCATCGACTTCAGCGTCGATGGGGTGGACAGCGCCATCTTGCTCATCGCCCTCGATCTCCAGGGACTGGCCGTCTCTGCCGGTTCGGCCTGTGAAGCTGGCGCCGTCGAGGCATCCCATGTCCTCCAGGCTATGGGAATCGAAGAGAAGTGGCTGCGCAGCAGTATCCGCTTGTCCGTAGGCAAAGAGAATACGTTAGATGAAATAAAACGAGCCGTCGCCATCATTGGCGACGCTGTCCGTAAAAGCAGAGGAGAATCATTATGAAACGAGTTGCCGTAGCTATGAGCGGCGGCGTCGACAGTTCGGTCACAGCCGGTCTCTTGAAGCAGCAAGGGTATGATGTCATCGGCATTACCCTGCGCCTGTGGGAAGAAGATCCGGCTTGCACCATCGATAACGTCCACGCCTGCTGCTCCCTCAGTTCCGTCGACGATGCCAAAGCCGTCGCCTCGGTCCTGGGGATTCCCCATTATACCTTGGATTTCCGCGATATCTTCCGGCGCGACGTCATCGACTATTTCGTCGATTCCTACGTCCACGGCAAGACGCCCAATCCCTGTATTGCCTGCAATAAATTCATTAAGTTCGGCCTGCTCTGGGAGAAAGCCCGCCAGTTCGGCGCTGATTTCCTGGCGACCGGTCATTACGCCCGCATCGAAAAGAACGAAGCGACGGGAATCTATTCCTTGCTCCGCGGCACAGACCGCCGCAAGGACCAGTCCTATGTTCTCTATCAACTGACACAGGACTTGTTGCCGCATATTTTGTTCCCCATGGCCGACCTGGAAAAGGTCCATACGCGGGAACTGGCCAAGGAATGGGGCCTGCCGGTCTTCAATAAGCCCGAAAGCCAGGATATCTGCTTTATTCCGGACAACGATTACAAGGGATTTTTGCAGCACGAACGGAAGGGCATCTTCAAGCCCGGCGACTTCGTCGATAAAGAAGGCCATGTCATCGGCCGCCATAAAGGCATCGCCGCCTATACCATCGGCCAGCGCCGGGGCCTGAACCTCGGCGGTCCCGGCGGTCCCTATTACGTGACGGCCCTGGACGTAGCCCGGAATAAAGTCATCGTCGGCTCGGAACGGGACTTGTTCTCGAAGACGGTCCATGCCAGTGAAGCGACCTGGGTCGAACAGACACCGGACGCTCCCTTCCGGGCCCTGGGCAAGATACGCTATGCCGCCCGGGAAGCGGCCTGCACGGTCTATCCCGACGGCGACAGCCTGCGGGTCGAATTCGACGACGCCCAGCGCGCCGTCACGGCCGGCCAGGCCTTGGTGCTTTATGACGCCGGCACAGGCGAACGCGTCCTGGGCGGCGGCGTCATCCAATAAAAAAGAGGAGGACTACCGTGTCTACAGATCATATCAGAAACTTTTCAATTATCGCGCATATCGACCATGGCAAATCGACGCTGGCCGACCGGATGCTGGAAATGACCGGCACCGTGCCCAAACGGGAAATGGAAGACCAGCTCCTCGATACGATGGATCTCGAACGGGAACGGGGCATCACCATCAAAGCCCAGTCAGCCCGTCTCATTTATGATGCCCAAGACGGCAAACAGTATACACTGAATCTCATCGACACGCCGGGGCACGTCGACTTCAATTACGAAGTATCGCGCAGCCTGGCGGCCTGCGAAGGGGCCCTGCTCATCGTCGATGCCACGCAGGGCGTCGAAGCCCAGACCCTGGCCAATGTCTATTTAGCCTTGGAACACGATCTGGAAATCATTCCCATCATCAATAAGGTCGACCTGCCCAGTGCCGACCCCGACCGGGTCTGCAAGGAAATCGAAGACGTCATCGGCCTCGACGCGTCAGACGCCATCATGATCAGCGCTAAGACGGGCTACGGCGTCGACAAGGTCCTGGAAGCCATCGTCCAGCGCATCCCGGCACCGGCTGACGAAGGGGACAAGCCCTTGCGGGCCCTCATCTTCGACTCTCATTTCGATGCCTACAAAGGGGCTATCGCCAACATCCGCATCATGGAAGGCAGCATCAAGCCGGGCCAGCGCATCCGCATGATGGCGTCGGGCAAGGAATTTGAAGTCATCGAAACAGGCGTCTTCCTGCCCCAGATGCATCCCGTCCCGTCCCTGGAATGTGGCAGCGTCGGCTATCTGGCTGCCAGCATGAAGAACGTCCGCGACTGCCGCGTCGGCGATACGGTCACCCTGGCCGACAATCCGGCCAAAGAAGCCCTGCCGGGCTACCGCAAGGCCGTGCCCATGGTCTATTGCGGCCTCTATCCGGTAGAAACGAATGACTATGACAATCTCCGCGATGCCCTGGAAAAGCTCCACCTCAATGATGCAGCCCTCCTCTTTGAACCGGAAACATCGTCGGCCCTGGGCTTTGGCTTCCGCTGCGGTTTCCTGGGCCTTTTGCACATGGATGTCGTCCGCGAACGGCTGGAACGGGAATACAACCTGTCCCTGATCACGACGGCACCGTCGGTTATTTACCACGTCTACTGCACGGACGGGACGATGGTCGAAGTGGACAATCCGTCGCAGATGCCGGATATGACCAAAATCGACCATATCGAAGAACCCCTGGTCAAGACGACGATCATCATCCCCAAGGACATGGTCGGCACGGTCATGGAAATCTCCCAGAACCGCCGCGGCCAATACGTCACCATGGATTACCTTGACGATACGCGCGTCTCCTTGGTCTACAACCTGCCGCTGTGTGAAATCCTTTACGACTATTTCGACGTCCTCAAGTCGGCGACCCGCGGCTATGCGTCCCTCGATTACGAGCTCAACGGCTACCAGGCTTCGCCCATGGTCAAGATGGACATCCTCATCAATGGCGACGTCGTCGATGCCCTGAGCGTCATCGTCCACAAGGACTTTGCCGCCCGCCGCGGCCGCGCCCTGGTCGAAAAACTGCGCAGCCTCATCCCGCGCCAGCTCTTCCAGATCCCCATCCAGGCAGCCGTCGGCAATAAGATCATTGCCCGCGAAAACGTGGCAGCCCTGCGCAAGGACGTCCTGGCCAAGTGCTATGGCGGCGATATTTCCCGTAAGCGCAAGCTCCTGGAAAAACAGAAGGAAGGCAAGAAGCGCATGAAACAGTTCGGCACCGTCGAAATCCCGCAGGAAGCCTTCATGGCTGTCCTCAAAGTCGACGAAGAATGACGCTGGGCCTGTACGTCCACATCCCTTTCTGCCGCCATAAATGCCTGTACTGCGACTTTCCGTCCTATGCCGGCCTGGAGCGCTATCGCGACGGCTACGTCCAGGCACTGTGCCGGGACATCGCCGCGTCTCCTTATGCCGGGGAAGAAGCCGATACGATCTACATCGGCGGCGGTACGCCGTCCCTGCTGGCGGCCGGCGAAATCGGCCGCATCCTGGAGACGCTGAGGCGGACCTTCCGCATCGCTGACGATGCAGAAATTACCATGGAAGCCAATCCGGACAGCCTGAGCTATGACAAGGCGGCAGCCCTGGCCGATTGCGGCGTCAACCGCCTGAGTCTGGGCGTCCAGTCCTTTTCCGACGCCATGCTGTCCTTCCTGGGCCGGGTCCACACGGCGGCCCAGGGGGAAAGGGCCATCCAGGCGGCTTACGATGCCGGCATCCACAACCTGTCCCTGGACCTCATGTACGGCCTGCCGGGCCAGACCTTGGCCGATGTCCGCCGCGACGTGGAGCGCCTGTCTCAGCTGCCCGTCGTCCACGCGTCCATTTACAGCCTCATCGTCGAAGAGGGGACGCAGCTCAAAGCCGGCCTGGAGAAAGGGGATTGGCAGCTGCCGCCAGACGAGGCGACGGAATCCATGGCCCGGACGGTCCACGACGCCATGCACCGTTATGGTTTTCATCACTACGAGATTTCCAGTTATGCCAAAGGCCCCTTCGAGTCGCGCCACAACAGCAAGTACTGGACCTATGAGCCCTACATCGGCTTCGGCGTGTCGGCCCATTCCTTCGACGGGAAGATGCGCTGGGCCAACGTGGCCAACATCCCGGCCTATATCCAAAAGGCCGGGAAGGGGAGTGTCGTCGCCGAGTCCGTCGCCATCGACGCCGAGCGGGCCGTCGAAGATTACTGCTTCCTGGCCCTGCGCCGCCGCGCCGGCATCGACTACGGCGATTATGCCCGCCGCTTCGGGAAAGCCATCGAAGACGACTTCGGTCCCGTCATCGACCAGCTCGTCCGCCAGGGCCTTCTGGAACGCACGGCACAGGGCTGCTGCCTCAGTGAAGAAGGTTTAGGCTATGGCAATTATGTATTCAGTAAATTTATACGATGAACTTCAGAAATTGTTGACAAATGACGCCAATCTGAGTATAATTTCATTGTGTGCAGTAAAAGCACTCCCTATCATACCTTGGAGGGAGGGATAATAGAATGGCAGAAATCAGAGTTGGTAAAAACGAAACGTTAGACAGCGCACTTCGCCGCTTCAAACGTTCTTGCCAAAAGGCAGGTGTTCTTTCCGAAGTACGGAAACGTGAACACTACGAAAAACCGAGTGTACGGAGAAAGAAAAAATCCGAAGCAGCACGGAAACGGAAGTACAGAGCATAATCGTCAAATGTAAGAAGGGTGATAGCATGTCTCTTAAAGAAGAACTGCTTCAGGACATGAAAGCGGCTATGAAAGCCAAAGAAGCTGGTAAAACGGCTTTGTCCGTCATCCGCATGGTCCGTTCGGCCATCCGCAACACGGAAATCGACGGCAAATGCGAACTCGATGACGCTGGCGTCGGCGCCGTCATTGCCAAAGAAATGAAACAGCGCAAGGAATCGTTGGCTGAGTTTGAAAAGGCAGGCCGCAGCGACCTCGTCGAAGAAACGAAGGCAGAAATGGCCGTACTGGAAAAGTACATGCCCAAACAGCTCACAGCCGATGAAATCCGCCAGATCGTCAACGATGCCGTTGCCGGTCAGAGCGGTCTCAAGATGGGCGACGTCATGAAGCTCGTCATGCCGAAAGTCAAAGGTAAGGCTGACGGCAAGCTTGTTTCACAGATTGTTCGAGAAATTTTACAAAATAATTAGTTTTGTTAGATTTTTATAAAAAATCTATTGACAAATAGACTGATTGATTGTATTATTTTAACATGATTTGAAAATAAAATAAGTCATGAAACAAGAGTCAAAGAAGACTCCGAACCTTAACCACAGGGGCGGAGTCTTTTTTTTCACCCAAAGGAGGAGTCATGATGACTAAAGATGATTTAGTATATGTAATCCCTGCAGGTCAATATGGTAAAGAAGGTGTGCTGGCCTTACTCGAACAGCACCCGGAAATTAAATTTGTATCTCTCGTAGGCATCGACCTCGCCGGCAACGATACGGACGAAAAGATTCCTATTAGTGTATTCTTCGATGAATACGATAAATTCTTCAATGCAACGGCTTTCCAGACAGACGGTTCTTCCGTCGTCCTGCCGGGCATTGCTACCTTGTCCAATGCCCGTGTTGACATCAAAGCCGACCCGAGCGTCAACTGGTTCATCGACTACAATGACGGCAATATCGATCCAGAAACGGGCAAACCTGTCGGCACGCTCCGTATTCCGAGCTTCCTCCGCCATGCTACGGGCTTTATCGATTCTCGTTCCATCCTTCGCAATACCTGCGATTACGTAGGCGACCAGATTTTGGCTCTTGTTAAAAAATACGGCATTAAAGGCACGTCCATCAATCCGGACGATATCGAAAAGATCGTCTTCACGACGGCTACAGAATTGGAATTCTGGGTCAAGACGCCGAGCCAGGATGTCGCTACTCGTCTCCTTTCGGCATCCCAGAAGATGCAGGAACAGTATTGGCAGCGTACACACGGTGTCGTCCGTACGGCACTTGAACAGACCGTTGAACGCTTGGAAAAATACGGCTTTGCTCCGGAAATGGGCCATAAAGAAGTCGGCGGCGTTAAAGCACAAATCGATGATTCCGGTAAATTGACCTTCGTCCTGGAACAGCTCGAAGTCGACTGGAAATATACGAGCGACCCTGTACAGACAGCAGATAACGAAATCGCTGCCCGTATCATCGTCCGCGAAGTCTTCCGTGAAAACGGCCTCGAAGTTACTTTCCAGGCTAAACCGATCCACGGTGTTGCCGGTTCTGGCGAACATACCCATTTTGGTATCGGTGCCATCATGAAGAACGGCAAATTCGTCAACCTCTTCAACCCGGACGACATGAAGAGCGAATTCCTTTCGGCTCTTGGTTATGGCGCTATCATGGGTATCCTCAAACACTACGAAGTCATCAACCCCTTCGTATCGTCGACGACGGACTCCTTGAACCGTTTGAAACCGGGCTTTGAAGCTCCTGTTTGCATCGTAACGGCTCTCGGCGGGGAAACACCGGACGTTCCGACTCGTAACCGTTCCGTCCTGGCCGGCCTCATTCGCGATATTGCCAGCCCGGCAGCTACGCGTTTCGAACTTCGTGCTCCGAACCCGTTCACCAATACGTTCATTGCCATTGCCATGTGCTATCTCGGCGCCTTGGATGGTATCAAATATGCACTCTCCAGTGGCAAATCGACGGCTGAACTCTTAGCTGAACTCTCTAAGAAACCGGGCGAAGATGCCGATTATCTGGAAAAAGACCGCGCTTATCGTTCCGAAGTCGACGTCTTCGAAAACTTCAACGACGAAGAACGCAATGCCATGTTCGGCAAAGCTCCGCGCACGGTCTGGGAAAACTTCAAAGCCCTCTCGACGTATCCAGAAAAATTGGACGACCTCGCTTGCGATGCTTTCCAGAAACGCATCATGGAATCCTTCAAACTCGGCGCTCTCAGCCGCTGGGCTCTGGAACTCCAGTACCGCATCATTCCGGAAAACCTTTCGAAAGTCATCGCTGCCGAACAGCTCCATGCTGACGGTGACAGCAATGCTCTCGAAGTCGAACGCTGGACCAAGATCAACGCTCTCCGTACGGAATTAGGCCGTGACACGGAAAAGAGCCTGTCCATCTTCTCCAAGATCAAACAGGCTCTGGCTGCTGATGACTACGATACCGCTTCGAACCTCATGGTCGAAATGAGCGATAAAATGGATCAGCTCACTGACATGTATTACGAATATTCTCATAACGCTTTCTAATACATCGTTTGGATGTAAAAAGGAGCTGTCGCAATGCGACAGCTCCTTTTTTCGGTCCCTTTGGACCGCGGCGGCCTGCGCCCTTTAAAAATGGAAGGTCACGCCGGCGCCGACGCCGTGTTCGTTGTCGCCGTCTTCGGGCATATAGTTATGGTAATTGATGTTCAGGCCCCAGCCGAAGGCGATGTTGTAATTGAGGCCGGCCTGGGTTTCGGCGAAATGCGAGCCTTTGACATAAGTCGCATAGGGCTGGAGACCCAGGATGTGCGGTGCAGCGATGCCGATGCCGCCGTAAAAGGACGTCGAACTCGACTGTTCGTCGATGTTGTTGCGCCAGCCGCCGAGGAGCTGGACTTTCGAGCCGATGACGTTGTATTTGGCATAGATGTCGTTCTGGTTGCCGTACTGGTCGCGGTCGGCCCGTTTATAGCCGATCGTCGTCCGCGGCAGGACTTTGGCTTCGGCGTACTGTTCTTTCGTGCCGACGCCGAGGCTGACGCCGGCTTCGGGCAGGACGGACAGGGCAAAGGCCTGGGGCAGGGCCAGGACCGTGCAGGCCAGCAGGGCTGTGGTCAATTTCTTTAACATAAGTATCTCTCCTTTATCGCAGCTATTATTTCAATTCCAGGCCGACCGGGCAGTGGTCGCTGCCGGTGATGTCGGTATAGATGGATGCTTTGGCCAGGCGGCTGTCCAGGTCTTTCGTGGTCAGGAAGTAGTCGATGCGCCACCCGGCATTGTTCTGACGGGCTTTGAAGCGGTAGCTCCACCACGAATACACGCCGGTCACATCGGGGTAGAAGTAGCGCCACGTATCGGTGAAGCCCGCCGCCAATAGATCAGTCATCTTCTGCCGTTCTTCGTCAGAGAAGCCGGCATTCTTTCGGTTCGTCTTGGGGTTCTTGAGGTCGATTTCTTCATGGGCTACGTTGAGGTCGCCGCAGACGATGACCGGTTTTTCCTGGTGCAGGTCCAGCAGGTACTGGCGGAAATCGTCTTCCCATTTCATGCGGTACGGCAGGCGGGCCAGCTCGCTCTGGGAATTGGGTGTATAGCAGGTCACGAAGTAATAATCGGGAAATTCCAGGGTAATCAGGCGCCCTTCGTGGTCGTGTTCGTCGATGCCCATGCCGTAGCGGACGGACAGGGGGGCCAGGCGGGTGAAGATGGCCGTGCCGCTGTAGCCTTTGCGGTCGGCGTAGTTCCAGTATTGTTCATACCCGGGCAGGTCCAGGTCGATCTGGCCGGCCTGGAGCTTCGTTTCCTGCAGGCAGAAGACGTCGGCGTCGAGGGCCTGGAAGATATCCAGGAAGCCTTTCTTCATGACGGCCCGCAGGCCGTTGACGTTCCAGGAAATAAATTTTGTCATGCAAATCACCTTTCTTCCTTATATATCTAGGATATTGATACATTTTTTGTTATAATGAATGTAAACTATAACAATGATGACGTACAGCCATGGAATAGCGTGGCGTGGAACCGCGCATACTCGTCCTTATTGTATAAAATCGCTGTACGATTGTCAAAACAATGAAGCAGGTGATAGTATGGCAGTACATGAATTGGCAGGTACTAAAGTAAGAAAAGAAGATTACATTGATTTGAACGCCATCGCTGCGGCATATCATTCGACGCATCCCGATGTGACGGATCCTCATCAGCAGGTCCGCTTCGGCACGTCAGGCCATCGCGGCCAGGCCGGCAACGGCAGCTTTACCGAGGACCACGTCGCGGCCATTACCCAGGCCGTCTGCAACTTCCGCAAACAGTTCGGCGCGGAAGGACCCCTGTTCGTCGGCGAAGACACCCATTATTTATCGAAACTGGCTTATGAAACGGTCTTGTCCGTCCTGGCAGCCAACGGCGTCACGGCTTACGTCGATAGCGAAGGCGATTTCGTACCGACGCCGTCGGTATCGCGGGCCATCCTGCGCTACAACCGCCGTCGCGAAGAACGCCTGGCCGACGGCTTGATCATCACGCCATCCCATAATCCTCCGGAACACGGCGGTATCAAGTATAACCCCATTACCGGCGGGCCGGCCGGCTCGGACATCACCAAGGCCATCGAAACGGAAGCCAACCGCCTCCTGGCAGACCATAACCAGGACGTCAGGATGATGGCCTATGACCAGGCCAAAGACAGCGCGTTCGTCGTCCCTTACGACTACAAGGGCCTTTACGTGGCGGAACTGGAATCCATCATCGACATGGACGCCATCCGCGATGCCAAGCTGCGCATCCTGGTCAATGCCCTGGGCGGGTCGGGCATGAATTACTGGCACCAGATTTCCGATGTGTATCGTCTCGACCTGGACTTCGTCAACGATACGTATGATCCGCAGTTCACGTTCATGAATTACGACCACGACGGCAAGGTCCGCATGGACTGCTCATCGGCCTATGTCATGTCGGCCGTTACCGGCCAGGCCGCCGATTACAACCTCATCCTGGCCAATGACCCGGACTACGACCGCTTCGGTATCGTTTCCGGCGCGGAAGGCATGATCTCGGCCAATGCCTTCCTGACCGTCGCCGCTCATTACCTCATGACCCACCGCAATTTCGAAGGCCTGGGCATCGCCAAGACCGTCGTCACGACAGATATGCTGGCCCGGGCAGCCAAGCTCCTGGATATCCCCCTCTATGAAGTACCGGTAGGCTTCAAGTATTTCGGCCCCCTCTACACGGAAGGCAAGATCGCCTTTTCCGGCGAAGAAAGTGCCGGCGGCTCCTTCATCGCCAAGGATCGCAGTGTCTGGACGACCGACAAGGACGGCATGATCATGTGCCTCTTGGCGGCAGAAATCCGCGCCGTCACGGGCAAGTCGCCCATCGAATATTACAACGACCTCTGCGAAAAACTGGGCCGGCCTTATACCATGCGCAGCGATGCGCCGGCAACGCTGGAAGAAAAAGATAAGATCAGCGCCCTTACGGAAGACGACGTCACGGAAAAGACTTTGTGCGGCAGCCCGATTACGGCGGTCCTCTCCAAGTCTCCCTACGGTGATTTCGCCATCGGCGGCGTCAAGATCACGACCGATGACGGCTGGGTCGCCGCCCGCCCGTCCGGCACGGAAGACCTGTACAAATTGTATGCCGAAAGCTTCGTCTCGCCGGACCAGGCCGGCAAGCTCCTGGAAGAAGGCAAGGCCCTCATCAGCAAGGCCCTGAATAAATAGTCTGTTTGGTGTTATATGTTTGACGTTTGATGTAGATGGAGTGAAATTAGAAACCGTCACATCAAACGTCAAGCTTCAAACATCAAACTCGGCATGATGGCAGGACCCTTCGTGCGATAGGCCCCCGTATATGGCAGTTTGTCGTCAATTCTATCATTTCGTATGCAGACAGTGGAAATCAGTACGCTACCTGTGCTATAATAGGGAAGCATGGAATTTAATAACAAAAAGGAGTGGACAGCTGTGAAAGTTGTAATCACCGTAGTTGGCGTGGACCGTACCGGTATCATCGCCGCCGTCAGCCAGATCATGGCAGAAAATAAAGTCAATATCCTTACGATCAATCAGGTCATTTTGGATGGTATTTTTAACATGGCCATGATCGTCGACATGGACAATTCCGACATCACCTTAGATACCTTGCAGGATTTGCTCAAACAGAAGGGCGATGCCCTGGGCGTTGAAATCCGGGCGCAGAACCAGGCTATTTTTGACGCAATGCATCGTGTAGGCTAAGGAGATATGATATGCTGACAATCCAAGACGTACTTGAAACGAATCAGATGATTCAGAAGAACAACCTTGACGTCCGCACCATCACCATGGGCATCAGCCTCCTCGACTGCTGCGCCAGCGACGGCAAGACCTTGTGCGACAATATTTACGATAAGATTACGAAATACGGTGAACACTTAGTTGAAACGGGGGAAGCCATCTCCCGTGAATATGGCGTGCCCATCATCAATAAGCGCGTTTCCGTAACGCCTATCAGCCTCGTCGCCGGGGCCAGCGACCTGACGAGTTACGTCGACGTCGCCCGGACCCTCGACAAAGCGGCCAAGGAAATCGGCATCAACTTCATCGGCGGTTTCTCGGCCCTCGTCGAACGGGGCATGAGCAAAGGCGACCGCATCCTCATCGACTCCATCGCCGAAAGCCTGGCTGTGACCGACCTCGTCTGCAGTTCCGTTGCCGTCGGCTCGACGAAAGCCGGCATCAACATGGACGCTGTCGCTGAAATGGGACGCGTCTTCAAGGACCTGGCCGAACGGACGAAAGACCAGGATGCTTTAGGCTGCGCCAAACTCGTCGTCTTCTCCAATGCCGTTGAAGACAACCCCTTCATGGCCGGCGCCTTCCACGGCGTCACCAATGGAGATTCGTGCATCAGCGTCGGCGTCAGCGGCCCGGGCGTCGTCAAAGTTGCCCTGGAACAGGTCAAAGGCCAGCCCTTTGACGTCGTCGCCGAAACCATCAAGAAGACGGCCTTCAAGATCACCCGCGTCGGCCAGCTCGTCGCCATGGAAGCGTCGAAGCGCCTCAACATGCCTTTCGGCATCATCGACCTGTCCTTGGCTCCGACACCGGCTGTCGGCGACAGTGTCGCTTCCATCCTGGAAGAAATGGGCCTGGAAAGCTGTGGTGCCTGCGGTACGACGGCAGCCCTGGCCCTGCTCAACGACGCCGTCAAGAAAGGCGGCCTCATGGCTTCGTCCCGCGTCGGCGGCCTGTCCGGCGCTTTCATCCCGGTCAGTGAAGACAAGGGAATGCTCGAAGCCGTCGGCCGTGGCAGCCTGAGCTTGGAAAAACTGGAAGCCATGACCTGTGTCTGCTCGGTCGGCCTCGACATGATTGCCATCCCTGGCAATACGCCGGCCTCGACCATTTCGGCCATCATCGCCGACGAATCGGCTATCGGCATGATCAATAATAAGACGACAGCCGTCCGCGTCATCCCCGTACCGGGCAAGGACGTAGGCGATAATGTTGAATTCGGCGGCCTCCTCGGCCATTGCCCGATCATCAACGTCAATAAATACAAGTCGGACGAATTCATTGCCCGCGGCGGCCGTATCCCGGCGCCCATGCGCAGTCTGACGAACTGATAGATTAATGGAAAGTAGGCGTATGTTGTGCTCCAATATGTTGTACCCTTTGTAATCGCATTAGTCGTTTCCTATGCTTTGACGCCGAGCGTCAAGAAATTGGCCATCAAGATCGGCGCCGTGGACCGGCCCAATGCAAGAAAGGTACATACTCATGTCATCCCGCGGCTCGGCGGGCTGGCAATCTATATCGGCTTCATGGCAGCCGTCCTGTTCTGCGTGCCCTTGCAGCATGAACTGGTCGGGATGCTCCTGGGCTGCACGGCCATCGTCGCCGTCGGCATCTGGGACGATATCTGCAATATCCCGGCCAAGGTCAAGCTCGTCGGTCAGATCCTGGCCGCCTGCATACCCATCGCCTTTGGCATCCAGATCGAATGGCTGACCAATCCTTTTGGTGATATCATCGTCTTACCGGAGCTCATTGCGATTCCCGTGACGATTTTCTGGATCATCGGCTTCACCAATACGGTGAACCTCATCGACGGCCTCGACGGCCTGGCAGCCGGCGTCGCTTTCATCGCATCCATTTCGATGTTCCTCTTGGCTTATAACCTGAACCAGTTCCTGCCGGCCCTGGTCATCGTCTCCATGGCAGGGGCAGCCCTGGGCTTTTTGCAGTACAATTTCAACCCGGCCAAGATCTTCATGGGCGATACGGGCAGTATGCTCCTCGGCTATACCCTGTCCGTAGCGGCTGTATTAGGGCTGGTCAAGACGGCGGCTACGGTAGCCCTCGTCGTGCCCATCATCGCCCTGGGCCTGCCGATCCTCGATACGACCTTTGCTATCATCCGCCGCAAGATGAGCGGTGTCCCCATTTTCCAACCTGACAAGGGCCATCTGCATCATCGCCTGCTGGCCCTGGGCATGACACAAAAGCAAGCTGTATTAATAATGTATTTTGTCAGCATGATTCTCGGCATCGTAGCCCTCTTTGTAGCCAACGTGAGCTATAAGACGGGTATCGTGACTGTCCTGGTCGTTCTTGCCGTCATCATCTATTCGGCAAAACGCATTGGCATATTGCGCAAATCAACGACCGATTCTACCCACAAGCAGTAGTGGGTGGAATCGGTTGTCTTATAAGGAGGTTTTTTGATTATGATCAAGGTAATGACTGTATTCGGTACGCGGCCGGAAGCCATCAAGATGGCGCCTGTCGTACTGGAATTACAGAAACATGCCGACAAGATCCAGACCATCGTCGCCGTTACAGCCCAGCATCGCCAGATGCTCGACCAGGTCCTGGATCTCTTCCGGATTACGCCGGACTATGACTTGGATATCATGTCCCAGGGGCAGACGCTGTACGACATTACGACCAAGTCCCTCATGGGCCTGAAGGATGTCCTGGCCAAGGAAAAACCGGACCTGGTCCTGGTCCACGGCGATACGACGACGACCTTCGCCGGCGCCCTGGCTTCGTATTACCAGCAGGTCCCGGTAGGCCACGTCGAAGCCGGTCTGCGGACAGGGGACATCTATTCGCCGTTCCCGGAAGAAATGAACCGCAAGCTGACCGGTGCCATCGCGGCCATCCACTTTGCGCCGACGTCGACGGCTAAGGCCAACCTGCTCAAGGAAAATGTGGACCCGTCCCATATCTATGTGACAGGGAACACCGTCATCGACGCCTTGATGACGACTGTTGCTGGCGATTATGACTTCGGTGACGACTTGAAATCGGTCGATTTCCAGAATCACCGGGTCATCCTCTTGACGACGCACCGCCGGGAAAACTTGGGCGAACCGATGCGCCACATCTATAAGGCCCTGCGCCGCATCGTCGAAGAGATCCCCGATACGGAAATCGTCTTTCCCGTCCACCGCAATCCTCTGGTCCGCAAGGTCGTCGAAGAAGAACTGGCCGGTGTCGACCGCATCCATCTCATCGACCCCATGGAATATGAACCTTTCGCCAACCTCATGAGCCTGAGCAGCCTCGTCCTCACAGACTCTGGCGGTATCCAGGAAGAAGCGCCGTCCCTTGGCAAGCCCGTCCTGGTCCTGCGCAATACGACGGAACGGCCGGAAGCCGTCGAAGCCGGTACGGTACGCCTCATTGGCACGAACAAAGACGTCGTCTATGCCGAAACGAAACGCCTCCTGACCGACCAGGCCGCCTACGATGCCATGAGCAACGCCGTCAATCCCTATGGCGACGGTAAGGCTTCGCAGCGCATCGTCCAGGCTATCCTCCACGATTTTGCCGGAGAAGAAGGCCTTCCCGACGATTTCAGCCAGGCTTGATTATTTGTAGCTATAATGAGAATTGTTTTTAGCTATAACGTTTAATTTTCTTAAGTTTTATATTGCTTTTCCAGATTTTCCGTGCTAAAATAAGCCAATAATCGTTGCAGGCAGTATATGCATACTATACCTGACGATTATGGGAAAACTGCCATCGCCCGAGCAGGAGTGTATGTAATATGAGACATCATGATGATTCTCACGATGACAAATTAAATCACATGAAGCTTTGGGATATTGTCGTCATTGCCGGTTCCCTGGGCTTGTCTCTCTTCGTCTGTATCTGTGTCGGCGTCGCCATGGGCCGCTTCATCGATGTCCATGCCGGGACGTCGCCGTGGGGACTGATTCTCTTTTCCCTCATCGGTGCCGTGTCCGGGTTCTGGACCTTGTATAAGAAAGCCTTATCCTATCAGCAGGATGAGGACCGCCATGGCCGGCATCAGGGCAAATGAGCATCACGGAGGATAGCCTATGGAAGAGTTCTATGCATATGTAAAGGCAACAATATACAAACTCATTGGTTTTACATGTATCGTCGCAGCCGTCCTTTTTGCCGGCGGCTGGTGGCAGTACATGAGTGGCTGGTGTATCGGCAGCGGCTTGAACATCGTTTATTTCTTCATGCTCAGCAGCCGTTCGGTACGAGCCTTAAAATTGCCGCCCCCGCAGGCGGCGTCATTCATCCGCGGCGGTGCCGTGTTCCGGCTGGTCTTCATCTGCCTGGCCGTCATCGTCATCCTGCAGTTCCCGTCCATCTCCCTGGGGGCTGCCGTGGCCGGTATCTTTTCGTACCGCGTCCTCGTCTTTGCAGATGTATTGACTGCACGTCTCAGACGGTAAAGGAAAGGAGGTATTGCGTATGGAATTACATGCAGGGCATCATATGGTCGTTCAGCTCCTGGGTCTGAATGTCAACCTGGATACGCTCATGATGACCTGGCTGGTCGCAGCTTTGGTCATCATCGTCACTGTCGCTGCGACAAGGGGCCGGTCCCTCGTCCCGTCAGGACTTCAGAACGCCATGGAAATCGTCATCGAAGCATTGCTCGACCAGTTCAAGGAAACCTTAGGGCCGAAATACGGCCAGGTCGTCTCGGTCTTGCTGACGATGTTCCTGTTCATCCTCTTCGCTAACGAATTGGGCATGCTGCCGAATCCGCATGTCCTGGCTTCGCCGACGAATGACTTGAATACGACTGTCGCCCTGGCACTGGTTTCTTCCTTTATGGTCCATTTCATGGCCTTGAAGAACCAGGGGTTCAAAAAGCATTTCAAGCACTTCTTCAAGCCCTTTGCGCCGTTTGTCATCATCAATCTGATGGAAGAAATCACCAAGCCCTTGACCTTGGCCTTCCGTCTCTTTGGCAACATCCTGGCCGGGGAAATCCTCTTGGAAGTCCTGTACTTCCTCGTGCCTGTCGCCGTCCCGATGATCTGGCTCCTGTTCAGCTTCGTCATCGGCCTCATCCAGGCATTCATCTTCACCATTCTGACTACATCGTATCTGGCACCGTCCTTTACGGAAGAATAATGAAAGCTAAGATACTGGTTACAACTTAGGAGGTTATTTACTATGGAAAAAGCTCTCGTATTGGCATTATCTGCATTTGGTGCATGCTTAGGTATTGGTTTGGCAGCCCTCGGCGCTGCTATCGGTGACGGCCACGCTGCTTCGAAGATGCTCGAAGGTACAGCCCGTCAGCCGGAAATGGGCGGCAAGCTCCTCGTAAACATGCTTATCTCCATCGGCCTGATCGAATCCATGCCGATTATCGCAGCTGTCATCGCTATCGTATTGGTCTTCGCCAATCCGTTCGTCAGCCTGCTCTAATCCGAGGATTCTAATCTACAGCCGGGGAGGGAAGTACATTGGTTAGTATTAATGGTACCTTGCTGTTCCAGTTCATCAACTTCTTCGTATTAGTTGCCATTTTGGCAAAGTTCGCCTATAAACCGCTGCTCAAAGTCCTGGAAGACCGCCGCAACAAGATTGCGTCGGACCTCGACAACGCAGCCAAAGCCCGGGAAACGGCTGAAAAGATGAAAGCCGATTATGAAGCCCAGATTCGCGATGCCCGTGCAGAAGCCCAGGCCATTGTTGACAAAGCTGTCAAGCAGGCCGACAAGGAAGCCCAGGCCCAGCTGGAAGCCATCCGCGCCCAGATCGCCCGGGAAAAACAGATCGCCCAGACGGAAATCGCCAACGAACGGGAAGCGGCTATCCGGGAAATGCGTAATGAAGTAGTCACACTGTCTATGGCTGTGGCAGAAAAACTGCTCCAGAAAAACATGGATCCTGACATGAACGCAAAACTGGTAGCCGATTGTATCGACCAGCTCCAGACGCACCGCGTAAAGGGGAACTGATCTTATGATACCCGAAACGATCTACAGCAAATACAGCCAGGCGATGTTCGACATCGCCAGCGAACAGAAGAAGCTTACTGAGTTCGGAACAGAACTGAAAGGCGTGCGGGACACGTTCCAGGAAAATCCCGATTTGTGGAAATTCCTGAATCATCCCCTCGTACCGCCGCAGTCTAAAAAAGACACACTTGCAAAGATTTTCAAAGACAGCCTGTCGCCGATCGTCCTGCAGTTCATGTACGTCATGATCGACCGGCGCCGCGAAGCGGCCCTGTTGCTTGCCATCGACGGGTTCATCGATTTGGCCCGCAAGGCCCAGCACATCGAAGTGGCCAAGATCCGCGTCGTCAAACCGCTGTCCAAGAAAGAAGAAACAAAATTAGTTGCCAGCCTGGAAGCCATGACGGGGCAGCACATCGAACCGCTGTACTACGTCGACCCGTCGCTCATCGGCGGCATGGTCATCCAGATCGGCGACAAATTAATAGACGGCAGCCTCCGGCGGCAGCTGCGCGATATGCAGCATAAACTGCTCCAGGCTGACGTGACGAATGGGGTGACGGACGAATAATGAAAATGAAGCCAGAAGAAATAACGGCTATAATCAAGAAACAAATCGAAGATTATAATGTGGAAATGAACGTCGACGATGTCGGCACCGTTCTGGAAGTCGGGGACGGCATTGCCCACATTTACGGTTTGGACAAAGCCATGTCCGGGGAACTGCTGGAACTGCCGCACGGCGTTTACGGCATGGCCCTGAACTTGGAAGAAGACAACGTCGGCGCCGTATTGCTCGGTGATGACGCCCTCATCAAGGAAGGCGACACGGTCCGCCGTACAGGCCGCGTCATGCGTGTCCCTGTTGGCGAAGCCATGATCGGCCGCGTTGTCAACCCCTTGGGTATGCCTATCGACGGCAAAGGGGAAATCAAGACCAAAGAATCGCGCCTGATCGAAGTCAAGGCCTTCGGCATCGCTGACCGCCAGCCGGTCAAGGTACCGCTCCAGACAGGCCTCAAGGCTATCGACTCCATGGTCCCTATCGGCCGTGGCCAGCGTGAACTCATCATCGGTGACCGTGGTACCGGCAAGACGGCCATCGCCATCGATACGATTCTGAACCAGAAGGATACGGGCGTCATCTGCGTCTACGTCGCTATCGGCCAGAAAGCTTCGACCGTAGCCCGTGTCGTCCGCACGTTGGAAGAAAACGGCGCCATGGCTTATACCATCGTCGTCGCCGCTACGGCTTCCGACGGCGCACCGCTCCAGTACCTGGCTCCGTATTCCGGCGTTTCCATGGCCGAATACTTCATGCTCCAGGGCAAGGACTGCCTCTGCGTCTACGATGACTTGTCCAAACACGCTCAGGCTTACCGTGCCATGAGTCTGCTCCTCCGTCGTCCGCCAGGACGTGAAGCTTATCCGGGCGACGTATTCTACTTACATTCCCGTCTCCTCGAACGAGCTGCTAAATTGTCGGATGAACTCGGCGGCGGTTCGATCACGGCCCTGCCGATCATCGAAACCCTGGCCGGTGACTTGTCGGCTTATATCCCGACTAACGTCATTTCCATCACCGACGGCCAGATCTTCTTGGAAACAGAAGCCTTCAACTCCGGGATCCGCCCGGCTATCAATGTCGGCCTCTCCGTATCCCGTGTCGGCGGGTCTGCCCAGATCAAGGCCATGAAGAAGATTGCCGGTACGCTCCGCCTGAGCCTGGCTCAGTACCGTGAACTGGCTGCTTTCGCTCAGTTCGGTTCCGACTTGGATAAGAGCACGAAAGCCCAGATCGACGCCGGCGAACGGACGATGCAGCTCCTCATTCAGCCGCAGTATCATCCCATGCCTGTCGAAGACCAGGTCATGCAGATTTATTTGGCCGTCAAGAATTACCTCATGCCCGTCCAGGTTGAGGAAGTCTCGCAGTTTGCAGACGGTTTCATTAAATTCATGCACAGCAACTATCCCGAAGTCGGCGAAAGCATCAAGTCGACGAAGGAACTCGGCAAAGATGCAGAAGCAACGCTTCAGAAAGCCATCGCTGAATACACTAAGCAGTACGGCGCTTCTCACGAACTGATCAAAGAGGAGGAATAAGCTATGCCGAGTGCACGCGAAATAAACAGACGTATTAAATCCGTCACCAATACCCAGCAGATCACTAAGGCCATGAAGATGGTTTCTTCCGTGCGACTGCGCCGTGCACAGGATCGGGCACTGGCTACCGCCCCGTATACCGAAAAAATGGAAGGCATGCTGCAGCGCCTGTCTGCAGCTTCTCCTGATGCTGGCAATCCCTTGTTCACGCCGCATGATGAAGTCAAGAAGACTTGCTACATCGTCATCGGTTCGGACAAAGGCCTGGCTGGCGCCTTCAATTCCAACGTCAACAAGGCCATGGTCTCGGTCCTCAAGGACAAGCCCCGCGACGCATCGATGCTTCTCGTCGCCGGCCGCAAGCCCATGGAGTACCTCAAGCACTTGCACCTGGTGCCGGAAAAGAAGTGGTCCGGTTTTTCGGATAAGCCCCAGTTCAGCCACGCCCAGCAGATTGCCCACTTGGCGACGCAGAAATTCCTGGCTGGCGAAGTCGATGAAGTCTACGTCATTTATACGCACTTCAAATCGGCCTTGTCCCAGGACACGAAAATCGTCAAGATGCTGCCCATTTCCCAGCAGGAAGGCCAGCAAGCATCCGGTCCGCGGGAAGAATATCTCTTCGCACCAGATGCCAAGCTCGTCCTCGATGCCCTGCTGCCGCAGTATCTGGATCTGTTCATTTACAACAGCCTCCTTCAGTCCGCTGCCAGTGAACTCGGTGCCCGCATGACGGCCATGACGTCGGCTACGGACAACGCAGGCGAACTGATCGATAAACTGACTGTTACGTACAATAAAGTCCGTCAGGCTGGTATCACCAACGAATTGACGGAAATTGTCAGCGGCGCCAACGCATTGCAGTAAGGCCCGTCTGTCAACGATTCTGAAAGAGAGGAGAACCTCTTCATGAGTAATAATATTGGGAAAGTCGTCCAGGTCATCGGCCCGGTCGTCGACGTGCGGTTTGCCTCGGAAGCAGACTTGCCCGCCATTTACAACGCCATCCACATCACCGGTGGCGAAGGCGACCAGAAGATCGACCTGGTTGTAGAAGTCATGCAGCACTTGGGCGACGACGTCGTCCGCTGCGTTGCCATGGACTCGACGGACGGCCTCGTCCGCGGCATGGCTGCTGAAAATACGGGCGGTCCTATCAAGGTCCCCGTCGGTAAAGGGGTCCTGGGCCGTATCTTCAACGTCCTCGGCCAGACTGTCGATAAAGTCGACGCCAAAGTCGAAGCCGATGATTACTGGCCCATCCATCGTCCAGTCCCGAAATTCCAGGACCAGGCGACGGAAACGGAAATCTTTGAAACGGGGATTAAAGTCGTCGACCTCATCTGCCCCTATGCCAAAGGCGGCAAGATCGGCCTCTTCGGCGGTGCTGGTGTTGGCAAGACCGTCCTCATCATGGAACTCATCCATAACGTAGCTACCGGCCACGGCGGCTATTCCGTCTTCACCGGCGTCGGCGAACGTACCCGTGAAGGCAATGACCTTTGGAACGAAATGAAGGAATCCGGCGTCATCGACAAGACGGCCCTCGTCTATGGCCAGATGAACGAACCGCCTGGAGCCCGTATGCGCGTCGGCCTGACCGGTCTGACCATGGCAGAATATTTCCGTGATAAAGAACACAAGGATGTCTTGCTGTTCATCGATAACATCTTCCGTTTCATCCAGGCTGGCTCCGAAGTTTCGGCTCTGCTCGGCCGTATCCCGTCGGCCGTTGGTTACCAGCCGACCCTGGGCACCGACGTCGGCGCTCTGCAGGAACGCATCACGTCGACCAAAGACGGCTCCATTACGTCCGTCCAGGCCGTCTACGTCCCTGCCGACGACTTGACCGACCCGGCTCCGGCCGCTACCTTCGCTCATTTGGATGCTACGACCGTCCTGGCCCGTGAAATCGCTGAATTGGGCATTTACCCGGCCGTCGATCCTCTCGATTCGACGTCGCGTATCCTCGACCCCCATGTCATCGGCGACGACCATTACAACACGGCCCGTGCCGTCCAGGAAATCCTCCAGAAGTATAAAGACCTGCAGGATATCATCGCCATCCTGGGTATCGACGAACTGTCCGAAGAAGATAAGCTGACCGTTGCCCGTGCCCGTAAGGTACAGCGTTTCCTCAGCCAGCCTTTCGCCGTCGCTGAACAGTTCACCGGTCAGAAAGGCCGTTATGTACCGCTGAAAGAAACTATCGAAGGCTTCAAGGAAATCTTGTCCGGTAAATGCGATGACATGCCGGAACAGGCCTTCTACATGGTCGGCAATATCGAAGAAGCATACGAAAAGGCTAAGACACTGAAAGGGGAATAGTCTATGGCAGAAGCAGGAAAGACACTCCATCTGGAAGTCATTACACCCGATGCTGCCGTACTCCATGAAGACGTGGATTTCGTCCTCGTCCGCGCCCTGGACGGTGACCTGGGCATCATGCCCAACCATGCGCCGCTCATCGCGTCCCTGTCGATCTGGCCCTTGTGCTATGACAAAGGCGGAAAGCGCCAGTACGTCACCGTAGCGTCGGGCTTCCTGGAAGTCCATGACAATACGGTCACGGTCATCACGCCGGCTTCGGAAAAACCGGAGGACATCGACGTAGACCGTGCCAAATCGGCGGAAAAACGCGCCGAAGACCGCCTGGCTGCACACGCTGCCGACATCGACACGACCCGCGCCGAAGCGGCCCTGCAAAGAGCCCTGCGCCGCCTGGACGTCGCCGAAAAATACGGCAAGCAATAATTAAATACCAGTGGTTCGTTGTTAGTTGTTCGCAGCTAGTAAAGACCATTGCCATGAAAAAGGGACTGTCGCCCAAAGACAGTCCCTTTTTCTGTAGGGGCGCCACGTAGGGCGCAGCTAGCCAGGAACCACGAGCCACTAGCCACGAACCACGAACCACAAAATAATTGACTTTTCCCTCTATCTCTGCTATGATAGGGGACGTACAAATACATAGGCGATGCAGGAGAGTAAGTACGTATCATCCTCAGCGAAGCAGGGACAGTGTGAGCCTGCTGCCGATGCGGAAGGCGCTCTGAAGGCCGCGGCCGGAAGTCTTTTGATGTGTATGGCCGGTGAATCAAGCGGGTCTTTCGACCAACCAGGGTGGAACCGCGGGTAAGTATACTCGTCCCTGTAACATGTCATGTGTTACAGGGACTTTTTTGTATTTAGGAGGGAACAAGATGAATTTTCAAGACATGATATTTGCATTGAAGAGCTTTTGGTCTTCTCAGGGCTGTATCATCTATGAACCGTATGATGTAGAAAAAGGGGCAGGGACCATGAACCCGGCTACGTTCCTGCGCACGCTCGGGCCGGAACCGTGGCATGTCGCTTACGTCGAACCGTCGCGCCGCCCGGCTGACGGCCGTTATGGCGACAACCCGAACCGCCTGTACCAGCATCATCAGTTCCAGGTCATCTGCAAACCGTCGCCGGACAACATCCAGGAACTCTATTTGAAGAGCCTGGAAACACTGGGCATCAACCCGGCCGAACACGACATCCGCTTCGTCGAAGATAACTGGGAATCGCCGACCCTCGGCGCCTGGGGCCTGGGCTGGGAAGTCTGGCTCGACGGCATGGAAGTCACGCAGTTCACCTATTTCCAGCAGGTCGGCGGCATCGACGTCGCTCCGGTCTCGTCGGAAATCACATACGGCATGGAACGCCTGGCTATGTACATCCAGGGCGTCGAAAATGTTTATGACCTCAAATGGAATGAAGACGTCACCTACGGCGATATCTTCCATCAGAACGAAGTCGAACAGTCGACATATGCTTTTGAATTGAGCAATGCCGACCTCTTGTTCCACCTCTTCGATGAATACGAAAAAGAAGCGATGCGGGTCATCAAAGCCGGCTTCGTCCTTCCGGCTTATGACTACGTATTGAAATGCTCGCACACGTTCAACCTCCTCGACGCCCGCGGCGCCATCAGCGTCAGCGAACGAGCTGCTTTCATCGGCCGCGTCCGCAACATGGCCCGGGCCTGCGCCAAAGCGTACTTGGAACAGCGTGAAAAATTAGGCTTCCCGATGCTTAACAAGGAGGAAAAATAAGATGAGCAAAGATTTGTTACTTGAAATCGGTACTGAAGAAATCCCGGCTCATTATATGCCGAGTATCCTGTCCCAGGTCAAGGATTTGGCTGGGAAATCCTTTGGCGAAGCCCATATCGCCTACGAATCGATCCGTACCCTCGGTACGCCGCGCCGCATCGCCCTCATCATGAAGGGCGTCGCTGAAAAACAAGCCGACGTATCGGCTAAACATAAAGGCCCGTCGGTCAAGATCGCTTACGATGCCGACGGCAATCCGACGAAAGCCGCCATGGGTTTTGCCCGGGGCCAGAAAATCGACGTCCAGGACCTCGTCGTCGAAGACGGTTATGTCTATGCCAACGTCACCAGCGTCGGTGCGGAAACGGCCGGCCTCTTGCCGAACCTCATGAAGGGTATCGTCACGGGCCTCAATTTCCCCAAGAGCATGCACTGGGGCAGCCTGGACTTCCACTTCGTCCGTCCTATCCGCTGGTTCGTCGCACTCTTCGATAAAGACGTCATTCCCTTTGAACTGGCCAACGTCAAGTCGGGCAAGGTCAGCCGCGGCCACCGCTTCCTGGGTACGGGTGATTTCGAAATCGAAAGCCCGGCAGCTTACGAAGAAACGTGCAAAGAACACTTCCTCATCGTCGACCCGGAAGTCCGCAAGCAGATGATCCTCGACGGCCTGCAGAAACTGGCTGACGAAAAGGGCGGTACCATCATCATGGACGACGACCTCTTGGAAGAAGTCGTCTACCTCGTCGAATATCCGACAGCCCTTTGTGGGGAATTTGATGAAGATTACCTGAAACTGCCGGAAGCGGCCATCATCACGCCGATGAAGGACCACCAGCGTTATTTCCCTATGCGCGATAAAGACGGCAAACTCATGAACCTCTTCCTGACCGTCCGCAACGGCAACGATTACCATCTGGAAACGGTCCAGCACGGCAACGAACGCGTCCTTCGCGCCCGCCTGGATGATGCCAAGTTCTTCTTTGAAGAAGATAAGAAACATCACCTCGTCGATTACACGGAAAAACTGAAGAAAATCGTCTTCCAGGATGGCTTGGGCACGCTTTACGACAAAGCCCAGCGCCTGGAAAAGATTACGGTCTTCCTCAATCATAAACTCGACCTCGGCCTGGACGATGCCAAATTACAGCGCGCTTCGCTCCTGGCGAAAGCCGACCTGGCTACGCAGATGGTCATGGAATTTACGGAACTCCAGGGCGTCATGGGCAAGGAATATGCCCTCATCGACGGTGAAGATAAAGGCGTTGCCGAAGCCATTAACGAACAGTACCAGCCGCGTTTTGCCGGCGACGTCCTGCCGCAGACCGACATGGGCAAGGTCTTGGGCATTGCTGATAAATTCGATACCATTACGGGCATGTTCAGCCGCGGCTTCATCCCGACCGGTTCCCAGGACCCCTTCGCCCTGCGCCGCCAGACCATCGGGACCCTCAACATCCTCATGGATGCCGGCTGGAACCTCAACTGCCATGAAGTCTTTGCCTTCGTCCTCAGCCTCCTCGGCGTAGAAGGGGAAGATGCAGCCAAAGTCATGGGCCAGCTCGACGATTACTTCACGCTGCGCCTGAAGAACATCTTCCAGGATAAAGGCATGGATTACCACATCATCGACTGCGTCCTGGCTTCGGATACGCTCAACGCTTACGAAGAAGCCCGCCGCGCCCAGGCCCTCATCGATGCCGATATCATGGGCAAGACCGACCTCTTGCAGGCCTTCACCCGCGTCAGCAACATGATCAAAGGCGCCGACAATACCGACGTCAACCCGGACCTCTTCGAAACAGAAGAAGAAAAAGCCCTCTACAGCGCCTGCCAGGCTATGCAGGTCAACTTGCCGCAGAAATACGCCGTCTATGACTACGAAGGCGTAGCCGAAGTCCTTTCCGAAGGCATTGCCGCCATCAACGACTTCCTGGACAACGTCCTGGTCATGCACAAAGATGAAGCTGTCAAAGAAAACCGCCTCCATCTCCTGGCCTTGACCTACAGCCTCATCCAGCCCTTAGGCGACATCAAGAAATTATCGTAGTAGGGGCCGTCCTGTAAAGGCGGTCCGCCGCGAATCCTGCGGATAAAGCGGAAATTCCATGGCCAAAAATGAAAAATATGATATAATAATAGGGAGTATTGCAGGAGCTGTCTTCACTCGACAGCTCCTTTTCCGCATCTACCATAAAGGAGTGATCATTATGAAATTCAAGAATCTCGTCATGTTGGCCGCTGCCCTTACCTGCATTGCCGGCTCGACAGTTATGGCTGAAGAAAAAGTGAACATCAAGAGTGCCAGTGCCGACAGCTATGAAGTCGTCCAGGTCATGACGACAAAAGACAAGAATTACTATCAGTACTATAACAGCGCCTATCAGTATGCCGTCGATATCCCCCGGGCTGCTAAGACAGCCGACATGAATGCTGACGGCGACGGCTGCTATTTCCAGGACCCCAAAGACGATGCCGTCTACATGACCTATGCTGCCAAGAACACCATGGGCTTTACCATCGACGAACTCTACAACATGGCTTTGGGCATGAACGGTTCGCCGACCTTGACGACCAACATCAAGACCAAGAATAGCTATGCCATCGGCTGGACGGACGGCAAGAAATCCTATTACCACGAACTCTACATCAACGACAAGAACAAGACCTACACGGCCTTCTCCGTCACCTATCCGACCAGCAAGAAAGATAAGTACCAGGCCATCATCGCCCACATGTCCCGCAGCTTCATGCCGAACGTACAAATGTAATGGATAATATGGGGAAAACCCCTTTACAGGACCGTGTCTTTATGGTATAATTCCCTTGTTAATTTAGGCAGTCCTCTGTCCGGTAACACGATTGTCGTGAAAGGTGGCGGCAACGGGGGCACGAATGTCTTATAGGAGGAAAAAAGAAATGAACATTATCAGCGTACTTGAACAGGAACAGCTTCGTGACGATATCCCGGCATTCCGCCCTGGTGATACAGTCAAAGTTCACGTAAAGGTTGTCGAAGGCAATCGCGAACGTGTACAGGTTTTTGAAGGTGTCGTTATCGGCCGTCAGAACGGCGGTGTCCGCGAAACTTTCACTGTCCGCCGCGTTTCCTACGGTGTTGGTGTTGAACGTACTTTCTTGGTACATTCCCCGCGCCTCGCTAAAATCGAAGTCGTTCGCCACGGTATCGTCCGTCGTGCAAAATTGCACTACCTCCGTGGTCTTACAGGCAAAGCTGCCCGTATCCGCGAACGTCGGTAATTCATTGGCAAGAACACTTGAAAAAGAGGTTGACCTGCGAAGATGGCTTCGCGGGCCAGCCTCTTTTTTCATGGCTCCATCGTAGGGGCCGTCCCAAAGGGCGGCCCGCCGTGCCCAACCTCTCAGTCAGCTGCGCTGACAGCTCCCCTACAAAGGGAGCCAAAGCCTCTCCTCATAGGCCCTTTTTGGTCCGTCAGGTGCTGACCGCAGGGAAGTGCAGGACGGTTGCCAAAACGGAGAGCCGAGCTGGAGGTGGCCCGAAGCACAAATTCCCGTAAAGTCGGCGGTTTTCACTGTGCCAAAGCCTCTCCTCATAGGCCCTTTTTGGCCCGTCAGGTGCTGACCGCAGGGAAGTGCAAGACGGTTGCCAAAACGGAGAGCTGAGCTAGAGGTGGCCCGAAGGGCCGGAGAGGTTGGTCTTAAACAAATGGGCCATCCTGCGATTCAGGATATCGCGCACTCATATTGTTAACCATTATATAAATGGAATTGAGTTGACTACAATCACGACAGCGAGTATAATAATCCCATAGTTCACAATAAAAACAGGGAGTGGGTTAACAATGAATACGATAGCAGCACTGGCAGATAGCATTATACAGGGGTACCGCATCCAGCGCGGTGATGATTTGTCGATTTTCCTGGAAGCGCCTTTGGAGGAATTGCAGAAGGGAGCCGGTATTTTACAGCGCCATTTCTGTGGCAATCACGTCGATTTCTGCACCATCATCAATGGCCGCAGCGGCCGTTGTGGGGAAGACTGCAAATACTGTGCCCAGGCGGCTTGCCATCATACGGGCTGTGACGAATACGGTTTCTTGCCGAAAGAAGAAATCATCGCTAACGCCAAGGCCAATCAGGATGCCGGCGCCAACCGTTTTGCCATCGTTACGTCCGGCCGGGCGCTGACCGGTGCTGATTTTGAAAAGGCCCTGGATGCATACCGCACGATGAAGCAGACCCTGCACATCGACCTCTGTGCTTCTCACGGCCTGCTCACGCCGGAACAGCTGCACCGCCTCCATGAAACAGGCGTCACCAGTTACCACCACAACATCGAAACGTCGCGGCGTTTCTTTCCGCATATCTGTACGACCCACACTTATGACGACCGTATCCGCACCATCAAGGCCGCCCAGAAAGAAGGACTCTGCGTCTGCTCCGGCGGCATCATCGGCATGGGTGAAACCTGGGAAGACCGCCTGGATATGGCCATCAGCCTGGCCGAACTGGGCATCCAGTCCATTCCCATCAACGCCCTCATGCCCATTCCCGGCACGCCCTTGGAACATCGGACCCAACTCGACAGCCGCGACATCTTGCGTACGATTGCTTTCTTCCGCTTCATCAACCCTGAAGCCAACATCCGCCTGGCAGCAGGCCGCAAACTCCTGCCGGAAAACGGCGCTACGGCTCTCCTCAGCGGTGCATCGGCGTCCATTACGGGCAACATGCTGACTACGTCGGGTTCGACCATCGCTGAAGACATGGCCATGCTAAAGCGTCTGGGCCTCAGCAACCAGGACCTGGGCGAAAACAGCACGTGCGGACCGAGATGATCGTTGATCGTAGTTCGTTCGTCGTTCATCGCCTCGGACTCAGATGGCGCTGCGCGCCTTTCGACTCAAACTGATAATGCGTCCTCGGGTATCCCCTGCGGCGCATAGCGGGCGCCCCACGCGGTCGCCCCTACGATACGGGCGATGCCGCGTAATTATGTAACGATCGCTTTTGGGCGATTATAAAAAAATCCACAGCCGTAGGCTTGTGCCGTAGGGGCGCCCATAACCGGGCGCCCGCGCGAATCCTGTGCACAGCCGTATCCATGACGAACAGCACATGCTTTTCCGGACTGCGGCGCTGCCAGGCGCCATTTCCCTCGACGAACGATGAACGACCTACGACGAACGATACGCCATCCCCCTAGCCACTCATTCTTGTCTATGGTATAATACAAAGGATAAATAAATACATTCAGATAAATTTTCAATGAGGTGATTATCGTGGCAAAACAGATTTTTGTTACCGGTCATAAGAGCCCGGACACGGACTCCATTTGTTCTTCTATTGCTTATGCAAAATTGAAACAGTTACAGGGCATCGACGCTACGCCGATCCGCGCAGGCGAACCGAATAAGGAAACGGCCTTTGCCCTTGATTATTTCCACGTCGCTCCCCAGCCGTTGGTCAAAGACTTCTACGTCAAAGTCAGCGAAGCTGTCCACACGGAAGTAGAAGCCCTTCCGGTCAGCGCCAGCCTGAAAGATGCTGCCAAATGGTTCGCATCCCACGAAAGCGATGTCGCTCCCGTTGCCGACAACGGTCAGTTCGTCGGCGTCATCGAAAAGAGCCAGCTCGCTGATGAATTCATCAAGACCGTCATGGGCGAAGAATTGAGCACCGTCAAAGGCCTGGCTCATGATCCGGAATTGTTCTTCAAACCGACCGACAACGGTCACGATATCCCGGCTGATGGCAAATATGCTGTCGTCGAAAATGGTAAATACGTCGGCATGATCTGTGCAGACTGCGTCGCTGCTGCTGAAAAACAGCCGGTCATCCTCGTCGACCACAACGAAAAGAAACAGATCATCGACGGCATTGATGAAGCATCCATCGTCGGCGTCATCGACCATCACCGTATCGGCGGCACCTTGGAAACGGCTGGCCCTATTTCCATCCTCTTCAAACCGGTCGGCTGCACGGCTACCATCGTCACGGGCTTGTATGAACAGGCTAAGATCGACATCCCGAAAGACATCGCTGGCCTGCTCTTGTCGGCTGTCATTTCCGATACGGTCCTCTTCCGCTCGCCGACCTGCACGCCGGCTGACCGCGAAGCGGCTGAAAAATTGGCTAACATCGCTGGCGTAGACATGGAAAAATACGGCATGGAAATGCTCAAAGCCGGTGCTAACGTCTCCGATTTGACGCCGGACCAGATTGTCCACAACGACATGAAAGAATTCTCCAGCGGCAATACGACCTTCACAGTGGCTCAGGTCCAGGTCATGGATACGACAGACCTCCTCAACCAGAAACAGGTCCTGCTCAACGCTTTGGAAAAATTGCGCGCTGAACACGATTACGCCGCTTCCTTCTTGATGATCACCAGCATCATCGACGAATCGACGAACCTCATCTTCGCCGGCAATATGGACGACGTCGTCAGCAGTGCCTTCGGCAAAGACGTTCTCGACAAGGAAGTCTACCTGCCCAAGGTCATGAGCCGTAAGAAACAGGTCATTCCGCCTATCCTTTCGGCAATGAAATAAGTGATGATTTTCAGAGGCCCCATCGACACGGTGTGGGCCTTTTTATCTGTAAAAGGGGAATAATGCATGAATCCTATTTTTGATACCCTCAACGACCGCCAGTGTGAAGCCGTCAAGCATACCGAAGGGCCGCTGCTGATTACGGCCGGCGCCGGTTCGGGCAAGACCAAGGTCCTGACCTGCCGTATTGCTCATCTCCTGGAACTGGGCGTCGCGCCATACCGCATCCTGGCCATTACCTTTACCAATAAGGCCGCCAAGGAAATGAAGGAACGCGTGACCAACCTCGTCGGCGCCCAGGCGGACAGCATCTGGCTGAGCACGTTCCATTCGTTCTGCGCCAAGCTGCTGCGCTTTGAAGTCGACGGCTTCCACGGCTATACGCGGAATTTCACCATTTATGACTCGTCAGACCAGTTGGTCCTGGTCAAGGACTGCTTGAAAAAGCTCAACCTCGACGACAAGCAGTTCATGCCGCGGTCCGTCTTGGGGACCATTTCGTCGGCTAAGAACGTCCTCATGGATGCCAAGGCCTTTGCGGCGAAAGCCTCCGATTTCTACGAACAGAAAGTAGCCGACGTCTATGCCTTGTACCAAGAAAAGCTGCGGGAAAACAATGCTGTCGACTTCGACGACCTCTTGTTCCTGGCCGTGCGCCTTTTGCAGGAAAAGGAAGATGTTCGGGAAAAGTATCAGTCCCGTTTCCAATACATCTTGGTCGACGAATACCAGGATACGAACCATGCCCAATACGCCTTGACCAAGATCCTGGCTGCCCGTTGGCGCAACATCTGCGTCGTCGGCGATGCGGACCAGAGCATTTACGCCTGGCGTGGTGCCGATATCCGCAATATCATTGACTTTACCCGGGACTATCCCGATGCGGCATCGATTAAATTGGAACAGAACTACCGATCGACAAAGACCATCCTCCACGCCGCCAATGCCGTCATCGACAATAACGAAAGCCGGCCCAAGAAGACATTGTGGACGGAAAACCCGGCAGGGAACAAGATCATCCATTACCAGGCCCAGACGGAACACGATGAAGCTGACTACATTGCCGGCGTCATCTATAACCGCCATGAAATCAGCCATGAACCGTATGGCGATATGGCCATTCTCTTTAGGACCAACGCCCAGTCCCGTGTCCTCGAAGAAAAACTCATGCGCTATGCCATTCCCTATACCATGGTCGGCGGCACCAAGTTCTACGACCGCAAGGAAATCAAAGATGTCCTGGCCTATTTGCGATTGCTCTACAACCCGGAAGACAGCTTGAGCCTGACGCGTATCATCAACGTGCCGAAACGGAACATCGGCGCCACGACGATGGAACACGTCGCAGCCTATGCGGAAGAACAGGGCATATCCTTGTTTGAAGCCCTGTCGTCGACGGACGAGATTCCCGTCACCAAACGAGCTCGGACATCGTTGGAAAACTTCGCCGCCATGATTTTCGACCTCCTCAACGACATCGAAGGCAAAGATGTCTTGAGCCTCATCGAAACGGTCATCAAACAGACTGGCTACGGTGATATGCTCGATAAAGAAGCGGAACACGACCCGCAAGGCGAAAGCCGCAAGGAAAATGTCGGCGAATTCCTGTCCGTCGCCAAAGATTACATGGACAGCAATCCCGACGGCAACCTCCAGGACTTTTTGGAAAACGTCGCCCTGGTCAGCGATGTCGATGATTTTGAAAGCAGCGATTCCAAAGTGACCCTCATGACTCTCCACGCCGCCAAGGGCTTGGAATTCCCTGTCGTCTTCCTGACCGGCCTCGACGAAGGCCTGTTCCCGCACAGCCGGACCCTGCTGGACCCGGCGCAAGTCGAAGAAGAACGGCGCCTGGCCTACGTAGGCATTACCCGAGCAGAACGGCAGCTCTACGTGACCAATGCCATTACGCGGACCATGTACGGCCGCATCTCGGCGTATATGCCCAGCCGCTTCCTGGCGGAAATTCCACCGCAGCTCATGGAAGACTACCATCGCAAGAGCGCCATGCCCCAGAGCCGCACGACGGCCGTGCCTGGGAAACAGCGCGTCTCCATCCTGACGAAGCCCGTCGCGTCGAGCCTGCCGAAAAAACACGCCGTGACCGACACCTTTGCCAAAGGCGACAAAGTCCGCCACAAAATCTGGGGCATCGGTACCGTCCTCGACGTCATCGGCGAAGGGCCGAACATGCAGATGAAAATCCAATTCCCGACCAAGGGCGTCCGCCAAGTCGTCGTAAAATACGCCCCCTTAGAAAAAGTATAAATCAGGGTAGGGGCGCCCATGTGGGGCGCCCGCGCGAATCCTGTGCACATAGCCTATTAGTGAAGAGCAGAAAAAGGCAGAGAAAAGCAGTGGTTAGGGGAACCTCCCCCCTAATAGGGGAGGTGGCCCAACGGGCCGGAGGGGTTCTGTCTAAATCGTTCATCGTTCGTCGTTTGCGAAACGGGCTTGCTACCGCCTCGCCCCGCTCGGACTCAGATGACGCTGCCGCGTCTTTAGACTCAGACTGACAATGACGCTTCGGGACACCCTCAGCGCATAGCGGGTCGCCCACGTGGCGACCCCTACATTGGCAACATTCACTCTGAACGCAAGACGGGCCGCCGGATAAGGCGGCCCCTACGATACGGGCGAGGCCACGTAATTATGTAACGTTTGCCTGCAGGCGATTATAAAAATCCACGGCTGCAAGACTTGTGCGCGCCGCCGTGAATCCTGTGCACATAGCCTATTAGCGAAAGGCAGAGAAAGGCAGAAAAGAGCAGAGGAAAGCAGCATGAGGCAGTAAAAATCGAGACGTGCCGTTGGCCGTCCGTAGGGGCCGCCATAACCGGCGGCCTGCGCGAATCCTGTGCACAGCCCCTGCTGACATACGGCTTGGAAAAGCAACACCTCAGTCTGCCTGCGGCAGACAGCTCTATCACAGCTCTCCGTTTTGGCAGCTAGCCTTCACTTTCCTCCGGTCAGTGCCTGCTGGGCCAAAAAGGGCCTATTAGGGGAGCCTTACTGCTTCCCCTGTAAACTATAAACAAAAACTAAAAACTATAAACTTCACCCCGGGAGGAAATCATGGAAGATGAAAAAGCGCGTCTTTTGACGCTGCGTAAGAAAATAGATGAATTGAGTTATCAGTATTACACCCTCGACAAGCCGACGGTGACTGATTATGAATACGATATGATGTACCGGGAACTGGAAAACATCGAAAAAGCCCATCCCGACTGGGTCACGCCCGATTCGCCGACACAGCGCGTAGGTTCCAAGATTTCCGGCGGCTTTGAAAAATATACTCACGACCGGCCCATGCTCAGCTTGGGCGACGTTTTCAGCGACGATGAATTACGGGAATTCGACCAGCGCGTCCGCAGCGATTTAGGCGGTGAATCCTTGGAATACGTCGTCGAACTGAAAATCGATGGCCTGGCAGTCAACCTCATTTACGAACAGGGCCAGTTCATCCGCGGCGTCACCCGCGGCGACGGCGTCGTCGGCGAAGACATTACCAACAACGTGCGCACCATCCGCACCATACCCTTACATATCGCCAGCGATTCGCCGCACATCGAAATCCGCGGTGAAGTCTACATGCCCATCACGTCATTTGAAGCCTTGAACCAGCAGCGCCGCGACGACGAACTGGAACCCTTTGCCAATCCCCGCAACGCCGCTGCCGGCTCCCTGCGCCAGCTCGACCCGCGCATTACGGCCCAGCGTAAACTGGCCTTCTTTGCCTATGCCTTGGGAGGCAACAGCGGCATTGAAATCAAGAGCCAAGAAGAATTGCTCCAGGACTTGGCGCAGTTCCATTTCCAAGTCAATCCAGAATACCGCAAGTTTACGGACATCGAAGACGTCATTACCTTCATCCACAGCTGGGACGACCGCCGCGACAGCCTGCCTTATGCGACAGACGGCATGGTCGTCAAGGTCAATTCCTTTGCCCAGCAGGCCCGCTTAGGGAACACCGTCAAAATTCCCCGCTGGGCCATTGCCTATAAATTCCCGCCTGAACAGGCCAAGACGAAAGTACTCGGCATTTCCGTCAGCCTCGGCCGGACAGGCGTCCTGACGCCGGCTGCCGACCTCGAACCGGTCCACCTGGCTGGGACGACGGTCAAGCGGGCGACGCTGCACAACGAAGATTACATCAAAGAAAAAGATATCCGCATCGGTGATACCGTCGTCATCCAGAAAGCCGGCGAAATTATCCCGGAAGTCGTCCGCTCCTTGCCGGAACGGCGTGACGGTTCGGAAACAGTCTTCACCATGCCGACGACCTGCCCGGCCTGCGGCAGTCCCGTCGTCCGCCGCGATGGGGAAGCGGCCTGGCGCTGCACTAATCCGGACTGCCCGGCGGTCATCGGTGAAAAAATCGCCCACTTCGTCTCCCGCGATGCCATGAACATCGACGGCCTGGGCGACGCCATCGTCCAGCAGCTCCTGGCTCAGGGGCTCATTCACGACGTAGCCGACATCTACGGCTTGACTAAAGAAGAACTAGTCGACCTCGAAGGCTTCGGCGAAAAATCAGCCGATAACCTGCTCAAAGCCATCGAAACGAGCAAGTCCGTCGGCCTGGCCCGGGTCCTCTTTGCCTTGGGCATCCGCTTCGTCGGAGCCAAAGCTGGCCGCGTCCTGGCCGAATCCTTCGGATCCATCGACGCCCTCATGAAAGCCAGCACGGAAGACCTGACGGCCATCGATGACATCGGTCCGCGCATCGCCGACAGCATCGTAGCCTATTTCCGTGATGCCAAGAACCAGGCCCTCATCGAAAAATTGCGCGCCCACGGCGTCGACATGACGGCGGAAAAGAAGACCCTCATCAACACGACCTTTGATGGCGAAATCGTCGTCCTCACCGGCAAACTGCAGATGTTCAGCCGCAAAGAAGCCGAAGCCGCCGTCGAAGCGCGCGGCGGCAAATGCACGTCGTCCGTCACCAAGAAGACCACCCTCGTCGTCGTCGGAGCCGACCCGGGCAGCAAATACGAAAAAGCCAAGAAACTGGGCACGCCTATCATCAGCGAAAGCGAATTCAAAGAATGGCTCGAACGCTGAGAAAGTGGACAGATGTTTGAATTCTCGTTATAATTAAGAAAGTGCATGAAACCAATAAATAGCCAGTAACCACAAAATATTAGCAACGTAAAAGGGGACTGTCGCACGAGGCTTCTGCCATCATGCGCAGTCCCTTTTAACTTCAAACCCCAAAAGGAGGAGCTGTTTTGGAGACGATATCGACGAAATCTTCTATTTCTATTAAAAATAAATACAGCAATGAGCTGCTGCCGCTGGTCCTGGCGATTGGCGACTATATCGCCATCTGGCTGGCCGTCAACGTGTCGTACAGCCTGCGCGATTTCCTGGTGCCGGGCTCCCATTTCCACCTGTCCTGGCTCAGCATCCACGTCATCGTGCCGGCCGTGTACCTGCTCTTTTTGCAGCTCCATCATCTTTATACACGGCGCATGCAGTTCTGGCAGGTCATTTCGGGAATCTTTAAATCCGTCTTCTACGCCATGATTTCCCTCATCTTCCTGATTTACATCGCCCAGACCGCAGCCTCGACGTCGCGTCTTTTCGTGGCCCTCCTCTGGCTGACGTCCTTTTTCTTCCTCGTCGCCGATCGCTACCTCGTCAAGCACATCTTGGGCCATTTCAAGATGCTCCAGCTGCCCGTCCTGATCATGGGGGCCGGCAAGACGGCGGCTATCGTCCTCGAATATTTCAAGAAAGATACGGGCATCAGCTACGATTTTATCGGCTACCTCGAAGACAACACACCGGAAGCGTCCGTCGCCGCCATGATGCCCCATTTGGGCCGTTTTGCCGATGCGGAACAGGTCATCCGCGAAAGCGGCGTCCAGCACGTCATGGTCATCGCACCGGGACTGAGCAATGAAGCCGTCCAGGACATCGTCTATCGCGTTCAGCCCCTGGTGAAGAAAGTCGCCTTTATCCCCGATATGGGCAGCCTGCCCTTGGCAACGCTCGATACGGAAAGCCTCATCGACGGTCATATCGTCGCCCTTAGCTTTCGCAACAACCTGGCCCTCTGGTACAACCGCGCTATCAAGCGCGTCTTCGACGTCATCTGCACGACGCTCGGCATCATCTGCCTGTCGCTGTTCTTTTTGGCCATTGCCCTGTGGATTTACAAGGATTCGCCGGGACCGATTATCTTCAAGCATCGCCGCGTCGGAAGAAATGGTAAAGAATTCAACTGCTACAAATTCCGCAGTATGTGCGTCGATGCTGACGTAAAATTAAAAGAACTCCTCGAACGCGACCCGGAAGCCCGCAAAGAATGGGAAACGGAATTCAAACTGAAGAACGACCCGCGCATCACCAAGAGCGGCGCCTTCCTGCGCAAGACCAGCCTCGACGAACTGCCGCAGTTGTTCAACGTCCTCAAGGGTGAAATGAGCCTCGTCGGCCCACGGCCCATCATTCAGGATGAAGTCCCCAAATACGGCCCGTACATCAAAGACTTCTACATGGTCCGCCCAGGCGTCACCGGCATGTGGCAGACCAGCGGCCGCAGCGATACGACCTACGAAGAACGTGTCCAGATGGATACCTGGTACGTCCGCAACTGGAACGTCTGGTTCGACATCGTCCTAATCTGGCGCACCATCGCCGTCGTCTTGAAGCATAAAGGCGCGTATTAGTCATTGGCCTCCCCTGAGAAGGGGAGGGGGACCGCTTGCGGTGGAGGGGGTCTTTACGAAGAAGAGCTTCAACAGATGCATAGCCGGAATTTATGACGAAGGGTACCCGGTTGTAATATAATCCTGAGTCTGGTGCGGCTTGTAACCCTCAGTTCGTAAAAATTTCCCCGGCCGGGGAAATCGTAGGAATCGCCACGTGGACGACCCGCCACAGAACTAGTGGGTATACCCAATACAGCTCTAATGGAGATGATTTCATGAAAATGCCATTATTTATGATTTATCCGAATAAAATAGAAAGGATTGACCATTTTGTCTATTAAAATTATCGTTGCAGCTCACAAAAAGTACTGGATGCCGACGGATCCGGTTTATTTGCCCGTCCATGTTGGGGCCGAAGGCAAAGCTTCGATTGGCTATACGCCAGACAACACGGGCGATAATATCAGTTCCAAGAATCCTCATTTTTGTGAACTGACTGGCCTTTATTGGGCTTGGAAAAACTTGGATGCCGATTACTTGGGGCTTGTCCATTACCGTCGCTATTTTACGCGCAAAGAAGTCCACAATATCGAAGCCAAGAAAGACCAAATCTTGACTGAAAAAGAATGGCAGCAGCTCTTGGCTGAGCATCCCGTCATCGTGCCGGACAAGCGGAAATACTACATCGAAACGAATCGTTCCCACTACAACCACGCCCATCACAGCGACGGCCTGGACTTGGCGGAAACAATCATCAAGGAACAGTGCCCGGAATACCTGCCGGCCTTTGAAAAAGTCATGAACCGCACGTGGGCCCACATGTTCAACATGTTCGTCATGCGCCGCAACCTCTACGATGCCTACATGCAGTGGCTCTTTGACATCCTCTTTGAAATCGAAAAGCGCGTCGACATCACGGGTTGGGACACCTATGAATCCCGCATCTACGGCTTTGTCAGCGAACTTCTCCTCGACGTCTGGCTCGAACACAACCACATCGACTACGCCGAACAGAACGTCTCCTTCATGGAAAAACAGGACTGGATCAAAAAAGGCGGCGCCTTCCTCAAACGGAAACTCTTCGGCCGCTAGGAAAACTCATATCCATTGGCCGATGGGCGTCCAGATTGGGCGCCCGTTATTTATTTTATCGGAGAATTGGACTGCAAGAATTGATAAAATATGGTAAAATAAAAATTATCGAGTTTATACGTTCCTAAGATTCAGATTTTCCAAGGTGTAGTAAAATTATTGGAGTTGTTTTGAAATAAATGGCCGATGAATCTAATAAAATAAAAATTGCTCTCACTGGAGATAAAACTAAAGAAGCTATTGACCTTTATCAATTAGGTGTCATTTTAACTAATGTGCAAAACATCTATGATAAGGGGTATTGCTACTATAGTGGCAATAAAAAAATGACAGCAAAGATAAGGGAGAATTTTAAAATCACTTCAAAATCCTTTAAAAGGGGTTCAATTATCTTTGATGCCGAGGTATTTATTTGTACAGCACAGCAGATTTTGGGAGAAAATTTTACTCCTGAATTAATTATTAAAACAGTTTCAGAAGCCTTTAAATATTTATGTGCCATATTAGGGGAAAAACAAAAAGGGAATACACCCACAATTAATCTAGTTAATTCTCCTGGTGCAATATGTATAGTTAATCCTGAAAAAAATATAATTACTGTTTCTGGTAATGCAGTTAAATTGGCTGATGGCATAAAACGACCTTTGAAAAATATAGCAGAAAGTGTATCCGAGAATCCTGGGACAGAGTTGTCGATAGTTCCAAAAAATAATGAAATAACCCCTGTTTCCATTACGTCTGAAAATGCTCCTTTGTTTTTACAGGGGTATTTTAGATCTGATAGACGGCTTTATTTACGTGGAATAGTTAAAAATTATTCGGCCGATTCATTTTCTGGACAAATACAGATTTTACCTTCGGCGCATTTACCAATTGCTCCAGAAAAATATTCCTTTAGTATTTTGGAAGAATATCGTAAACGAGATAATGAAGCGTTTATAGATTCATTAAAGGGCCATCCTATTAATGTAGATGCGTATGCGGAATATGAAGTATATGGTAAGGGAAATGTGAATGATAAAATTAGAAAATTGTATTTATCTCTACACAATGACGATAACGATGAACCGTTAGATTTTTAAAAGTATTTTTTTATAGTGAAAAAGGTGTGACTCAATGAAATTTTTAATTGTTGCTTTTCATCCTCGGTCGATGACTCCCTATGCAAAGCAATACGAAAATGCAATTATTAAAGCTGGATATCGATATGATATATTATTTTGGGATCGCTTTTCTAATGCGCCACTGGAAAAACGTGCCAACGAATTTATTTTTCATAAGGTTTGTACTTTAGGTGGCAATAGACTAAAAAAAATATACCCGTTTTATTTGTTCAGGAAAGTTGTTAAGAATATTATAAATAAAGGTAATTATAATAAAATTATTATTCTAAATACAATGCCAGGATTTTTATTACACGATATCTTACTGAAAAAATATTCTAATAAATATATTTTTGATATCCGGGATTACACTTATGAAAAATATAAACCTTATTTGCATGTAGTACAACACTTGATTGATCAGTCCTTTTTTACTACTATTTCTTCGCGTGGGTTTAAAAAGTTCTTAGGAGAAAACCATAAAATTATTGTCAATCATAATATTAGTAATGAAGAAAATATTTTGGATAGACCGACGTTAAGCCGGAATAAACAAGATATTATTATCGGTTTTGTCGGAGCTGTTCGTTATTTTAATGAAAATCTTGCATTAATTAAGAGTGTACAAACATCTTCTCGGTTTCGTCTAACGTTTGCGGGCAGACAGAATAGTGACTGTCCATTAAAAGAAGAATGTGAAGAAAATAACTATCGCAATGTTTCTTTTTCAGGAGCATTTACTAATGACGAGAAACCTAACCTGTATAAAAATATTGATATGATTAATTCTGTTTTTGGAAATCAATCATTAGATGTAATAACTTTACTGCCCAATCGATTATACGATGCACTTATTTTTAAAAAACCTATCATTGCTACTAAAGGTACCTATCTTGCTGAAGTCGTGTCGAAAAATAATCTTGGTCCTGTACTGGATGATAGTAGGGGATATACTGCTGAAGCATATCAGCAAGAATTAGCTGCATATGTAGATAATTTTTTGCCGGAAGAATTTATAAAAAATGCTAATCAGTTACTTGATAATGTAAAAAAGGAACAGCAGGTATTTCATGAAAAAATTGCAGAATTTGTCAATCAATAAGGAACATAGAAAGGAATGAAAACATGCCTATCCCCAGTATATTCAAAGATATATTTTGGAAACTTCCGTTTTTGTCCGAACAAGAAAAAGAAAAGATGTATTATTCACTTAAAGGCATCATGCGGTCGGAAAAAATTGCCATTGACCAAGGAGAACGTAGTGAATTGCTAGAGAAATATGTTAGTCAGATTTTATCTAATCCTGTTTTTCAGGATGAGGCCTTTAAGAGCATTACAGATGTCCCGTATCAAAGGGAGAATGATGATCCTAAAATCATTGCCTATTATCTCTCGCAAATGCATCCGACTCCGGAGAACGATGCATGGTGGGGAAAAGGTGTTACTGAATGGAATAATGTTTCTCGTGCTGTTCCACAATTTGTAGGTCATTATCAACCAAGATTGCCAGGCGAATTGGGCTTTTATGATTTGCGATTAAAAGAGAATCTTGCCCGGCAAATGGAATTAGCCAAGATGTATGGTATCTATGCTTTTAATTGGTATTATTATTGGTTTGATGGGAAAAGGCTTTTACAGAGACCCTTAGATATGTATCTTGATTCTAAAGATATAGATTTTCCGTTTTGTCTGTGTTGGGCCAATGAAAGTTGGACTAAAGGCTTTTTTGGTAGTTCGAAAGAAGTTATTATGAAGCAAAGCCATACCGTTGAAAGCTATCGCCAATTCATTGTAGATATTGCTAAATATCTTAAAGATAGTCGATATGTAGAAGTTAATGGTAAAAAATTATTAACGATTTATAGGCCTCAAGATGTTCCAGATTGCAAAAATACGCTGCAATATTGGAGAGAATATTGTGAAAAGAATGGTGTTGGTGAATTATATATTGTTGGCTGCTGGACTTCAGATCAATCGGAGAATTTTATAGCAAAAGGATTTGATGCGATTTCAGAATTTCAGCCAGGTGCTATTTTAGGGTATTGCGATAATATCAATAAAAAGTTGCCTTTTATTAATAAAGAATTTGCTGGGGCGGTATATAGCTACAAAGAAATTGTTGAAAATAAAGTTTATAGGAAAAACTTCTCCAAAGAAAAAATGTACCATTCAGTGATGCCTATGTGGGATAATACGCCGCGGCGAAATAACAGAGGTAATCTTATTTATCACGGATCTACACCGGCCTTGTATCAGCAATGGCTGGAAGACGTTATCAAATTTACGAAAGAAAGTAATTTAGCTGATGATTTGATTTTTGTTAATGCTTGGAATGAATGGGGCGAAGGGGCTTATTTAGAGCCAGATAAACGATACGGTTATGCGTATTTAGAAGCTACTTTAAATGCTATGAATTCTTTTAAGTAAATATAACCGTATAAAGAGGTCTTAGAGGGTGTGGGAAATATGAATATTTTATTTCAAAGTAGATATGATTTATTAAGCCATCCTGGTGGTGATACTATACAAATATTAAAAACTAAGAAATATCTTGAATCTAAAGGTTATCATGTTGATATTAATTTATCTGCTGAAAATGATGTTACAAAATATGATATTGTTCATATTTTTAATTTACAAACACTTGAGTATACGAAGCGACAAGTATATAATGCAAAAAGACAGCACAAACCTGTCATTTTGTCAACAATCTGGTGGGATTTTAAGTATATAGACTTAGATTTAGATTTTCGAAAATATTGGCGAAGTTTTAAATATAATATGTGTTTAAAATTGTTAAATTTATTTTTCTTTATTGCTGAACAGAAACGAATTATTTTATTTGATAAATTGCTTTTTAATTTACAAAAAAAGAAAATGGGATATGATATTTTAAAGACTGTTGATTGGATTTTACCAAATTCTAGTGCCGAACTTGAAATTTTAGTACAAGATTTCAGCATGCCAGAATTACGCTTAAAAAGCAGTGTTGTTGTTAATGCGATTGATGATACCAGTAATGAGGATCAAAATAATGAAGTGATTGACCAGTGGAAACGAATTCCAGATAACTATATTTTATGTGTGGGAAGAATTGAACCGATAAAGGGACAAGCTAAAATAATAAAAGCACTAATGAATAATAAAGAACTTCCTCTCGTTTTTATTGGAGCAGGAATTGATACTGCATATGGAAAATTATGTAAGAAACTTGCGAAAATTCGCGGCAATGTTTTCTTTATTCCACCTGTCCAACATAATTCATTAAAGTATTTTTATAAAAAAGCAAAAGTTCATGTTCTACCAAGCTTACGAGAATCACCGGGATTAGTGTCTCTAGAAGCCGCTATTTATGATAATAACATTGTTACTTCTTATCAAGCGCCAATATGGGAATATTTTGGTACAGAATCTTTTGTTTGTGATCCTTTAGCGTTACAATCAATTCGTCATGAAATTTTAACTGCATATCATAGCCCTTTAAATCTTAGTTTGAAAAATTATATTTTGCATAATTTCACATGGGAAAAAACAGCAAATCAAACTATTAAAGCTTATGAAAAAGTATTAGAAAAATGTCATTGATATAATATAAGCATAAGTAAGTCAATGATATTAATAATTATAGAAATATTTGACTAATCATAAATGGTAAATTTACTATTTATTTGATATAACTATAAATTACTGATACAGGAGAAAAAGTTTATGAATAATAAATTATTAAGTGTTTCTGTAGCTGCATATAATGTGGAAAAGACAATCGAACAGTGTTTAGATTCTTTTATACAATCTAAAAAACTTGATTTATTTGAAGTATTAGTTGTAAACGATGGTTCTAACGATAATACAAAGAAAATTGTGTCTGCATATGTAAAAAAATATCCTAATACCATTCGGCTTATTGATAAAAAGAATGGTGGGCATGGATCAACAATCAATGCAGCAGTAAAAACAGCCTCAGGTAAGTATTTTAAGGTTGTTGATGGTGATGATTGGGTTGATACAGACGCATTTGATCGACTTTTAGAATTTTTGAAGACTACAGATGCTGATTTGATACTAAATAATTATCAGGAAGTATACCCAAAACGAAAAAAGCAAATAGATGTCATTCGTCACTATGCTGTGGATAAGATATATTCTTTTGATGATATGGATCCATTGTATTGTTTACCCATGCATGCTACGACTATAAAACTTTCTAAATACAGAGCTGTAAATGAAAGTATATCTGAACATCGCTTTTATGTAGATACCGAATATGTCGCTTTTGTAGCTGTGGCAGCGAAAACTGTTATTTTTAATGAGGAATGTGTTTATCAGTATCGACTTGGAGAATCTGGACAAAGTGTAAGTCCTGAAGGAATGTATAAACATATTGAAGATTTAATTTTTGTTGTTGAACGGTTAACTAATTTTTACTTTGAAAAAGCGAATAATATATCACCTATATATAAAAAATATATATTATCTATTATAGATACTCGATATAATATGATTTTTGGATGTTTTGTAAGCTTTAAAAAAAGTGATAAGGATTGGATGTTAGAAAAATTTGATAGAAAAATGATAACTCAGTATCCTACTATTGCCAAAAAGGTTAATTTATATAATAAGAAATGTATTCGATGGAATTATCGTATTATTTTACCTGTTTTGCGATTCTTAAAGAATATTATATAAGCGTTAAATGAATTTTGTAAAATATTTGGGGAATATGATGAATAAACTAATGATAAGAATTAAAAAATATTCTTTTTATGATTGGGAATGTATTATATTTGGGATTGCTGTTCTTTTGATTCCTTTTCATACAGGCCATCAAGCATTAAATGTTCCTTTTATGGGAAATATGGGGAGTAAATTATCTATATTTCCAGTGATAATTGGGGTGTGCCTTTTCCTGTATCAGGGTATAAAGAAACGAGAGTATTATATTCCTAAAATATGTATTGTCTTTTTTTGCATTTTTCTTTTATGGCAGATTATTTCTCTTATACATGGGCTGTTTATTTTTCCTGCTTGGTACGAAATTTCAGCGAATCAGTTCAAAAAATTGGATTTTTTAATTAGCTATTTAGCTGATAAAGGAATCTCTGTTGATGCAATAATAGTTGGACATTTATGGTGGTCCATTAAACTGCTTTTTTCACATATTCTTGAATATTGTGTAACATATGGTACTGTATTATGGGGCATTTCTTTATTCTATCGAAATAGAGCGAAATCATTTAAAGCCTTCCGTTACGGTATTTTGGGAGGCGCTGTCATTTGTTCTATATATTCTATTATCGAGTTTTTATATCTTTTTGGTAGTTATGATGCTATGGTAATGTTAGCACATATTAACCCTTTTATTTATGACGTAGGGATAGCACACGGCTGGTGGCCCTCATTATTGAGTGGCAATCGGGTACGTTCAGTATTTGCGGAACCAGCTTTTATGGCGCTTTATTTGACAGTAACGATTCCATTCCTTTTTGCACAGATGTATACAGTGAAAACAAAAAAGTGGTTCTGGAAAATTATATTCGCTATACAACTTCTCATGATGTGGGGAACGAATAGCAAGACTGCTTTGGGAATTTTACTAGCTGAGGCTTTAGTAGTTATTATTTTCATTTTTTTACGCCGAAAAAAAATCTCTTGGAAGCAACTTGTCCGGCCGCTAGTGGCTATTGTCATTTTATGCGGTGTTGGGATGGGAATAAATTGGGTTTTTCAGCATCGCTATGCCGTAGACTATGATTTAATTTCCATTGCACCAGATGATACGGTTACCTTGAAAATTACAAATAAGAGTTATACTGTATGGGAAAAACGAGAAGGTATAACTCTTACATGCGCTATGTTTGCAGATGATTGGCAAAGTGCGTCAAATCGGGTTAATGTCCCGTTGGATACGACACTTTCTCCTGGTCAAAGTTGTCAAATTTCGATAAAACTTCCACAAAACAATCAAAAAGAAGAGTATCCTAATGTCTTATTGGAATTGAAGGCCAATAATAAAATTCAAAGAGAAGCACAACTTACTGTACAAGGTGCAACAACGTTTACTCTGAAATGGGATCAGGATCATTGGTTGGATAAAGGCGAATCAAAAGTAAAAGAAAATAAGATGACTGCTTTGACTTCTCAAACGGAAGGCAGTAATCAGCAGCGCTATGGATTGATGTATGTAGAAACGTTGATTGGCCGTGATCATCCTCTTTTGGGCGTAGGGGGGCAGGAATTGAAGCAGGCATACTACATTTCCTATATTCCCGAATGGCTATTAAAAAATAAAGAAGTTCAGTTATGGGTCACTTATCAAAAAGAAAAAGGCTTTTTAAAAGCAGGATTTCCTATTCTCAGTGATTATACACACCAATTTGCCAGTTATGGTCTTCCTGGGTTCATTTTATTTTTGCTGCCTTCTTTTTATGGATTATTCCTTTTATTTAAGAAGAGAGCTTATTGGTTAAAGGCTGATTTTCAGGAATACTTGCGGGTTGCAATCCTTGGCATCAGTTATTTTGGTCTAATGATTGCTTTTGTTGGCTGTAATTCACTTGAACTTTATATTTACTGGCTTTTATTGGGGGCCTTAATCGGTTATTATGGGACATTGGGACGTGATAACAAACCTCAATGATGAATTTTTCCTTTTACTTTTGAGATGAACATGTACAGCATAGAATCTTTTGCGAGCAGCAGGATGCCGGCATAAATGAGGCATCCTGCTGCTATTGTTATAAAGGTATGAACGATGCCCGGTTTCAGATACAGACTAAGTGGGAAGGTTACAGCGAACATGATGAGGCCGCTGAATAAGTATTTAATAGAAAGTCGTCCGATTTGGGCAATCAAAAAAACATTGCGGACGATATAAAATTGCACAGCCGTCACTGTGATTTCCGCAATCAGTGAGGCAATGGCAGCCCCGATGGACTGCATCACGGGGATGAGAAAGAGATTTAAGGCGAAATTTACGACAGCACCGCAGACGACGGTCATGGTCAGTTTATTTTGTTGGTTTGTCGGCAGCATGTACTGGATACCTGTGACGTTGCTGAGGCCGATGGCAATGACGAGACCGCTGAGTATCTGCATGAGGGGTACGACTTTGTCGTAGCCGGGACCGAAGAACCAGGGTACGAAATTGTTGCTGACGGCGATGAAGCCGCAGAACATAGGAACAGTTAGGAACCAGACGAAGCGGTACGAGCGCATCATACTGGTACGGATCGTTTCATAATCTTTGTGGGCGTATGCATAGGCGATGCGGGGCAGCATGACCGTGCCGAGGGAAGTGACGATAGTCAGGGACATTTTCACGACTTTTTCAGCCTGTTCATAATAGCCATTTTCCAGTGGCGAGCCAGTCATGACGCCAATCATCGTCTTGTCGAGGACCGTATAAATCTGGATGGCAATCTGCGGCAAAAACATCTGTATGATGATGGAGAAATTCCGGAATGGCTTGATTTCCCGTCTTGGTACAGCGACGAGGTATTTTGGCAGATAGAGCCAAATAGAAAGACCGGAAAGGACGTTCATCATGCCGATGAGGCAGACATATTTGTTTAAATCGGTTGGTTCGTGAATCAAGACGAAGATGAGGACAATGCTGGCGAATTTGATGATGAAATTCCGCAGTACAATTTTGCCGAATTCTTCCAGTCCTTGGAAAAACCAGGAGATATCGAAGAGTACGGCGATGATGTTCAATGCCTGGTACCAATAAATCAGATGGTCACCGGCAAAGCTGGAAACGACGGAGTAATAGACACATAGGCTCAGTCCTACCAAGAGGAAGCGGATGCAATTCACTTCATAGAATGTCCGGCTCTGAAGATGCGGATTATCCTGATGATAAGCGATTTCCCGCTGCGCATAATCAGCGACACCGAGAGAGGCTAATAAGATAAAATACGAGACAATGGAATAGGTATAACTATAAGTCCCGATACCAGCCGGTTCAAGCACGCGGGACAGGTATGGCGTCGTAATAAAAGGGGTAATCAATAAGAGCAGCTGATAGCTGACATTATAGATGTAGTTTTTTGAAACACTTTTTGACATAGAACACTCCTGCTTGAATCAATGAATTTTATACTCTTCTATATATAACACATTTATATCTGACGGACAAGTTGTGATATGGTATAATTAAAATGTTTATGGAATTTCCCAGGAGGTAGCTTATATGTACGATTATCTGATTGTTGGTAGCGGTTTATTTGGTTCTGTTTTTGCCCATGAAATGACGAAGGCTGGTAAATCCTGTCTGGTTCTGGAACGGCGGGATCATGTGGGTGGCAATGTGTATTGTGAAGAAAAGGAAGGCATCCGTATTCATAAATATGGCGCTCATATTTTCCATACTTCGAATAAAGTGGTTTGGGATTATGTGAACCAGTTCGTGGAATTCAATAATTATGTCAATTCGCCAGTAGCGAATTATAAAGGTGAATTGTACAACCTGCCTTTCAATATGAATACCTTTACCAAGATGTGGGGCGTCGTTACGCCGAAGCAGGCAGCCGCCAAGATTGCCCAGCAGCGTCAGGAAGCAGGGATTACGGAACCGAAAAATCTGGAAGAACAGGCCATTTCCCTCATCGGTACGGACATCTATACGAAACTGATCAAAGGTTATACGGAAAAACAGTGGGGACGGAGCTGTGCGGAGCTTCCGGCTTTCATCATCAAGCGTCTGCCGGTACGATATACGTTTGACAACAACTATTTCAATGACCGTTATCAGGGTATTCCTATTGGCGGCTATAATGTATTGATCAACGCGCTCCTTGAAGGCATCGAAGTGCGGACTGGCGTCGATTATAATAAGACTCGCCAGGAATATGAAGGAATTGCGAAGACGGTAGTCTATACGGGCCCGATTGATGAATACTTTGACTATAAATTGGGTCGCTTGGAATACCGCGGCCTTCGTTTTGAAACGGAACGCATAGAAGAAGAAAACTATCAAGGTGTAGCAGTCATGAATTATACCGACCGGGAAACGCCGTATACACGCAGCATCGAACATAAACATTTTGAATTCGGCGAACAGCCGGTTACGTATGTCACCAAAGAATACCCGGCAGATTGGCATCCTGGTGAAGAAGCCTATTATCCGGTCAACAACGAACGGAATCAGCATTTATATGAACAGTATGCAGCCTTAGCAGCACAAGAAAAAAATGTCATTTTCGGTGGCCGTTTAGCGGAGTATAAGTACTATGACATGGATGACGTTATTGCCAGTGCCTTAGAGATGGTGAAAAAATATGAAGCCCATTCGTAAAGCCGTTATTCCGGCAGCCGGCTATGGGACACGCTTTTTACCGGCGACCAAGTCAATTCCTAAAGAGATGATCCCTATCGTCGATAAGCCCGTGATTCAATATATCGTGGAAGAAGCTATTCAAAGTGGCATCGAAGAAATTTTAGTCATCACCGGCCATGGGAAACGGGCTATCGAAGACCATTTTGATACGAATGTTGAGCTGGAGTATCACTTACGTCAGCAAGGGAAGTTGCAGCACCTGGAACTGGTACAGGAAATCTCGAAGATTAATGTCCATTACATTCGCCAGAAACATATGCGCGGCTTAGGGGATGCTATCCTTTGTGCTGAATCCTTTATCGACAATGAACCTTTCGCTGTCCTCCTCGGCGATGATATCATCTATCATGAACAAGAACCGGCCATGCATCAGCTGATGAGAATGTATAATAAATACGGCGCAACTATGGTAGGCTGCCAGACATTGAATGGAAATCAAGCCGTTCCGCGGAATATTCTGCAAAGCGTGGCTACCGAGAAAACAGGCATTTCCCGTTTCCTCAACGTAGAAAAGGCAGTCGGCCATGAAGCCGATGGAAAATCAGCCATGCTGGGACGCTATGTCCTGACACCAGATGTATTTGAAATCCTGCGCCGCGTCCAGCCTGATGAAAATGGCGAAATCAGATTAGCCGATGCCCTAAAACTCATGGCCAGCCGCCAAGCTGTCTATACTTGCCAAATAGAAGGAAAACACTACGACGTAGGCAATCAGTTGGATTACCTCAAAGCAACGGTGGAATGCGCCTTGCGGCGCCCTGAAGTAAAAGATGCTTTTCGGACTTATCTGAATCAGTATATATAATGAAAAAACAGCCATGAACTGCTTGGGTTTGTGACTGTTTTTTTTATTATCTCAATAGATTGATACCATCCAGGACCATGATGGTATCAATCTATTGTAGGGAAATTTTAATACATTAAAGAAAACATAAAAAGAGAAGGAGCTCCTTGGTGTATAATAAGTTAGAACAAACAAATACGAAAGAAGTCCTTCTCATGTTTAGTATACAACAAATTGCCAATGTTTGGGTAAATTTTTTTAATGAATCTCTTCAAAATATCTTATCCCAAGAAGTATCCTTGGTTCAGTTAAGCCAGAAGTTGGAGCAATTGGTAAACCAGACGGGAGGGGAGGTGTTAAAAACCATCTTGGAACAAGCCGATGCGGCTATCTATGCTGCCGTCAAGCCGGAACATCGCTATCAGGTCAAAGCGCATCGTTCCATCAAGCCTTGACCCAACCAGATGCTGCTAGCAGTACGGAAGGACACGTAAGCCATATGCTGTCTGACCGGCTGAGTTCCCGGTGTATGGGATGGAGTCCCATCGGAGCCGAACAAATCGCCCGGATGCGCATCTATATAGCGAATGGCGGTAATCTGGAATCCTATGCGCGGAAACAATTCACGGCTCATAGGCAGACGAGAAAACCCGAAGTTAATCAAGAAATATTGAAGAAAGAATGGAGTCGCCGAAAATTGCCGTATTGTACGTACGTTCCCGATGAAGCAGCTCATATGCCGGGGCGTGAATCAACTTTGAACGGTAATGGATGCGACTCATAGAAAATGGTGGTTATTAGCATATTATGTAACACTTATACCGAGGTCCTTCTTCTCATTCATAAAAATTCCCACAATATGTTGACACCGTCTCCGTTTATGGTTTTCTTGCTAATTGACCATGAATATGATATATTGAAGTTGGAATATTTGTTCGCTAGTGGATGAGGTGCTAAAACTACTGATTTTATAGTTATGAGAAGCAAAATCTTGGCATAAGTTAGTGTATGGTATCAATTCTTAATTTTCATGTGACACAGCGTAAAGGATGCAGTCTTAATAAAGGCCAGCTGCTATCAAAATACTAAATTGGTTTTACTGCGAATATGTTCCAGACGAATAGTTGCTAAAAAACAAACTGAAAGGAGACTGATGATTTATCATCAGTATAGGTAATAATGAAATTTTTAACGATATCTATTAAAAATTTTCGCAATTTCGAAAATATCAATATAGACTTGAATAATAAAAATGTATTTTTCGGCATGAATGATGTTGGAAAAACAAATTTTCTTTATGCATTAAGATATTTATTTGATAGAGAAATTCGGAAAAAAGAACTTATTGAGAGCGATTTTTACCAAAAGAATACAAATAAGCCTATAGAAATCATTGTCAGTATTGACATTAGCGATGAAACTGATTCTGATAGTGAAAAGATTCGTGCAAAAGTAAAGGGTGCATTATTGAGTGAACAAGATACAGTTTACATTAAGCTATTTGCGGAATACAATCGTACTGAGATGCGTGCTAATCCTGTACTTTATTGGGGTGGAGATATAGGTGATCTTCAGGAAATAAAATCAAGAGGGTATACTTTTGAGCTTGATAATGTTTTTAATGTTATATATATAGATGCCTACGTTGATTTGTATGGACTTTTTAGAAGGAATACACCCATACTTCTTAAAAACGATGATGATGCAGATAAAAATAAATTGGAATTTATTGATAAAACAATTAACAAATTAAATAAAAAAATATCATCGTTGTCAGGCGTTAAAAAATTTGAAAAGGAAGTTACTCCCAGGTATAAAAAGGTTCGTCAAGACCAAGTTGAGGTTGTTATAAAATCGGAGATATCTATAAATGGGTTATATTCTAATGTTGCTCCGTACATAAAAAGAACAGGGACCGAAGAACTCTATCCGACCTCAGGGGAAGGGCGTAAAAAATTACTTGTTTATGCGATTTTTGATATATTAGCTAAAGAATCAGAAGAAAAGAAAATTAATCTATTTCTTATAGAAGAGCCAGAGAATCATCTTCATCGAGCTATGCAGATGGCATTGTCTCATAGGATTTTTGTCGATGAAAAATATAAGTATGTTTTCATGACAACTCATTCTTCATACGTCTTGATTGATATGGATAAGGTAAATCTGGTAAGAATTTTTAATGAATCGAAAATAAACTCAGCCAGTTCATTTTATGAAGTACCAAGAAGTTTCGAAAAACAAAAGAAGCAATTAAATAAAGGCCTTGTTGAAGCTATTTTTGCTGATAAGGTTTTATTGGTAGAAGGACCTTCTGAAGAAATTCTTTTTGATAAAGTTTTATCTACGTTAAATCCATTCTATCAGATTGATGGCATCTACATATTAGTGACTAATGGCATAGATTTTAAACCATATGTCGATATCCTCAAAAATCTTAAGATTCCATTTTTCTTAAAGACGGATAATGACTTAAAAAAAGCTGGGAAAAAAGTGAAGTATAGCCCTATTGGATTTTCGAGGATAAATAAAATAATAGGGGAAACAATTTTACCGACTGATTCTGTTGATGGCAATAAAGTAGAGGATAAACGAACGTTATACGATAAAAATCGAGTACAGTTAGATCATATTAGAGATAAATATCATATATTCTTATCGCGAGTTAGTTTAGAGGAGGATTTAGATGAAGTTCTTCACGATAAGTTGAATGAATATCTTCCAAAAGCCAATGGCAATCCTATCGCATACTTAAAAGATCATAAAAAGTACAATATGATTGAACTTGTAAATAAAATTAAACGTGATGACTGTAAAAAGATTTCAAGTCATTATAATTTTGCTTGTTTGGAGGAAATTTTAAAATGAGTTTATCGCCGGTTCAACAAAAGATTGTAGATGCTTCAGGCAACCTGATTGTTAGTGCAAGTGCAGGTACTGGAAAGACTCATACAATGGTTGCAAAAATAGCAAAAGATCTCGAAGAAAACCATTCACATAAGGTAATTGCAGCCATTACATTTACAGTAAAAGCAGCAAAAGAAATAAGGGAACGACTTAATTTAGACGTATCAGATAGTTTTATTGGAACAAATAACAGCTTTGCTATTGAAGAAATTATTAAGCCATTTGCAAGAGATGTGTACGGTTGTGAATTCAAGGCTGACATGAATACGGATTATTCTATAAAAAAAGAAAAGTTCCAGGAATGTCTTGAGTATCTTCGAACAACTAAAACTATATGTGCATATAGGAATAGTAAAGAAAATTTTGTATTTGCGTTAGCTTTAGAAATTGTAAGAAAGTCGCGAGCTTGTAGGCTATTTTTGCAGTCAAAATATTTTAAAATTTATGTTGATGAATATCAAGATTGCGATAAAACAATGAATGAATTTTTTATGTATCTTTGCAATCAATTGCACATTGAATTTTTTATTGTAGGCGATGAGAAGCAATCAATTTATATGTGGCGGGGAGCGTATCCCGATGCCTTTAAACGCATTCTTGAAATGCTAAATTTTCATCATAGTGTTTTGAGAGAAAACTATCGCTCTTGCCAACAAATACAAAATTACTCTAATTTATTAAGTAAAGAGACGAGCAGTCTTTATAAACCGTCACTTGATAAATCGGCGATTGTATTGCTACTGACTAAATTAAAGGATTGGCCCAGCATGGTCGGCAGGTTTTTTAATTCTGATATGACATGTGCATTATTGCGATATAAAAGAGACGATGCTAAACGTGGAGCCGATGCTTTGAGCGAAGCAGGTGTTCCTTTTACATTCATCCCTAGACCACCAATATCAGATATTACAACAGATGCTTCATGGTTATATAATGCGATTGCCCAGTACTGTATTATTCCTAAATATTCTATTTACGACTTCGTGGACGAAATACCAGAAGAATCAATTGGAGATCGGCACATCATATCTTTTCTTAATAAGAGACTATCTTCAATAAAAGAAGATTTGGAAACAGAAAATAATGATGGAATAATTAAAGATGTTGAGCAAATTGCATTATATTTTGGATATCAAATATTGGCAGACCATATTCAGGATATGATAAAAACAATAAAAAATGAAGAATATCATCCAGCTTTTAATATGGAAAATTTAAAGCATATATCTATAACCTTTCATTCTTCAAAAGGTCTTGAATTTGATCAAGTCATCTTATTTGCCAATGATTATACATTGAGCCAAGAAAGTGATATTTACAATCATTATGTTGCAGTAACAAGAGCTAAGTCTAAACTGATAATTGTACAAATTACTGATTCTGATAAGTGGAAAGGAGAATTATATTGGGAAAATCTTAATCGACTATTCCAAAGACATTCGGGAGTTACTGCTGAAAGTGTGATGACAATACTAAAGACTGATTAATTTTAACACGGTATTTTACAACTCTGTAAATGTCAATGAAAAAGTGAGCCTTTTAACACCGGTTATCAGGGCCAGTGGATTGTGGAGCCGCAGTATAAAGACATTACCTTGGTGTAGGGGATGAGAAACACTAGTTATATGATGAAAACAAGCTATGAACTTTCTAGGTTCGTGGCTTGTTTCGATTTACAATTTCGATACAAAATGTTACAATATGAAAAAACGAAAACTGAAAAATAGGTGATGATAATGGATAAAAAATATGATTTGCGTATTATAGAGTTATCCTTACACAATTTTATGAATGTCGCCGATGGACGTGTTAAATTATCTTGTTCAAAAGATAAACAGCGGAATTTTGGCCATTCTGATATTTTAGGTATATATGGACAGAATGGCTCAGGGAAAACTGCTTTTATCCATGCTTTAGCGATTATCAAAACTTGTCTTATGGGACAAAAATTGAATGATGAAGTGGCTGCTTATATAAAAAAAGATGCTTCCAGTATGACAATCCATATAGGGTTTTCAGCATGTGTCGATGAGGAAATCTGGGATATTTTTTATGATGTTACCATACAGCAGGTACAGGATGATAATCAGGCAAAAGCGCAGATAAGTGCAGAACGTGTTTCTGTATGTAATGGGAAAAATAGAAAACAGACATGGATAAGCAGCGATAGTTTAAATGTGTTACGACCTAAAAAAATTTTTAATGACCTATTGAAAGCTAATAATATAGCTCTACAAGTGAAAAAAGGCATTGTACAAAGTCAGGGAAGATCGTTTGTTTTTTCTAATGAGTTATATAAAAGCATGGAGGCTATAAAGAATAGAGATAGTATCAGCCAAACTCGTTTTATTTTAATGCAGTTAAAGACGTTTGCTACAGAGTATTTGTATATTATTGGAATAAAAGATATTGGATTTATTAATTTGAGTATTCTTATGCCGTTCTATTTTCATATACAAGACAATAATACACATTCGTTTGGCACCATTGCCATCCCTATCGATGGCCCAGCGACGATACCACAAAATGCATGTAAGACTGTTGAAACTTTGATCAATGATATGAATTCGGTTTTAACCTTCTTGATTCCCGATTTCCAATTAGAAATGCAGAATATTGGTGATGAGCTTGACTTACAAGGTCGAAAAATGAAGAGAATAGAACTTGTATCTCTAAGAAATGGCCAGGCGATTCCTTTAAAGTATGAATCAGAAGGGATTAAAAAAATACTGAGCATCCTTCATGTTTTTGTGGGGGCTTTTAATGATTCGTCTATGACAGTAGCTATTGATGAGTTTGACGCTGGAGTGTTTGAATATTTATTGGGAGAAATATTAGAGATTTTTCAAAAATCAGGAAAGGGACAACTTATTTTTACTTCTCATAATTTGCGCCCTTTGGAACTGTTGGACCGGGATTTCATTGTTTTTACTACAACGAATCCTAAAAATAGATACATACGCTTAAAAAATGTAAAGAGCAATAATAATTTACGGGATTTTTATTATCGCACTATCCTTTTAGGTGGACAAGATGAGAATTTATACCATGAAACTAATCAATATAGGCTGCAATATGCTTTGAGAAAGGCAGGACATCATGGGGAAAACTAGGAAGATATGTTTATTTATTGTAGAAGGCATAGCTGATGAATCATCGCTAGCGTTACCATTGCAAAATATTTTTGATAGCTACTATAAACAAAAAGGGATAGAGTTTCAGATTACCAATGGAGATATAACATCGAGAAATGGTACAACAGTACAAAATATAGTGGCTAAAATTGGTAAGGCTGTTACTAATTTTTTAAACAGGCATCATTTACAGAAAAAAGACATTTATCAAGTAGTACAGATTGTTGATATGGATGGAGCTTATATTGAAAATTCTGGGGTAGTATTTGATGCTAGCAAAAGTTTTTCGCAGTACCCTTTTTATGGTGAGAATAAAATTTTTGTCCAAAGCCCAGAGAAGATTTCTTTATTACAGGAGAGAAATTGCCGTAAGTCACAAAATCTTGAACGAATTATATCCTTACCCCAAGTAATGGGGATACCTTATGATATCTATTATTTTTCATGCAATATGGATCATGTGCTGCATGATAATGCGAATATGGATGATACCAAGAAAGTTGATGAAGCGGAAAAGTTTGCCGATAAATTTGGAAATGATTCTGAGGGTTTTCTTGGATTTATTGAAAGTGTTTACCCTAAAAGTATTGATTGCAATAAGGAGAAATCTTGGGAATACATCAGAATGAAGAATAATTCGTTGACTAGGTGCAGTAATTTCATATTGTTTTTTGACCATAACCAATGAATTTATCGCGTAACTCCTCGGAGATGGGGCGTTTACGATTTGTGGAACTTGGGAGAAGTTGGCGGACGTCATTGGTTATAAAACGTATTGCGTGGAGATGGCGCCTGCGTTTTTAGATTGAAAGGAGAGCGACATGTACAACTATTTGTCGTTGAAACGATTTATTTTAGCAGGTTTTTTATGCAGTTCTTTATCCATTTTAGCGGTGCAGGCCGCTGAGCCGGCTTCGCTCGCGGGACAGGCGCATCGTGAGGTGCATACGACGGTGGTAACGCAGGAAGAGTGGCATTCGTCGACGCGTGAGTCGGCGTCGCATTCGGGCTGGAGTGTCAGCCGCCCTTCGTCATTGGGGGATGTTGTCTTTCCGGCGATGGCCAGGCATTTGCCGCCGCCTGGGATGGAGACGATTTCTTCACAGGTCAAAGAGGAATACGATGCCAATTATAAGGACGGTGTCCTGGCTGCGGTCAAGGACGGTACCGATAAGTGGGGCCTGATGGGCACGGACGGAAAATGGCTCATGGCGCCGGCGTATAAGTCCCTGTCCTATGCCGGTAAAGGCGTGTTCATGACGGAAGGGAAGAGAGGGACGGCTTATGTCGATAAGCAGGGCACACCGGCGGTTTGGCCGGAGAAAGAAGCAGCGTCGGTCCATTTCTTCAAGGATCAGGGCCGTTATGGTATTCAGGACAAGAATGGGGACATCGTAGTGGCGCCGACGTATAAGGCCGTGCTGGCTGACTTCAGTGAAGGCCTGGCTTTCGTCAAGGACAATAAGGGCGAGAAAGTGGCCATTGATGAAAAAGGCCGGGTCCAGTTCGCTGCGCCGTATGATGTCATTTTGCCCTATCACCACGGTCTGGCAGAATACCAGCGCAGGGTCAGCCATTTTAATTTGGGCGGTTTCCTCGCCGGCGCGTTGATTGGCTCGTCGACGCATTCCGTCTATTACGATGACGAAGTGGCGCCTTTGACTTATGACGGCGTGAAGCGGGGCTATCTCGACCGCGTCGGCAATATCGTCATCGACAGCAAAAATGATGCCGTTTATCCGATGACGGAATTTGGCACCTTCGTTCGCAATAAAGGGAAATTGGGCTTCGTCAACCGCGAGGGGCAGTACCTGATTGCGCCGGGAAATTACAGTCTTGATGATGGGCGGCTTTTGGATGATGTTGACGGCTTTGTTTCTTTGAAAGATAAAGAGAATGGGAAATGGGGCGTCTTCAGCATGGTCGATGGGGCACAGGTCATCGATTTTGCCTATGACGGCGTACAGTTCCTGGGGGCACAGCGCCTTTTGCTGACGAAAGGCGATAAAAATATGCTCATTAATCAGGAAACAGGGGCCTTCGTTGCGGAATTCCCGGCCAAGGTGAAATGGCTGGCTTTCCTCCTAGAAGATTATACCTGGTGCTGGAACGACAAGAAAGAGTATGCCATTGTCGACAGGAACGGTCAGGTTCAGTATCGTGCTGCCGCCGGCCAGATCCAGGACGTCAAAAGCTTCCGCAACGGCCTGACGCCGGTCAAAACAAAGACAGGCTGGGGCCTTATGGATCATCAGGGCCAGTGGATCGTGGAGCCGCAGTATAAAGACATTACCATGGTGTAGGAACGGCTCTAAATCTAGCCCCTATCCTTTACGGGTAGGAAAATTATGCTATAATGAACGTAGGAAAAGAATGATATTGTTAGAAGTGTATATGTAATACGAAGCCCCCCGGGGCGGCATCCTCGGGGGTTTTCTTATGTGTGGTGTTCAGCAGAAACGCACTGGGGCTAGTTGCTCATACGAGTCATAATGGCGTCTAACCACTTGCAAATGTAGTAGGAGACTATGGCCATTTTTTTGAGCAGTATGTTAAGTAAGAACAAGGAACCTGTTGTATAAAGTTTTTTATGACTTTGTGTAGCAGGTTCTTTTTTGGTATAATGAATTGTTAGATTTTACGGTGAGGAGTGATTTTTTTGAAAGGGATTGTATTAGCTGGTGGTAGTGGGACGCGGTTGTATCCGCTGACGATGGTGACGTCTAAGCAGTTGTTGCCGGTGTATGATAAGCCTATGATTTATTATCCGTTGTCGACGTTGATGTTAGCTGGGATTCGGGATATTTTGATTATTTCGACGCCGACGGATTTGCCGAATTTTGAACGGCTCCTGGGAGATGGGTCCCGCTATGGTATCCATTTGAGTTATAAGGTGCAGCCGTCACCAGATGGATTGGCTCAGGCTTTTATTCTCGGTGAAGAATTCATTGCTGGGGAACCGTGTGCTATGGTTTTGGGCGATAATATTTTCTACGGTGCTGGGCTGACCCGTCATTTGCAACAGGCTGCAGCTAATACGGAAGGGGCTACGGTGTTTGGCTATTATGTCGATGATCCGGAACGGTTCGGCGTCATTGAATTCGATGAAAAGGGCAAAGCCATTTCTATTGAAGAAAAACCGGCACAGCCGAAGACGAATTATGCTGTTACGGGGTTGTATTTTTATGATAAACATGTTTGTAAATATGCCAAACAGGTCAAGCCGTCGGCGCGGGGCGAACTGGAAATCACGGACTTGAATCAGATGTATTTGGAAAAGGGGAATCTCAACGTCGTCACCCTCGGACGGGGCTATGCCTGGCTCGACACGGGAACAGTCAACAGCCTGAGTGAAGCTTCGAATTTCGTCAAGGCCGTAGAAACGAGGGCCGGAATCCAGATTGCCGCCTTAGAAGACATCGCCTATGGCCACGGCTGGATCGACAAAGACACACTCATGGAAAGCGCCATAAAATACGGCAAGAGCCCATATGGACAATATTTGAAAAAAGTCGCAGAAGGACGCTTCCTAAAAGATTGACGCGCTTTGCGCGTCGTTTGGCGTGGCTTGTTTGCCGTTTGGCGAAGGAGTGTGAAACGGCTATGCCCTTACGTTCATTTAGAGATTTAATTGTCTGGCAGAAAGCAATGTTGCTAGCACGGGAAATTTACCAATTGGTTAAAATGCTGCCTGTTGAAGAAAGATATGCATTATCTGACCAAATGCGTCGTGCAGCTGTATCGGTTCCTTCCAATATAGCAGAAGGACAGGCCCGGAATAGTACGAAGGAATTCATCCAGTTCCTCCATATTGCAAAAGGCTCGAATGCAGAGTTGATGACGCAGTTGCTGCTTTGTGTTGATTTTGAATATTTGACAGATGAGCAAATTCATCATGCGAAGCAGTTGAATTATAAAGTCGGTCAATTATTAAGTGCCTTGATTCGAAGTTTAAGAATCAAGAGTGAGCAGATAGAGTAGATTGCATTGTTCGAACCACGGCAAACGAACCACGGCAAACCTTATACCTTTGAAGAATAGAATTATCATGAGAAAAAAAGGAGAATGTCCACTATGACTATCATCATCACCGGCGGTGCCGGGTTTATTGGGTCGAATTTTGTGTTTCATATGTTGAGGGAGCATCCGCAGGACCGGGTGATTTGTTTGGATAAGTTGACGTATGCCGGGAATTTGTCGACGTTGGCACCGGTTATGGGGCAGGATAATTTCCGCTTTGTCAAGGCCGATATTTGCGACCGCGGTGCGGTGTATTCGTTATTCGAAGAAGAACATCCCGATGTGGTCGTCAATTTTGCGGCGGAATCCCATGTCGACCGATCCATTGAGAATCCGGCGATTTTCTTGGAAACGAATATCATGGGGACGGCGGTTCTCATGGATGCTTGCCGCAAGTACGGCATCCAGCGGTATCATCAGGTATCGACCGATGAAGTCTATGGGGATTTGCCCTTGGACCGGCCGGATTTGTTCTTTACAGAAACGACGCCGATTCACACGTCCAGCCCGTACAGTTCCTCCAAGGCGTCGGCCGATCTCTTGGTCCTGGCCTATCATCGGACCTATGGCCTGCCAGTGACCATCAGCCGCTGCTCCAATAATTATGGACCCTATCATTTCCCGGAAAAGTTGATTCCCCTCATGATCATCAATGCCTTACATGACAAGCCGCTGCCTGTCTATGGGGACGGCCTCAACGTTCGCGATTGGCTCTATGTCGAAGACCATTGTCGGGCTATCGACCTCATCCTCCAGAAGGGCCGCGTCGGCGAAGTCTATAATGTCGGCGGCCACAATGAAATGAAGAACATCGACATCGTCAAATTGATTTGCAAAGCATTGGGCAAGCCGGAAAGCCTCATCCATCATGTTACGGACCGTAAAGGTCATGACCGGCGCTACGCTATCGACCCGACGAAAATCCATGAAGAATTGGGCTGGCTGCCGGAAACGAAATTTGCCGACGGCATCAAAAAGACCATCCAGTGGTACTTGGACCATGAAGACTGGTGGCAGCCCATCATTTCCGGGGAATATCAGCAGTATTATAAGAAGATGTATGGAAGCCGGGGCTGAAACCCCGGCGCAGTTCGCAGGCCGCCTCGGATTCAGATGCGGCGTTGCCGCAACAATTCATGATTGTATTACGACCATGAATCGTTCGTCATAAATTTTGGCCATGCCTAGGATTCACGCGGGACGCCTTAGCAGGACGTCCCCTACGAAATCGCATGCAGGCGATAAAAAATTATGCGGCTGCAAGTCGCAGCTGTAGGGGCCGTCCCAAAGGGCGGCCTGCTGTGAACAGTTGGAGAGATATCCGGACGGTCAACATGGCACGCAGTATGTTGTTATGCCCCGCTATTCCGAACGGTCGCCCCTACAGTTGTTGGGATTGTAGATTCACAGGAGTCGCAGCAGGATGCCTTAGCAGGACGTCCCCTACGAAATCGCATGCAGGCGATAAAAAAATTATGCGGCTACAAGCCGCAGCTGTAGGGGCCGTCCCAAAGGGCGGCCCGCTGTGAACAGTTGGAGAGATATCCGGACGGTCAACATGGCACGCAGTATGTTGTTATGCCCCACTATTCCGAACGGGCGCCCCGCGTGGTCGCCCCTACAGTTGTTGGGATTGTCAATTCATAGAAATTGCGTAGAGGCGATGTGAAATGAACGCAGTTTGCAGGCGGTCTGTGGTCTGCATTTACCTGATAACGATGGTGTAATAGAAAGTATGAAAGGGGAATCCATCCTATGAAAATCTTTGTAACGGGTGTGAATGGCCAGTTGGGTCATGATGTGATGAATGAATTGATCCGCCGCGGGCATATAGCCGTGGGCAGTGGTTCGAAGGCGGTGTACAGTGGTATGGCTGATGGGACGGCAGTGACGACGGCGCCGTATGTGTCTTTGGATATTACCGACGCCGATGCCGTACGGCGAGTCATAACGGATGTGCAGCCCGATGCGGTCATTCACTGTGCGGCTTGGACGGCTGTCGATTTGGCAGAAGATGATGACAAAGTGGCTCAGGTCCGGGCTGTCAATGCCGGCGGGACGCAGCATATTGCCGATGTCTGCAAAGAACTGGACTGCAAGATGCTCTATCTCAGTACGGATTATGTGTTCAACGGTCAGGGGACGGAGCCGTGGCAGCCGGATTGCAAGGATTACCAGCCCCTCAATGTCTATGGCCAGACGAAGCTGGAAGGGGAATTGGCTGTATCACAGACGCTGAAAAAATATTTCATCGTCCGCATTGCCTGGGTATTCGGTCAGAATGGCAAGAATTTCGTCAAAACCATGCTTAATGTCGGTAAGACTCATGATACGGCCCGCGTCGTCAATGACCAGATTGGGACGCCGACGTATACTTTTGATTTGGCCCGGCTGTTGGTGGATATGATGGAAAGCGACAAATACGGTTATTACCATGCGACCAATGAAGGCGGGTATATTTCTTGGTATGATTTTACCTGTGAAATCTATCGCCAAGCCGGCTATACGACGAAAGTCATTCCTGTCACGACAGAAGAATACGGCCTGTCCAAAGCGAAACGTCCTTCCAATTCCCGCTTGGATAAAAGCAAACTCGCCGCCAATGGCTTCCGTCCGCTGCCTGACTGGAAAGATGCCTTGAAGCGGTATTTGGAAAATTTAGTGTCTCGTGGCTAGTGGTTCGTGGCTCGTTATGGACTCAGATGCCGCTATGCGGCGATGGATTCAAAGTGACAACGACGCTTCGGGATAACCCTCAGCGCGTAGCGGGCCGCCAGCCTCTGCTGTCCGTTTTGGCAGCCGTCCTGCGCCTCCCGTTGGTCGTCACTTGACGGGCCAAAAAGGCTTACAGGACGTCCCCTACGGATGCCGTTGCGCGGCAACATTTCATAATTGTATTACGACCGTGTGCTACTCGTCATAAATTCTGGCCATGCCCAGGATTCACGCGGGACGCCTTATCAGGACGTCCCCTACGAAATCGCATGCAGGCGATAAAAAAATTATGCGGCTGCAAGTCGCAGCTGTAGGGGCCGTCCCAAAGGGCGGCCCGCTGTGAACAGGTGGAAATTATGCCTCGTTCCTCCGAACGGGCGCCCCACGTATGTTATGTGCAATAACATAGTTTACATAAATAGGGGTTGTTATGTGCAATAACATAGTTTACATAAATAGGGGTCTTCCCCCTACTGAAAAA
>ERZ773144.77-NODE-77-length-84820-cov-27.319743_pt1 | contig 84820 bp, 76 predicted proteins | sample MGYA00580849_ERZ773144 | MGnify/ENA primary metagenome ERZ773144 (study PRJEB29015, sample SAMEA2737861) | human gut metagenome | biome: human gut; feature: human-associated habitat; material: faeces | place: China | collected 2012 ...
GCAAAGATGGCAAAATCGGCGTCAATGGTAAAGATGGTTCGTCTGTCGTCATCAACGGCAAGGATGGAACGATTGGCTTGAATGGTCAAAATGGAACCAATGGCCTGACCATCAGAGGCGCTGCTGGCAAACCAGGGGTTGACGGCAAGGATGGCATTACTCGTATTGTCTATAAAGATGCCGCTGGCAAAGACCATCCAGTAGCTACTCTTGAGGATGGCCTGAATTTTAAAGGTGACGATAGCACTGTTATTTCCAAGAAGCTGAATCAGCGGATGGACATCGTCGGCGGGGCCAACGAGAACAATTTGTCTGAAAACAATATTGGTGTCATCAGCGACAATGGAAAACTCCACGTCAAACTGGCCAAGGATTTGAAAGGTCTCACCAGCGTTACTACTACGGATGGAAATGGAAATACCACTGTCCAGAATGGTAAAGGTGTTACCGTAAAAGACAGCCAGAACAACACATCTATATTCACGGCTAAAGATATTACATTTACAAACCGTGATAAGTCCCATAAAACAAAATTGGATGAAGATGGCTTGATCATCTTTACAAAAGGAACATCTGGTCAGGCTAATCAAACTATTAAAATTACCAACACGTATATCAGCATGGGTGGACAACAGATTCACAATGTATTAGCCGGCAAAGCCGATACGGATGCTGTCAATGTTTCCCAGTTAAAAGCAGTCCAGTCTGTGGCAGAAGCTCATTCCACAGTCAGCGTTGGCGGCAAGAAAGCAGGGAAAGATAGTGTTGATGTCAAAGGCGGCAACCTTGTTCTAAAACGTACCGAAAACACGAACGGCAGCAAGAATTATGATGTAAAGCTTGCTGATGATATTTCAATCAAGAGTGTTAAAACAACTGATGACAAGGGGAATAAGACCGTTCAAAAAGGTGGTGGCATTACGACCATTGACAAAGATGGCAACAAGACCAGTGTTACGGGCAAAGGCGTAACTACCGTCGATAAAGAAGGTAATAAGACGAGCCTTACTGGTAAAGGCATGACCACAGTGGATAAAGAGGGTAACAAGACCAGTGTTACTGGGAAAGGCGTCAGCATTTCCGGTAAAGATGGGAATAAGACGACCATTACGGAAAAAGGATTAACTATTAAAGGTGGTCCCATTATAACAAAAGATAAGTTCAGCGCTGGTGGTCAGCAGATTCATGATGTAGTGGCTGGTACGGCTGATACAGATGCTGTCAATGTTTCTCAGCTGAAGGAGGAAATCGGCAAAGTCGAACAGCACCACACGGAAGTGACCGTCAATGGTGGAACGGAAGCCCAGGAAGGTACGTATAACACTAGCGGCAACCTTCAGATTAAGAAGACGACAGACAAGGATACTGGCAAGAAAACTTATGACCTGAAGTTGGCGGATAAATTGACTTTCGGTGCTAAAGACGGTGCTGACGGTAAAGAAGGTGTTGACGGCTCTATCGGTGTCAATGGCAGAAACGGTTCAGCTGTGGTCATTAACGGTCAAGATGGCAGCATCGGCCTGAATGGTGCGAACGGAGAGAATGGTCTGACTATTAAAGGGGCTAATGGTACCGTTGGTGTAGATGGTAAAGCTGGCACAACCCGCCTGATTTATGAAACAAAAGATGGTGAAACAACGGTTAAACATGAAGTGGCTACTATGGACGATGGTATGAAGTACAGCGGCGATTCCGGCAATGCTGCGGTGAAACTGAACAAGAATGTCCAGGTTTACGGCGGCGCTACGGAATATGCTGACGGTAACAATATCGGTGTCGTTGCTTCGCAAGATGGTGATAATGCCAAATTGCAAGTCAAATTGGCCAAGGACCTCAAAGGCATCAACAGTATTGAAGCTAAAACCATTACGACAGGCGACACGACCATGGATAACAGCGGCCTGACGGTCAAGGGCGATGGCAATCACAAGGACATCACTATCCATCAGGGCAATGTCAACATGGGCGGCAACAAGATTGAAGGCGTTGCACCGGGCAAGGTCAGCAAGGATTCGACCGATGCCGTCAATGGCAGCCAGCTCTGGCAGCGCGACCAGGCTATCAATGGCCTCAGCGGTTCTGTCAACAAACTGGGCAACCGCATCAACCGTGTCGGTGCCGGTGCCGCTGCACTGGCAGCTCTCCATCCTCTGGACTTCGACCCGGACGACAAGTGGGACTTCGCCGCTGGCTACGGCAATTACCGTGGCGCCAATGCGGCCGCTGTCGGTGCTTACTACCGTCCCAATGAAGATACCATGTTCAGTGTCGGCGGTTCCTTCGGCGGCGGAGAAAACATGGTCAATGCCGGTGTCAGCATTAAGCTCGGCCAGGGTAACCATGTTTCCACGTCCCGCGTAGCCATGGCCAAGGAAATCAAGGACCTGCGCCAGAATGTGGCCAACTTGAACGCCATCGTCAACCGTCAGAGTGCCCTCATTGACAAATTGACGGGTACCAACGCCGGTATGATTAAGGATAAGGGAAATGATTTGTTCCCCGATGTTCCGGCCAACCACTGGGCTTATGAATACGTCACCAAACTGAAACACGCCGGTATCCTGACGGGCTATCCCGACGGGAACTTCGATGGTGACCGCATGATGACGCGCTATGAATTTGCCGCCATCGTGTATCGGGCCATCATGGCCGGTGCCGCTTCCAACCCGGCTTTGAATCAGGATGGGACGCTGGATAAATTAGCTAACGAATTTTCATCGGAAATGAAATACATCCGCATCGATACGATTGCCAAAGATAAGAATGGCAAACCGACCATCGAACGCGTCCGCGTCATTTCCGATGCTAAATAAAAAGGGGGACTATTATGGCTTCACAAATTGGAGTATCTTTTCGTATCAATAAGGAGTTGAAAGAAGACTTTGAAGCCTTCTGTGATTCCGTTGGACTGAGCATGTCTACAGCGATCATCTTGTTCATCAAGACCGCTGTCCGGGAACAACGGATTCCCTTTGAAGTAAAGGCTCCAGGTCAGAATGATATGAGACATTAAATCATGAAAAAGCTAGCACTCGATGAGTCAAATCATCCGGTGCTGGCTTTTTTGTGTTTTCTTCTCAGTTATTGTATAATGTACGTATTCAATACAAAATATAAATCAAATATTGAATTAATACTACGTTCAATATTGCTGGAGACCGTTTTTAAAAATATAAAGGAGCAGGTATGAATGACGAGAGATTTTACGTGGGAGGGGGGTAAATAGAAACTTAAAAGTTTCTGTTATCATGCCGAATGGGGCTGTCTATGACATGGTTCAGCAGATGACACGGGTATCCCGACGGATTGAACCCTCACAGGTTATCCTCATTAACGGGGCGCGTAAAGGGGCCAAGCTTCAGATTGCAGAAGCCGTCCGTTCGGAAGTGGTTGCTTTTTTTGTCTGGGAACCGATGGCGACGAAGCTGGCGGCTTCCTATCCTCAGGTACAGGTCTATGTGATTCAGCCTAGTGTCCTGGATCTGTTGAGGTGTATTTATTTTGCCCCTAAAGGCGGGAAACTAGGGGCTATCATCCCCTTTGCCCTCCGCGATTACTATGATGACTTGGAAGATGCGTTGCAGGTCATGGATGTCTCTTTTTATCGCTTGGCGCCGGCATATGATGAACGGGAATTGCGGGAACTCATCCGGCGGGCCGCGTCCCAAGGGGTTACGGATCTTATCGGGACCTTTGATACCAATGTCTGGGAGCTTTTGAAGAATCAGCCCTGGCCCGGTAATGTACGGCAGTTGGCCCATATCATCGAACGACTGGTGCTGGTCGTCAAGAATCAGACGATTCAGGTAAAAGACGTCTTGCGTGTCATGCCTCGGGATGTTGTTGCTGAGGAACGGGGAAAACTTGACGAAGAAGGCCATCTCAGGGGGCGCACCTATGAAATGATTGAAAAAATGAGCCGTGAAGGCAAAAGCGGTGCCCAAATCGCCAAAGCACTCGGTATCAGCCGATCCACCGTCTACCGCATCAAACGGAGACACGAGGACCAGTGAACGCAGGCCGCAGATGGCGGGTCGCCTTGGACAGGTCGGCCCCTACATATCGCATACAGGCGATGAGTGGGAAGGCCGTTTACCGAATATAACCACACGGCTAACGGTCTTGTGCGTAGGGGACGCCCAAAGGGCGTCCCGCCGTGACCTGTGGTGATAATCGTTTCAATACGGATGAGAAATCATATTGCCCCAGACGGGGCCTTTTTTACGAGCCGAAGGTCACTCGAGGCGACCGGCGGGCCTTCAGTCCCCAAAATTCGATGAACGATGAACGACCTACGATGAACGGGGCCGCTAGGCCCTAAAAAGCCCTTCACATAGGCGGCCCATATATGGTATTATATACGGTAGACTAAAATTATGATTTTTGTGAAAAACGGAGAGATTACATGGATTTTCAGAGCAATCGATTTTATCATATTATTTCTTATGGCTGCCAGGCGAATATGTCCGACAGCGAGCATTATGCCGGGCAGTTGGAGGAGCTGGGCTACCGTAATACGGAGGATTTGGATACGGCTGATGTCATCCTCATCAATACGTGTTGTGTCCGTGAGACGGCGGAAGACAAGACGTTGGGGAAAATCGGCGAACTCAAGCATTTGAAGACGCAGAACCCCGATTTGATTATTGCCGTCACGGGCTGCATGGCCCAGGAATGGCAGGATAAGCTCTTCAAGCGGGCGCCTCATATCGACTTGGTCATTGGGACGCACAATATCCACAAGCTCATCGAGCTCATCCAGGAACGGCGCAGCAAGGCCGACCATTATATGGCTGCCGACATGAGCCTGCCGGCCTTCCACGATATGCCGGTCAAGCGTTTCCAGAAGTTCTTTGCCTGGATTCCCATCATGAACGGCTGCAACAAGTTCTGCACGTACTGCATCGTGCCTTATGTCCGGGGCCGCGAAGTGAGCCGCCCTATCGAGGCCATTGTGGAAGAAATCAAGAAGGTCGCCGCTGAAGGCTATAAGGAAATCACCTTGCTCGGTCAGAACGTCAATTCGTATGGTCTGGATCTCAAAGACGGCACGGATTTCTCCAAGCTCGTCGCCGCTGTCGATGATATCGACGGTATCGAACGGGTGCGCTACATGACCAGCCATCCCAAGGACATGACCTTTGCCATGATCGACGCCATTGCCGACAGCCAGAAGGTCGTCAACCACATGCATCTGCCTATCCAGTGCGGCTCCAATGAGCTCTTGAAGAAGATGAACCGCGGTTATACGGTAGAACATTACTTGGAACTCGTCGATTATGCCCGCAAGCGCATGCCCGACTTGGTCCTGACGACGGATATCATCGTCGGCTTTCCTGGCGAAACGGAAGCCATGTTTGAAGATACGCTGAACCTGCTCAAACGCGTCCAGTACGATATGGCTTATACGTTCATTTATTCGCCGCGGACGGGGACACCGGCAGCGAAGATGGAAGACCAGATTCCGCAGGAAGAAAAGAGCCGTCGCCTTCAGCGCCTGATGGAAGTACAGAACGTCTATAGTTTAGCCAAGAATAAAGAAATGGAAGACCATGTCTATGATGTCATCGTCGAAGGACCGACTAAGAATGATGACAATCACTGGTTCGGCCGGACGACGGGCAACAAGATGATCATTTGGGAAAATGACGGCTCCGTCGCTATCGGCGATACCGTGCCGGTCCAGGTCGACAAGGGCCAGACATGGGTCCTCAAAGGTCACTTAGTGCACTAAAGGAAGGTGAGACTTTGGCAGGAAAAAAATTAACGCCTATGATGCAGCAGTACATGGAAGTCAAAGAGCAGTGCCAGGATAAAATCCTCTTTTTCCGCCTCGGCGACTTCTATGAAATGTTTTTTGACGATGCCCTGACGGCGTCGCGCGAACTGGACCTGACCTTGACGGGCCGGGCTGGCGGCAATAAGGAAAAAGTCCCTATGTGCGGCGTGCCCTTTCATTCGGCCGATACCTATATTGAACGGCTGGTCCACAAAGGCTATAAGGTCGCTATCTGCGAACAGATGGAGGACCCGAAGCTGGCGAAAGGCTTGGTCAAGCGCAAGATCATCAAGGTCATTACGCCAGGGACGATTACCCTGGAAAATGCCGTAGCGTCGAAGCAGAACAATTACATCGGCTGCCTGAATGAAAAAGAAGGCATCCTTTCCATCGCCCTTATGGACGTCACGACCGGCGAATGTCTGTGGGCTGACTGCGCTGCGTCGGTCATGGAAGACTCCTTGTTCGATATTCTTGCCGTCTACGAACCGAGTGAACTCATTTACGCCCATATGGGGAAGGATATGGACGCTGTCCGCGAATACTTGCGAAGCCATTTGGCGCAATGTACGGTCACGGAATTTCCTGCTGATGACAACGTCGATTATAGCGAACAGGCCCGGTCCTATTTCCCGCCCGAAGATTTTGCGGCTGCCACAGCGGCTGGCGACTGCATCGGCATGCTCCTGGCCTATGTCAGCGACGTCATGCAGTCCGATATTTCTCACATCAATTCCCTGGAACACATCGACAATGACCGGCGCCTGGTCGTCGATGCGGCCAGCCTGCGCCATCTGGAAATCACGCAGAACGTCCGCGACGGCGGCCGCCGGGGGACGCTCCTCGATGTCTTGGACAAGACCCAGACGGCTATGGGCGGGCGGCTCCTGCGCAAGTGGTTGGAAGCGCCGCTCATCCGCATTGTCGATATTACGCGCCGCCAAGATGCGGTCGAAGACTTCGTCCTCCACGAAATCATGCGCCAAGATACAGCTGACGTGCTGAACCGGATTTACGACTTTGAACGCATCCTGACCCGTATCGAAACGGGAACGGTAAGCCCGAAAGATTTGGTGGCCCTGCGGGAATCGCTGGCCGTCATTCCGCAGCTCAAAAACGTCTTGGCCGGGGCCAGCGCCGACCTCCTGCACAACCTCAATGACCGCTTGCAGACTCATGACGATGTGTATGATCTGCTCTGCCGGGGCATCAAGGACGAACCGGGCCTGGTCATCCGCAACGGCGGCGTCATCCGCGATGGTTTTTCGCCGGAACTCGATGAAATCCGTTCCATTGCGGCCAACAGCCATGCCTTTTTGCAGGAACTGGAAGAGAAGGAAAAGGAAAAGACCGGCATTAAGATGAAAATCGGTTATACCAAAGTTTTTGGCTATTACTTCGAGATTTCTCATGCCAATACTAAACCCATTCCCGATTATTACGTACGCAAGCAGACCTTGGTCAATGCCGAACGCTATATCACGCCGGAATTGAAGGAGTTTGAAGTCAAAGTCCTGACCAGCCAGGAACGGATGCTGGCTTTGGAATACAAGCTTTTTGGCGACATCCGCCGTCAGATCCAGGGACATATCCCGGCCATGCAGGCAACGGCCCGGGCCATTGCCCGCATCGACTGCTTGTACAGTCTGGCCTGCGCGGCTTATGACAACCGCTACGTCCGTCCCAGCCTCAACACGAAGGCGACGATTTCCATCAAGGACGGCCGTCATCCCATTATTGAAAAGTATTTGAAAGATGAATTGTTCGTCCCGAATGACGTCACTTTGAACCACGAAGACCATGAAATCCTGGTCATTACCGGACCGAATATGGCCGGTAAGTCGACGTATATGCGCCAAGTCGCCGTGTTGGTCCTCATGGCTCAAGTTGGCTCCTTCATTCCGGCCAAGGAAGGGTCTATTTGCCCGGTAGACCGTATCTTTACCCGCATCGGTGCCAGCGATGATATCCTCACCGGTCAGAGTACGTTCATGATGGAAATGAAGGAAGTGTCGTACATCCTGAAACATGCGACTAGCCGCAGCCTGCTCATCCTCGACGAAATCGGCCGCGGGACGAGCACCTTTGACGGCATGTCCATCGCCAGGGCCGTCATCGAATACTGCCTGAAGCATATCCACGCCTTGACGCTGTTTGCGACGCATTATCACGAACTCATCGCCATGGCCGATGATTCGCCGAAAATCAAGAATTATACGGTCGCCGTCAAGGAACGGGGCAAGAACATCAAGTTCCTGCGGCGCATCATTCCCGGCGGCGCCGACCGCAGCTACGGCCTGCACGTGGCGCGCCTGGCCGGCTTGCCGGAAAGCCTGCTCAAGCGGGCCGACGTCATCTTGGAAGATTTGGAAAAGAACGGCGGCGCTCCCGTTCCGGCCAAGGCGCCTGTGAACCCTGCGCCGTCACCGATGGGGGACAGTCTCTTTTCCAGTCCCGTCATTGATAAGCTGCTCAGTGTCGATGTCAGCAGTATGACGCCGATTGAAGCGATTTCTTTCTTATATAATCTGCAAAAAGATGCCAAAGAAGGAAGTGGGATCCAGTGAGTTCAATCATTCATGTCTTAGATGAAGCGACGCGCAATAAGATTGCTGCCGGCGAAGTCGTCGAACGGCCGGCGTCGTGCATCAAGGAATTGGTAGAAAATGCCATTGATGCCGGTGCCCATGCCATTGAAGTGGAAATCGCCGATGGCGGCCAGTCCTATATGCGGGTCACCGACGACGGCTGCGGTATGAGCCCGGAAGATGCCCATAAGTGCATCATCCGTCACGGCACGAGCAAAATCAGTTCTGTCGAAGATATCTTTGCCATTACGTCTCTGGGTTTCCGCGGCGAAGCCGTGCCCAGTATTGCTGCCGTATCGCACATGCAGATTACGACGCGCCAGGCTGACGACGATTTTGCCACGCACCTCATCCTCGATGGGGGCGAAATTACAGCAGAAGACCAGGCCGGTGCACCGGTCGGGACGACGATGGAAGTAAGCGACCTCTTTTACAATACGCCAGCGCGGCGCAAGTTCCTCAAGAGCGAACGGACAGAAAGTTCGAAAATCTCTGAAATGGTGACTAAACTGGCTCTAGCCAATCCGGCTATTGCCTTTACCTTTACCAATAATGGCCGGACGACGATGAAGACCGGCGGTACAGGGAATCTGCGGGAAACGATTGCCAATATCTATGGGGCCAACGTCGCCCGCGATGTCTTTGCCATCTCTGCCGACCAGGATGGCATCAGCCTGGAAGGCTATGTAGGCAAGCCTTCAGTTTTAAAGAGCAACCGCAACTGGCAGACGTGTATCGTCAATCACCGCATCGTCCATAATCCTTTGATGTTCAAGGCCATCGACAATGCTTATCACGCCATGCTGCCGAAATCGGGTTATCCCTTTGCCATGCTCCATCTCCATGTCGACCCGGCGACGATCGACGTCAATGTCCATCCTGCGAAGACGGAAATCAAATTTTCCGATGAACAAGCCGTTTATCGGGCCATTTACCACAGTATCGTCACGGCCTTGGTGGCCCAGGAAAAGCCCGAAGCCATCGCCAAGACCATTGGTGCCGATGTAGGGGCCGTCCCAAAGGGCGGCCCGCAGGAAAAAGCAACCTCCGTAGGGGCCGTCCCAAAGGGCGGCCCGCAAGGGGAGAAAGCAACCTCCGTAGGGGCCGTCCCAGAGGGCGGCCCGCAGCGGACAGCTCCAGCCGGCCCGCAGGAAAAGACAACCTCTCAGTCCGCTGCGCGGACAGCTCCAGCCGGCCCGCAGGAAAAGACAACCTCTCAGTCCGCTGCGCGGACAGCTCCAGCCGGGCTCTCCGTTTGGGCAGCCGGCCTGAACCCTCCTGCGGATGGTCCTGACCGGGCCCAAAAGGGCCTATCAGGGGAGCCTCTTGCGGATGGTCCTGACCGGGCCCAAAAGGGCCTATTAGGGGAGTCTCCTGCGTGGGGTGCCCGCCAAGAACGTGGGGGAGCCGATCAACCCAGTCTCTTTTCCCAGGCTTTGGCTCAACATGGACAAGGGGGTCCATCGGAAGCGACGTCTGTCGTTTCGGAAGCGGCGGCCCCGAAAATCGTCTTTGATGGTGATGACGACGTCTTCATTCCTTTGGGAGAAGTGGCGGACTGCTTCATCATTGCCAAGAAGGGCCAGGATTTATACATCGTCGATCAACATGCCGCCCATGAACGGATCCGCTATGATACGTTCTGCAAGCGTGTCGAACGGATGCCGAGCCAGCAGCTGCTGACGCCGGAGTTCGTCGATGTCGACAGCGACGATATGACGCTTCTGCTGGAACGGCAGGACGTCTTCAACGACCTGGGCTATACCTATTCTGAAGCCGGGCCGACGACGCTGCGCGTGGAAGAAGTACCCTGCGATTTGCAGACCAGCGATATTGCTGATTCCCTGAAAGATATCTGCCTGCTCTTGCACGATCAGAAAGAACCGGATAAAGCCATGGTCCGTCATCGCTCCCTGGCCTATCTGTCCTGCCACGGTGCTGTCAAAGCCGGAGACAGCCTTAATATCCGCCAGATGAAACAACTTTTGGATGATTTGTTCCATACGGAAAAACCCTATGTCTGCCCTCATGGCCGGCCGACAATCATCCGCTTTACACCGAAAGAATTAGCCCATTTATTTAAACGGACATGACTCATATGATTTACGTCGTGCCTTCATTGAAGGCCAAAGAAAAATTACAAAGTGAAGGGAAGGCCTGGGCCGAAAGCCAGGGCTTCACCTATGTGCCGCGGGGAAAGCGGACTATACAGGACTTGATGGATGAATACGGCGAGGACTTTCTCGTCTATTCCTCGCGGGGACCGCAGATTGATCGTCCCGAAGGGAGCCACTTCTTCAGTCTGAACATGGCGGAACTGCGTATCCAGAACCTGCGGAAAGGCCAGCCGGACCATCTCCTGGAAGCACTGCTAGGAGAAAAAGCGCAGTCCGCCTCGGACTCAGATGCCGCTGCGCGGCGACAGACTCAGAATGATGACATCGTTGCCGGAAGCCAGCAGCTCGTCGAAAGAAAACTTCAGTTGGGAAGAACGCCATACGGTGTAGGGGCGCCCATGCGGGGCGCCCGCGCGAATTCCGTAGACGGCCCCAACGGAACTGGTGAGGGATTTGCAGGAAGAACCCTTCAGTCAGCTGCGCTGACAGCTCCCCTTCACAGGGGAGCCTCTCGGACTGCGGCGGCGCAGCCGCCTATTACAATTCTCGACTGCACCTGTGGCTTTGGCGCCGATGCGGCTGTCGCTTCTTTTGGCTTGCCTGCTGGGTCACGCGTCGATGCCCTGGAGGTGTCACCCCTGCTGGAAGCGGTCACGTCGTGGGGCTTTTCCCATTTTGTCCACAAGAAAGACGACGTCACGGCGGCACTGCGACGGATTTCTCTGCGCCGTGGCGATTATCGTGATTACCTATTATCCGACGAAGGGCCCGTATACGACGTCCTCTATTTCGATCCCATGTTCCAGCGGCCTGTCGAGTCGAGCTGCCAGTTCCAGCCCGTCCGGGCCATTATGGAACACGGCGGTCTGACGCGGGACCTGATTGAACGGGCGCTGCAGAAAGCCCGGCGCCGGGTCGTCATCAAGGAGCGGGATTTCCGCCAACTCTGCCGTGATTTCCCAGAGGTTACCTTATATGGCGGCAAATACAGCCGCATTGGCTATGCCGTATTGGAGTGTGATTCATGGAAAAAGTAATGGCCATCATCGGTCCGACGGCGGTCGGCAAGACGGCGCTCAGTTTTGCCCTGGCCGAACAGTACGGGACCGACCTCATTTCCGGCGACGCCTACCAGATTTACCGCCATATGGATATCGGTACGGCGAAACCGACAGCGGACGAATTGGCCCGCTATCACCATTATCTCATCGATATTGCCGAGCCTGACGAGCCCTATTCGGCAGCCCGTTTCTGCGATATGGCCGGTAAGGCCATTGCCGAAGTCAACGGGAAGGGCAAAGTCCCCATCGTCGTCGGCGGCACAGGGCTCTATGTCCAATCCCTCCTGGAAGGCTACGATTTCCAGACGGCCCGCATGACTGAGGCTGATAAGGAAGCGGCTCAGGCACGCATTGCCTCCCTTGATGAAGGGGCGCTGAAAGACTATATTGTCCGGGAAACGGATTGGCAGCCGCCAGATTGGCACGAGCTGCTTTCCAATACGCATCGACTGACCCGCCTGGTCAGTGCTATCGAACAGGGCGAAGGGAAGACCTTCGTCCGCGCCGTCAAGGCTCACGGCCTGGTCTATGACGCCTATGTCATCGGTCTGCGCCTGCCGCGGGACGTCTTATATGCCCGCATCGAAGAACGCGTCGACGCTATGATCGCTGCCGGCTGGGTCGATGAAGTGCGGCACTTGTTGGACCGGGGCATCCCGACGGACTGTCAGGCCATGAAGGCCATCGGCTATCAGGAGCTGGCTCTGTATATTCATGGCCAGCTGCCCCTCGATGACGCTGTGGCCCGCATCAAGACCCGGACGCGGCGTTTTGCCAAGCGTCAGCTCACGTGGTTCAAACGCATGCCCTACATCCATTGGTACGAAAAAGACCAGTACGAGGACGAAGCCGCCCTGGCCCGGGTCGTCATCCGTGATATAGACGCTCACTGGAGAGCGTAGGGGCGCCCACGTGGGGCGCCCGCGCGAATCCTGTGCACATCCTGATGAATGAAAGCGAAGAGCAGAAAGCCTCCCCTAATAGGGGAGGTGCCTCGAAGAGGCGGAAGGGTTGTTTTTTCAGAATTCTACAAACGGTATGAGAGAAAAGCAACCCCTCAGTCAGCAAAGCTGACAGCTCCCCTATTAGGAGAGCCTTTCATTATAAACTAAGCAAATACAGAAAGGAATCATGACATTGTCTTTGGATTTAGAAACATTACGAAAAGAAGCGCTGGCCGAATGTGCGGACCAGTTTGAACGGATTGATACGATTTGTCTCCATAATACGGCGAAAGTCCTGGCTGCTTATAAGGAAGCCCAGATTTCGTCGTACCAGTTTGCCGGTACGTCGGGCTATGGCTATAGCGATATGGGCCGGGAAAAGCTCGACGAAGTCTTTGCCCGCGTCTTTAAAGCGGAAAAGGCCATTGTCCGTCCTCATTTCGTATCGGGGACCCATGCGCTGGCGACGGTCCTGCTGGCCCTGCTGCAGACAGGCGACCTCATGATGAGCCTTATCGGCGCACCCTATGATACGATGCAGGGCGTTATCGGCTATGCCCATGAAACGCCCCATTCTTTGAAGGAAAAAGGCGTCCGCTATGAAGAAGTCCCCTTGAAGGACAACGCCTATGATCTGGCCGGTATTGAGGCCGCCGTGACTGAAAAGCAGCCGAAACTGGTCCTCATTCAGCGTTCTCGCGGTTACAGCACGCGGGCCTCTTTGACGATCGATGATATCCGTTCGATTATTTCTGTCGTCAAGAAGGTCAGTCCGAAGACGATTTGTTTTGTCGATAACTGCTACGGTGAATTTGCTGCCGAAGAAGAACCGATTGAAGCCGGTGCCGACATCATCGCCGGGTCGCTCATCAAGAATCCCGGTGGCGGCATCGCCCCGACAGGCGGTTATATTGCCGGTAAAGAAGAACTGGTCCATGCAGCCGCCGACTACCTGACGGCTCCCGGGCTGGGCGACGAACTCGGCTCCTATGCGGCTGGGTACCGCCTCTTTTTCCAGGGCTTCTTCATGGCACCGCACGTCACGGCACAGGCCATCAAAGGCGCTGTCTTCGCGGCAGCTGTCTTTGAAAAGATGGGCTTCAAGGTCTCACCGGCCGTCCAGGATCCGCGAGTCGACCTGATTCAGACCATTTATCTGGAAAATGAACAGAATATGTGTCTCTTCTGCCAGGGCATCCAGTCTTTCTCGCCTGTCGATGCCCATGTCACGCCGATTCCTGATGATATGCCGGGCTATGCCGATAAGATCATCATGGCTGCTGGCGATTTCGTCCAAGGGTCATCTATCGAATTGTCTGCTGACGGCCCAATCCGCGACCCCTATATGATTTATCTCCAAGGGGGCATCGTCTTTGAACACAATGTCCTGGCCATCCTCAGCGCCGCCCAGTACATTGCTGAACATCGGGAAGGAGCCGCTCATGATTAAGGAAGTCCTCGTCGTCGAAGGCCGGTCTGATGTCGCCCGCATCCGGGCCAGCCATATCGACGTCGATATGATCACGACAGACGGCTTCAACTTGAAGCCCCATACGCTGGAACAGATACGCTGTGCCTATGAAAAGCGGGGCATCATCATCCTGACCGACCCCGACCGGGCAGGGGAGCAGATCCGCAAATTCCTGACCGACCGCTTCCCGAAGGCCAAGCACGCCTTCATTCCTCGGAAAGATGCCATTGCCAACAATGACCTGGGTGTCGAACAGGCTTCGCCAGAAGCCATCCGCCTGGCGTTGTCCAAAGTCCGCTGTGCCATGTATGAACCGCAGGAAACCTTTACGATGCAGGACATCGCCGCTGCCGGCCTCAACGGGACGCCTGATGCCGCCGACCGCCGGGCCGAAGTGGGCGCTATCCTGGGTATCGGCTATGGCAATGCCAAACAGTTTTTGAAACGCTTGAATCATTACGGCGTCACCCGTGACGAATGGGATGATGCTCTCCGTCAGATCCGCGAGGTGAAATAGATGAAAGAAGTCGACTTGTCCAATCCCGACGTCGTCCGCTACGTCGTCAAACGCTTTGGCCTGCGTATGAATAAGAAGCTGGGCCAGAATTTCCTCATCCGCCACGCCGTCGTCGACGATATTGCCGACGCAGCCGGCATCGGTGAAGGCGACCCGGTCCTGGAAATCGGGCCGGGTATCGGCACGCTGACCCAGGCCCTGGCTGAAACGGGAGCGGCTGTGACGGCTGTCGAACTGGACGATCATCTGCTGCCCGTCCTCGACAAGACGCTGGAACACTATGATAACGTGCGCATCGTTCACGGCGATATCCTGCGCATCGATATCGAAGAAGTCATGAATCACCAGCCCTTCACGGTCTGTGCCAATTTGCCATACTATATTACGACGCCGATTATCATGAAGCTCCTGGAACAGAAGCTGCCTATCAAGCGCATCGTCGTCATGGTCCAGAAGGAAGTGGCCGAACGCATGGTGGCCGAACCAGGCCATAAGATTTACGGCGCCTTGTCCGTCTCGGTCCAGTATTATACGAAGCCCCAGATGCTTTTTGAAATCTCACCGAAATGCTTCATGCCGGCGCCGGAAGTCACGTCGGCCGTCGTCGCCATGGATGTCCGCCAGAAGCCACCTGTCGATTTGCTCGATGAAAAGCGCTTCTTCCAGGTCGTCAAAGCGGCCTTCCAGCAGCGCCGCAAGACCTTTGCCAATGCCTTGAAGAATACGGGCATGAGCAAGGAACAGATTGTCCAGGTCCTGGAAAAATCCGGTATCGACGGCAAGCGCCGGGGCGAAACCCTGTCCCTGCAGGAATTTGCCGACGTCGCCAACGCCTGGGACGCGCTGCAGTAAGCATGAAAAAGCCTCTGACGTCATACATGAAGCTTTTTTTCCACGTTTGCCGTTTGCCGTGGGTCGTTTGTCGTAATAGAGCAAGCCGCAGGTCAGCGTAGGGGCGCCCATACCGGGCGCCCGCGCGAATTCTGTGAACAGCCTGTGCTGTATTTGTGCAGATTTTCGGCAAACGAACCACAAAAGGAGCTGTCGCTTTGCGACAGCTCCTTTTTTCACATCAATCCTTAAAATAAGGTTTGAATACGGAACGGTTTGGTTCTTTATGCTGTTTATTTTCACGGCGCTGGTTGCTGCGGGAATTATTGCGGTTGTTGTCCCGATTCTTGGGAGCGAAATGGCGGCGCCGTTCACCGCGGTGTTCACTGTTGCCTTCACCGTCGTCTTTGCGGTTGCGGCGGTCTCCCCGGCGGTCGTTACGGTTGTAGCGGCGGTTATTGCGGTCGCCGCGGTTGTTGCGGCTGCGGTGGACGCGGAGCGGGGCTTCTTCGGTGATCTTGACTGGCGTCGTGTCCGGTTCTTTCGTCAAGAGCTTGATGGCAGCGGCTACGAGGGCGGCCGAGTCGTAGTTGGACAGGAGTTCTTCGGCATTTTCTTTGTACGTCCCGAAATTGCCTTCTTCTGTCGTCGTGATCAGGCTGCGGATGGCTGCCTGCTGGGCGCCTTCCAGGGCTTCCGAGAAGGTCGGTGCCTTGCGGCGGGTGATGCGGCGCTTGATGAGCCGTTCGATGGTCCGCAAGTGTTCCATTTCGCGGGGAATGACGAAGGTCGTCGCTTCGCCGCTCTGGCCGGCACGGCCGGTACGGCCGACGCGGTGGACGTAGCTTTCCGGGTCCTGAGGCAGGTCGTAGTTGAAGACGTGGGTGACGCCGCTGATGTCGAGGCCGCGGGCGGCAACGTCTGTAGCGACGAGGATGTCGATGGTCTTTTCACGGAATTGGCGGATGACCGTGTCGCGCTTCGCCTGGGTCAGATCGCCGTGGATGCCTTCGGCGGAATATCCACGCTTCTTGAGGGCTTCCGATACTTCGTCGACGCGGCGCTTGGTGCGGACGAAGATGATGGCCAGGTCCGGTTCCTGCAGGTCCAGGAGACGGCAGAGGATGTCGAATTTCTGGCGGTCCGGCACTTCGATGTAAGACTGTTCGATGAGGTCCATCGTGACTTCTTTAGCCTTCATGCGGATGATGAGCGGGTCGTGCAGGAACGTTTCGGCCAGCTGTTGAATCGGTTTGGGCATGGTAGCCGAGAAGAGCAGGGTCTGGCGCGTGTTCGGCGTAGCGGCCATGATGATGTTGATGTCATCGATGAAGCCCATGTCCAGCATTTCGTCGGCTTCGTCGAGGACGATAGTCGTAATGTGACTCAAATCGATGGTGCCGCGTTTCATATGGTCGATGAGGCGGCCCGGCGTAGCGACGATGATCTGCGGGCATTTGCGCAGGCGGCGCAGCTGGCGTTCCATATCTTGGCCACCGTAGATCGGCAGGGCCTGGATGTTGGTGAACTGGGCCAGGTGGTTCAGTTCTTCAGCAACCTGCATGGCCAGTTCACGCGTCGGCGACAGGACGACGGTCTGGATATCCTTGGACGGTTCGGCTTTCAGGATTTTTTCCAGGACCGGGATGCCATAGGCAGCGGTCTTACCCGTACCGGTCTGGGCCTGACCAATCATGTCGCTGCCGCTCATGGCGACAGGAATCGATTCAGCTTGGATTGGCGTCGGTTCTTCAAAGCCCATTTCGTTGAGAGCGCGGATAATGACTTCGCTAATATTCAAATTTTGGAATTGTTCTAACATGTACTTCCTCCTTGTTGTGTAACTTATTTATTATAGCATTAATCAAGGGAAAAAGATAGGGGCGGGAGTATAGGAGAAGACTTGCATAAAGATAAACGTTAAACCTGGTTTTACTGGTTTTTCTTAAATAAAGTATCACGTTTAAGCTAAAAATATTCGGAAAAGTTCTGGAAAAAGCCTTGCAAATTACAAAAGGGTATGATAACATACAAAGCGTCAACAGACAAACAATCCAAAATAAAAATGCGTTGAAGAGAACTAGTAAGTTCCGGAATGTTTCCAGAGAGCTGCCGGGTGGTGTGAGGCAGCAGCGGCACGGAACAGAACTCATCTCTAAGCAGCTCGCTGAAACAAAAGGAGTAGGTGGAGCCGGGGCCTGGCCGTTAACAGACAGGAGGGTATCGACAGTTGTCCGTACCTGTAGAGAGCCTATCTTCGGATAGGAATTAGAGTGGTAACGCGTAAGTATAATCTTTCGTCTCTTTGAGACGGAAGATTTTTTTATTTTGATTGTGTAATGATTTATTTTAAATTTATTTCATGATCATAGGAGAGATGCAGTATGAAAAACGTAGAACATTACAAAAAAGGTTACTTTATGCCCCCCGTTGTCGATATGTCCTGGACACAGAAAGAATATCCCGATAAAGCGCCGATTTGGTGCAGCGTCGATTTGCGCGATGGTAACCAGGCCCTCATCATTCCTATGAGCCTTGAAGAAAAGATTGAATTCTATAAAGTCTTAGTCGGTATGGGGTTCAAGGAAATCGAAGTCGGCTTCCCGGCTGCTTCGGAAACGGAATTTGAATTCCTGCGCTACTTAGTTGATCACGATATGATTCCTGATGATGTCACGGTCCAAGTCCTGACCCAGGCTCGCGAACACATCATCCGCAAGACCTTCGACGCCCTGAAGGGCGTCAAGAACGCTATCGTCCATGTTTACAATTCCACGTCCTTTGCCCAGCGCCAGCAGGTCTTCCGCAAATCGAAGGAAGAAATCAAGCAGATTGCCGTTGACGGTGCGAAATTATTACAGCGCCTGACGGACGAAGCCGGTGCCAACTTCCGCTTTGAATATTCGCCGGAAAGCTTCACCGGTACGGAACCGGAATACGCTTTGGAAGTCTGCAACGCCGTCCTCGATGTTTGGAAACCGACGGCTGACCGCAAGGCCATCATCAACCTGCCGTCGACGGTACAGATGTCCATGCCTCACGTCTTCGCTTCGCAGATTGCCTATATGTCGCAGAACTTGAAATACCGGGACAACGTCATCTTATCGGTTCATCCCCACAATGACCGCGGCACAGGCGTTGCCGATGCTGAAATGGCTATGCTCGCCGGCGCGGACCGCGTTGAAGGGACTCTGTTCGGCAATGGTGAACGGACGGGCAACGCCGACATCGTCACCATCGGCATGAACATGTATGCCTTAGGCGTCGATCCGGGCCTGGATTTCTCCAACATGCCGAAACTGGTGGAAACATACGAACGAGTGACCCGCATGCATGTCCATCCGCGTCAGCCTTATGCCGGCCAGCTGGTCTTCGCCGCTTTCTCCGGTTCCCATCAGGACGCCATCGCCAAGGGCATGCATTTCCGCCAGGAAAACAACGAACAGTACTGGACCTGCCCGTATCTGTACATCGACCCGCATGATGTGGGCCGCACGTACGATGCCGACGTCATCCGCATCAACAGCCAGTCCGGCAAGGGCGGCGTAGGCTTCATTATGGAACAGAACTACGGCATCGACATGCCGAAGAAGATGCGCGAAGACTTCAGCTACTTCGTCAAGGAAGTTTCGGACCACAAGCATCAGGAACTGAAACCGGCCGAAATCTACGACGTCTTCCAGAAGAATTACCTCAATGCCGAAACGCCGCTGAAAGTCGAAGACTTCTCGCTCAAGAAGAAAGGCGACAAATGGGTCGGCAAAGTCCTGGTCCGCGCCAACGACCAAGAAGTCGTCCTCGAAGGGGCTGGCAATGGCCAGCTGAACGCCGTCAGCAACGCTGTCTGCAAAGCCTATGGCATTGAATTCAGCAACCTCGTCTACAGCGAACACGATTTGGACCGCGATTCTGATTCCCGCGGCATTGCTTACTTCGGCCTGACCGATAAAGCCGGCCATACGACCTGGGGCGCTGGCGTCGATACGGACACCATCACGGCTTCTATCTTCGCTTTCATGACGGCCATTAACCGCATGGACGGCATGGCCCAGCGCGTCAAGTTCCGGGCCCTCAAGTCCACGCCGGATACGATTACGGCTTTCAAAGCCACGTCGGGTCAGCATTAAAGTTTAATGCTTGAGGTTTGATGTTTGACGTAAAATCACTTACATCAAACATCAAACCTACCACATCAAACTTAAATATGATAGCGATTCACTATATTATAACTTTCAGAGTTAATTAGCATAAGGAGTGTATATACATATGGGTATGACGATGACGCAGAAGATTCTGGCAAAACATGCCGGCGTCGACTCGGTGAAACCGGGTGATTTAATTACTTGCAGCCTCGATATGGTCCTGGCCAACGATATTACGGCACCGCCGGCCATTGCACAGTTCGATAAGATTGGCAAGCCCGTCTTCGATAAGACCAAGATTTCCTTGGTTCCCGACCACTTCACGCCGAACAAGGACATCAAGTCGGCCGGCTTGGCCAAGATCGTCCGCGATTTTGCCAAGAAGCACGGCATTACGCATTACTTTGAAGTTGGCCGCGTCGGCATCGAACACGTCCTCTTGCCGGAACAGGGCATCGTCGCTCCGGGCATGCTGACCATCGGCGCTGATTCCCATACCTGTACGTATGGCGCTCTCGGCGGTTTCTCTACCGGCGTCGGCTCGACGGACTTAGGCGTCGCCATGGCGACGGGCAAGGCCTGGTTCAAGGTCCCCGATGCCATCAACGTCCACCTGACGGGCACGAAACCGGACGACATTACCGGGAAAGACGTCATGCTGACCCTTATCGGCATGATTGGCGTCGACGGTGCCCTCTACCAGTCCCTGGAATTTACTGGCGAAGGCGTTGCCGCCCTGGATATGACCGACCGCTTTACGATTGCCAACATGGCTATCGAAGCCGGTGCCAAGAACGGCATTTTCCCCGTCGATGAACAGACCATCGCTTATGAAAAGGGCCGCGTCCCCGATGGCTACGACATCGTCACGGCCGACGAAGATGCTCATTACAGCCGGACTGTGGAAATCAACTTGTCCGAATTGAAACCCGTCGTCGCTTTCCCGCATCTGCCGGAAAATACCAAGGTCATCGGTACCTTCGGCGACATCAAGATCGACCAGGTCGTCATCGGCTCCTGCACCAACGGCCGGCTGGAAGACTTGAAGATCGCAGCCGACATCTTCAAAGGCCACAAGGTCCATCCCGACGTCCGCTGCATTGTCATTCCCGGCAGCCAGCACGTCTACATGGAAGCCATGAAGGCCGGTTATATTGAAACCTTCATCACCGCCGGCTGTGCCGTTTCGACGCCGACGTGCGGCCCCTGCCTGGGCGGCTACATGGGCATCATGACGGCTGGTGAAAAATGTGTCTCCACGACGAACCGCAACTTCCGCGGCCGCATGGGTCACGTCGACAGCGAAGTTTACCTGGCTGGCCCGCAGGTGGCCGCAGCCAGTGCGATTCTCGGCAAGATTGCCGCACCGAAGGAGGTCCGTTAATCATGACATTAGAAGGAAAAGTATGGCGCTACGGCGATAATATCGATACAGACGTAATCATCCCGGCTCGTTATTTGAACAGCTTCGACCCGAAGGAATTGGCCACGCACTGCATGGTCGATATTGACGAAACTTTTGCCGGCAATGTCAAAGAAGGGGACATCATGGTCGGTGGCCACAACTTCGGCTGCGGCTCGTCCCGTGAACACGCGCCGATTGCCATCAAGGCTTCGGGCGTCCCCGTCGTCATTGCGGCCAGCTTCGCCCGCATCTTTTACCGCAACGCCATCAACGTCGGCCTGCCGGCCCTGGAAATCGGCGACGACGTCGAAAAGATCAAGGCCGGTGACATCCTTTCCATCGACCTCAGTACGGGGAAGATCATCGACAAGACAACGGGCGATACTTTCCAGGCCCCGCCGCTGCCGGGTTTCATCCAGGATATCGCCCAAGCTGGCGGCTTGATCAATTACGTAAAGGAGTCTAAGTAACATGGCTAAACATATCGTCGTCATCCCCGGCGACGGAATCGGGGAAGAAATCACGGCAGGTGCCGTCAAAGTTTTACAGAAAATCGATGAAGTCTGCCACATCGGCCTGACTTTTGAAAAGAAACCGGCTGGCGGTACGGCTTATGACCTCTGCGGCTCGCCGTTGCCGGAAGATACGATTGAAGCGGCTAAGAAGGCCGATGCCATCCTCTTCGGCGCCGTCGGCGGCGACAAGTGGGATAACGTCGACCCGAAACTGCGGCCGGAACAGGCCGTCCTGGGCCTTCGCAAGGCTTTGGGACTCTACGTCAACCTGCGTCCGGTCAAAGTGCCGGAAGTCCTGGCCGAATACTCGCCGCTCAAACCGGACATCGTCACTGGTACGGACGTCCTCATCGTCCGCGAACTCGTCGGCGGCATCTACTTCGGCGACCGCTGCGAATCGGAAATCCACAACGGCGTCGAACGCGCGTGGGACCTGGAAAACTACAGCGTCCCGGAAGTACAGCGCATCAGCACGTTTGCCATGAAAGCGGCTCAGAAGCGCCGTCATAAGGTCACGTCCGTCGACAAGGCCAACGTCCTGGCTACGTCCCGCCTGTGGCGCCGCACGGTCATCGACGTCGCCAAGGACTATCCCGATATCGACTTGAATCATTTCTACGTCGATAACTGCGCCATGCAGCTGGCCCTCAATCCGAAACAGTTCGACGTCATCGTCACGAGCAACCTCTTCGGCGACATCCTCAGCGACGAAGCGGCCGTCCTCGGCGGTTCCATCGGCATGATGCCGTCGGCTTCCATCGGCGAAATGACCAGCCTCTACGAACCGATCCACGGTTCGGCACCGGACATCGCCGGCCAGGGCATTGCCAATCCCTGCGCGACCATCCTCTCGGCAGCCATGCTCCTGCGCTACTCCTTAGATGAAGACGCAGCGGCCGACAAGATCGAAAAAGCCGTCGATGCGGCCTTAGCCGACGGCTGGCGCACACCGGACCTCTACAAAGAAGGCTTCAAGAAAGCCGACACCCAGCAGATGACCGACGTCATCATCAGCAAAATTCAATAAATCGTTTGGCTGCAAACTGCTAACTTAATACTCAAAAAGGAGCTGTCACGATGCGACAGCTCCTTTTTTGCACCTATATTATAGTATTAAAGAGAGTCACACCTTGAAAGGTAGCGGCGAATAGTGTATGATGGAAAATAGTTTAAGTACATTTTCAGATTTCGTGTACAGCGAGAGGCAGGATGGAGATAGATGTTAGAATTTCCGATTAAACGCACGATCATTATTGATGATTCCAAAAAGAAGAAGCGAGGCCGCAAGAAGAAGGGCGATGGCGAGAAGACCGTCATCCACGGCACAGTCAATCTGCCCAAGAAGGAACCGCTGAAGAAGCTGGATCCGCTCCCGAAGAACGCCAAGAACCTGGTCATCGTCGAATCACCGGCCAAGGCCAAGACGATTGAACGCTTTTTAGGCAGCGGCTATAAGGTCATGGCCAGCCGCGGTCACCTGCGCGATCTGCCGCGCAATCAGTTCGGTGTCAATATCGAAGACGGCTTCGTACCGACGTATACGAATATGTGGGATAAGCGCAAGCTCATCGAAGACTTGCAGAACGAATACATCCGCTCGAAAAAAGTCTATCTGGCAACGGACCCGGACCGCGAAGGGGAAGCCATTTCCTGGCATTTGGCCCATTTGCTGGAAATCGATCCGCACGATAAGTGCCGCATCATGTTCCACGAAATTACTAAGAAAGCCATCATCGAGGCCATCAAGGACCCGGAACCGATCGATTTGAAGAAAGTCGACGCCCAGCAGGCCCGCCGCGTCCTGGACCGCATCGTCGGCTATAAATTGAGCCCTCTCTTGTGGAAGAAAGTCTGCAAGGGCCTCAGCGCCGGCCGCGTCCAGTCCGTCGCCGTCCGCCTCATCTGTGAACGGGAAGAAGCCATCAAGGCCTTCGTACCGGAAGAATATTGGACCGTCAGCGGGACTTATGGGACAGAAGACGGCCTGACGTTGCCGACGGAACTGACCAAGATCGACGGCAAGAAGGCGGAAATCCCGACACAGGAGGCAGCCGAAACCATTGCTCACGACCTGACCTGGGAAAGCCGCGGCGAAACGCACGACCCCGATATGATCGTAAAAGTCGAAAAGCGCAAGCGCAAGCGCCAGCCCCAGCCGCCGTTCACGACGTCGACGATGCAGCAGGAATGCGTCAGCAAGCTCAATTTCGGCGCCAAGAAGACCATGATGCTGGCTCAGCAGCTCTATGAAGGCCTCGATATGGGCGACCAGGGCCATGTCGGCCTCATCACCTACATGCGTACAGACTCGGTCCGCATCAACGACGACATGGTCCAGGCTGCGCGGGAATTCATTACGTCAAACTATGGCGAAGAATATATCCCGGAAAAGCCCCGCGTCTACAAGACCAAGCAGACCAGTCAGGATGCACATGAAGCTATCCGTCCGACGTCGCTGGAACTGACGCCGTATAAGGTGTCGGAATTTTTGTCCCGCGACCAGCTGCGCCTGTATACCCTCATTTGGAACCGTTTCCTGGCCAGCCAGATGGAATCGGTCGAAACGGAACACATGGCCATCATCATCAACAGCGGCCGTTATGAACTGCGGGCTGCGGGGTACAAGGTCCTGTTCAAGGGCTTTACGGAACTCTATGAAGACGCCAAGAAAGATAAGACTCTGGCTGAACTGCCGCACATTTCGGCGAATACCGTCGTCCACAATCAGTTCGTCACGCCGCAGCAGCATTTCACTCAGCCGCCGGCCCGCTATACTGAAGCCAGCCTGATCAAGACGCTGGAAGAAAAGGGTATTGGCCGGCCGAGTACGTATGCGCCCATTATGGATACCATCCAGAACCGCAATTACGTCGAAAAGAAGGACAAACAGTTCGTCCCGACGGAACTAGGCGTCATCATCGTTGATTTATTGAAAAAATATTTCGCCCAGATCATCAACGTCGGCTTTACAGCCCACATGGAAGAAGAACTGGACGCCATCGAGCAGGGCCAGGATACGTACCGCCACGTCCTGCAGGAATTTTATGATATTTTCAAACCGGAAATGGACGAAGCCGAAGAAAAGATGGAAAAAGTCACTATTTCCGGCCAGGATTCGGGACAGGTCTGTGAACTCTGCGGCGCGCCCATGGTCTATAAATTCGGCCGGTTCGGCAAGTTCCTGGCCTGCTCCAATTTCCCGGAATGTCGCAATACCAAGGCCATTGTCGAAGATTTGGGCATTACCTGTCCCAAGTGCGGCAAGGGGACGCTCATCAAGCGTAAGTCCAAGCGGGGCCGCGTCTTCTACGGCTGCAGCCAGTACCCGGAATGTGACTTCGTCCTCTGGAACCAGCCTGTCGACAAGAAATGCCCTGTTTGCGGCAGTATCATGATCGTCAAACATTATAAAAAAGGGCCTGATAAGATTTTCTGCAGCAATGCAGAGTGTGAAAACCATAAAAAAGGTGAGGTAGTGAATGAAGAATAGTGTCTTAGTCATCGGTGCCGGCCTGGCCGGTTCAGAAGCTGCCTGGCAGCTCGTCCGCCGCGGCATCCCGGTGGAACTCGTCGAAATGCGGCCGGTCAAATCGTCGCCGGCACACCATACGGAATATTTTGCCGAACTCGTCTGCAGCAACTCCCTGCGGGCAGCCAATATCGAAAACGCCGTCGGCCTCTTGAAGGAAGAAATGCGTCGTCTGGGCTCGCTCATCATGGACGCAGCCGATACGCACCGCGTCCCGGCTGGCGGCGCCCTGGCCGTCGACCGCGTCCCTTTCAGCCAGTATGTGACGGAAAAACTCAAGAATCATCCTTTGGTCACTATCCGTCATGAAGAAGTGACGGAACTGCCGGATGACCAGATCTGCATCGTCGCCAGCGGCCCTCTGACCAGTGACGCCCTGGCCGATACCATCCGCCGCCTGACGGGGGAAGACTATTTCCATTTCCACGATGCCGCAGCGCCTATCGTCGCCGTCGACTCCCTGGACATGACCAAGGTCTACCGCGCGGCCCGTTACGGCAAGGGCGGGGCAGACTATCTGAACTGCCCCTTTACCAAAGAAGAATATGAAGCCTTCTGGCAGGCCCTGACGACGGCTGAATGTGCTGAGCTCCACGAATTTGAGAAGGACGACAGTGTCTTTGAAGGCTGTATGCCTATCGAAGTCATGGCCGGCCGCGGCATCGACACCATGCGTTATGGCCCGATGAAGCCCGTCGGCCTGGAACTGCCCGGCACGGGCGAATTGCCTTATGCCGTCGTCCAGCTCCGCCAGGATAATGGCAGTGCCACACTGTACAATATCGTCGGCTTCCAGACGCACCTCAAGTTCCCCGAACAGAAGCGGGTCTTTTCTATGATCCCCGGCCTGGAACACGCCGAATTCGTCCGCTACGGCGTCATGCATCGCAATTCCTACATCAATTCGCCGGAACTGCTCTTGCCGACGCTGCAGCTGCGCAAGCAGCCGAATCTCTTCTTTGCCGGCCAGCTGACCGGCGTCGAAGGCTACTTGGAATCGGCAGCCATGGGCCTTTTGGCCGGTGTCAATGCAGCCCGCCTCCTGCAAGGGGAAGACGGCCTGACCTTTTCCAGGCGCACGGCCATGGGTGGCCTGAGCCAATATATCTCCAGCGGCCCGAACGACCATTTCCAGCCGATGAATATCAATTTCGGCCTCATGGAACCGCTGGGCATCAAGAAGCGCATGAAGAAGAAAGAAAAGAACGCCCTGCTGGCTCAGCGGGCGCTCGATGAAATCGAACAAATGAAGGGGGATTACCCATGTCTGAATTAATGTCTACTGAATTCCACGCTACTACGATATGCGCCGTCCAGCGCGACGGCAAGACGGCCATTGCCGGTGACGGCCAGGTCACGATGGGCAACGCCGTCATCATGAAGGGGACGGCCCAGAAAGTCCGCCGCCTTTACCACGGCAAGATCATCAGCGGCTTTGCTGGTTCCGTCGCCGATGCGTTCACCTTATTCGACCATTTCGAAGCGAAATTGAACGAACACAACGGCAACCTCGTCCGCAGTGCCGTTGAACTGGCCAAGGACTGGCGGTCCGACAAGATCCTCCACAAACTGGAAGCCCTGCTCCTGGTTGCAGACAGCCAGCGCATCCTGCTCATTTCCGGCAACGGCGAAGTCATCGAACCGGACGACGGCGTCCTGGCCATCGGTTCCGGCGGCAACTACGCCCTGGCTTCGGCACGGGCCCTCATGCAGAACACGGACCTGTCGGCCCGGGACATCGCTGAAAAGTCCCTGCACATCGCAGCCGACATATGCGTCTACACCAACCATAATGTCATTGTCGAAGAAATCTAAGAAAGAGGTATTTCCATGGAAAAAACAGAATTGACGCCAAAACAGATCGTGGCGGAACTGAATAAATACATCGTCGGCCAGAGCGAAGCCAAGAAATCCGTTTCTATCGCCCTGCGCAACCGCTGGCGCCGCAAACGCCTGAGTGAAGACATGCAGGATGAAATCATCCCTAAGAACATCCTGCTCATCGGCCCGACCGGTGTCGGCAAGACAGAAATCGCCCGCCGCCTGGCCAAGCTCGTCGGCGCACCGTTCATCAAAGTCGAAGCGACGAAATATACGGAAGTCGGCTATGTCGGTCGCGACGTCGAACAGATGATCCGCGACCTCGTGGCCAACGCCATCCGCATGGTCCAGGAACAGGAAAGCCAGCGCTATGAAGAAAAGGCGGAAGAAGAAGCCAACAAACGTATCCTTCAGGTCTTCTGGCCCAAGAAATCCATCAAGGAAAAGGTCAAGAACCCGATGGACGTCTTCTTCAGCAGCGACGATGATGACGACGATACGCCGGAAGAACCGAAGCAGCTCGAAGAACCGAAGTCGGACCGCCGCCAGAAGATGTTTGAAGATATTTGCGCCCACAAGATGGACGACCGGGAAATCGAAGTCGAAGTAGCTGAACAGAACCAGGGTTTCCAGGGCATCCTGACGGGCAATTCGACGGAAGAACTAACCAATAACTTCCAGGAAATGCTGGGCAGCATCATGCCGAAAAAGAAGAAGAAAAAGAAGATGACCGTCGCCAAGGCCCGGGAAATCTTCAAGGAAGAAGAATTGGAAAAATGCCTGGACATGGACATCATCGTCGATAAAGCCATCGAAGCGACAGAAGAATCGGGCATCGTCTTCATCGACGAATTTGATAAGATCGCTGAAAAAGGCCACGCCAACGGGCCGGACGTCTCCCGAGAAGGCGTACAGCGCGACATCCTGCCCATCGTCGAAGGGGCCACGGTCAATACGAAATACGGCCCGGTCAAGACGGACCACATCCTCTTCATCGCTGCCGGTGCCTTCCACGTTTCCAAGCCGAGCGAACTCATTCCGGAACTGCAGGGCCGCTTCCCGATCCGCGTCGAACTCCAGTCCCTGACGGTCGACGATTTCCGCCGCATCCTGACTGAACCGAACCAGTCCCTGGTCAAACAGTACAAGGCCCTCTTGGAAACAGACGGCGTCACCCTGGAATTTACCGATGACGGCATCGACGCTATTGCCGAATACGCATACCGCGTCAATTTAGAAACGGAAAACATCGGCGCCCGCCGGCTGCACACGATTTTGGAAAAAATCCTCGAAGACGTAGCTTATGAAGCACCGGACATCGACGAAAAACACATCGTCGTCAACAAGGGATTCGTTTCGGGCAAACTGAACGACGTCGTCCAAAACGTCGACTTGAGCCATTATATTTTATAAAACGGGGGTACTATGAACCGACCTTATGCAAAATTAACGATTACGAAAAAAGGGGAACGGGCCGCCCGCAGTGGCCACCCCTGGGTATATGGGGAAGAAGTGACCCATGTCGAAGGCACGTATCAGACCGGGGACATCGTCGACGTTTACAGCGATAAGGACCGCTACCTCGGGACGGGCTTTGCCAATGATATTTCCAAAATCCGCGTGCGCATCGTGTCGCGCAATGCCAACGACCGCTTCGATGAAGCCTTCTGGCAGCGCCGGGTCAAGTACGCCCTGGATTACCGTAAGACCGTCATGGGCGATAAGGACTTTGCCTGCTGCCGCCTCATCTTCGGCGATGCCGACGATATGCCGGGGTTGACAGTAGACCGCTATAACGACGTCCTCGTCGCTCAGACTTTATGCTACGGCATGGACCAGGTGAAACCGGTCATCTTCAAGGCCCTCGTCGATGAACTGGCCGCTATGGGCGTCACCATCCGCGGCATTTACGAACGGAATGACGTCAAGGTCCGTAAACTGGACGGCATGGAAGAGTATAAAGGCTGGTATGAAGCGGACTTCCTGCCTCAGCCGGGCAGCGTCTTGACGACGATCGACGAAAACGGCATCCTCTATGATGTAGACGTCGAAAATGGCCAGAAGACGGGCTTCTTCCTGGACCAGAAATACAACCGCCTGGCTGTTGCCAAAATCGCCGCCGGCAAACACGTCCTGGACTGCTTCACTCATACCGGGGCCTTTGCCCTCAATGCGGCCAAGGGCGGAGCGGCCAGCGTCACAGCTGTCGATATTTCTCAGGAAGCCGTCGACATGACTAACGAGAACATCCGCCGCAATGGCTTGGAAGCCATCGTCACGGCCAAGCAGGCCAACGTCTTCGATTTGCTCACGGACCTGGCTGAACACAAGTGCCACGACTATGACTTCATCATCCTCGACCCGCCGGCCTTCACCAAGTCGGGCCATACCGTCCGCAATGCCATCCGGGGCTATAAGGAAATTAACTTGAAAGCTATGAAACTCCTGCCCCGCGGCGGTTACCTGGCGACCTGCTCGTGCTCGCACTTCATGCGCGACGACCTGTTCCGCCAGATGCTCCACGATGCCGCCAAAGACGCCGGCGTCCGCCTCCGCCAGATTGAAGGACGCCAGCAGTCGCCGGACCATCCCATCCTCTGGAACGTCCCGGAAACGAATTACCTGAAATTCTATTTGTTCCAGGTCGTATAGTGTTAAAAAGGCGCTGCCTTCGTGTGACAGCGCCTTTTTTTATTCTGCGAAATGCGTATGTTTGACCCGCCAGGCTGTCATCTTGTTGAACAGCCAGAAGCCATAGATGCCCAGCGTGATGAGAGTGAAGAACCACCATTTGATGTAGCTGCCGAAGAGCTGCAGACCTGTTCCATCAAAAGTGAGACGCTGGCCGTCGATGATCGTATTGCGGCAGATCCAGCGGCGGAACATGACTTCGCCCCAAGGGTAGGCGATTCCGAACGTACAAATCGTAATGATGACTAAGATGAGGCCATAGCCGATAAACCCGAGTACAGACCCTTCAAATTTCGATTCCCTTTGTAATAACATAACAAGCCTCCTTTATGATATGTATAGAAATATGATACCATATTTTTTGTTTGACCAATAGGAGGAAAGCATGGTAAAATAAAAAGGTACTTGCGAGTGTGGCGGAATGGCAGACGCACCAGACTTAGGATCTGGCGCCTCACGGCGTGAGGGTTCAAGTCCCTCCACTCGCACCAATGGGACAACCATCACATTGAATGATGGTTGTCCTTTTTTATTGACCCCATAATATCTGGTGCGTTTGCCCCCTTTTTGACCCCGCGACGGGGCAAAGTTTAATGGTTCGGCCGTAAAAATAATGACGTTTGCCGTCGATGGTCAGAGAGACTTTGTAGCGGCCATCAGGTCTTTTTTTCATAAAAATCGCCCCCTTTTTAAAAATGAAAATAAACTCATAAGGTGTTTTTGCATTTACAAATACACTCAGAAGGTGTATAATATAATTAAAGAAAGGAGGTTACAAAATGAAGAGGTCGGAGCTGTTAAAGATCCTTAAAAAGAATGGGTGCAAGTTGATTGGGCATGGTGGAAATCATGACCTGTATTACAGCCCGATAACGGGAAAGCAATTCCCCGTCTGGCGGCACAATAAGGACATACCGTCAGGAACTATTAAAGCTATTTTCAGACAGGCTGGTATTCAGTAAGGCAAGGGGAGAAATCCCCTTGACCTGATTCATATAAAAAGGAGGACGTCATGAGCAAATATATTTTCCCAGCTACATTCCAATGGGATGAAAAAGACAAAGTATATTACGTAAATTTTCCGGATGTAGACGGCTGCTTTACCGATGGCGCAACCTTGACCGAAGCGATGGAAAACGCAGACGATGTGTTGAATTTAATGGTTTGGAGTATGGAACAGCAAAAGCAGGCTATACCCGAACCGACACCGCGGGATAAAGTAAAAGTACCGGAAAATGGATTCGTTAATTTAGTGGTTGCTGATACCGAAGCGTATCAAGATGTCATTGACCGGGAAAATAATCCTATCAAGTACGCGCGCAAGAAAGCCGGATTAAATGTAAAAGGATTGGCTGAACTCTTAGGGGCGCCTTATCGTACGGTCCAGGAATGGAATGCCGGAAATCGGATGCCGCCCAAATGGGTACAGCGTTTGATTATCGAAAAAATCGAAGCAAATATGTAGTAATTACCCGCTGTTGAGCAATATAGACAGAGTGTTTAAGGCGATTGCTTTAAATTTAAAAATATCTACATCAAACATCAAACTTTCAACTTCAAACTCAAAAAAGGCGCTGTCTTCGTGCGACAGCGCCTTTTGTATTATGCTCGTGTAAAAATTCACAATATTCCTAATTGCTATTGGCAAGGCCTGGCTAAATATGATATACTACGCGTGACACAGAAGGCAGGTTCTTTTTCAGCGCCGGATTGGTACCGGAAACGGGCGGATACTGGCGCGGACCGGCCGTGTTTTTGTGTCTGTTTGCTTGTTTGCGACTTGTATCTTGCGAGAGAGCGAGAACGGAGGAAAATCATGGGAAAACAGAATGCAGCTGGCACCATGCCGGCACAGCGCACTTTTTTGTCGATCCGGCAGTTGACAGTTGCCGGTTTTTTGTCGGCCATTACGATTTTTTTAGGCCTTACGGGCTATGGCTTCATTCCGCTGGTCATCATGAATGCGACGATCCTTCATATTCCGACGATTATCGGCAGCCTGACGGCAGGCCGCAAGGTCGGCATGATTGTCGGCTTCATGTTCGGCATTTTTTCTTTTATCCGGTCTTTACAGGCGCCAAGTGCCTTGCTCTTGTTCGCCGTTCAGTATAACGTCGTTGCCGATGCCTTCATCTGTATCATACCGCGCATCCTCATCGGCGTCATTGCTTTTGAAATCTATCGTCATCTGAAAATCCGCGAAGTATGGCGTATTGCCATTACGGCAGTCTTGACGACGGTCTGCCATACGATTCTCTTCCTCGGGTCCTTTACGGCCATCGTCGGCGTCCCCTATGCTGAAGCGCAGGGTATTCCCTTCATGAATGTCATCAACATCATGCTGGGCATCACGGCCGTCAATGGTATCCCGGAAGCCATCGTATCGGGCCTCATCATCACTCCTATCGTCATGGCCTTGCACCGCGCCGGCTTGAAAGTCGCGTAAGGGACGGGGCGCGTGGCTGTTTCGGCTGTCATGCACATGTGGGGGTAGCTGCTAACCACTTAAAAGGGTCTGTCGCACGTGCGACAGGCCCTTTTTTCCATTCCCTGAAATTAGTTAATGCGAAAAGGGGCGCAATGTGATAAAATATGGAATTGATGACTGTTCAACTAAGACAGAATATGCGAAAGGAATAGAAAGGATTTGTTATGGCTTCGATTTTTTCTCCATTAACTAAAAATATAGGGATTGATTTAGGGACGTCTACAACCCAGGTCTATGTGGAGGGCCGGGGCATCGTCCTGTCTGAACCATCGGTCATGGCGACGGACGAACGGAACAGCAAGATCATTGCTGTCGGCCGGGCCGCCGAAGACTTGTTATCCCGGTCACCGGAAACGGTGAAGCTCCATCGGCCGCTGGTCCACGGCGTCATCGCCGATTACAGTGTTACCCGGACCATGCTGGGGTATATCCTCAGCAAGTGCGTCCGCAGTGTCCAGCGCCTGCGCATTATGATTGGCGTGCCGTCGGCAGCGTCGAATGTCGAGAAGCGGGCCGTCATGGAAGCGGTCTACCAGGCCGGCGCGAAAGAAGCCTTTTTGATTGAAACGGCAGCGGCGGCTGCCCTCGGCGTCAACCTGCCCGTCTATGACCCGGTCGGCAACATGGTCATCGACATCGGCGGCGGTACGACTAATGTGGCCATGCTGTCCCTGGGGGGCATCGTCGTTTCCAAGTCGCTCCACTTGGGCAGCCTTGATTTCAATGCGGCCATCAAAGATTATCTGCGCTATCAGTACGATATCGTCACGGACGATACGACTATCGAGGAAATGAAAGTGACCAATGGTTCGGCGATCCTGCCTTTAGAGGACCGGGGCTATTACTTCATGGGCCGCGGCCTCGACGACGGTCTCCAGCGGGAAATGGCCATCAAATCGAGTGAGCTCTACCACGTCATCGGCAAGCCCCTTATCAAGATCCTCGACCTGGTCAAGGATGTCCTGCGGGAAACGCCGCCAGAACTGGCAGCGGACATCATGGAACACGGCATCGTCCTCACCGGCGGCGGTGCCAAGCTCAAGGGCATGGACCAGCTCTTTACGCAGGAACTGGGCGTGCCGGTCATGGTGGCCCCGGAACCGGAACTGGCCGTTGCCAAAGGCACGGGCATTGCCGTCGCGGATCGTGATAAGTTATCGGCCCTTGTCGAAGGGGCTCAGCGTATATATAGGAGGAGATTTTAAAATTGTTTTCGTTCGGTAAAAGAAGCGTCGTCTTCGTACTCATCTTATTCATCGTCATTGCGCTTGTCGGCTGGGCCTGGCGCCAGCGCGATTCCCTGCCGTTCATCACCAAGCCGCTGATGACGATCATGTCGCCTTTTGAATACGGTGCCAGCCGCGTCATGGACTCCCTGACGTCGAGCATCCACATTGTCGACATCAGCCTGAAAAACCGCATTGAATGGGAATCGCTGGAAAAAGAAAATGCCGACCTCAAGAGCCGGACTGTCGACTACGATGAAGTCGTAGCCGAAAACGACCGCCTGCGGGCGCTCCTCAATTTCAAATCGTCCCACAACCAGTACCAGCTTCTGGCTGGGTCCGTCATTTCCCGTGACTATGGTACGTGGACCAATACGATGATCATCGACGTCGGCAGCGGTGAAGGCGTCGAAAAGGATATGCCTGTCATCACGCCGAGCGGCGTCGTCGGCTTCATAAGCGATGTCTATCCTCATTCGGCTCGGGTCCAGCTCCTGACCGACCCGCGGACGAGCATCGGCGCCATCGTCCAGCGTCCGGAATCGCGGGTATCCTCTGTCGTCCGCGGTAACGGTAACGTACCGACGGAACCGCAGTTCGTCAACATCGCCAAGGACGCAGATATCCTGGAAGGGGATACACTGGTCACGTCGGGCTTCGGCTCTATCTACCCGAAGGGCCTGCCCATCGGTACCATCGTGTCGATCCATCAGAATGAAAATGATTTCGTAAAATATGCCGTCATTCGTCCCAGCGTCGATTTCTCCAAACTGGAAGAAGTCTTCGTCATCTTGAAGTCGGCCGACACCGGGTCTTATGAAAAACCGGAGGTTACGCCGAAACTCGTACCGCAGACGAATCGCGACAAAGTAGAAGGGATCAAAGGAGCCGCAGCCTTATGAAGAAACTGAACTGTATCATGACGGCTTTCATCGTCTTCATTTTGCAGAGCGCTGTCCTGCCTTTTATGTTTAACGGTGTGAGCCAGCCGAACCTCATCTTCGTCTTCGTCGTCCTCATGGCCCTCCATCACGGACAGCGCATCGGCATCATCACGGCCCTGCTGGGCGGCTTTTGTCAGGACGTCATCATCGGCAATTTCTTTGGGATGCACCTCCTGGTCTACCTCATCGTAGCCCTGGTCTGCAGCTACCTGGGCCGGGATATCGACAAGGACCAGTGGGTCCTGACGCTGCTCATCGTCCTGGGCGCGACGGAAGTCGGCCTGGCCCTGACCTGCGGCTTCCTTTTCCTGGCCGGCCAGTACATCAATATTGCCGCCTACTTATTGGAATTCAGCATACCCATGCTTGTTTATCACGGAATCCTGGCCCTGCCCGTAGACCACATCGTCTGGCACTTGCGCCGTGAAGATGCTTTTTACGGGTTTCCCGGCTATCGCTGGTAAATGAAGGAGATTAATTTATGCTTGAAGCGTTACTGAAAAAGAAAAATCAAGATGGCCGCTTCCGGTATCTCTACTGGATCATCATCGTGATTTTCATCATACTCGTCAGCCGGCTGGTCTATTTACAGCTCTTTGCCGGCGAATATTACCACACTCTGGCCGAAGGGAACCGCCTGCGGGCTATTCCTATCGCAGCGATGCGCGGCATCATGTACGACCGCAATGGCCAGATTCTGGTCGGCTCGCGGCCGAGCTTCATGGTTACGTATGTACCGCCTAAAGAAGGCATGAGTGACGAAGAACTGCAGAAACTGGCAGGCATCCTCAACATGCCCGAAGATAAATTGCGGGAAAAGGTCCAGAAAGTCAAGAGTTCCTATGTGCCGACGGTCCTGGCCAATGATTTGACCCAGGATATCGTCACCAAAATCGAAGAACAGCGCAATGACCTGCCTGGCGTCTCTGTCGACGTCCAGCCGATCCGCTATTATCCTTATAAGATGATGGCCGCTCAGGTTTTCGGTTATGTCGGTCAGATCGATGAAGAAGATGCCAAGCGCCTGAAAGGCGTCGAAGGCGTGTCCAACATCACCCAGATCGGCCGGGCCGGCCTGGAAGCTTATTATGACGACCTCCTGCGCGGCAAGGACGGCGGCCGTCAGGTCGAAGTCGATGCGGCCGGCAGCCCGGTCAAGGAAATGGAACGGAAGGAACCCGTCGCCGGCCATAATATGCACTTGACCATCGACCTCTACCTGCAGCAGGCTACGGAACGGGCCATGGACCGCCAGATTGCCAATGGCATCGGCACCCACGGCATCGCCGCCGTCGCCGTCGACCCCAACACGGGCGCTGTCCTGGCCATGGCCAGCCGCCCGGCATACGACCCGAACTGGTTCACCCGGGGCATTACGGAAAAGGAATGGTCCCTCATCAACGACAATCCCAACCACCCTATGGAAAACCGCGTCATTGCCGGTGAATATCCGCCAGGTTCGACGTTCAAGCTGATCACCGGGTCGGCCGCTTTGGAATTGAAGAAAGTCACGCCTGATGAAATGATCTTCGACAGTGGCCGTCACTGGTTAGTCGATATGCGCAACGCCGGTGGCGAAGCCCTGGGCTGGATCAACTTCGTCGAAGCCCTGGCCAAGTCCGATAACGTATACTTCTACGAAATGGGCCGCCGCGTCGGCATCGACGAACTGGCAAAATACGCCCGCATGTTCGGCATGGGCAAGAAAACGGGCATCGCCCTGCGCGGCGAAGCACCGGGCCTGGTCGCCAGTGCGGAATATAAGAAGAAGAATTTCCACGATGAATGGTACCTCGGCGATACGTTCAACTCGGCTATCGGCCAGGGCTTCCAGCTGGTCACGCCGCTCCAGGCAGCGATGATCGTCAGCGAAGTCGCCAACGGCGGCATCCAGTACCGGCCGTTCATCGTCAGCCGTATCGACAATCTCGACGGCACGCCATATAAGATCTTCGCACCGGAACAGGTCGGCACCTTGTCCGTATCCAAATCGACGCTGGACCTGGTCCGCGAAGGGATGCGTAACGTTGCCGAAGAATCCGGTACTGCCGGTTCCTTGTTCGCAGGCTTCCCGATTCAGGTCGCCGGCAAGACAGGGACGGCGGAAAACTTCGGCGGCACGGACCATGGCTGGTTCGTCGCCTATGCGCCGTATGAACATCCGCGCATCGTCATCGCCGTCCTGACGGAACAGGGCGGGTTCGGCTCCCTGTCGTCCGGCCCGATTGTCCGTTCCATGCTGGAAGCGTACTTCCACGTCGGCGAATATGCCGAAGGCGCACCGAAGGATAAGGACAAGAACGGCAAAGATAAAAATACTAAAGCCGATAAGAACACCCACGATGGGAAGGGTGACAGTCAGCACGACAGTGATGACCGGTAAGCGCCGGTGACGGCTGCATCCCATCAGAAAGGAAAGTGATTTCATGTCCCAGCTCATCGCCATCGCCTCCGGCAAGGGCGGCGTCGGCAAGACCTTGATTACGGCGGCCCTGTCCGTCCTCTTGCAGCGCCGGGGCCATCGCGTCCTGGCGGCCGATGCCGATATGGGGTTGCGCAACCTGGACCTGCTCTTCGGTCTGGACGGCGCTATCCATTACGATGCCAGCCAGGCGGCGCGGGGCAAGTGCCTGCCTGGCCAGGCCCTGTTGACGGTCGTGCCGGGACTGGATTTCCTGCCGGCCAGCCAGAAACGGACCTGGGAGCGGGTCGATATCCCGTCATACCAGTATGTCCTGGAGTCGCTATCTGCTTCTTATGACTATACGCTCATCGATTGCCCGCCTGGCCGCGATGGCGCCTATAAGGCGGCGACGGCCCTGGCCGATGACATCTTGTTCGTCGTCGGACCGTCGCCGTCGTCGCTGCGCGATGTGTCCAGGCTCATGCAGTATTGCGACCGGCAGAAGCGTTTTCACTACGACGTCATCCTCAATAATTTTTACGCCGACGGCCTCATCACCGCCGATACGGCCCAATCGTGCTTGCAGACCGGCCACCTCGCCGGTCTCTTGCCGCATGATGAAGGCATCGACCGGGCTGCCGGAGAAGGGCGGATTGCCAGCGTATCGGAATCGCTGCTGTTCTGTCAGGCCTTGTCGGCGACGGCAGACTGGCTGGAAACGGGGCAGGCCATCGACACGGCCGCGTTGACGGCTTTACTGCCGAAGCAGCTGGCCCGGCCTGTTTCATCGGGCCTGTCACTGCGCCGCCGTCGTCAGGAATGTCAGAATTGGCGCCACTATCGTCGATAGGAGAGAGAAATGTTTATTCAACGCGAATGGAAAAACTTAGATAAAGTCCTGCTCATCGTGAGCTTCCTCATCGTCTGCATCAGCCTGTGTATCATCGGCAGTGCGACGCATATCAACAAAGGGGCCATCAATTACGACTTCGTCGCCAAGCAGGGGGCGGCTTTCGTCGTCGACTTGATGATCATCCTCTTTTTCAGCCGCTTCGACTATGCGAAGCTGAAAAAATACGCCAAACCCCTGTACATCATCAACCTGCTCATGCTGGTCGCCGTCATGTTCGTCGGCACGTCGGCCCTGGGGGCCCAGCGCTGGATCCAGCTCGGGCCGATTACCCTGCAGCCGTCGGAATTTTCCAAGCTCATCATGATCATCTGCACGGCGTCCATCCTCAGCGACCGCGTAGGCCAGCTCAATACGTGGCGCCAGGTCCTGCCCATCGGCCTCTATGTCGGGATTCCGTTCCTGCTGGTCTTGAAACAGCCTGACTTGGGGACGAGTCTTGTCTTCCTGGCCATTACCTTTGGCATGCTCTTCGTCGGCCGCATCAAGATGTCCCTCTTGCGGAATGTCTTTTTGGCCGGCGTCGTCCTGGCGCCTGTAGGCTGGCATTTTCTCAAGGATTACCAGAAGTCCCGTATTACGGTCTTCCTCAATCCGAATGCCGACCCCTTCGGTGCCGGTTACCACATCATCCAGTCCAAAATCGCCATCGGTTCGGGCATGCTCTTTGGCAAGGGCCTCTTCCAGGGGACCCAGAGCCAGCTGAACTTCCTGCCGGAAAACCACACGGACTTCATCTTTTCCGTCATCGGTGAAGAACTGGGCTTTTTGGGCTGCGTCTTTCTCTTGTTCCTGTATTTCATCCTCGTCTATCGCGGCCTGATGATCGCCAAGGACTGCAAGGACAGCTTCGGCATGATGCTGGCGACCGGCGTCGTATCCATGTGGGCTTTCCAGATACTGGTCAACGTCGGCATGACCTGCGGCATCATGCCGGTCACGGGGATTCCTCTGCCGTTCATGAGTTACGGTGTCAGCGCCTTGACGACCAATATGATGGGCCTGGGCCTGTTACTGAGTATTTACATGCGTCAACAGACGATGATTTTTTAACCCGCCGTGAAGGAGGAAACTAATTTGTCACATCCCGTGGAGATTGATCCGATTTTATTGAGCAAAGTCAGCAAGCCCGCCCGTTATGTCGGCGGCGAATGGAACAGCGTCGTCAAAGACCACGACGCCGTCAAGCTGACCGTTGCTTATTGTTTCCCTGACGTCTATGAAGTCGCCATGAGCCACCTGGGGCTGCGCATCCTCTATGCGCTCCTCAATGAACGGCCCGATGTGGCGGCTGAACGGGTCTATGCGCCCTGGCCGGATATGGAAGAAGTCATGCGCAGTCAGGGCTATCCGCTCTTTTCCCTGGAAACGAAGACGCCTGTCCGCGATTTCGACATGGTCGGCTTTACCCTCCAGTACGAAATGAGCTTCACCAACATCCTCAACATGCTCGACCTGGCCGGCATCCCGCTCTTTGCCAAAGACCGCGGCGACGATATGCCCCTGGTGGCAGCCGGCGGTCCCTGTGCCTATAACGCCGAACCTTTAGCCGATTATATCGACGTCTTTTTCCTGGGCGAATCGGAAGAATCGACGCAGGTCCTGGCCGATACGATCATCGCCTGGAAAGAGCAGGGGAAGCCTGGCGGAAAGAAGGGCCTGTTGAAACAGCTCTCCCAGCAGCCGGGCAACTACGTGCCGTCTTTCTATGAAGACCACTACGATGACAACGGCGATTTCCAGGGCCTGACTGTGACCGAACCGGGGGCACCGGCAGAAATCGAGAAATGCGTCGTCTCCGATGTGGAACACGTATTTTTCCCGACTAAGCCTATCGTCCCTAACATCGACATCGTCCACAACCGGGCCGTCCTGGAACTCTTCCGCGGCTGCAGCCGGGGCTGCCGTTTCTGTCAGGCCGGCATGCTTTACCGGCCGGTCCGGGAAAAATCGCCGGAACACCTGGCGGACCTGGCCAAACAGATTATCGCCAATTCCGGTTACAATGAAATTTCCCTCATGAGTCTCAGCTCGGCTGATTATTCGTGCCTGCCGGAACTGGTCGACCAGCTCCTGGATGAATTTAAGGGGCAGAAAGTCAGCGTCAGCCTGCCGTCACTGCGGGTCGACAGCTTTTCCGTCGACATCGCCAAGAAGGTCCAGCAGGTCCGCAAGAGCGGCCTGACCTTTGCGCCCGAAGCGGGGACCCAGCGCCTGCGAGACGTCATCAACAAGGGCGTCACCGAAGAAGATTTGCTGGCAGCCTGTGAAAATGCCTTCCAGAACGGCTGGTCCACGGTCAAGCTCTACTTCATGATGGGCTTGCCGACGGAAACCGATGAAGACCTGGCCGGCATTGCCGATTTGGCCTATAAGGTCCTCAACTTGTACCGCAAAGTGACCCACAAGAACAACGGCAAGGTCACGGTTTCCGTATCAAGCTTCGTGCCCAAGTCGCACACGGCCTTCCAGTGGTTCGGCCAGCTGCCCATCGAAGAAATCGAACGGAAACAGCAGTACATCAAGGGCCTTATCAACGACAAGCACATTTCCTATCACTACCACGACGCCAAGACGGGCCGCCTGGAAGCGACCTTCGCCCGCGGCGACCGCCGTATGGGCAAAGTCCTTTACCAAGCCTGGAAATTGGGCTGCAAGTTCGACGGCTGGACGGAAATGTTCGATTACGATATGTGGATGAAGGCCTTCGACCTGGCCGGCATCGACCCCGATTACTACGCGGCCCGGACGCGCAGCCTCGACGAAGCCCTGCCCTGGGACCACCTGAGCAACGGCGCTGCCAAGGCTTATTTGAAACGTGAATGGCAGAAAGCCACGGTAGCTGAACTGACCCACGACTGCCGCCGCCTGCCCTGTACGGGCTGCGGTGTCTGCCCGCACCTGGGCGTATCCATCATCGACAGAAAGGAAGGGGACGACCATGGAAAGACTACGTTTAGCTGTTAAGAAGGACGGGGCCCTGCAGTTCCTGTCGCACCTGGATTTTGCCCGGGCCGTGCGCTACGTCATTATCCGGGCCAAGCTGCCCATCTGTTATTCCGAAGGCTTCAATCCCCATATGAAGCTCAGTTTCGCCTCCGCCCTGGGCGTCGGCGTCTCGGCCGATGTGGAATACCTCGACATGGAACTGGCGGAAAAACTGCCTGTCCCCGACGTCATGGAACGGATGAACGCCATGTCGCCTAACGGCTTTGCCGTCCTCGACGGCAAGTACGTCGATGCCAAGGCGCCGAAGTTGATGGCCATTGCCAACTACGCCGTCTATACCCTGCGCGGCCCGCTGACGGAAGACCTCAGCCAGGACGGGCTCAATCAGATCCTGGCGAAGTTCAACGACGCGCCCAGCGTCCTCTATGAAAAAGTATCCCATAAGGGCAAGCACCGCGTGCGGACCATCGACGTCAAGCAGCACGTCGTTGAAGCCGTCCACGGCAACGTCAAAGAGGGCAATGTCTATTTGACCGTCGGCATCTACCAGACCGGCGAAGGGGCCATCAAGCCGTCCCAGGTCTGGGAAATATTGGGTCATGAATTTAGCCTGCCCATCCATACGGACATGATGCTGGCCCGCCGGACGGGCATCTTCGTCCGCAAGGAAGATGGCAAGAAATATTCATTATTCGAGGGATAACATAATATGAAAGGAACACTGTACTGCGTCGGCGTCGGCCCGGGCGATCCGGAACTGCTGACCCTGAAGGCGCTGAAAATCATCCGCACCTGTCCCGTCCTGGCCGTACCCCAGAGCCGGACAGGCGTCGTCACGGCCCAGGGCATCCTCATGAAAGCCCTGAACGGCTGTGGCATTACCATCGACGACAAGACCGTCATCGCCATGGATTTTCCCATGACCCGTGACGACCAGGTCCTGAAGGGCGCTCATGAAAAAGCGGCGCGCCGCCTCATGGACGAACTCGACGAAGGCCGCGACGTCTGCCTCATCACCCTGGGCTGCCCGACGGTCTATGCGACCAGTATCTACGTCCACCGCCTGATCCGCCAGGCCGGCTATGCGACGGAAATCGTGCCCGGCGTGCCCAGCTTCTGTGCCGTTGCAGCCGAGCTCCAGCAGCCGCTGTGCGAAAAAGATGAGGCCCTCATCGTCATCCCCGGCAATCATAAGCACCGCCGGGACCTGCTGGCCCTGGACGGCAGCAAGGTCATCATGAAGCCGTCCGGGAAACTGGGCCCTATCCAGGACGAGCTGCGGGACTTGCAGCTCCTGGACAAGACGGCCATGATCGAGCGCTGTGGCCTGCCGGGAGAAACGGTTTATGAAAAAGCGGCCGACGCCAAAGATACGGGCTATTTCGCCGTCTTGCTGGTGAAATAATCCGGGCCGGAGTTATGAATTTGTCCGCACAGGAGGAATGAGAAGATGAAAACAATCATAGGCAATGTCATGCCAGAAGAAACGCGCATGGCGATCCTGGAAGATGGCCGTCTTCGCGATTTCGCCGTCGAACGCAATGACGACATGCACATCGTCAATCATATCTACAAGGGGACGATCCAGAACATCCTGCCGTCGCTGCAGGCCGCTTTCGTCAACATCGGCCGCCACAAGAATGCTTTCATCTATATGGGCGATATGTTCCCGCGGGCGGCGTCGAAAGAGGAAATCCAGCAGATGCACCTGTCCATAGGCCAGTCGGTCCTGGTCCAGGTCATCAAGGACGAACAGGGCATGAAAGGACCCAAAGTCACGACCAATGTCAGCCTGGCCGGCCGTTATGCCGTCCTCATGCCGACGGTCGATTATATCGGCGTCTCTAAAAAAATCCGCGACGAAGAAGAACGCAACCGCCTGCGCCGCATCGTGTCGGAAATCAAGCCTGCCGGCATGGGCCTCATCATCCGCACCGTCGCCAAAGGCGTGTCCCGGGAAGAACTCTTAGGCGACTTGAAGTATCTCCTGGGGACCTGGGACAGTATCTGCCAGCGCTATAAGCTGGCCCGCAAGCCGACTCTCTTATATCGCGAAGCCGACCTGGTCATGCGCATGGTCCGCGACCATTTTACGGCCGACGTCAAGCAGGTCGTCGTCGACAGCCGCGAGGCTTATGAACGGATCTGCCAGGTCTTCCCGGATCCGGCCTGGCGCAGCCGCGTCCGCTTTTACGAAGGCGCCGCGCCTATTTTTGAACACTATGGCATCGAAGACAGCCTGAAAGGCCTCATGTCCCACATCGTGCCCCTGCCGTCAGGGGGCAATCTGGTCATCGACCATACGGAAGCCCTAACGGTCATCGACGTCAACAGCAGCAAGTATACAGGCAACGGCTCGACCTTGCAGGATACGATTTTCCACGTCAACAAGGAAGCCGCCGTAGAAATCGCCCGCCAGCTGCGCCTGCGCGACATCGGCGGCATCATCATCATCGATTTCATCGACATGGCCCAGCCGACGAAACGCGACGAGATTTTGCAGATCCTAACCCGCGAGACGGCCCTGGATTGCACCAAGACCCGCGTCCTGGGCATGACGGCGCTGAATCTGGTGGAAATTACCCGCAAGAAGGCCCGCCAGAGCCTCTATCAGGTCCAGTTCAGCTCCTGCGATGTCTGCGGCGGTTCGGGCGTCCTCTATTCGCCGGAAACCGTGGCCATCCAGATTATCCGCCGCCTGCGCCACCTGGCCGGGAGCCATCATCTGCAGGGCGACGTCCTCATCGAGGCGCATCCCGATGTCCTGGCTCTGCTCAAGGATAAGAAGCGCAAAGCCGAATGGGAACGGGAACTGAAGCGGACCCTTTATTTTGAAGAATCGCACCACCCGAATCGGGAAGTCTTTTCCATCTTGTCCTATCAGCCTTGACAGCACCGTGGCTGGCAGGACAGGTGTTGTAGAAATGGCTTGTACTTCTGCCTGTCTTATACTATAATTAATACAAAGTATTACGAATAGCTATATATAGTAGACATAGGGAGAGGAGGCGGTTGTGATGCAGACGATCCGCTCGCGATTCCTGACTATCATCTGCGGCGTGTCGCTGACGCTGTCCATGGTCTTTGGCGCTCTCGCTGTCATTCTTGTCGATCACGATGAAACCATCATTGCCGCCAGGACGCTCAATGGTCAGGCAGCTCATGTCTATACGACGTTGAACCCCATTTTCATCCAGTCTGAAGATATCGTCCATTACATCGGCAACACGATCGAACACGAAGTCAAGGACCCGCAGGAACTGCGCGATAAAGCGTATCGGGACCGCTTGGAAGACAAGGTCCGGCGGTCTTTTTATAATGCCATCAGCGGTATCGACGGCGTTCAGGGTTATTATCTCCACTACAATGAAGATATATCCGGTACGCCCGACGGCTTCTGGTATGCCCGCCGCAATTCGCGCTACGATTTTACGATTCAGCCGATTACGCCGGTCAAAGCCTATGGAGAAAAAGCCGTGAACCGGACGAACTGGTATTACCGGCCTTTGCGGACGAAACAGGCCCAATGGCTCGAACCGTATATCAATGGTAATAACGGCGTCCGTATGATTACCTATGTCATGCCTATCTTCGTCAAAGGCCAGTTCGTCGCCGTCGCCGGCGTCGACATCGATTTCAACGTGCTCTGCGACGTCGTCGGAGCCATGAAAGCCTATCAGGATGGCTATGGCTTTTTGTTCAAAGATGGGCAGACCGTCTATTTCCATCCCGATGGCAAAGGCATTGAGCCTGATTTTAATCCGGATTTTATGATTCTCCAAAACGGTGACCTGCTGCAGCGGTCGGCAACGGAACAAAAGCTGATCCATTACGAGTATAAAGGCATACCCATGGCCTTAGCCTTCACCACTTTTCGTAATGGTATGAAACTGGCCATTACAGCGCCGGCCGATGAAATCTACGCCGGCCGCCGGACGATGATCTTCCTGGTCCTGGCCATTACAATCGTCGTCGGCCTGGGTTCGACCATCCTAGCTGTGAAGGCGGCCGACCGTATCGTCCGTCCTTTGCAGGATATCAGCGCAGCTGCCCGCCGCCTGGGCCGCGGGGAATACGACCAGCATCTGACCTATACCGGTCACGATGAAATCGGCAGCCTGGCCAGCCACATGAACGATACGATGGAACGCATGAGCCAATACGTTGGCGCCATGCAGAAACAGGCCTATCAAGATGAACTGACGTCTGTGAAGAACGTTGCCGCTTACGATAAGAAGGTATACGACCTGAATCAGAAAATCTCCGCCGGCCAAGCTGCCTTTGCCGTAGTCATGGTCGATTTGAACCAGCTCAAGGAAGTCAACGACCGCTTTGGTCATGAAAAAGGGAACATCGCTTTGCAGACTTTGTGTCGGGCCGTCTGCCGCCTTTACAAGCACAGTCCGGTTTACCGCATCGGCGGCGACGAATTCGTCGTCATCCTCGAAGGCGAGGACTACGATAACCGGGACGCTTTGTTCCAAAAAGTCCAGGCTTTCGAACGCATCCGCGATTTGAAAGCCGCTCAGCCGTGGACGCAGCTCGCCGCTTCTGTAGGTATGGCCGTCTACGACCAGACTTGCGATGCTGCGTACCAAGCCGTCTTCAACCGGGCCGACACGAAAATGTATGAACAGAAAAAGCACTTGGCTCCACGGTCGTAAAGGCGGAAAACCGTGTCCTTTCCTGCTGGGTCTGTGTTACCATAAAAGAGAAGACTGGCAGACAAGAGGAGGGGGAATGTTATGGATGCAGATAAAGAGACAGTACGGCAGTTTTTACAGACTTACCCTAAAAAGACGCTGGACCTCGACGTATTGCAGGACGCTTTTGCTTCCTGGGATTACATCCGTTTCCGGCCTGCTGTAGCGGCGCTCTTAGCCGATGGAAGCCTGATAGCGGTCCGTTCGGCCGGCGTCGATTTCAGCGGCTTGCCGCGGCGGCTGAAACGGGTACCGGCTAAGCTCTTTTCGTCGGTGACGACCATCCAGACTGAAGCCATTCAACTGGCCTTGTCGGAAAAACTCGATTTTTCTTTTTACTATGAACAGCCTTTGACAGCTTGGCAAGCTGATTTGCCGTATATCAGGAAACTGAGTGCCTGGCTTTCGCAGGGACTCCCGCAGGGACCGGCTTCGCTCCAGCAGCGGTCGTGGGATATTTTCGCCGATGAGAAATACCTCCTGGAAGCGGGTGTAGGCTTATTGAAGCGCTTGGGATTGACGACGGCTGATTTGAAAATCTGTGACCAGCCGGACCCGCTCATGATGGCGGTCCAACCGCAGCTATCCGCAAACAGCAGGCCGCCCAGGCCGAAGCGAGGAAGCTGGCTGCCCTGCATCAGCGATTGGACGTAAAGAACGAACGTCTCCTCTTTGCGGCCGATGATGTGCCTGAAGGTCTCGTCGAAGGGCTGGAAACGATTAAAATGGCGGACGGCCTGGCCCAGGCTGTCACGCCCATCCTGGAACAGGCTGAAACGGTCCGGGAAGATGTCGACAGACGGCGCAGTGCCTGCGACGAACAACGGGAAAAATTCCGGACATACTGCGAAAAGAACGTGGCTGATGTCAAGCTGCGCAGCAGCATCGTCGACGGCCTCCGCTATAAGCGGGACTATACGGCCTACCTGGAATGGCAGGACAAGAGCCGGGAACGGCTGGAACGGGTCATTTCCGTTTCTGAAGAAGAACGGCAGAGCCATTGTGCTCATCTGGAACACATGCTAAACCACATGATCCTCCATTTGCAGGATGTCTGCACCGGCTTAGGGGAGCTGGCGGCCAAAACGCGCATCAAAATCGGAGAGACGACGAAGGATATTTTCCAGATACAAGTGCCGCCCTGGCAGGATGCGGCAGCCCGTACGTCAATCCGCGATTATCTCAATGCCTTGACGGCCGAGCTGGACCGGGCCGACGAGGGGGAAGAGCCGGAAGTAAAATCCCGGGCCATCCTGGAAAAAAAGCTGCGGACCCAGCCAATGCTGCGCTGTATTTTCGGCAATCAGACTATCAAAGTCCGTTGCCGCAAGGCGACGAGTGGCAATACTTTCTCAGAACGGCCTTTTTCCTGGGAAGAATCGAATAAATGGTCTGGCGGTGAAATGTGGAGCAAGAACATGGCCCTTTTCCTGGGTTGCCTGAATTATTTGTCGGAAAAGCGCTGCCACCTGCGCCGGGCTAAATACAATACGCGTGTCGTCATCGCCGACAATCCTTTTGGCAAGGCGTCGAGCGACCACGTCCTCAGTCCGGTTTTCTTCATCGCCAAGCAGCTGGGCTTCCAGATTCTCGCCTTGACGGCCCATCAGGAGGGCAGTTTCATCCGCAAGTATTTCCCTGTCGTCTACAGCTGCCGCTTCGCCGAAATGGCCAACAAGAAGGGGAAAGTCCTGGTACCGGATAAGGAAATCAAGACGGCCTTTTTTGAAGAACACCATCCCGAAAGCTTGGCCCGCCTCGACGAATACGAACAACTGGGCCTTTTCTAAGGGCTAGGGCGGTAAAAGGGAAAGATGTACAAAAACGATAAAATGTGATACTATTTGTAGGGGCTGGAACATGGTGGTTTGCGCCGTCATGTGGAGCCCCTTTTTTCTTAATGTTTGAAGTTTGACGTTTGAAGTTTGAGGTGATGCTTTTAAATTTTCACCTTCGTACATCAAACATCAAACTTTCAACATCAAACTTTTAAGGAGGTCTTTCCTTTGCGTATTGTTGTCGTAGGGGCTGGCAAGCTGGGGTACAGTATTGCCGAGCTGTTATCGAATGAACAATTCGACGTCGTCGTCGTCGACCATAATGAAGAACGGCTGGAAGTCGTTAAGAATAATCTCGATGTGTTGACGGTCCTGGCCAACGGGGCCAGCCCGATCACCATGAATGACCCGGACATCCGCGGTGCCGATATCCTCGTCGCCTGCACGGCCGTCGATGAAGTGAATATGGTGGCCTGCATCATGGCCAAGAAGCACGGCATCAAATATACGGCAGCCCGTATCCGGGACATGCAGTTCCTGTCGGAAGCCAAGGATTATCTCAAGCAGAATTTCGACATCGACCTCATGCTCAACCCGGAAATGATTACGGCCCGCGAAATCAACCGCATCCTCATGACGCCGGCAGCGCTCAACGTCGAAGATTTCGCCAATGGCAAGGTGCGGCTCTTTGAAACCAAGGTCCGCCGCCATTCGCCGCTCATCAACATTCCCTTTAAAGACATGAACATGCCGCCGTCTATCCTGGCAGGCATGATTTTCCGCGACCACCGCATGATCATCCCTCACGGCGATGACTGCCTGTTCCCGCGGGACAATGCCTACTTCATCGGCGATCCCAAGGCCATCGAGAAATTCAGCAAGAACTTCGTTCCCAGCGATACGAAAATGGTCGAACGGGTCATCATCATCGGTGCCGGCCGGACCGGCCGCTTTCTGGCGCCCATGCTCGATAAGGAAGGCATCAAGGTCAAGATTTTCGATAAAGACCGCGAACGCTGCCGTCAGGCGGCCGAGCTCCTGGACAATGGCCTGGCTATCTACGGCGACGGTACGGATATCGACCTGTTGGAACAGGAAGGCATCGCCGATGCAGACGTCGTCATCTGCCTGACCGATGACGACCGGCTGAACCTCATGCTGGCCCTCATCGCCAAACACCTGGGCGCCAAGAAGACCATCGTCCGCGTATCGCGCATCGAATACAGCGACCTCATGGAAAAAGTCGGCGTCGACATCGTCTTGTCGACGCGCCTCTTGTCGGCCAGTGAAGTCCTGGCCTTTGCCCGCCGCGGCGGCGTCGTCTCTGTTTCCCTCCTGGAAGGGGCCAAGGCCGAAGCGGTGGAAGTCATCGTACAGGACGGGGCTCCCGTAGCCGGTAAACGCCTCATGGATGTCCGCCTGCCCAAGGAATGTCTGGTCTGCGCCTATGTCCGCGACGGCGAAGCCTATATCCCCAATGGCCAGTCTGTCCTCATGGCCGGGGACCGGATCATCCTCTTCATCCAGACCGAGTACTCCAAGAAGGTCATGAAGTACTTCAAAGGCAGGGAATAATCATGAACCGCAGTATCGTCTTTTATCTCGTCAGCCGCCTGGCCCTGATCAATGGCTTGGCCCTGGTCATTCCCATGCTGGCTGCCTGGTGGTGGGGCGAAGCGGGGCTCCGCTATTTTGCTCCGGCCCTGGCGGCTGCCTTGATGGTGGCGGCGTTCTGCCAGTACCGCGGCCGCCATCACAAGCGCCACCTGGGACCGGGCGAAGGGGCCTGGTACATGGTATCGGCCTGGGTCCTCTTGGGACTCCTGGGCATGATTCCCTATGTCATGGCCGGTATCTTTGCGTCGCCCGTCGATGCCTTCTTTGAAAGTGTGTCGGCTTTTACGACGACGGGGACGTCGTGCCTGGCTGATGGCGGGGCAGCCCTGCCGCAGTCCCTCTTGTTATGGCACAGCCTCATGGAATGGCTCGGCGGCCTCAATTTCATCCTCATGCTGGTTTCGGTCATGCCCCAGGTCAGCGGCTGTTTCGGCCTGACCCTGTCGGTTCACCAGAGCGTGGCCTTCAGTCCCATGGTCGCCCGCATGCAGGAAGCGGCCCGCCAGGCCGGACGCATCTACCTGGCCATTACGGCCTTTTCCATGCTCCTGTACTGGCTGGCCGGCCTGCCTTTGGGAATGGCCATCAACCAGGGGTTCATGACCATGTCGACCAGCGGCGGCGACGCTCTCTTTGATTTTTCCCGCTATGACAGCCTGGCCCTGGAAGCCGTCGGTGCCGTCTCCATGCTCCTGGCCAGCGGTAATTTCCTGCTCTACTGGAAGGGCTGGGAACGGCGCGATTTCAAGGGACTCTTCAAGGATGCGGAGCTGCAGGTCTTCCTGGCGGTCCTGGTGGCCGCAGGGATCGTCGTGTCTTTCCATTTATGGCGTTTCGGCGTCTATGACGGCTGGGACAACCTGCGCTACGGCTTTTTCCAGGTCCTGTCCTTCAGCAGCACCAGCGGGTTTGCCTCGGCATCGTATCAGGACTGGCCGGAATTTGATAAATACGTCCTCTTCGCATTGGCCTTTGTCGGCGGCTGTATCGGTTCGGCTACGGGCGGCCTCCGGGTCATGCGCTTCATGGTCCTCTTTAAGATGGCGGCTCAGGAAATGCGCCGGACCCTGCATCCGCATATGGTCATTTCTCTGAAGGTCGACGGCGTCCCTGTCGACATGAAGATCATCAGCCGCGTCCTCAGTTATTTTTTCCTGTTCATGGCGACGTTTTTTGTTTCCATGCTGATCATCTCTTTATCCGGCGTCACGCCCATGCAGGCTATGGGCATGGCCGTCGGCTGCCTGTCCAGTGTCGGTTCGACGATGGACCTCTTTGGCGTAGCCGATGTCTCTGTCTTGCCGGCATGGACTAAGATTTATTGCAGTTTCCTCATGATTTTAGGACGCGTCGAAATCTTTTCCTTCCTCGTCGTCATCCAGACCGCATTCGGGTATCTGCGGCGGCGCTGGTAGGAGGTGCATCATGAATATACGGATTATTTTATTCGTCTTGGGGAAATTGGCCCAGGCCTGCGGCCTGGCTCTGATGATTCCCTTTGTTGTCGCCCTTTTTTATGGGGAAAGCAGCCTCATGGCGTTCCTGGTGGCCATCGTCATCAGTCTCTTCCTGGGGCGCCTGTTCATGGGGCAGGGCCATCGGCCGACCGACAGCCTAACTGTCCGCGAAGGCGTGGCCATTACGGCCCTGGGCTGGATTATGATTACCTTGCTGGGGATGATTCCCTATGCCGCCGGCGGCTATTTGTCCGTCCTGGACAGTATCTTTGAATGTATTTCCGGCCTGTCCGGCACGGGGGCGACGGTCATCGACGACATCGAAGGCCTGCCGGCTAGCCTGGTCCTCTGGCGGGCCCTGACCCACTGGTTCGGCGGCTTGGGCATCATCGTCATCTTCATCGCCGTCTTTCCGCAGTTCGGCAAGGGCATCGTCCACATGTTCAACGCCGAAAGCACGGGTCCCCGGTCGGACCGGACCTTGCCGCGCATCAAGGAAATGGCCAAGGCCCTGTTCACGGTGTATGTCGCCTTTACGATTGTTTCGACGCTTGTCTTCATGCTCTGCGGCATGCCGTTCCTCATCGCCGCCGACCATGCCTTCGCGACCATCGCGACGGGCGGCTTTTCGCCGTATAATGACAGTGTGGCCCATTTCCACAGCCCCGTTATTGAACTGTGTCTTTCTTTCTTCATGCTCATCAGCAGTGCCAACTTCGGCATGTACGTCGCCGCCTGGCAGAAGGGCTTTAAAGTCATCCTGGACGACACGGAATTTCGCGTCTATCTGGCCATCGTCGCCGTGGCGACGGCGGCGATGAGCCTCAACCTCGTCTTAGCCCAGCAATGGGATGGCGTCGAAGCCCTGCGCCAGGCCTTTTTCCAGTCCGTGTCCATTTCGTCGTCGACGGGGTTTGTCTCCAACGACTTCGACCAGTGGCCGGTCTTCTCGAAGTTCATCCTCCTGGTCTTGATGTTCGTCGGCGGCTGCGCCGGTTCGACGACAGGCGGCCTGAAGGTCACGCGTATCATGCTGCTGGTCAAGACCCTTGCTGCTATCATCCGTCAGAAGATGCATCCCAACCTGGTCCTGCATATCCGTTCCAATGGCGAAGAATTCTCGATGGACCTCATTTACGGCGTGGCCAGATTCTTCTTCGTCTATACCATGCTCGGCGTCCTCTGGACGTTCATCCTGGTCTTTGACGGCGTGGCCATCTTCGATGCCATCGGCCTCAGCGTATCGACGATGGGCAGCTGCGGACCGGGCTTCGGCCAGTTCGGCGCGACCGCGACTTGTTCGGCCCTGCCGCCGCTCAGCAAGGTCGCCCTCTGCTTTTCCATGCTCATGGGCCGGCTGGAAGCCTTTCCGGTCCTGGCTATCCTCATGCCGTCTTTCTGGCGCCACCGCAACAGCTGGTAATTGGGGGGAATCCCTTGCATGAGACTATCCCTTTGCCGTATAATAAAGACAATATTATCGTTACTTTATCTTTTATCAAAGGGGGAATTACCTATGAGTTTTTGGGAACAAATGGCGAAGACCATCGATGCAGGCGAAGAAAAAAAGAAGAAGGAAGAGCTCTATCAGAAGACCTTCCATGAATTAGCGGAAAAACTCAGTGAAATCCGCAACAAAGAAACGCAGGACGAAGCGGAAGATTAAGGAATCCTTAAATTTTCCGATTTTCCATTAGAGAACGATTAATTTTTGTCAGACCGTCTCCTTTCCATGCTATGCTAGCTATGGAAAGGAGATTTTTTTATGGACGTAAACAAGTTATTGCAAGACGCCCTGGCCGCCGGGGCCAGTGACATCCACATCGAACCCATGGACGACGCCGTCCGCATCCGCTGGCGCCGGGACGGCGTCCTCTGTCAGGCCGGGTGTCTCCACAAAAGCAGCCTGGAGAAACTGGTGAGCCGCATCAAAGTCCTGGCCGGCCTGGATATTGCCAACCGCCGCCTGCCCCAGGACGGGCGCATCGTCTGGAAGGATGGGAATCGCCGCCTGGACCTGCGGGTCAGTACACTGCCGACGGTACGCGGCGAAAAGGTCGTCATCCGTATCCTCGACGGCCAGCGCATCCCCCTGGACCTTTCGGCCCTGGGCATGGATGACCAGGCCCGGCGCTGCCTGGAAAGACTCATTCGCTGCCGCCAGGGGCTCATCGTCATCTGCGGCCCGACGGGCAGCGGCAAGACGACGACCCTCTACGCGGCCCTCCATGAGATCCAGGATGATTCCGTCAGTATTGCGACCTTGGAAGACCCGGTGGAAATCCTCATGGAAGGCGTTTCCCAAAGCCAGGTCCAGGCCAAAGGGGGCATGATGTTCCAGGACGGCCTGCGGGCCCTGCTGCGCCAGGACCCGGATATCCTCGTCGTCGGCGAAATCCGTGACAGCGAGACGGCGCGCATTGCCGTGCGGGCCGCTTTGACGGGACACGTCATCTTCAGCACCCTCCATGCGCCGAGTGCCGTTGAAGCTGTAATCCGCCTGACTGATATGGGCATCGCCCCGTATCTGGCAGCTGATGCTCTGGCGGGCGTCGTATCGCAGCGCCTGGTCCGGCGGAAAACCAAAGCAGGGACTTATGAAGGCCGCTTCTGTCTGTGTGAAGTCGTGCCGGCCGGCCGTCATCTCCGCACGGCCATCCGCAGCCGTGCCGGCGTCGCTGCCCTGACCGAAGCGGCCCGGAACGATGGGGCTGTCCTCCTGACCGATGTCATCGCCCGGGTCCTGGCGGCCGGCTGGACCGATGAACAAGAGATACGCCGCGTCTGTGAAGGTGGTGAGGCCCGATGGACGTAACGGCACTGATGGAAAAGGCCATTGGTCAGCAGGCGGCGGACCTTCACTTGCAGACGGGGCGGCCGCCCATGCTTCGCCTGGCCCAGGGCCTCTGTTCCTTTCCCGGTCCGCCGTTGTCCGAAGACGACGTGCGCTGCCTGCTGCACGCTGTCGGCTGGACCCGGGACGAAGTGGGGGATGGCGCCTTTTCCTGGCGCCGGTCCCTGCGCTGCCGCCTCCATGTCTGCCGGGAATACGCCGGCCTCCACGCGACGATCCGCTTCCTCTATCCCCTGGCGTCCCTGCCGCCGGATGGCGACGGTCCCCTGCTGGAGCGCCTCAGCCGGCTGACACAGGGTCTGGTCCTGGTCTGCGGTCCCACGGGCAGCGGCAAGACGACGGCCTTGTGGCGCATCTTGCAGGCCATCAATGAACGGCGGCCGTGCCATATCATCACCTTGGAAGACCCTATCGAATACGTCGAAAAGGGCAAGGCCGCCTTGATTACGCAGCGCGAACTGGGAACGCATTTCCCGGACTTTGCCGAGGGCATCCGCCAGGCCCTGCGCCAGGACCCGGACGTCATCCTCATCGGTGAGATGCGCGACCGGCCGGCCATGGATGCGGCCCTGATGGCCGCTGAAACGGGGCACTTCGTCTTGTCGACGCTGCACACGCCGTCCGCGGCCCAGGCCGTGAGTCGCATTGCCGGGGCTTACAGCAGCGATGCCCGGCAGGAAGTCCGCTACCGCCTGGCCATGGTACTGCAGGCCGTATTGGCCCAGCGCCGGCTGGAAGGGCAGGGGCAGGTCGAAATCGTCCGGGAGGTCCTCGTGCGCACGCCGGCCGTAGTCCAGCTCATCCGCAGCGGCAAAGAATATCAGCTGCCGACGGTCATGCAGACCGGTGCCGCTGCCGGTATGCGGACGATGGACCAGGCCCTGCGCCGCTGCCGGGCCGGAGGGGCCTTATGAGGGGCCGGACCGCGCGGCTGCCCGTGACCTTGCTGGCCTTTTTCTTTCGCCAGCTGGCAACCCTCGTCAGCAGCGGCATCCCGCTGGTCCAGGCCTGGCAGCTGCTGATGGCTGACATGCCGGGCCGCTATCGCCGTCCGCTCCATCTGGCGGCCTTGCAGATGGAGCAGGGCGTCTGTCCGTCCCAGGCTATGGACCAGTGCCGGGCCTTCCCCGAGTTGGCCTGCCGCCTCATCCGGGCCGGCGAGCAGACAGGGAACCTCGAAGGACTCTGCCGTGTCCTGGCCGATTTCTATGAAACCAAGGGGAAGGAGCGGCGCCTCCTCGTCCAGGCCCTGGCCTATCCGGCCTTCCTGCTGGTCTGCCTGATCCTGCTGACGGCAGGGGCGTGCCTTTTCATCATCCCTATCTTTACGGATATGATGGACCAGATGGCCGTCCCCCTGCCAAAAGGGACGCAGTATCTGCTGGCCGCCATGGGCGCCTTGCGCCATTACGGCATCTATGGCCTGGCCGGGCTGACCGTCGGCCTCCTCGTCCTGCGCTGGGCCTGGCAGAAGGCTGAATGGCGGCTGGAACTGGAACGGCAATTTTTCCGCCTGCCCTGGCTCCAGACCTGGGTCCTCGTCTGGGCCTGGCAGCGGTTCAGCCAGATCCTGGCCGTCCAGCTGGCCGGCGGCATCCCCTTGCTGGACAGTCTGCCCGAAGCCGCTGCCGTCGTGCCGTCGCGCCTTTTCCGGCAGTATATCCTGCAAGCCCGGCTGCTGCTGGAACGGGGCTGTGCCTTTAGCCAGGCCGTCCACGCCGGCCGTTTCGGCACGCCTTATGTCGAAACCATGCTGGCCGTCGGGGAAATGACCGGCAGGTACGATGAGGCCCTGGCATCGATTTCCCGCTATTACGGCAGCCGCCTCCAACAGTTGGCCGGCCGGCTGCAGCGCTGGCTCGGGCCGGTCGTCCTCTTGCTGACCGGGGCCTTGATGGGCTTTTTGATTCTTTGTTTCCTCTTACCCCTGCTGGATATGGCATCCAGCGTTGTGACTTGATGAAAGGAGTTTTTACTATGCAGACTCGCAATGGTTTTTCTCTGTTGGAAATGTTGATTTGTGTATCCCTGGTCCTCATTTTCGCCTCCTTTGCCGTACCGCGCTTCTCTTCGGCGACGAAGACGGCCCAGGAAGCCAAGGTACAAGCCGATATCCGGACCATCAGCAATGCTGCCGCTCTCTATGAAATCGACCACGGCGTCTTTCCGGCCAGTATCGACGACTTAGTGACCAAGGACAGCGATGGCAAGCAGTACTTGCAGTTCAAGCCGCTCACGCCGGACAAAGAGGAATATCAGATAGCCGATGGCGTCGTCTCTGCCGACTATAACAGCAAGCATTTTTCGTCCGATGCGGCGTCGGCCCAGGAAGGGAAGGGCTGAGCCTATGGAGTGGCCTGAACTGTTCCTCTGGTATGGCACGGCCGCAGGCTGTACGGCCTGGATCTGCTACACCGATATCCGGCGCTGCTGGATTGCTGACGCTCCCGTCCTGGCCCTGGCCCTGGGCAACGGCCTGGCCGGATATGCCGGCTTAGTGCGCCCGTTTTGGCCGGTCTCTGTCGGCGTCGCCGCCTTTTTCCTGGTCCTCTATGGCCTCTGGCCCGGCGCTATCGGCAGCGGCGACATCAAACTGGCCCTGGCCTTGTCGCCGGGCTGCCCCGACTGGGGCGCCTGGGTCATGCTGGTCGTGTCCTTTTGCCTGGCTGCACCGGCCGCCTTGGTGTATCGGCGCTGGAAAGGGGCCTCTGTCATTCCCTTCGGCCCGTTCCTCCTGCTGGGCTGGTGGCTGGCCCAGGGGCCTTTCCCGTCGTGGTGGCCAGGAGGCTGGCTATGGTGAAGGGAAACGGCTTCCTCAGCCTGACCGGCTTGATGCTGGCTGCGGGATTGCTGGTGCTGTACCTGGGATTGTGCCTGACCGGGAGCCAGCGCAGCCGCAGCCATCAGGCCGTCGATGGCCTGGCGCGGGAAATGGCCCTGGATATGCAGCAGGTCCGGCAGCGTTGTGTCGGCAACAACCAGGGCAGCGGCCGCTGGAAACTGGTCCTGGAAGGGGACCGCTATGTCCTCCAGGAAGGCTACGTCCGGATCAAGGAACGGCCTTATCCGCCGGGCCTGCAAGTGACGAAAGGAGATGTGTGCTTTGATGTCGATGGCCGTCCGCAGCATACGATGTCTGTGGTCATCACGGCGCCCGATGGGGCTTATGAGCGCTCCATCGTCGTGGCGGCTCAGACCGGGCGCATCCGCCTGGCCTGAAGTCAATGGCTTCTTGTTCTTCGCCGACGGCCTGGCTGGCCTGCTCATCGGGGCCTGTCTGCTCATGACGGCCCTGGGCCTTTCGCTCCAGGCCATCCAATGGCATCAGCAGGCCCGGCAGCGGCAGCTGGCCGCCATGGTCTGCCGGCAGGTCATGGAAGCCTGGGAAGGCGGCTGTCCGCCGCCCAGTCGCGTCGTCTTGGAGGGCCGGTCTTATGAAGTGGTTTCTCAGCAGACCGAACGGGATGGCGGCCTGATTTTACGGTATGTAGAGGCAGGTGATGACCATGGGCTCCGTGTTTCCTGCCGGCTCCTGGCGCCGGAAAAGACCGGAAAAGAACGGCTGGATTCTCTTAGACGTGCTCCTGGCCTTGAGCCTGTCCGCCCTGACCCTGACGGCCCTGCTGCCCCTGGCCGGACAGACGGCCCGGCTGGACCGGCGCTGTCAGATTGAAGAAGCCTTGCTGCGGCAGCACGTCAACGTGGAAGAAACGCTGTTCCAGGCCCTGCGCTACGGCCAGGAGGTGGAAGTGGCGCCGGCGGAGGTCCGGTTCCACACGTCCCAGGGCACGGCCAGGGGCTTTGCCGTCCGCCATCAAAGCCTGTATGTCCGCCTCAGTGATGGCCGCTATCAGCCCCTGACGGGCGGCGGCAGTACGGTGAAAGGCCGTTTTCTAGCCATCCTGCCTCTCGACGGCCAGCCCTTTTTCTCCCGGACAGGCCGGGCTGTCCAGGTCGCCTTCCTCCTGAAAGAAAAGCGGAGCGGCCTGTCCCGGCCCGTGCAGTTTGCCGTATGGCCTTTGAACGAAGGTGAGCTATGAAAAAACGAAACGGTTTCTTTTCTTTTTCTATCGTAACCGTGGCCCTGCTGGCTTTGAGCCTGTCCCTGACGGCGGCGTCCCTGGCGTGGAAGCATTTCCAGATGGCCCGGACTTACGAAGAAACGGTGCGGCTGACCTATTTAGCAGAAAGTGCCCTCCATGAAGGCTGGGACCAGCTCTGCCGGCATCCCGATGATTTCCTCCAGGGAAGGCCTATCCCCGTGCCGCAGGCAGAAGGCCTGGCTTCTCAGGGAGAACAGCTTTCCGTGCGCTGCCGGTATCAGCCGGCCGGTGCAGTGGCTGGTGGTTTCTTGAAGGCCCAGGCGGCCGTGCCAGACTCGGCGGTCCAGCAGACGTGCGGCCTCCGCTTCGAGGTCCGTGCCGATGAGCAGGGGCGGCCTGTGCTGCACCGCTGCCAGTATGTGAATTAACGAGAGAGGTGAGCGTATGTGGTGGCAACAAAATGCCTGTTTGTGGCTGAATGGACAGTCTGTCCATCTATTAAAGACGAAACGGACCTGGTATGGAGGCGTCGCTTTCCGCCAGGGTCACTGGGATTATGAAGCGAAGCGGGACCCGGACTGGATGGGCCGGGAAACTGCAGTACAGGCCTGTCTGCCCGGCCTCCTGCGGCGCTATGGCCTGGCCGGCTGGCACCTGCGTCTGCTCCTGGGCGGGCCGGGCGTGCTCTGGAAACGCCTGTCCCTGGGGACGCCGGACCGACAGGAAGCGGATGCCCTCATTGCCGGGGCCGGCCTGGTCAGTGAGGAAGGGCGGGCCTATGCCTTTGAGGCAGCCTGTCCGGCCAAAGGTGATGGCGGCCTTTATGACTGGACCGTCGGGGCCTATCCCAAGGAAGGTGTCGCCGCTATCTGTAAGGCCTGCCATGATGCCGGGCTGTCATCCGGTCCATCGACTTGCTGCCCGCTTTCCTGGGACGCCTTTGGCCTTCCGGTACGGGGACGCTGGTCTTCCAGGAAATGCCGGATAGACAGCAGCACCGGATCCGCTTGAAAGATGGCCTGCCCCTGGCTTATGAGGTACAAGCGGTTGTGCCGCCGGCGGACCTGCCGCCTTTCCGCTGGCTTCCCGAAGGGGCCGGTGCGGAAGACTGGCAGCCGGCCGGGCCGAGTCCGGCTGTTCGCTGCCTGATGGAGGACTGACAGCTGACCCAGGCTACGGCCATGCTGGCTTTCTTATGAGGAGGGATGATCATGAAATGCAATCTCTTGCCCTTGGGATACCGCCAGCACCACGGGCTTTGGCAGCGGCCGGCCTGTCTGTGCTTGCTCCTGATGCTGACGGTCTGTTTGGGGGCAGGCCTCTTTTTCCAGTACCAGCTGCACCGGGAAAAGGCCTATTATACGGACTGCCTGTACCCGCTGCAGCAACAGATACGGCAGGGAAACGAAGCAATCCGCCGCGGTCAGGCACAGGTGGAACGGGCTGCAAAGAAGCGGCCGGCTGGCCCCTTATCGCCGTCCCTGATGGTGGCTTTGGCCGGGTCTAAGCCGGAGGGACTCGCCGTCGAAAAGGTCAGCAGCAGGTCCGGCCGGGTCGTCATCGAAGGCCGGACGGCCTCACCGGATACGCCGCAGCAGTGGCAGCGGTCCTTGCAGCAGCAGGGCCTCGGCCAAGCAGCCGTTGCCAGGATGAAGCCCGATATGGGCCAGGGGATTCCCTTTGCGCTGGAGGTGACCTGCTGTGAAGGCGTGGCGAAAACGGGTTGACTGGCAGCGGGCCTTTCCCATCCTGGCCATCCTGACCGTGGGAGCCGCTCTTTTTGCCGTCTCGTCGTATCAGGCCTGGCAGGGATGGCAAGGCGTCCATCGCCAGTTAGCGCCGTATGCCCGTTCGTGGCGGCCGCGGCCGGTACCGGCGCCTGCTGGCTGTGACGGCGTCCCCGATGTAACGGCCTCCCTGGCGGCCCGGGACATCCAGCTTCTGTCGTGGCAGCAGTCGGGCCGCGAAGCCGGCCGGCAGACCCTGGTCCTGGCCGGTACCTTTGCCAGTCTCCTGAGCTGGATCAATGATTGGCCCGCCGTCTGCCCTCAAGGGACTTGCCAGATTCTCCAATGGGAGAAAAGCGAGACCGGAAGCGTCGTGACCGTTGAAGTCACGACGGCCGGAATGGACGGCCAGGCCCTTCATTGACAGTCTGACGCCGGGCATGATATAGTTATGTTTGTAAGTTTGAAGTAAGTCAGGTGTCACAGACTCAATAGAGAAGCCGGTCCGATGCCGGCGCGGTCCCGCCGCTGTAGGGTGGAGCCAGGCTGCAACGACGTCACTGTACGGAGGTATGGGAAGGCGCAGCCAGGGCCATGAAGCCAAGCCAGAAGAACTGCCTGACGGATAATCACCGATAGACCTGCGAGCGATGGGAAGGAGATTGTATGGAAAGTTACTTGGAGGAGCTGTCAGCTAAAGGCGGCTCCTTTTCTATTTGTACCTCTGTTCGGCGCTTCGCCAGGCCGGACAGGAGGTCATAATGGAAGCGATTTTAAAGGGATTTCAGTTATTTCAGGCAGGCGGGCCGGTCATGTACCTGCTCCTGGCCTGTTCACTCTTCGTCGGCTATATTGCCATTGAACGGGCTTTGTTCTATGGGAACATGGACGCCGGGAAGGCCTTTGCCGAACAGTTCTATACGCAGATGAAACTGCGGCGCTGCGACCAGGCACAGCAGCTGGCTGCCGGAGCTCATGGCGGACTGCCCCTCATCTTGCAGGAGGTCTTCCAGGGCCAGGCTGGGCCTGACGTCAAGGCCTTCGTCGAGATGCAGTCGGGCATCTTCATTGCGAAATTACGCAACCGCCTCTATTATCTGTCGGTCATCGTCACCATGGCGCCGCTCTTGGGGCTTTTGGGGACAATCAGCGGCATGATTCGCGCCTTCAGTGTCCTCAACATCCAGTCCGGCCAGGCCATCGCCATTACCGGCGGCGTCGGCGAAGCCCTCATCGCCACGGCTTTCGGCCTCTGCGTGGCCATCCTGGCCCTGGCCGTCCACGCCTATTTCACGCAGCGCCTGGACCGCATCATTACCGACATGGAACTGTGCTTTTCGGCGCTGGAAACGATGGCTGAGAAAGTGGGGCAGTGACCATGCAATTACGCAATCGCCGCCAGTTCGAGCGGCCTTCGATTATGATCATCCCCATGATCGACATCATGTTCTTCCTGCTGGTCTTCTTCATGATGACGTCCCTGTCCATGGTTGACCTGCACAGCCTGGGTGTCCAGCTGCCGCGGGCTTCGGCTGCCCAGGCCCAGCCATCGGCGCCGTACGTCGTGACCTTGAAGACTGACGGGTCGTTGTGGCTCAACGGTCAGCCCGTCCAGGAAAAAGAACTGATTGCTTCCGCCCGGGATCAGCAGGCTCAGGACAGCGCGTTCTACGTCGTCCTCTGTGCCGACCGGGGCCTTGATTACGGCCAGGTCGCCGATGTCCTCGACGATTTGAAGCGGGCCGGCATCACCCGTATCGGCCTGGCTGCTGAGAAAGGGGACCAGCCGTGAAGCCCTGGAAGGGGAAACGGGGACGCATCGCTGCCGGCGCCTCCGTATCGCTCCACGCTGCCGTCTACCTGGCCCTGGCAGCCGGTGGTTTTTTTACCTTGTTCCAGCAGTATACGCGTCAGGCCGGCGTGACTGAGGTCATGGTCTACAACGCGGAAGACCTGGCCGGCGCCGGCGGCCGTGATGCGGCAGGGACCGATGAGGACCAGGGCGGCGCCGCTGACCCAGAAGGCAGGGCTGAAGCATCAGGCGCCATGGCTGCCGGCGAAGTTGCTTCGACTAATCCTGACGAGATGGGAACCGCTGCCGATGGGATGACCTATGGGACCATATCCCAGGCCCGCCGGGAAGGGGGCGCTTCGACAGGCGCCGGGACTGTCTCCCGGCCACCCTCCTTGGCAGGGAAGCCCCAATCTGCCAGCCAATCCGGCCGGGACTCGGGCGGTACGGTACGGGCTGCCGGGCCGGGGAAGAACGAGGCAGCCGCTCCGGCTGGGACTCTCCAGGTACCCGATGCCGTCGCCGATATTCTTGACGCCTTGCGGAAAAAATTTCCCGTAAAGTTATCGGAAGCGAAGATAGTTCCATCCACACCGGCCATTCCGCCCAGCCAATCGAATACGACCGTCATTACGGCGGAAAACATGGAAGCCCACCAGGATACGACGGTCCAGCAGGCCCTGCAGCGCGTCACGGGCGTAACGGTCAACGAAATGGTGCCCGGTATTTCCTCGTATGTCAAACTCAATGGCGACGACCGGGTCCTGATCCTCGTCGACGGCCAGAGCCTGGCTAACGCCCAGGGTTCCGGCTATGGCCGGGGCAGCGTCGATTTGGCCAGTCTGCCCGGCATCGGGGCCATCGACCACATCGAAGTCACCAAGGGCAGTGGCTCCGTCCGCTACGGCAGCGGTGCCGTCGGCGGTGTCATCAATATCGTCACCAAGAAAGGGGACCGTCGCGAATCGTCCCTCGATGCCTATACCGGCTCCTGGGGGATGCACGGCTACACCCTGACCGACAGCGGCCGGGCCGGTGCGACGAGCTGGCTTGTCAGCGGCAGCCTGGAACAGCGGGAGTACTATGCCTTTCCTCACGGGGCCAATACGGACCATTCCCGCGGCGACATCGCCAAGAAGTCCTTATCCCTGCGGCTGGACCAGGACCTGACGGACCAGACGTCGCTGACGGTGAAAGCCTATCATCAGGACTATCACGGCCACGGTTCGACGTATAAAGCCGACCCAGCCGGCTGGTACCTGACGGCGAATAAGCCCATCGACCGGCTGGTCAACGACTACAGTGTGACTTATCATTTTAAGAAGCAGACAGCCCAGCCGGGTTTCCTGCGCTATTTCAATGATTACCAGCGGACGTACTGGTCCAACCATTATTTCACCCGCACCCAGGGCTTGGAATGGCAGGATAACTGGCAGCTCGGCTCGCATCAGCATGTGACGGCCGGTGCCGAATGGACGGAAGACATGGGGACCAATTATGAAGCCCATTATATCGACAAAAAACGTCATAATCAGGCTTTCTATGCCGAAGATGCCCTGACCTTCGGCAAGTTTACCGTCACGCCGGGCCTGCGCTGGGACCGGAACAGTACCTTCGGGTCGCACCAGACGCCGCGCCTGGCCATGAATTATAAGGCCAATAAGGATTTCAACGTCTATACTTCCTGGGGCCGCGTCTTCTCGCCGCCGCGCCTGAACGACCAGTTCTACATTACCTCGACGTCGCACGGCAACGAAAACTTGCAGCCTGAAGAAGGCTATACCCAGACCCTGGGCTTCCAGTATCAGGCCGGTCCGAAGACGGTGCTTGAAGGCAGCGTCTTCCATAGCAACTTGCAGCACGTCATCCGCTGGAACCGGGCCGTCATGCCGCACGAAGCGGAGAACCTCGACGAAGAGGACAAGCGCGGCTTCGAGCTGACGTGGAAGCAGAAAGTCAACGATAAATGGGATTATGAAGGGGGCTATTCCTACATCCGCACGAAAGTGGATAAAGGGGCAGGCCTTACTTTCGATACGACGTATAACCAGCCCAACGGCTATCACGCCGGCATCCATTACCACAGCGGTAAATGGCAGGCTGGCGCCGATATGACTGCCGGGACCGGACGCAACGATACGTATTACCGCAATAATTCCTATGTCGTCTGGAATGTCAGCGCATCGTATTCGCCTGATGCGGCGACGACGATGTATGTCAAAGTCAACAACCTCAACGACGAGGCCTATGATCTGTACCATAATTATCCGGCTGCCGGGCGCAACTGGCAGGTCGGCGTGAAGAAAAAGTTTTAGGAGGTGCCTTTACGGTGAAAAAAATTTGTCTGCTCATCGTCGCTTTTTGCCTGCTGGCTCTGGCAGGATGTGCGCCGCAGAACGCGGCTACTCAGGGCGGCAGCTCATCTGGAGCCTATGCCGTCGTGACCGACGATAGGGGGACGGTTGTCACGTTGCCTGAGAAACCGCAGCGCGTCGTCGTCCTGTCGACGTCACTCCTCAATTTTGCCGCGGCTGTCGATGGGGACCTGGCCGGCCGGTCGGCGGTCAAAGCGGAAGATGCGTCCCTGCCGGCGAAGTATCAAGCCGTGCCGGATGTCGGCCCGGTCTACAACGTGAGCCTGGAAAAGGTTCTGGCCTGCCAGCCGGATTTGGTCATTGCCAGCGCCGACCACCATGCGAAATTGGCGGCCCAGCTGGAAGAAAGCCATATTCCCGTTTTGGTCCTCAAGACCAAGACTTATGATGACGTCAAGCGCAACCTCGATATCATCGGCAAAGTATACGGCAAAGAAGACGCGGCCAAGGCCAAGGAAGCCGAACTGGACCAGGCTGTCCAGGCCATCGCCGATGCCGTACCGGCTCAAGGGAAGCGGGTCGCCATCATCCACGCTACACCCAGCTCGGTCAGCGTCGAACTGCCGTCGAGCATTGCCGGCGATATGGCCCAGCTCCTGCATTTACAGAATATCGCTGCTGATGCCGCGACGGATGGCCAGACGACGCGCATCCCATACAGCATGGAAAGCCTGGTCCAGGCCGACCCGGACGTCATTTTCCTGACCTCTATGGGTTCGTCGGATAAAATCGAAAAGCGCATCCAGGAAGACATCAAGGGCAATCCGGCCTGGGCGTCCCTGTCAGCCGTGAAGGCCGGCCGGGTCTATGTCCTGCCGGAAAAATATTTCCTCCTCAATCCGGGCCTGGACTATCCGAAAGCCGTCGCCTATATGGCCCATTTGGTCTATCCGGAGGCCGTTCATGAATAGTGTCGCCAGCCGTCACCGCACGCTTTGGCGCTGGCTCGTGCTGGGTGCCTTTGCCGTCCTGGCCCTGGCCGGCCTGATCCTATCCATCTTGCAGGGCGTTGCGGCGATTACGCCGGTTGACGTCATCCATATCCTCTGGCAGCCGTCGGTCCGGACGGCCGATCAGATTATCTGGAATATCCGCCTGCCCCGGACCTTGACGGGGGCCCTGGTCGGGGCGAATCTGGCTTTGTCCGGTGCCATCCTCCAGGCGGTCATGCGCAATCCCCTGGCCGACCCGCATATCATCGGCATTTCATCCGGTGCCGGCCTGGCGGGCATTGTCGTCCTCATCGTATGGCCGGCATACCTCTTCTGGATGACGCCGGCTGCCTTCCTCGGGGCCATGGCGGCAGCCGTCCTCATTTATCTCCTGGCCTGGAAAGACGGCATCCGGCCAGTGCGCATCATCCTGGCCGGTGTCGCCGTATCGGCCTTCCTGGGCGCTATCATTTCGGGCATCCTCATTTTTTACAGTGATCGCGTCCACGGCGCCCTGTTGTGGATGGTCGGCGGCCTGGCTGCTAGCAGCTGGAAAGACGTGACGACGATTCTGCCGTATACGGTCATCGGCTTGATTCTGTCGGGAATCGGGGCCTATTACCTCAATCTGCTCCAGCTAGGCGACGACATGGCCCGCAGCCTGGGCCTGTCTGTCGAAGGCGCCCGCCTGGGCCTGACGGCGGTGGCTGCCCTGCTGGCGGCTAGTGCCGTCAGCGTCGCCGGCCTGCTGGGCTTCGTCGGCCTCATCGTACCCCATATCGTGCGCCTCCTGGTCGGGTCCGATTATCGCTATCTCATCCCGGGGGCGGCTATCCTCGGCGTGGCGACGGTGACCTTGAGCGATACGGCGGCCCGTCTGATCCTGGCGCCGGCTGAATTGCCCGTAGGCATCATCATGGCTTTCATCGGGGCGCCGTTTTTCTTATTTCTCTTGCGGAAGGAAGTGTGAGTCATGGCTGATGCCATTACGGTCCGGAATCTCGTCGTCTGCCGCGGCCGGCGGACAATACTCCATGATTTCAGCATAGGCCTGCCCAAGGGGAAGGTGACGGCCATCATCGGCCCCAACGGCTGCGGCAAGAGTACCTTTCTCAAGGCCGTGAACGGCATGATTCCCGTCGTCGGCGGTTCTATCTACCTCGGTGGCCGCGACGTCCATGATTTTTCCCGAAAGGCCTTGTCGCGGGAAATCGCCTTCCTGACCCAGACCCATGACGTGCCGCCGGATGTGACTGTCCGCGAGTTGGTGCGGATGGGGCGCTTTCCCTACCGCTGTCTTTGGAGTGGCTCGCGACGGGAAGACCGGGACGCTGTCGAAGGGGCTATCCGGGCCGTCGGCCTCGAATCCCATGCCGGCCAAGCCATGCAGCACCTGTCCGGCGGGGAACAGCAGCGGGCCTGGCTGGCCGTCCTGCTGGCCCAGGATGCACCCATCCTCTTGTTGGACGAACCGACGACGTACCTCGACGTGCATCATCAATTGCGCATCCTCGACCTCCTGCGCCGTATCAACGAGCGCTGGCAGAAGACCGTCGTCGTCGTTCTCCACGATATGAACCAGGCCTGGCAATATGCCGACGAAGTGGTCGTCATGAAAGACGGGAGACTGGTCTGTACCGGACCACCTCAAGCCGTCCTCACGCCAGAACGCCTGTGGGATGTTTTTGCCGTCCATACGGACATCGTCACCACCTGTGATGGCCGTTCGGCGATTGTCGTCTTGCGGAGTGATGTTTCACTTCAAACTTCAAACTTAGGGAAAACGTGATAAGATTTGTAGAGAGATAGGAAGAGAGAATATTACCATGTCATTATTCACTGTCAAAGAGGGGAAGAAACTGCGCTGCGGCTATACGACCGGCTCTTGTGCCGCTGCGGCAGCCAAGGCGGCGGCCATGATGGTCCTGACCGGGCGCCGCGTCGATGCCGTGTCGCTGCAGACGCCGCAGGGGACCGTGCTCCAGCTCATCCCGGAAGACGTCTCCTTCGGCCCGCAGTCGGCGACGTGTGCCATCCGCAAGGACAGTGGCGACGACCCGGATATTACCGACGGCATGTTGGTCTACGGCACTGTCGAAAAGACGCCTTCTGGTCTGAGCCTCATCGGCGGAGAGGGCGTCGGCCGCGTGACCCAGCCCGGCCTGGCCTGTGCCGTCGGCGATTGGGCCATCAATCCCGTGCCGCGCCGCATGATTACCGAAGCCCTGCAACAGGCTTGCCAGCAGTGCGGCTATACCGGCGGCCTGCGCCTGACTCTGTCCATTCCCGATGGCCAGCGCCTGGCCCAAAAGACCTTCAATCCGCGCCTGGGCATCGTCGGCGGCCTGTCCATCCTGGGGACATCGGGCATCGTCGACCCCATGAGCGAACAGGCCCTGGTCGATACGATCCATACGGAAATGGATTCCCGCCGCGCTGCCGGCCAGGCTCATTTACTGGCTTTTTTCGGCAATTACGGCGTCGATTTTAGCCGGGACCATCTGGGCCTCGACGTCAGTCCGCGCGTGACTATCAGCAATTATGTCGGCGAAACCCTCGACTACGCCGCCTATAAAGGCTTTTCCGACGTCCTTCTCATCGGACACATCGGAAAACTGGTCAAAGTCGCCCAGGGCATCATGAATACCCATTCGCGCTATGCCGATGGCCGGACGACGCTGTTGGCCCTGGAAGCGGTTTTTGCCGGCGCTTCCCGTGAGGTGGCCCAAAAGATATACGACAGCCTGACGACGGACGAAGCCGTCCGCCTGCTGAAAGAAACGGGCCTGCTGGAGCCCGTCATGGCCGCAGTCTGTGACAAGATAGAAAGCTATATGGACCAGCGGACCCACGGCCAGGTCCCGACGGCAGCCGTCGTCTTTTCCAATGCCTATGGCGTCCTGGGACAGTCGTCACGGGCCCCGGCATTTCTTGCATTGCATACAAAGGGGGAACTACGATGATACATTTTGTCGGCGCCGGTCCCGGTGCTGTCGACCTCATTACCGTCCGCGGCCAGAAACTGCTGGAAATAGCGGATCAGATCATTTACGCTGGCTCTTTGGTCAACCCGCAGCTGCTGGCCTGTGCGAAAAAAGACTGCCGTATCCTCGACAGTGCCGGCATGACCTTGGAAGCGGTCATAGCTGCCATGGAAGCCGGGGAACGCCAAGGCTGGATGACTGTCCGCCTGCATACGGGCGACCCGTCGGTCTACGGTGCCATCCGCGAACAAATGGATATCCTCAGCCAGAAAGGCCTTGCCTATGACGTCGTGCCCGGCGTCAGCTCCTTCTGTGCCGCTGCCGCGTCCCTCCAGGCCGAATACACCCTGCCGGGAATCAGCCAGTCCGTCATCATTACCCGCATGGAAGGGCGGACGCCCGTGCCGGACAAGCAGAAAATCGCCGATTACGCCGCTCATCAGGCGACGATGGTCATTTTCCTCAGCGCCTCTCTCTTAGAGGGCCTTCAAGCGGAACTTTTGCGCGGCGGCTATTCCGCCGATACGCCGGCAGCCATCGTCTACAAGGCTTCGTGGCCGGAAGAGCGGACCTATACCTGCACGGTCGGCACGTTGGCCGAAACGGCGCAGCGTGAAGGCATTTCCAAGACGGCCCTCATCGTCGTGGGACAGGTCCTGGGCCAGGCTTATGACCGCAGCCTCTTGTATCATCCCGCCTTTACCCATGGCTGCCGCCAGGCCGCTCCGGACGAGCAGCAGTACGGCGACCATATCCAAGGGGAGACGGAATCATGAAAGCCGTCGTCTTTTCCTTTACCCAGGCCGGGACGGCCTTAGGCTGCCGCGTCGCTGCCCATCTCCGGGGAGAAGGCTGGGACGTCCGTCAGGCATCATTGAAGAAATTCGCCGTCGTCCAGGAAGGGGTCCTGCCGTTTACGCCCAATCTCCACGACGAAGCGGCCCGGGCTTTTGAAGCGGCGCGGCTCGTCGTCTTCATCGGTGCGGCGGGCATCGCCGTCCGGACCATTGCCCCTTTTATCCGCCATAAAGACCTGGACCCGGCCGTCCTGGTCATCGACGAAAAAGGGCAGTTCGTCATTCCCCTTTTGTCCGGCCATATCGGCGGAGCCAATGCCATTGCCCGCCGTCTGGCAGAAGAACTGCAGGGCCAGGCTGTCGTGACGACGGCGACCGATGTCAACGCCTTGTTCGCCGTCGATGAATGGGCTGCCCGCCAGGGCCTGCGCCTGTCTTCCCTGGCCGACGCCAAGGCTTTCGCTGCAGCTATGCTGGAGAAGGGCGCTGCCGGTGTCTACAGTGACTTTCCCCTGCAAGGGCCGCTGCCGCAGGGCCTGGTCTATGCCTTCCACGGCGATGCCGGTCTGGTGATCACGACCAAAGCCCAGGTACCCGTCTTCCGCACAACCGTCGTTGCCCGGCCGGTCATCGTCCACGTCGGCATCGGCTGCCGCAAGGGGACGACGGCCAGGGATATCGCCTATTGGGTCAATGCCGTCCTGCAGCGGGCCAACTTATCGCCCGATGCCATTGCCGACGTCAGCTCCATCGACGTGAAACGGGGCGAAGCCGGTCTCCTGGCCTTTGCCAAAGCCCAGCAGTGGCCGCTGCACTTCTTTACAGCCGATGAACTCAATGCCGTTCCAGGTGACTTTACGGCGTCGGATTTCGTCAAAGAAAGGGTCGGCACGGATAACGTCTGCGAACGGGCGGCTGTCCTGGCCAGCCATCAGGGGACACTCATCGTCACCAAACAGAGTCGCCGCGGCATCACCGTAGCCGTAGCCTGTGAACGCTACCAGGCCCGGTTCGATTATTGAGAGGAGAAATTTTATGAAACATCGCATTTATGTCGTCGGCATCGGGCCGGGGTCCTTGCAGGGCATGACTTTGCAGGCCCGGGAAATCCTCGATGGCTGCGACTGCATTATTGGTTATGATACATATATCAATTTGATTCGCCATTACTTCCCGGGTAAAGAATTCGTCACGACAGGCATGACCAAGGAAGTCGAACGCTGCCGGATGGTACGGGACCGGGCCCTGCAAGGCCAGACCGTGGCCATCGTGTCCAGCGGCGATGCCGGGATTTACGGCATGGCCGGTATCATGCACGAAGTCGCTGCCGGCGAGGATATCGACATCGAAGTCATTCCCGGCGTGACCGCTGCCAGTGCCGGTGCGGCCCTGCTCGGCGCGCCCTTAGTCGCCGATACGTGTCTCATTTCCCTCAGCGACTTGCTGACGCCGTGGGAAAAAATCGCCAACCGCCTCGACTGCGCCGCTGCCGGTGATTTCGTCATCTGCCTGTACAACCCGGCCAGCAAGAAGCGGGCCGATTATCTGGAAAAGGCCTGCGACATCATCTTGCGCCATCAGCCGGCCGATACGCCAGCCGGCATCGTCCGCAACATCGGCCGCGAAGGCCAGGAAGTCACTGTCCTGACCTTGGGCGAACTGCGTAAGATGCACCTGGACATGTTCTGTACCGTCTTCATCGGCAATAGCCAGACCAAGAATATCGGTGGCAAACTGGTCACGCCGCGGGGTTATCATTTATGAGAAGCCCTGTCTGGATTGCCGGCGGCACGACAGAAGGGCGGAAATTGGCCCATTATGCCGACCGCTGTCATATCCGGGCCTATGTGTCCGTGGCGACGGAATACGGCGCTTCCCTGGTGCCGGACAGTCCCTTCGTGACCGTCGTGACCGGTCGCATGGACGAAGGGGAGATGGAAAGCTTTCTTCGGGAACAAGCCATTGCCCAGGTCATCGACGCGACCCATCCCTACGCGACGGCTGTGACCGCTAATATCCGTCAGGCCTGCCGGGCCGTCGGCGTCCCGTACCGCCGCATACAACGGCGAAGCGGCAGCTATGCCGAACAGGCCGATTGCATCGCCGTCCATTCCGTCGACGAAGCCGTCGAGGTCCTGAGCCATACGACGGGCCCTGTCTTTTTGACGACAGGCAGCAAGGATTTGGACTCCTTTGCCCAGCTTCCCGACTACGCCCAGCGCCTCTATGCCCGCATCCTGCCCGTCCGGCCTTCGCTGGACCGGGCCCTGGGCCTGGGCTATCTGCCAGCTCATATCATCTGTATGCAGGGACCGTTCACGACAGAACTCAATGCGGCCATGTTCCGCCAGACCGGCGCCCGCTACGTCGTCACCAAGAACTCCGGTCGCACTGGCGGTTTCCAAGAGAAATTAGAGGCCGCCCGGCAGACAGGCGCCAAGGTCATCGTCATCGAACGGGGAGAGTAATGACAAAAAAGCAACCTCTCCGGCTCTTTGATCCACCTCCCCTATGAGGGGAGGCTAGGGCAAGGCTCTCCTCATAGGGGAGGTGGCAGCGCAGCTGACTGAGAGGTTGCTTTTCACGCATATCTATTCAGCCAAATAGGAGAGGCGCAGGTCACAAAAAGACGGCCCCGTTCGGGGCATTACGGCTTGCAACATGCCAGGGAGGCAAGAGCAAGGCTCCCCTCATAGGGGAGCTGTCAGCGCAGCTGACTGAGAGGTTGCTTTTTACGCATACCTATTCAGTCAAATAGGGAAGACGCAGGTTGTAGAAAAATAGCCCCGTTCAGGGAATTTTTACGAGCGAGGGTTACTCGAAGTGATGTTGTCAGCTTGAAACTGTTGCCGCGTCGCGGCATCTGAGTCCAATCGGACTGCGACCAGCGGACTGCGGCCTGCGGGCGCCCAACGAGGGCGCCCCTGCACCCCATGAAAGGAGACATACCATGCACATCTATATTATCGGTACCGGTCCTGGCAATCCGGACTTGCTGACGGGGCAGGCGAAAGCAGCTATTGCGGCATCGCCCATCCTGGTCGGCGACAAGCGGATGCTGGCGCCTTTTGCTTCTTTCGGGAAGCGCCTGGTCCCGACATACCGGCGCGACGAGATTTGCCGGCTCGCCGCCTCGCTATCTGCTGACGAAGGCCCCGTGGCCGTCCTGGTATCGGGAGATGTCGGCTTTTTCAGTCTCGCCGCCCTGCTTACGGATATTCCCGGCTGCACGGTGACCCGCATGCCAGGCATCAGCAGTCTCGTCTATTTTGCCGCGGCCTTGCAGACGACATGGAACGACGCTTTCGTCGTCAGCCGCCACGGCCGCCAGGAATCCCTCGTCGCCGCCGTCTGCCAGCACCGGAAAGTCTTCGTCCTGACGGGTGGATCCGATTCACCGGCGGCCTTGTGCCGGGAACTCTGTCAGGCCGGCCTGGATGCGGTATCCGTGGCCATTGGCTGCGATTTGTCTTATGACAATGAAACCATCCTACGCGGGACAGCTGCCGATTTTACCAGCCGCTCTGAGGATGCCCTGGCTGTCATGATGATTGAAAACGAACAGGCCCGGCCCTGGGTGCGTCCCGTCCATGGACTGCCGGACGAAGCCTTCCTGCGCGGCAAAGCGCCTATGACCAAGCAGGAAATCCGCAGCGTCGCCCTGTCCAAGCTGGCGCCATCAGCGGACGCCGTCGTCTGTGACATCGGCGCCGGCACCGGTTCCTGTACGGTCGAACTGGCCTTGCAGGCGCCGTTTGGCCATGTCTATGCCTTTGAGATTAATGAAGAAGCCCTGGACGTATTACGAGAAAACATCGGCCATTTCGACCTGTCCAACGTCACCGTTGTCGCCGGCGATGCCAGCCAGACCTTGCCATCGCTGGATATCGTACCGGACTATGCCTTTATTGGCGGGACGAAGGGCAATCTGGCCATCATCCTCGATGACCTGTACCGCAAAAACAAAACCTGCCGCATGGTCGTCACGGCCATTACCTTGGAAACCCTGGCCGCCGTCACGGCCTATTATGCTGCCCATGACGAATACCACCTGGATATCACCCAGGTCAGCACGGCCCGCAGTAAACAAGCCGGCCAGCACCACCTCATGATAGCCCAGAACCCGGTATATATCATCACCGCTGTCCGTCAGGACGCAGAGAAGGCCTAGCCCCCCCGACCGGGGCTTGCGTAGGGGCCGACCTGAAAGACGGCCCGTTGCCTCCCCTGCGAAGGCGGGCCGCCCTTTGGGACGGCCCCTACAAAGTGGCCTGCGGCCCCTGCATTCACGAAAGGAGATTTTCATGCCCTCATCCATATCACCTACGCCGCTTCCGCGGCTGCTCTTGGCAGCTCCGCGCAGCGGCAGCGGCAAGACGACCGTAGTCTGTGCCTTGCTGCAGGCCCTCAAGGGCCGCGGCTTGTCGCCGGCGGCTTTTAAGAGCGGCCCCGATTATATCGATCCCATGTTCCATCGCCGGGTCCTGGATACACCGTCATATAATCTGGACCTCTTTCTCTTCGGCCGCCATGAACAGGGCGCGGCAGCTGCCCGGGAGGTGCTGATGAACCATGGCGCGGCTGCGGATATTTCCATCCTGGAAGGGGCCATGGGGTATTACGACGGCGTCGGCACGGGCAGTGAAGCCAGCACCTATGAGCTGGCAGCGGCGACAGATACGCCGGTCGTCCTTGTCGTTGACGGCCGCGGTGCCGGTCTGTCGCTGGGAGCTGTCTTAAAAGGGATAGCTGATTTCCGGGCCGACAGCCATGTTGCAGGTTTCATCGTCAACCGCATCAAGCCCATGGTGTACGAACATTTCAAATCGTCCTGGGAAGCCGCATCGGGCCTGAAGGCTTTTGGATGTTTCCCGGGCATGCCGGACTGCACCTTTTCCAGCCGCCATCTGGGCCTGGTCACGGCCGGGGAAATTGCCGACCTCCAGGAAACCATGAGAAAACTGGCTCTCCAGGCAGAAAAGAGCCTCGACCTGGACGGCCTTTTGGCCTGTGCCCGTCAGGCCGCTCCCTTGGCAGGGGGCAGTCGAAACCCGGCCCCGCCAGCATCGGGGCGGGCCGTTATCGCCGTCGCCCAGGACGAAGCCTTCTGCTTTTATTATGAAGACAGCCTCCAGGTCCTGCGGGAGGCGGGAGCAGACCTCACCTTTTTCAGCCCCCTCCACGACAGGGAACTGCCGCCTTGCGACGGCATATATCTAGGTGGCGGCTATCCCGAACTCTACGCCCAGGCTTTGAGCCAGAACGAATCGATGCGGGCGTCCCTGCGCCGGGCCTTGGCCGCACACGTGCCGTGCTTCGCCGAATGTGGGGGCTTCATGTACCTCCATGAAAGGTTTCGCGACAGTCAGGACCACAGCTGGCCCTGGGTCGGCGCCGTCCCTGGCGAGACCTTCATGACGCCGTCCTTGAAGCGCTTCGGCTACGTCACTCTCCAGGCCGAAAAGGACAATCTCTTCTGCCAGGCCGGAGATACCGTAACGGCCCACGAGTTCCATTATTCGGACAGCACGGACAGGGGCAGTGACTTTACGGCCTATAAGGCCGGGAGCCAGCGCCATTGGCCCTGCATCATCGCTGACGACCACTTTGTCGGCGGCTATCCCCATATCCATTTCCTGGGGAAACGGGACTGGGCCGCCCGTTTCGTCGCAGCCTGCATCCATCGAAAGGAAGGATCCCATGAAAATTGAACATATTTTGCCGGCCGATATCGAACGGCGCAGCATGGAAATCATTGAAGACGAATTAGGCGACATCATCCTGCCGCCGGACGAAAAAGACATCATCAAGCGCGTCGTCCACACCAGCGCCGACTTCGACTATGTCCGCAACCTGCGCTTCAGCCCAGGCGCCGTCGAACAGGCCCTGACCGCCTTGAAATCGGGCTGTACTATCGTGACCGATACCAATATGGCCTGCATGGGTATCAGCCAGCCAGGCCTTGAGAAACTGGGCTGCCGTAAAGTCTGCTTCATGGCCGATGCAGATGTCGCGGCGGCGGCCAAAGCCCAGGGGACGACGCGGGCCCAGGCTTCCATGGATAAAGCCGCAGCCCTGGAAGGGGCGGTCATCGTCGCCGTCGGCAATGCGCCGACAGCCCTCCTGCGCCTGCGGGAACTCATCGACGCTGGCAAGATGAAACCGGCCCTGATCATCGGCGTCCCCGTCGGTTTCGTCAACGTCGTCTATGCCAAAGAAACCATTATGGAAGCCGACGTCCCGTATATCGTCGCCAAAGGACGAAAAGGGGGCAGCACCATCGCCGCCGCCATCTGCAACGCCCTCATCTATCGCCTGACGAGAGGGTAGGCATTGTGGGGGACGCCCAAAGGGCGTCCCGCAGGCCACCGGCCGCCTTGGACTCAGATGCGGCTTTGCCGCGTCAGATTCATGATTGTATTACGACCGCGTGCCATTCGTCATAAATTCCGGCTAGGCACAGGATTCACGGCGGCCTTTTTGGCCCGTCAGGTGCCGACCAGCGGAAGGCGCAAGACGGCTGCCAAAACGGACAGCCGTGGCTGGACGCCTTCTAGGCGTCCCTTACGGTATCGCAGCCAGGCGATGAAAAAGAACGCAGTCAGGCGATGAGTTGATATTTACTGCAAACTGCAAACGCAAAACGAGGCTGTCTTGGTGGGCAGCCTCGTTTGCCGTCTGCCACCTGCGGCATTGGCTCCGAGGCTTGCAAAATATGGCAAAAGGTGATTAAATTATATATGTGTTGAATTTTGACAAACGATTCCGATTTGTCACGCTAAAAATATCTGCAAGGAGTGTCAGTATGAAAATCAGTGCCGAAGAAATAAAGAAGATCGCACTGTTGTCCCGCCTGGAAGTCAAGGAAGACCAGATGGAAACGGTCGGGAAACAGCTGAACGACATTTTATCGTACATGGATCTCTTGAGCCAGGTCGATGTGACCGATGTCAAACCGACGGCCCATGCCGTATCTATGTCCAACGTCATGCGCGACGACGTTCCCCAGCCGTCGCTGGCCAATGAAAAAGCGCTTCAGAATGCGCCGGAACAGGCTGATGGCTATTTCAAAGTTCCGAAAGTCATCCAGGATTAACAGGGAGGCGTATGTATGTTAACAATCCATGAACTGCATGAAAAACTGGTCAACGGCGACGTATCGGCTGTCGAATTGACCAAGGCTTTTCTTGCACATAAAGATACAGTAGAACCGAAAGTACAGGCATTCTTGTCGGATAACCGCGAATATGCCCTGGAAGCGGCTGCCGCTGTCGATGCTAAAATCGCAGCTGGCGAAACGATCAGTGACCTTGCCGGTGTCCCCGGTGCCATTAAGGATAACATCTGCATCAAAGGCCAGAAGGCTACGTGTGCTTCGAAGATGTTGGAAAACTTCAAATCGCCGTACAATGCGACGGTCATCGACAAATTGATGGCAGCTGATTACGTCAGCCTGGGCAAGACCAACATGGACGAATTTGCCATGGGCAGCTCGACGGAAAACTCGGCTTTCCAGCTGACTCACAATCCGTGGAACCTCGATTGCGTCCCCGGCGGTTCTTCCGGCGGTTCGGCGGCTGCTGTCGCTTCGGGTGAAACGGTCTGGGCCCTCGGCTCGGATACTGGCGGCTCCGTCCGCCAGCCGGCTTCCTACTGCGGTGTCGTCGGCCTCAAACCGACATATGGTCTCATTTCCCGTTACGGCCTCATCGCCTTCGCTTCGTCCCTGGACCAGATCGGTACTTTCACGAATGACGTCGAAGACTGCGCCATCGTCCTCAATGCCGTTGCCGGTCATGACGCCAAGGACTCGACGTCCATTCCCCAGGCTGAAAAAGACTATAAACAGGCTTTGGTCAATGACGTCAAGGGCATGAAAATCGGCGTCCCAGAAGAATTCTTCGGCGAAGGCCTCGATGCTGACTGCCGCAAGGCTTTGGAAGACGCTATCGAAACGTATAAGAAACTCGGTGCCGAAATCGTACCGGTCAGCATGCCGCACATGAAATACGGTATCGCTGCGTACTATATCATCGCGCCGGCCGAAGCCAGCTCCAACCTGGCCCGTTACGACGGCGTCGGTTTTGGTATGCGCGTCGACGGCAAGGATATCGTCGACATGTACATCAAGACCCGTACCGAAGGCTTTGGCGACGAAGTTAAACGCCGCATCCTCCTCGGGACCTACGTCCTCAGCTCGGGCTATTACGATGCCTATTACCTGCGGGCCATGAAAGTCCGTACCCTGATCAAACAGGACTACGACGAAGCCTTGAAGAAATGCGACGTCCTGATCACGCCGACGGCGCCGGACACAGCCTTCAAGATTGGCCAGAACAGCGACAATCCGCTGGCTATGTACCTCGGCGACGTCTGCACGGTTACGTTGAACCTGGCTGGCCTGCCGGGCCTCAGCATTCCCTGCGGCTACAAAGACGGCCTGCCCATCGGCATGCAGCTCATCGGCAAGGCCCTGGACGAAGCCACACTGCTTCGCGTGGCCTATACGTTTGAACAGAATCGGACGGACCTTCGCAAGCCGTCGCCCATGGGGGAGGTTGAACTTTAATGAAATATGAATCCGTTATCGGCTTGGAAGTCCATGTCGAATTAAAAACGAAAACGAAGATTTTCTGCGGCTGCAGCACAGAATTCGGTGCCGAACCGAATACCCACGTCTGCCCGGTCTGCTTAGGCCTGCCCGGCGTCCTGCCCGTACTCAATAAAGAAGTTCTGCATTATGCCGTCAAAGCCGGCCTGGCCCTGCATTGCGACATTCTGCCGTTCAGCAAATTCGACCGCAAGAACTACTACTATCCGGATTTGCCGAAGAACTTCCAGACGTCCCAGTTCGACCTGCCGATCTGCAAAGGCGGTTACATCGACATCGACGTCGACGGCAAACAGCGCCGCATCCACTTGACCCGTATCCACATGGAAGAAGACGCAGGCAAGCTCGTCCATAGCGGCGGCAGCATCGCTAACTCCGACTCGACCAGCGTCGACTATAACCGGACGGGTGTACCGCTCCTGGAAATCGTCGGCGAACCGGAACTGCGCAGCGGTGCCGAAGCCAGAGCCTATCTGGAAAAACTGCGCTCCATCATGCAGTATCTCGGCGTTTCCGACTGCCGTCTGGAAGAAGGCAGTATGCGCTGCGACGCCAACATTTCTGTCCGTCCCGTCGGTTCGGATAAATTGGGGACCAAGACGGAAATCAAGAACATCAACTCCTTCAGTGCCGTCCAGAAGGGCATTGAATACGAAGCCGTCCGCCAGGCACAGATCCTCGACGAAGGCGGCACCATCCAGCAGGCTACGCGCGGCTGGGATGAAGCCAAGGGCATTACCATCCTCCAGCGTGTCAAGGAAGGGGACAGCGACTACCGTTACTTCCCGGAACCGGACCTCATTCCTATCGAAGTTTCGCCGGAATACATCGAACAGGTCCGTCAGGAACTGCCGGAAATGCCCGATGCCCGCTGCCAGCGCTTCCAGGATGAACTGGGCTTGTCCGAATACGATGCCAACTTGCTGACCCTGGAAAAACAGACGGCTGATTACTTCGAAGCCGTCGTCAAAGAAGGCGTCGACGCCAAAGAAGCCGCCAACTGGATGCTCGGTGAATTTGCCAAGAAACTGAACGAAGAAAACATCGGCATCACGGCTTCGCCAGTCAAACCGGCTGACCTGGCTGGTCTCTTGAAGCTCATCGCCAAAGGGACCATCTCCGGCAAGATCGCCAAGAAAGTCCTGCCGGAAATGTGGGAATCCGGCAAATCGGCTGATGTCGTCGTCAAAGAACAGGGCCTGGTCCAGATTACTGATACAGGGGCCCTGGAAGACATGGTCAAGAAAGTTATCGCCGCCAACCCGCAGTCCGTGGCTGACTACAAGGCAGGCAAGAAGAAAGCCATCGGCTTCCTCGTCGGCCAGATTATGAAAGAAACCAAAGGCCGGGCCAACCCGGGCGTCGTCAACCAGCTGTTGACTAAGAATTTGCAGTAAAAGAAAAAGGGACTATCGCACGAATGTTTTTTTGCCATCATGCGAGGTCCCTTTTACTTTATAGTTTGTAGTACAGAGTTTGTAGTTTTCAGAGAAAACCTTTAAATTTAAAGCCATCCGCTAACCACTAACTGCTAGCTACTAACCACTTAAAAGGGCTTGTCGTCGTGCGACAAGCCCTTTTTTCTATCATTCTTCCGGATGGAGCAGTTTGTGGATAGCTGTGCTGGTCGGCAACGTTTCTGTTTCTTCGCCGTCTGTCGTGTAGAGCAGGGGTGCGCCGAAGGTGTCACCGCGGAGCATGGCTTCCTTGGCAATTTTGCCGATAGGATGGGGGATGACCGTTGCGTCATGATGGGCTTCGTGGAAGGCTTTGGCCGCATCTTCCAGGGCCTGGATGTCTTCCTGAGTCTGGACGGGGACGGCCAGTTCAAAGGTCTTGGCTTCCAAATCCCAGCGGCTTTCCATCTTCTGGACTAATTCATCGGCCTTTGCGCCTTGGTCAGCACGGATGACGATGATGGGGACACTGCCCAGGTCGACGGCCTGGCCGGCGATATCGTCGATATCATCTTCGTCGAGGCTGCCTTCGATTTTGACCGCGTCGATGAGGGCCGAGCGGATGGCAAAGCGCAGAATCGTAGCATAATCGTTGTCGGTCTGATACATTTCCGGCAGCTTGCTCTTATCGCAGGAAAAGAGCACCGACGGCTGTTCTGCATCACGGGCGATGAATAACAAGGCGTTCCAGAGCTGGGACAAATTGATGGTGCCGTTGAAGAGGCCGGCATCAAAAGCAATCATGTCATAAGGTTTCTTCAAAATTTCGTCGATCCGGTCCTGCAAATCCTCAATAGTTTCACATTCCAAAGGAACGGCGATAAAAGGATGATCCGATTCAAAATGAATACTCATTGCACTAGGCATAACGTATATTACCTCCTAAGTCGTATTACCTTTATTGTACTCGGAATATGACATATTTGCAATGGCTCCGTGCGGGACCAGCCTCTCATCACAAATCCCTCTAAAATGGTTGCCAAATAGGTGTAAATCACGGTATAATGTGGTATTGAAGGCATTTATACATATATGAAAGGGAGTTACATCGATGGATAACGAAACGACCAAGAATTTTATTGAAAATATTATCGATGAAGACAACGAAAAGAATACATATGGCAAGCGGGTCCATACCCGTTTCCCGCCAGAACCGAATGGCTATCTCCACCTCGGCCACGCCAAGTCGATTTGCCTGAATTTCGGCATTGCCAAGAAATATGGCGGACTGACGAATCTCCGTTTTGATGATACCAATCCGTCCAAGGAAAATACGGAATATGTCGAATCGATCAAGCGCGATGTCAAATGGCTCGGTTTCGATTGGGATGACCGCATGTTCTATGCTTCGGATTATTTCGATAAGCTCTATGAATATGCCAAGAAATTGATCCGCCTGGGCAAGGCTTATGTCGATGACCTGTCGGGTGATGAAATCCGCGAATACCGCGGCACGTTCAATACGCCGGGGAAGGAAAGCCCGTACCGCAACCGCAGTGTCGAAGAAAATCTCCAGCTCTTTGAAGAAATGAAGGACGGCAAGTATGCCGATGGGGAAAAGGTCCTGCGCGCCAAGATCGATATGGCCAGCCCGAACCTCAATATGCGCGACCCCGTCATTTACCGTATCGTCCATGCTTCGCATCACCGGACGGGCGACAAGTGGTGCATCTATCCGATGTACGACTTCGCTCATCCTGTATCGGACGCCATCGAACGCATTACACATTCTATCTGCACGCTGGAATTTGAAGCCCATCGTCCGCTGTACAACTGGGTCCTCGAAGACTGGGACGATCCGGAAGGCCAGAAACCGCGGCAGATCGAATTTGCCCGCCTGAATGTCACCAACATGATCACGAGCAAGCGCAAACTGCGTCTCCTCGTCGAAAAGGGCATCGTCAGCGGCTGGGATGACCCGCGTATGCCGACCATTTCCGGTATCCGCCGCCGCGGCTACACGCCGGAATCGATCCGTGACTTCTGCGAACGCATCGGCGTCGCCAAGGCTGACAGCCTGGTCGATATTTCTCTCTTGGAATACTGCATCCGCGAAGACTTGAAGCTGAAAGCACCGCGCCTGATGACGGTCATCGACCCGATTAAGGTCGTCCTCACCAACTATCCCGACGGCAAGACGGAAACGATGACAGCCGACAACAACCAGGAAAATGAAGCCATGGGCACGCGTGAAATGACGTTCAGCAAGAACCTCTACATCGAACGCAATGACTTCATGGAAGAACCGGTCAAGAAATTCTTCCGCCTGGCTCCGGGCAAGGAAGTCCGCCTCAAATATGCGTACATCATCAAGTGCGAAGAAGTCATCAAGGATGAAGACGGCAACATCGTCGAACTGCACTGCACGTATGATCCGGAAAGCAAGAGCGGCAGTGGTGCCAACGCCAACCGCAAGGTCAAAGGGACGCTGCACTGGGTCAACGCCGAAGATGCTGTCGATGTCGAAACCCGCGTCTATGATTATCTCCTCAAGGACGATGGCAGCGAAGAAGAAGGGGAAAGCAAGGATTTCCTCGACCAGATCAATCCCCACAGCCTCGATGTATACCACAGCAAGGCTGAAAAGGCATTGGCAACGTACCACGTAGGTGATAAGTTCCAGTTCCTGCGCCAGGGCTATTTTGTCATTGATCCCGATACGACGGCAGACCATTTCGTCGTCAACCGCATCGTCGGCCTCCGCGATACGTGGGCTAAAATGCAGAAAAAGAAAAATCAATAAGGTCATTTATTAAAAAAGGGGCTGCCTTTCTCAGAATGGATTAGAATTTCATGAGAAAGGGCGGCCCCTTCGTATCTTTCGTGTATAATGGAGGTAGTCCATGAAAACCCCTGGTTCACACAGCCTGCTGTTCTTTTTTATCTTTCTCATCGTCGGCGGCATCCTCGGTGGTATCGTCGGGGAAGCTCTGTATGCGGTCCCGGCCCTGAAGGGCATCCTGCCGGCGCTGACGCAGCATTATGAAATCTTGAATATCCAGAATATTCACCTCAATCTTTATCTCATGGAATTACAGTTTGGCATCCACCTGGCTCCGAACATGCTCAGCATCATCGGCGTCATCCTGGCAGCCATCCTCTTCCGTCATCTTCAGTAATTTAGGAGGGATTACATGCTTATCTTAGCTTCTGGTTCGCCCCGTCGCCGCGAACTGTTGACGCAAATCGGCGTCGCCTATATGGTCAATCCGAGTACGTATAATGAAGAATTGCCGAAAAAGAAGGACCCGGAAAAATACGTCCAGGCCCAGGCTCTGGGGAAAGCCCGCGATGTAGCCGAGAAATTCCCGGGCCAGTGGGTCCTGGGGGCCGATACGATCGTCGCCATCGATGGGGAAATGCTGGGCAAGCCCAAGAATGAAGCAGCGGCCATCGAGATGCTCCGCGAATTATCGGGCAGGAAACATTCCGTCTATACGGGCATCGCTCTGATCAATGGCCACAAGGAATACACGAAGGTCGTCGAAACGAAGGTCTGGTTCCGACGGCTCAGTGAAAAGGAAATCAAAGCCTATGTCGCTTCCGGGGAACCGCTGGATAAAGCCGGTGCTTATGGCATACAGGGCCGGGCTGCGGCTTTCGTCGATAAAATCAACGGTTCCTATACCAATGTCGTCGGCATGCCCTTGTCCCAGGTATGCAAGTTGTTCCACAAGGCCAAGGTCCATGTATGAGCGATCCTTTCCGCAGCCTCGCTGTTTGTGAGAAACCGCGGGAAAAATTCCTCCGTCACGGCCCGGCCGCTGTGACCGATCAGGATTTGCTGGCGATTTTATTGCGGACGGGTACGAAGGGACAATCCGTCCTCGATGTGTCGCGGCAGGTCCTCCATTCCCTGCCAGGGGAAAATATTTGTTATCTCAGCGATACCAGTATCGGTGACCTCTGCCAGATTCCCGGTATCGGGACGGACAAGGCCGTCACGGTCTGTGCCGCTGTCGAGCTGGGACGGCGCATTTCCCGGCAGCATGTCAAGGAAGCGGCACCCGATTTCAGTACGCCCCAGGCCATTGCCGGCTATGTCATGGAAGACCTGCGCTTTTTGCCGCAGGAACAGTTCGGCGCCGTCTATTTATCGACGAAGAACCAGCTCATCGCCTATCGGACTTTGACCATCGGTACGATCAACGCCAGCCTGGCCAATGCACGTGTTGAACGATACAGCATTTTTGAGTATTTCCATAGCATTTTCAACGCCATATCTGGCTTTTGTTGTCATTCCTTTGCAAAAATCCTTGATTTCGCCTTTTAGCTTATTGCCTAAGCCTTGCGGGCCGAAGTTAAGATTGATGTCAATCGTAAAAGATTTATCTTCGTGCGTAGTTACTACGACAGAATGGACCAGCAGCTGCACTAATGCTCGTTTTACGTAAAAATCATTGGTCATTGGCAACATTTTTTGTAATAGGTAAATCATTTCTTTTGTGTTGCGAATTTCTTTCGTAACATCCGCTTGTGAAAGTGCTTCAGGGTGACTTTTTAATTCAGCTTTTATGGCAGCTATTTGCTGATCCAGTGGCGGAAGACGTTGTGCAAGATCATCATCAGATATGATTTTTTTCAAGCATAAAGAAATAAGGTCTTGACGTTCCTGCTCTAATTTATCCAAAGAAGATTGGAGAATATTGACCGTATCTGTGAAAGAATTTTGTTGTTGGGTAGTATCATAATAAGCCGCGATAATCTGCTTTGCGTATGATTTGCTAGTAAGCAGTTTGCAGCATTCTGCCCAAACGACATTTTCTAACCATTCACCTGGCACGGGTAGGGCCATAGTGCATACGGGTTTATTTTGGAGTTTTTTGTATTTTGTCAATGTGCGACCATTACATTTATAAAATTTTTTTGTAGCAGTTGGAGCTCGGTCTTTATAGTATATTCCTGTATATGCATAGCCGCAGTTACCGCAACGAACAATTCCTTGCCCTAAAAGGTAGTGGTGATGATTGTGGGCTTGTCGGTTGTAAATTTGGCGCTGTTTTATGCCGTCATTAGCTTTTTGCCAAATTTCAGGAGATACAATAGGCGGTACAGGAATTTCAATACGGTCATCGTACAGCTCCGACCGTGTATTGTAGTAATCAAGGATACCCTTATAGGCAGGATTTTTGATTATATCAAGAATTTTTTTACTGTTCCAATACTTTATTGGGCCGGGTACCTGCATAGTATTTAAACGATTTGAGAGCGTAATACTGCTGGCGTTTTCGTCTATGGTAGCTTGATAAATATATCGAATAATATCAACAGGAGTTTTATCAGCATATACGATAGTATTATCCAGTATGTAATAACCATTTTCGTCTGTTTTATATCCGTATAATGCACGGCCCCTGGCTCCAGCCATGCCGCGGCGTAGCTTCCGTTGTTTGCCGTCATTCATACGTGTTTTAATAGTGGATAATTCCATTTCTGCGATGGCAAGCATTTGAGTAAAAATAAACTTGCCAGTACTTGTATAGGTATCGTATGTTTCATTAATTGACTGAATCGCGACGCCCAAGCCGATCCGTCCGGTAAAATATAACAGCATTAAAATACCCGGCCTTGGCATCAGTTAATAGCCTTTTGCCTTCAGGACGTTCCGAAAAAGGCAGAGTGCCTGATTGGGCTTCGTCATAATATTCGTCGTAGACATCTAAATGATGCTGTTCTACGTAGGAATGTAATTCGTCTTTTTGCATTTCAATTGTTTCTTCGTTTTTTTGTTTGATAGAAGAAACACGACCATATAATGCGTATTTCATATTTTTCTTGTGCCTTACAAACATAAAAATAGCCTCCTTTTTTCACGAAAAAATATTCCTGACTTTTAAGCAGAAATATTCTGCATTTTATATAGTGAAGAAAGGGGCCAACATGGTATAATATAAAGCATAGTCAGCCCCTTGGGTGGGTAATGATTATTGCCGGGCCGGTACTGGTAATACCGCCGGTGCTGTCCCGCATTCTGTTGGTAGCAGGATGCGGGATTTTATATAATTAATTTTGCATACGAGCGTCGGGAGGGGTAGCGATGAAGGAAAATCTAAAAATGAAGTTATTAGAAATCAAATCCACATATCAAGATGACACAGAAGCCCTAAACGCTGAGGCCACGCTTTTGATATGTGATTTTCTAAGTGAATTAGGATATTCTGAAGAAGCTGAACTTTTTCAAAGCTACATGTATTACGCATGATTATTTTGTAATTCCCTCATCCTGTTAGCGCAGGATGAGGGAATTTTTTTGATATACATTATGCAGCGGGATGATAATTGACAATCGCAACCTCTGTCATAGAATTACGGACAGATTCGGCAATTTTATATAGCTGTTGCATAACATCTGTCGAGTAATAAGGCTCGCCGCATTGGGAGCAGACCTGCGAAGGAACGTTGCGGATAATTACGATGCAGGAATCCAAGTCAATCGTGAAGGTAGTAAGGGCATCATGTAAATCACCTTTACAAAACGTGCAGTTCGTCATGTTATACAATCCTCCTTTTAGTAAATGTTGGTAGTGTCAAGATTCTTTCGCAAATTCATTTCATCCGCCAGTAAATATCGGCATCAGATGTATGGATTTTCCTCGTCATTTGGCTGCTCAATTTCCATCTTGAATAGATGCTCCATGTCCATATAGCGTTTTGAGCCCCATTCCGAGGCGGCAACATGACGAAGTCTGGCACAGACGAGCATCAAAGCACTGTTGCCGTCAGGAAAGGCACCAATGGCCCGTGTACGGCGGCGTATCTCGCGATTCACCCGTTCTGTTAGGTTATTCGTGCGGATCCGGCTCCAGTGTTCTGTTGGAAAATCCATATAGGTCAAGGTTTCGCCCACGCTGTCCTCGACTTTCTTGGCTGCGGATAAAAGCTTCATTTCACGGAGCTTGGCGGCAATGGAGACCGCCTTTTCCTGAGCGGCTTCCTTGCTCTCCTGCGCGTGGATTGCCTTGAGCATTAAGGTAACCTGCTTCATCTTAGTCTTTGGCGTCACTGTGAAGACGTTCCGGTAAAAATGGACCGTGCAGCGTTGGTATTTGGCTTCAGGAAAGACTACAGGGATGCTTTCCAGCATGCCAAGGCATTTATCGCCGATAATGAGACGCACGCCTGCAAGGCCACGGCCTTTGAGCCAGGTGAAGAAGTTCAACCAGCTTTCCCTGTCTTCTTTCATGCCTTCTGCGGCTCCGAGAATCTCACGGAACCCGTCTTTATTGACGCCAATAGCGACTAAAACGGAGACATTCTGGATTTCGCCACCCCAGCAGCGCTTGAGGTAAATGCCGTCGACGTAAACATACGGATATTCCCCCGTTAAAGGACGCTGACGCCATTCCTCGATGTGCTTGTAT
>ERZ773144.85-NODE-85-length-81795-cov-33.530891_pt1 | contig 81795 bp, 76 predicted proteins | sample MGYA00580849_ERZ773144 | MGnify/ENA primary metagenome ERZ773144 (study PRJEB29015, sample SAMEA2737861) | human gut metagenome | biome: human gut; feature: human-associated habitat; material: faeces | place: China | collected 2012 ...
TCGCACTCTGGCGTTCATTCAGTTCATTGTTCAGTTTTCAAAGGTCATCGTTGTCATCACCGGGTGGCGACGACTTGCTTATTTTAACAAACTCGGAAGAGCTTGTCAAGGATTAATTTGAACTTTTTTCAAGTCTCAAACTATATCCTCAAGCGCCAGGGCTTTGGCCCTAACAGCTTGTTTAGTATATCACATTATGTCGTTTTGTCAAGAACTAAATTTTAAATCCTGTAAAACTTAAAACTTCATTTCCGAGCATTTCCGAACTCATGCGACATAAAGTATTTTATCATTGAAAAAAAAAGCTGTCAAGCAAATTTGACAGCTTTTTTACATTTTTTCGATGTGAACCTACTTGGCTTTGACCAGTTCGTCGCTGAGGCTTTCCAGGTCCTTCTGCTTGCTTTCGACACCCAGGCTCAGGACGATGACGGCAACGGCCGCAAAGACCAGGGCAAACATATAGAAGACGCTGGCGAAACCGAAGCTCCGGGCCAGCAGGGCCCCGACCATCATAGGCGCCGCCATGCCGCCAAAACGGCCAAAACCGGCAGCCCAGCCGCTTCCCAAGGCACGGATGGCCGTCGGATACTGTTCCGGCGTATATGTATAGAGGACGCCCCAGGCACCGAGGTTGAAGAAAGACATGACGGAACCCCACATCATGAGGGTCGCAGCCGTCGAGGCATGGCCGAAGAAATAGCTGGCGACGCCGCTGAACAAGAGGAACGCCGACAAGGTATACTTGCGGCCGATCTTATCGACGAGCCAGGCCGCGCAATAGTAGCCCGGCAGCTGGGCCAGGGTCATGATGAGGACGTATTCAAAGGTCTTGACGACGGTAAAGCCCTGCTGGAAGACCAGCGACGGCAGCCACATAAAGATGCCATAATAGCTGAAATTGATGCCGAACCAGACCAGCCAGAGCATGATGGTCCGGGACATGAAAGGCTTTTTCCACAATTCCCGGAACGAAGCCTTGGCGACGACCGGCACCGGTTCTGTTTCGCCCGTAAAGAGAGCCGACGGCACGTGCAGCTGTTTTTCCAGGGAAAGGACAATCTGCCGGGCTTCATCGACACGGCCGCGGGTCAGCAGGTAGCGGACCGATTCAGGCATGTGCAGGCGTATCAGGCAGACGTAGAGCGCCGGCAGCGCACCGATGAGGAAAGCCATGCGCCAGCCATAGACGGGAATGAAGAAATAGGCGATGCAGGCAGCGGCAATCCAGCCGAGTCCCCAGAAGCTTTCCAAGAGGACGATGAAACGGCCCCGTACGCGGGACGGTGCATATTCGGAAACGAGCGTCGCCGCTACAGGCAGTTCCCCACCCAGACCGAAGCCGACGAGAAAGCGGAAGACGAGCAAGGACTGATAGTTCCAGGACAGGGCGCAGAAAGCCGAAGCGATGCTATACAATAAGACCGTAATGGTGAAGACCTTCTTGCGGCCGATGCGGTCCGCCACCGTGCCGGAAATGACGGCGCCCAGGGCCATGCCGATGAGGCCGATACTGCCGATGAGGCCCATCTGCCCCGGTGCCAGCCCCCATTCTTTCGCCAGGACAGGCAAAATGAAGGCGATGAGCCCGGTGTCCATCGAATCAAAGAGCCATCCCAGTCCCGTGACCAGCAGCAGCTTGTAGTGGAAACGGCCTACGGGCAGCGCTTCCAATCGTTCCAATACCATAAAGACGATTCCTCCTATCTGTACATATGTCATGACAGTTATATTTACATGGCACTATTGTACAAAGATAAGAAGAAAATGTCAATTTTTATATAAGACGCCGAGGTCGCGCAGGGCCTGGCCGATGGCCTCGAGTTCTTCTTCCGTCGCCGCTTCGACGAGATGCGTGTGGATGCCGCCGCTGATGGCGCTGAGCATTTCCGCATGGGAATCGTGCATGCGCTTGACGTACTGCTGGACATCCCGACGGGAATGAAGGTTCAAGGTCCCTTCGAGGTTCCCGTAGACTTCGTGCTCAATGACGACGTTGCGGACAATGCCGCCATTGTCGACGATGGCATTGAGTTCCCCTTCCATCTGGTCCAGTCCATGGCAGCAGACGAAGACCCGCGTACAGCCCGGTACCACCGGTGTCACCAGCTGATAGCCGCGGGGCGTCGAGATGATGTCCGTTCCCTGGGCACGCATCAGGGCCACGTCGCCGACGATGATCTGCCGGCTGACGTCGCAGGCTTTCGCCAAAGCCGTCCCGGTGATAGGCGATGGCGATCCCTGAAGAAGCTGGAGAATCTTTTCTCTCCGTGCACTATTATCCATATAAACCAATCCTTCCTAAATATCTTTATAAACCTGCTGCCCCCGCGTCGGGATATCCAGGAGCATGGACAGTCCCCGCCCCCATAACAGGCCGCTGAAAAGGCCCGGTACGAACCCCAGGACTTCGTTGAACAGCCAGGAATACATCAAAAACGGAAAATGATAGACTCCGGCCTGGATGGCCGCAAAGGCCAGACAGATCAGGATATTGAACGGCAAGGCTCCCGGCATGGGCGGACACCGCAGCAGGTGCCGTGCCCGGCAATAGGTCAGTTCAGGCAGGCCTGCCTTGAACCACAGGCCCAGCCCCAGGCCCAGAAAAAAAGCCATGAGGAAACATAAAATCGTCAGGAACAGGTAGGCCGTATAGTAATAGATGACGGCGGCTGACCAAAAGGTGACCAGCACGGCCGGGCCGCCAAAGCACCAGATCCGGCAGGTGCGGCCCTTGAAAAAGAAAATGCCATATCCTATCATGACGATCATCATGCACAGCTGAATCCCTGTCAGTATATCATAGGCGCTCATCACGGCCCATTCCCCCTTTCCTTTGTGAATGACAATGTGATTATTTTCAGTATATATGATAAACATTAAAAGGAGATTAAAATTCGAAAAAATTTTATTGTAAAAAAGGGCGTCCCATGAAATTTTTTAATATCATGAGACGCCCTCAGGCAAGTTCAATTATAAGTTGGAGAAATCGAGAGTCGCAAAGAGGTCGTCCAGGGTCTCAGCCCGGCGGATCTGGGTTACGCTGCCGTCGGCGTGGAGCAGGAGTTCAGCCGAACGGAGTTTGCCGTTGTAGTTGAAGCCCATGGAATGGCCGTGGGCACCGGTGTCGTGGATGACCAGGATATCGCCGTCGTCGATCTGCGGCAAGCTGCGGTCGATGGCGAATTTATCGCAGTTTTCGCAGAGCGAACCGGCAACGTCGTAGACGTGGTCTTTCGGCGCATTTTCTTTGCCCATGACCGTCAGGTGATGGTACGAGCCATACATGCCCGGACGCATGAGGTTGGCCATGCAGGCGTCGACGCCGATGTATTCTTTCCAGATGTGTTTGTGATGGATGGCCGTCGTGACCAGGTAGCCGTAAGGGCCGGTGATGGCACGGCCACATTCGAAGGAGATACGGCATTTGCCGAGGCCAGCCGGTTCCATGATGGCTTCGAAGTTCTTTTTGATGCCGGCACTGAGTTCGTCGTAGTCGATGAAGGATTCTTCCGGACGATACGGGAGGCCGATGCCGCCGCCGAAGTCGAGAAATTCGATGTTGATGCCCAGCATGTTCTGCACTTCTACAGCCAATTCGAACATCATCTTGGCCGTGTTAATAAGGCCGTTGACGTGGAGTTCGTTGGAGACGACCATGGTATGCAGGCCGAAGTGTTTGACACCTTTGTCTTTAAGGATGCGAAAAGCATCGATAATCTGTTCACGAGTCATGCCGTATTTGGCTTCTTCCGGCGTGCCGATGATGTCGTTGCCGCCTTTGAGGAGGGGACCCGGATTATAACGGGCGCAGATCCATTCCGGCAAGGGGCCGCGTTTTTCCATGAAGTCAATCATGGAAATATCATCGAGGTTGACCAGGGCGCCCAGTTCCATAGCCCGTTTAAATTCAGCATAAGGCGTATCGTTGGACGAAAAGACGATGTCGTGGCCTTTGATGCCGACTTTGTCGCACAGTTCCAGTTCCGCCATGGAACTGCAGTCAGCGCCGACGCCTTCTTTCTGCAAGAGGCGCATGATGTACGGATTCGGCGTAGCTTTGACGGCAAAATATTCTTTGAAATCATAGGCCCAGTCGAAGGCTTTAATCAATTTACGGACATTATCGACGATGGCTTTTTCGTCATAAATATGGAAAGGTGTCGGGTATTTAGCAATAATGGAACGAATTTGTTCTTCGTTAAAAGGGACAGTCTTTTTGTTCATCCTAGTTCAGCTCCAGTTTCTTATACTTAACAGAATTATTGTTTCTCTACAAAGGTTATTATATAATACAAGAAGATAATTTGTGAAATAGATTATTTTAATTTATTTCATTCGATAATCAAATTAACTGAAGGAGGTCCGCCTATGGACACAACGACACTCCGGACGTTCATCGCCCTGGCACAAATCAAGAACTTCACCAAAACGGCCCAGCAGCTCTTCGTCGCCCAGTCGACCGTGACCAACCGCATCCGCGATCTGGAAATGGAGCTCGGCGTCCCCTTGTTCATACGCAGCCATAAACAGGTCGACCTGACCCCGTCAGGCCAGAAATTCCTGAGCTATGCCCAGCGCTTCGTCTCGCTGGAACTGGCAGCGTTGCAGGACATCCAATCGTCACCGACGTATACCCAGAAGGTCAGCATCGGCACGACCAACACCATCTATGAATGTCACCTGCAGCGCCGTATCCGCAGTTTCCTGAAAGAAAAGAAAGGCGTGTCCCTGCACGTCACCATCGGCCATACGGAAACGATGATGCGCCAGCTCCAGGACGGGACGCTGGACGCAATCTTTTCCTTCAGCGCCATGTTCCGCGACGGCTATATCTGCCAGCCGTACCGGACGGATTCCCTGGTCCTGGTCTGCCAGGCCGGCAATACAGAATACGCCGGCGGCATCTGCAAGGACGACCTGCAGAAAATCGACTACTTGTTCTGTAATTTCGCCCTCCAGGGCGTAGGCCTCTACATCCAGGACCTGTTCCCGCGCCATCACCGCTTCCCCCTGGAAATCGACAACAGCACCAAGCTGCCCCAGTACGTAGCCGACGGCATCGGCTACACCTTCCTGCCCAAGAGCCTCATCGAAGAGGACCTGGCCGAAAAGCGCCTGCGGGCCATTCCCCTCCTCGATTTTGAGCCGCCCAAGGTCGACAGCTACTACATCACGCGCAGCCCGTCGACCGTGCCGGCGGACCTGGAAGAAGAGTTACTGGCCGACCGGTCATATGGACTGCAAGGCGATGATCATGGCCGACATGACGACGATGGACAAGAGAATATAAAATGAGCTGATGCAGGCTGCGACTTCGATCTTGAGCTTCATCTTGGCTGTATAGTAGCAGGCCATGCCGGCGACGGGAGCAAAGACCAGGACCATGATGACCTTCTTGATGGCCATGGGATAATCGAGGGCGAAATAGACGAAAGCCGCAATGACGACCGACGTCAGCAACCGCAGGCCCACGTCGGTATAGATGAGGTGCAGGTATTCCTTTTTCAAGGACAGGCCCAGGGCGACGCCGATCATGAGCATGGACAAGAAGGTATTGGCCGACGCCGGGATCTTGGCCCAGTCGATGACGACCTGGGGCAGGGAAAAGCCGGCCAGGGACAAGGTGATCATGATGATATACGATAAGACCGGAATAGAGGAGAAAATCGTCTTGGCCAGGATCATGGCGATGCTCTCCCCTTTCTCGCCGCGGACGCAGCGGGCCAGGCCATAAGCCCCGCCGAGGCACATGAGGGAATTACCGGCATCGAAGATGCAGACGATGAGGACGGCCGCACTGTCAAAGAAATAAGACACGAAGGGCAAGGCGAAATTGCCGATATTGTAGCCATTCATATTGAGCATGTAAAAGGCCTTTTCGTCCTTCGTCCGGCCGGCGGCATAGCCCATGCCGACCATGATCAGGTTGAAGATGATGGCCAGGAGGCTGATGAGGAGATAGCGCGTGTCGAAGTGGATGCCGTTGAGGTTGACCAGGATGACCGACGGCAAGGTGATGTTGAAGACAATCGTCGATATGGTATTAAAAGTGCTGCGCCCGAAAAGGCGCAGCTGTTTTAAGGTATAGCCGCAAAAGATGAAGGATACGAGGATAGCGGCTTTGATGATAGTTTCTTCCATGGTTTACGGTTTGACGATGCGGTTGGCCGTGCGCATCATTTCGACGATACGGAACATGTTGGTAATGGATCCGACAGCGACCTTTTCGGTCAGGCCATAGTAATTAAGGCAGGCACCGCAGGCGTAGATTTCGACGCCTTTGGCTTCGAGGTTCTTCAAATCTTCCAACGATTCCGAACCTTCCGTTACCAAGGGGACGCCGCCGTTGTAGAAGATAACCTGTTTCGGCAGGACATCCTGTTCTGTCAGGGTATAGATGAAGGTCTTGAGCAGGTTCTTGCCCAGCTGGTCGTCGCCGACACCCATGACGGGCGCATTGATGACGACGGTATAATCGGAGCCCGTCGTAACTGGCGCTTCGTCTGCACCGACATCAGCCCCTTCTTTGACCAGGCGGACCGTGTAGTGCGTATCCGATTCCTGGCTCATCGTATAGGAGCAGTTCATTTCCTGAGATAAATTCTTGAGGTTTTCCGTAGCGATTTCGTTATCGACCGTGATTTCTACGGCATCATGGTCCTTCAAAGCCTTGTGGGCTTCGATGACCGGGAGCGGGCAGGCTTTGCCCAGTGCATTGATCTTAAACATCGTAATTCCTCCTTGTTTTAAGAGTTAGGGGTTCGTGGCTCGTGGCTCGTGGCTCGTGGCTCGTGGTTCATGGCGGGCCGCCCTTGGGGACGGCCCCTACAATATTAAAACCATCCACTAACTGCTAACCACTTAAAAAGGGCTGTCGTACATGCGACAGCTCCTTTTTATGCTATTCTTCTGTTTCTGCCGGTTCGGTTTCTATGGCTTTCGGGCCGCGTTTATGAGAGGTATGGTTCTTCCATACGACCCACAGGGACGTATCGACGCAGATGGACGAATAGGCCCCGCTGATGAAGCCGATGAGCATGACCAGGGAAAAGTTCTTCGTCGAATCGCCGCCGAAGAAGTGTAAGGCTCCGCAGGCGAAGAGTACCGTCGTCAGCGTATAGATACTGCGATGGATACTCTGGGAGATGCTGTCGTGAGCCAGTTTTTCATAGGAGTCGGTCCGGCGGTGAGTCCGCGTGTTTTCACGGACGCGGTCGAAGATGACGACGGCTTCGTTCATGGAATAGCCGACGACGGTCAGGATGGCCGCCAGGAAAGACGCATCGATTTCCAGGTGGAAAAACGAGAAGAAACCCAGGACCATGATCAAATCGTGCAGGATCGACACTAAGGCCGAAATAGCGATTTTGTATTCAAAGCGGAAGGAAATATACGCAGCCAGGGCGATGAAGGCCACGGCCAGGCTGGTGATGGCGTTTTTCGTGACTTCCGAGCCGATGACGGCGCCGACCGATTCGGTCCGCTTGATTTCAGCGCCGCCCAGGGAATCGCTCAGCTTATCCGAAACGGCTTTGCTTTCGTCACTAGTCAGGTTGCGCATGCGCAGCATGACATCTGTCGACGAGTCCTGGTCAGTGACGCCCGTCAGCTGGATGACCGTATTGCCCAGATCCATATCGGAGTTATCGATGACCTGGCGGACTTCGGAAACGGTGACGGCTTTATGGAACTGCATATCCAAAATCGTACCGCCTGTGTAGTCGATGCCGAAGTTGAAGCCATTGATAAAGATGGAAATCAGGCTGGCAATGACGAGGACAGACGATAAGGTGAACCACCATACGCGATGTTTGACAATATCAAAACTCATTTCTGTCCCCCCTTTTTCAGCATATGTTCAGGCGGCTTGCGGTTCAGGCCATAGAACCAGGGATTGGTGATGAGGCCCGTATTGATGAACCACGTGAGCAGGGACCGGCTGACGACGATGGCCGTGAACATGCTGACGACGATCCCTAAAGCCAGGTTGACGGCAAAGCCCTTGACCGTACCGCTGCCCATGACGATGAGGACGATGGCGGCGATCATGACCGATACGTTGGCATCGAGGATGGTATTGAAGGCCCGGCGGAACCCGGCTTCCATGGACGTTCTCAGACTCTTGCCGATGAGGACTTCCTCCTTGAATCGTTCAAAGATGAGGATGTTGGCATCGACGGCGAAGCCCATGGACAAGATGATACCGGCAATACCCGGCAGGGTCAGTGTCGCATCGAGGTACTTCAGGATGCCCAGCAAAATGAGGACGTAGACCAACAGGGCGATGTTGGCTACGACACCGGACATGCGGTAAATGATGATCAGGAAGATCATGATCAAGATGATGCCGATGGCAAAGGCCTTTTCACTCTTGATCTTGGAGTCGAGGCCCAAGCTCGGGCCGATGGTGCGGACTTCCATGACTTTCAATTTGACAGGCAGGGCACCGGAACGCAGGAGGATGGCCAGGTTCTTGGCATCTTCCAACGTCTGGCTGCCCGTGATGACGGCTTTGCCGCCGGTAATCGGTTCATTGACGACCGGGTTGGTCAGCAATTCACCGTCAAGGTAGATACCGATCTTATGGCCTACGTTGGAAGCCGTCAAATCGGCGAATTTCTTGGCCCCTTCGTCGGTAAATTCAATGGCGACGACGTTCTTATGGCCCTGGTCGATCTGTTCTTTCGCCGTTTTCAGGTCGTTCCCGGTCATACGGGTCGTCCCGCTTTCATCTTTGAACTCCATGACGGCCGTTTTCCCGATTGTCTCGATGGCTTTTTCCGGATTCTTTTCACCGGGCAGCTCGACGATGATACGACGGGCGCCTTCCTTCTGGACAAGCGGTTCGGTCAGGCCCATTTCATTGATACGGCGTTCGACGATGGTGACGGCACGGCTCAAAGAGTCTTCCGTGACCGGTGCGTCCGGCGTATCTTCAGCTTCCAGGACAATATGCGTACCGCCCTGTAAGTCCAGGCCCTGTTTGATGGAGTTGGCAAGCGGATAAATCAAGGTAACAAAGGCGGCCAGGATGATGATGACTGCCCCGAAAAATTTTATCATGTTACGGGTCCGCAACAATACTCCCCCCTCTGGGTAATCTTCAATAGTTTTTTATGGATGGATAACGAGATGCTGTTTATCCGTGACGATATCGGTCATGACGATATCATGGGCTTCGACGGGCACGTCCGGGACGAGCTGGACATCCCAGGCCGCGGCAATGGCGGCCGCCCTGCCCTTTCCAGCCAGGAAGCGGTCATAATAAGCCGCTCCATGGCCCAGGCGATGGCCCTTGGCATCGAAGGCCAGGCCGGGCACGAAGATGACATCGAGCTCATCGGCTTCGATGCGCGGGTTGTCCGGCGGTGCCGTCCGGATGCCATAGGCACCGCAGACCGCCTGTTCCAGCGTGTACAGGCGCCGGCCTTCAATGCGCTGCTTATCGACGCAGACCGGGACATAGACTTCCTTGCCGTCAGCCAGGGCCTGCTGGATCAGGCCGTCCAGGCTGACTTCGTCGGGCATATGGAGAAAAGCCATGATACTGCGGGCCTGCTGATACTGCGGCAGGGCCGCCAGGTGGGCGCAGACAGCGGCACTGGCCGCTGCCTTTTCCCCTTCTGTCAGCTGGTGGAGCCGGTCATTCATGGCTTTACGCAATTCTTTTTTACTGAGCATCTTTGCCTTCTGCTTCCTTGGCATCCGATGCCGCTTCGGCTTTGGTTTCAGCCGGAACGTCGGCCTTTGCTTCAGGCGCCTTTTCTTCTGCCTTTTCAGCAGCTTTTTCGGCTTTCTTGGCCGCTTTCTTGCCTTCGCCCTTGCCCAGGACCTGTGCTACGGCAGCGCGGGTGATCTTGATTTCGACTTTGTCAGCAATGCGGACGATGAGGTAATCATCGTGCAGGGAGACGATGTTCCCCATGACACCGCCGACGGTGACGATCTTAGCGCCGGGCTTCAAGCTTTCCAGCATTTCCTGGCGTTTCTTCTGTTGTTTCTTCTGCGGACGCCATAAGAGAAAGTAGAAAATGACGACCATGAGGATAATGGGCCAAAAGGCATTGAGCTGTTCCATAATATCCATGTCTTTACACCTCCGTGAAATAAAAAATAGTCTATATGCAAGCGCTTACGCGTCTTGATAACGTTTCCAGAAATCCTTGCGGAATTCGCGGAACGTGCCGTCAAAGATGGACTGGCGCATATCCCGCATGAACTGCAGCAGGAAGTACAGGTTGTGGATGCTGACCAGGCGGTATGCCAGGAGTTCTTCGGCCTTGAAGAGATGGCGGATATAAGCCCGCGAATAATTGCGGCACGTATAGCACTGGCAGCCTTCTTCGATGGGATGGAAATCGTGGGCATACTTGGCGTTGCGCACGGTCAGGCGGCCCGTATGGGTCATGGCCATGCCGTTGCGGGCAACGCGCGTCGGGAAGACGCAGTCGAACATATCGACGCCGCGGGCGACGCCTTCGAGCAGGCAGTCCGGCGTGCCGACGCCCATGAGGTAGCGGGCTTTATCCTTCGGCAGGTACGGTGTCGTATGCTCTAATATATCATACATTATATCCTTAGATTCGCCAACACTCAAGCCGCCAATGCCATAGCCGTCGAAATCCATGTCGACCAGGTCCTGGCAGCTCTGCTTGCGCAGGTCCTTGTACATGCCGCCCTGGACAATGCCGAACAGGCCCTGCGTATCGCTTTGGTGATGGTCCAGGCAGCGGGCGGCCCAACGGCTCGTCCGTTCCGTCGACATCTGCGTATATTCATAGTCCGACGGGTAGGGGATACATTCGTCGAAGGCCATGGCGATGTCCGAATCGAGAGCCATCTGGATATCCATGGACACTTCTGGCGACAGGAATTTCTTCGACCCATCCAGATGGGACCGGAAGGTAACGCCTTCTTCGGTGATCTTACGCATCTGGCCCAGGCTGAAGACCTGGAAACCGCCGCTGTCGGTCAGGATAGCCTGTTTCCAGTTCATGAATTTATGAAGTCCCCCGGCTTCCTGGACCAAGTCGTGGCCAGGCCGCAGGAACAGGTGATATGTATTGCTGAGAATGACCTGAGCGCCCATATCGTAAAGTTCTTCCGGCGTCAGCGTCTTGACCGTCGCCTGCGTGCCGACAGGCATGAACATGGGCGTCTTGAAGGTGCCGTGCGGCGTGCGCAGAATCCCGGCGCGGGCGCCGTCACATTCGGCCTGCTGTTCGTAGGTAATGACCATAGATTTTCCTCCCTTAGTGAATGAACATGGCATCGCCGAAACTGAAGAAACGGTATTTTTCCTGGACGGCGATTTCATAAGCTTTCAAGATTTTTTCCCGCGTCGACAAGGCGCTGATGAGCATGAGCAGCGTCGATTCGGGCAGATGGAAATTCGTGACCAAGGCGTCGACGATATGGAAGGTGAAGCCCGGATAGATGAAGATATTCGTCCAGCCCGATCCGGCCTGCAAGGTCCCCGTCGTGCCAGCGCTTTCCAAGGTGCGGATGCTGGTCGTACCGACGGCGATGATTCGGCGGCCTTCGGCTTTGGCCTTGTTGATGGTGGCAGCGGCTTCCGGCGTGATGCTGTAGAATTCACTGTGCATCTGATGATCTTCGATATTTTCTTCTTCTACCGGCCGGAAGGTCCCCAGGCCGACGTGGAGGGTGACGAAGACTTCTTCTACGCCTTTATCGCGAATCTTCTGGAGCAGTTCTTCCGTGAAATGCAGGCCTGCCGTCGGCGCCGCAGCGGAGCCGCGTTCGTTGGCATAAACCGTCTGGTATTCATCAGGGTCTTCCATCTTTTCATGGATATACGGCGGAAGCGGCATTTCACCGATTTTGTCGATGATGGCGTCGAAATCGCCTTCATAGGCGAACTTGATGATGCGGCCGCCGAAATCGGTCCGGTCTTCGACAGTGCCTGTCAGGCCTTCCGGAAATTCGATGACCGTCCCGGGCAGGGCCTTCTTGCCCGGTTTGACCAGGACTTCCCAACGGTCGTCGCCGACGGGCGTCAACAGCAGGACTTCGACTTTCCCACCCGTCGGCGTCCGCTTGCCATGGAGGCGGGCCGGGATGACGCGGGAATCGTTGAAGACCAGGACGTCGCCTTCGTGCAGTTCGTCGACGAGGTCATAGAAATACTTGTGTTCGACGGCGCCGGTCTGGCGGTCATAGAGCATGAGGCGGGCGTGGTCCCGCGGTTCTGCCGGATGCTGGGCAATGAGTTCTTTCGGTAAATCGTAGTAAAAATCTGTTAGTTTCAAAATAATCTTCCTCTTTTTGGCTTAATATAATTTTTCAATCTTCGTCCCCGTATAATAATGGGTCAGGATATGGCGGTAATAATTCTTTTCGTTGGCATGTTCCTTAGCCATCTGATAGGCCCCGTACTGGCTCATGCCCAAACCGTGGCCCCAGCCGAAGCCGTAGATAGTCACGGGCTGGCCGGCTTTGATGATGAAATCGCTTTTGCGCACAGCGGCGCCGGCATCGGGATCCGGTGCCGTGCCGCGGCCGCTGTAGAAATCAAAGAGCGTGCTGCGCAGGCCAAAGATGGACTGGAAGGCCGAGCCCTTGACAGTGACATTACCATTCGTGCCCTTGACGATCATTTCCTGGACACGGCCGGACACGCCACGGTCCGTCATGGACATGGGCCGCTTCATGAGTGGCGACAGTTCGATGGACTTGATGCGCCCGACGCCCTTGCCGGCGGCGCTCAGTTTAGCCGCCATCTGTTCCGGCGTCGTCGTCACCGACCAGCGATACCCCGGCATGGCATCGCTGGCATCGCGGACACCGCGCAGATAAGGCACGTAGGAACCCCAGACATTTTCACTGTCTTCGGTCCAGCCGCCGGCAGTGGAACAGAAGAAGGCGTCGATGGGCTTGCCCTGATAGGTCAGGATTTCCCCTTTCGTATCGTTGACAGCCTTGATGATCGACGGCGATTCGCCATTGATGCCGGCATAGACCTGGCTCGATGTATCATCCGTCAAGTCGAAACCGCGTTGGCTGAAGCGGTTCTTATGGGCAATGGCATAAGTCCGGGCCGCGACGGCCTGGGCCTTGAGGGCCTCTTCGCTCCAAGACGGCGACATTTCCTTGCCGACGACGCCGTAGAGATACTGTTCTACCGGTACGACGTTGACGACGGTCAGGCCCCAGCGGCCAGGAGATTTCATCATTTCCAGGGCGCCGCGGTAGGCATAGCCGTCGGTAATCTCAACGGACCCGCCTTGGACCAGGGACCGGACCTGGACGGGCACAGTGCTGATATCGCCATTGACAGTCAGGTTCGTCCCGGACAAGGCAATGGTGACCGGTACGTTGGCAGCGGCTTTCTTCCAGAGCATGTCGCCGCGGTAGACGCCCAGCCCCTGCGGCCCGGTGACGGCCACCCGGCCCCGTCCTTCGCGGATGCCGATGCGCAGAGTCGCGCTGTCCTGGACGGCCTGCTTATGCGTATACGCGGCTTGTTTCGGCGTATACACGGGCTTTTTATGGGTAGACGCTGCCGGCTTAGCCGTATGAGCCGTTGCCTTCTGGGCATATCGTACGGGTGGATGTCGATGTACTGTTTTTTTCGCTTTCGGTGACGAAGCCAGCGCACTCGTCGTCAGCAAGGCGCACAGAGACGTAATGGTCACGATGCGGAGCCAGCTTTTTTTATTCATAAAAATCCTCCTCACAGGCGAAAGAAGAGATTGAGGACAATTGTAAGGACTGCACTAATGAGGATGCAAGTCACGATGGGGAAATGAAAAGATGTATTCCCTCTGGTAAAGGAAATATCACCGGGCAGATGGCCTAGGAAGTTCCCCAGTCCCAGCGAATCGCCGACCATCCAGAGCAAACCGGCGACAATGAAGAAGACGCCCATGAGGATGAGTAATTTCGCCATCATATCCCCTCCTATCCTTCTGATGGCACGGGCAGGCCCAGATGACGGTAGGCGGCATCGGTGACGACGCGGCCCCGGGGCGTGCGGTTCAGGAAGCCCTGCTGCATCAAAAAGGGTTCATATACGTCTTCGACGGCATCGACGGATTCGCTGATAGCGGCGGCAATCGTATCGAGGCCGACGGGGCCGCCGCCGAATTTATCGATGATGACCTGCAGGACCCGGCGGTCCGTCCGGTCGAGGCCGCACGAATCGACTTCCAGCCGGTTCAGGGCATCGTTGGCCAAGGACGCCGTAATCGTCCCGGCTTCGGCAACCTGGGCGAAGTCGCGGACGCGCTTCAAGAGGCGGTTGGCAATACGCGGCGTCCCCCGCGAGCGGCGGGCGATTTCCAGGGCGCCGTCGTCGTCGATGGCCATGTCGAGGATATCGGCCGTCCGCTTGATGATGAGGACCAGGTCCTCAGGCTTATAGAATTCCAGACGACAGATGACGCCGAAGCGGTCGCGCAGAGGCGGTGCCAGGCGGCCGACCTGGGTCGTCGCTCCGACCAGGGTGAACGGCGGCAGGTCGATGCGCACCGACCGGGCGCTGGGGCCCTTGCCGATGACGATATCCAAAGCATAGTCCTCCATGGCCGCATAGAGGACTTCTTCGACGCTGTGCGACAGGCGGTGGATTTCGTCGATGAACAACAGGTCCCGTTCCTGAAGATTGGTCAGGAGGGCAGCCAGGTCGCCAGGCCGCTCGATGGCCGGGCCCGACGTGATGCGCAGGTTGACGCCCAGTTCGTTGGCGATGATGCCGGCCATAGTCGTCTTGCCCAGGCCCGGCGGCCCGTACAAGAGGACGTGGTCCAGTGCTTCTTTGCGCAGTTTCGCCGCCTTGATGAAGACTTCCAGATTATCTTTGACCTTATCCTGGCCAATATATTCCCGTAAATAATGAGGACGCAGGCTGTACTGCCAGGAATCGCCCGGCAGGTCTGTCGTCTCGATGATGCGATTTTCTTCCATGGCTTACCTCCCGCTCCCCAAGGCCTTCAGCGTCTCTTTCAGCAGCTGTTCCACTGTCGTGCAGCCGGCCAGGTGCGATTCGGCGACGGGCAGGACTTCCTGTTCGCTGTAGCCGAGACTGGTCAGGGCCGCCAGGGTTTCCGCCAGGATACCCGACAAGCCTGCCGAAGACGAACCGCCCTCAACAGCTGCCGCTTCTCCGCCGGCGACGGGGCCGATTTTATCCTGTAATTCCAGAACGATGCGTTCGGCCGTCTTCTTGCCGATACCGGGCATCTTGGTCAAACCTTTGATGTCCTTCTGATGGACGGCCAGGCGGAAACTGTCGGCCGTGCCGGCACTGAGGATGCCCAGGGCCACTTTCGGGCCGACGCCGTTGACGCCGATGAGGAGCATGAACAAATCGTATTCATCCTGCGTAGCAAAGCCGTATAAGACGATGGCGTCTTCGCGGACGCTCATGTACGTATAGAGCATGGCTTCCTGACCGACACAGAGCGTGTCCAGTGTCGAAGCCGGTGCATAAGCCCGGTAGCCGACACCGTGGACGTCGATGAAGCAGGAATTGACGAAGAGGTGGCTGATCACGCCTTTCAGATATCCGATCATAACTGCACCTTCCTTTTCAGACTCATAGAATGACTGGAATAAATCGCGTAAATGGCCATGGCCAGGCCGTCGGCCGCATCGTCAGGCTTGATTTTCTGGCGGATGCCGAGGAGACGCATGGTCATGTCGATGACCTGGTCCTTCGTCGCCCGGCCATAACCGGTGACGCCCTGCTTGACCTGGAGCGGCGAAAATTCCAGGATAGGGATGCCCGCCTGCTGGGCCGTCAAGAGGATGATGCCCCGCGCCTGGCCGACGGTGATGGCCGTCGTGACGTTGCGGTTGAAAAAGAGCTGCTCGACGCCGATGACGTCGGGCTTATATTTCCGATAGAGTTCATTGAGGCCGTCGAAGAGCATGACCAGCCGTTCGGCATCAGTATGATCTGGCGTCGTCTGGATAGTCCCATAGGTCACGGGCTTCAAGCAGCTGCCGTCGGCATCGATGACGCCAAAGCCGCAGATAGCCGTCCCCGGGTCGATTCCCATTGCCCGCATCTTCTCTGCCTCCCTTTATACCTTACATAATAGAAATAAATAGACTAACGTTCATTATACCATGAAAGAGGCTGTTGCACAAAGATTTTCCCCTTTGTCTCCAGCCTCTTTGACTCAAAATTTACACTAAGACGACTCGTTTCCCGTAAAAAGCGATACCGTATTTCAAGACTTTCGTAACGCCCCGGGCCTTGAAATCGGTTTCATAGCCTTTTTCATCAATCTGACGGCGGGCTTCCTGCGCTTTTTCCAGCAGTTCGTCCGAAGAACCTGCCGCTTTAAATTCCAAAATGACGCCGCATTGTCCTTCATGAGTTGGATAAATTGCCAAGTCATATCGCCCTAAGCCGCTTTCCCGGTTCGATTTGACTTCATATTCCGGAACCAGGAGCGTCGTCATCCCTAATAACAAGCCATGATAAAAACTTTCCCGGTTGGCCGTATCATACACACTGGCCACTTTCATCAGGATATCCTGTAAACCTTTGGTAAAGGCAGTACCATTCCCTGCCATGAGGCTTTCCATGGTTGTCATTAGATATGATGTCGTCCTACCCGGACTCAGGCGGCTCAGGATTTCATTGCGGTAAATGCTGCGGACTTCCCGATTGGGAATGGCCAGGACGTACACCCAGGTGTCGATGACCAACCGGCGGGACACGATTTTCAAATACCCTGCCAGCACGAGAATCGTATATAACGCATCGGGATTATCCGTAACTTCCGGATAAATCGTATTTTCCGTAAGGACGGCTGTTACGCACTCTCCCTGGATAAGGCGCAGCAAGTTGTCTTCCTGGACCGAATCAGTCTGTTTCAACAATTCCCCCAGCAGGACATTGCCTGACGTATGACCCCAATAAGGCTGCGGCTGGCCTTGTGCCTTGAAAAAGCACAAGACCGACCAGGGATTATAGATTTCCTGGCTGCCAAAACAATAGCCATCATACCAGTCACGCAGGACAGGCAGGGCCTTGTCCTGCTGCTGCGCACGGGCCAGGACCCGTACTTCTTCGGGCGTGAAACCGATCCAATCGGCATAGGTCCCGTTGATGACACTGCTGACTTCCAGATTATTCAAGCCGCTGAAAATACTTTCCTTGGCAATCCGCAGGACGCCTGTCACCACAGCAAAATCCAAAGACGGATTCGTCTTCAGGGCAGGGCTGAGGAAATTCCGCATGAAAGCCATGCATTCATCATAAAAACCGTGCTCCCAGGCCTGCTGGACCGGGATGTCGTACTCATCCAACAAGAGGACTACCGGCTGCTGATGATAACGCTTCATCATGTCCATCAAGCGGCGCAAGGCCTCTTCCATCTCGACAGGTGATGCCAGCCCGTCATGGATGCGCTGAAAATACCGCCGTTCAGCTCGTGAAAAGCCAGGGACTTCCATGAGATAGGCGTATTGGTCATATAAATCACTGAGGAGAAATCGGAATTTTTCCACCATATCCGACCAAGTCCGGTGCCTGACATCCTTCAGGGACAGGAAAAGGACAGGCCGCTTCCCCTGCTCCGCCATATACCGTTCGCCAGCCCGTTCAATAGCCAGGCCGCGAAAGAGCTTCCGGTAATCCTGTTCCAGGTCAGCGGCAAAAAAATAATAGAACATGGACAAGAACAGCGTCTTGCCAAAACGGCGCGGCCGCGTCAGCAGCAGCACTTCCCCATGATTATCGAGGAAATCCCGTATAGCCAGGGTCTTGTCGACAAAATAATAATTTCCCTCACGGACTTTGGCAAAATCGTCAATACCAATCGGCAGGCCTTGCATAGCCGCTCCCCCTTTCCAAATGTAAAAAAATTCCCTTATATTATATCTATAGTATAGGGGAATTGCCGGACAAAAGAAAGGCTCAGTCTGCGGCCTGCGTCTCCAATTCACTGTCTCAGATGGATACTAGCGGTTGTTTCTCCGATGGCGATGCTTCTCACGGTAGCGCTGTACCCGTTCGCGCGTCTGTTCCCGTCGCTTCTCGTCGCGTTGGTTAAGCCATTCATGCTATTGAGACAAAAGTTATAGCGGGTCATAAACAGCAAGTAATTACATTTAAAAGTTCGATAATTAGCTTATGATTTGCCGTTTATAAACAAAAAAACGCCGATAGTTATTACACTATCGACATCTTTCGTCTACATCTCTTCACTATGCAGTTATGACTTCACAATGCAAAAAGTCCAGAATGTTTTCCAATGTTTAACCAATAATATCGTGAATTAGGATTTCATTCCAAAGTTTAAGTTCTGTTCTCTTCCTTCTCTTCTTCCTCATCGACGATGACGCTGAGGATGTTGGCTTTCGTATCAATGATACGGCTCAGGGAGCGGTCATACTTCCGCACGGCCAGGGCCGAGACGATGAGTCCGGCGATGCCGCCGACGATAGCTCCGGTGCTGTGGCCGACGAGGAGATAGCCTAAGAGCGCTACGACGAGGAGCATGACTACGGGCAGGATGAAGCAGACAAAGGCACCGGAAATGAGGTGCGAGTCATCGACTTCATAGCGGACGTGGTCGCCTTCGGCAGCGCCGATGGAATTATAAGCCAGGAGTTTGACGTGATCCGCTGCGGCGCAGACGCTGCAGGCTACATAGAGAGAATCGCGGCTGACCCGTACTTTAGCCAAGCCATTTTCCTTTATTTCTTCGACAAAACCTTCACCAAAACGCATATCCTATGCCCCCCTTTCAAATCAGTAATCAATAATAATTATTCGTTACGTTAATTATAGCATAGTGGATGTTACTAATCAAGTGTAGGCTGATTGCATCTTATCACTTGAGGAGTTAGCAGTTAGTGGCTCGTAGCTAGGGGCTAGGGGTTAGAGGCTAGCGGCTACCGCTCACTCAGCAGGCCCCGGACGATGTGTTTGCGGCAGGACTGGTAGACGAAGGTCAGGACGATGGCTGTAACCAGCCAGCTGGCCGGGTAGGCCGCCATGAGGACCAGGAAGTCGCGGTGAGCCGCAAACACGGTGTACAGCCAAGTAATGCGGACGCCGCAGATGCCGGCCAGGACGACAACAGCCGGCGGCAGGGAATAGCCATAGCCGCGCAGGGAGCCGGAAATGATGTCGATGATGCCGTTGAGATATAAGGTCCCGGCGACGTAAAAGAGGCGTTTCGTCCCCAAGGCGACGACGTTCGGGTCGCCGTTGAACAGGCGGATGAGTTCTGGCGAAAAAAAGAGAACCGGCACGGTGACGGCTAGGAGGAAGGCCGCTTCAACGCCGAAGGCGACTTTCGTAATGCGGAAACAGCGGCGCAAGTTGCGGGCGCCATAGTTCTGGCCGACGAAAGTCGTCGTGGCCTGGCTGAAACCGTTGACGAAGCAGTAGATATTGCCTTCGATGATGAAAGCCGCAGCCGACGCCGCCATGGCTTCTGTCCCCAGGCTGTTGAGGGCCGACTGGATGAGGACGTTGGACAGGGCAAAGACCATGCCCTGGATACCGGCGGGCAGGCCAATATGGATGATATGGTGCAATTCTTCCCGGGAAAAGCGCATGTGGTGGCGTTCCAGGCGGATGCGGTCCGTCGTCCGGCACAGCAGGGCCAGGAGGATGAGCGAGTTGACGGCAAAGGCAAGGACCGTCGCCCAGACGACACCGGCCAGGCCAAAATCAAAGATCAGTACCGACAACAGGTCGAAGACGATATTGACCAGATTGGCGGCAATCAGGCTGTATAACGGCGTCCTGCCGTCGCCGCAGCTGCGGAAGATGGCCGCTTCAAAGTTATACAGCGACAAAAACGGTAGGCCCAGCAGGAAAATGCGCAGATACTGTTCGGCCATGTCATAGACGTCTGGCGGCACTTCCAGGACCCAGAAGGCCGGATAGACGATGAGTTCGCCAATGATGGCCAGCAAAACGCCCAAGCCGAAGGACATCAAAATCGCCGTCTGGACCGTCCGTTCCACTTTATCATCGCGGCGGGCGCCGAGATACTGGGCGATAGTGACATTGGCCCCCAGGGAAATCCCCATGAGCAGGGTCACCAGGATGCCGATGACAGGCATATTATTGCCGACAGCGGCCATGGCGCTCTTGCCGACGAAGCGGCCCAAGATAAAGACATCGGCACTATTAAAAAGCTGTTCAAACAAACCCATAAGCCCGATAGGCATGGCAAAGAAGAACAGCTTATCAGCAATAGAACCGTGCAGCATATCCATGCCGCGGCGGCCCTTGTTTTGTTTACGTTCCATAATCTGATTACCTCGTTCTTTTGTAGTATTCTCCTTCTCAGTATAACACATAAAAAGGCGCTGTCGCATGAAGACAGCGCCTTTTTGAGTTTGAAGTTTGAAGTTGAAAGTTTGATGTGGATGGAACAAAATTTAAAAGCCATCGCTTCAAACATCATACATCAAACCTCAAACATTAAAGAGAAAGAGACCTCGTATGATGGCAGAAACCGTCATACCAGAGTCCCCCTGCTCAGTCATGGCGGATGAGGAGCTGGATATTTTCTTTCTTATAGGTCGTATAAATCCGTTTGATGAACTGATGTTTGAGGACGGCTTCGTCGACGATGTTGCGGATACGCAGGACGACTTTGAAGGAAATGCCGTATTCCCCCATCTGGTCATAGCGGACGAGGGGCTCGAAGCCGGTGACGCCGTATTCGCTGTGATCCAGGATATGGCGGGCCACGCCGAGGGTGACGTCTTCGACATGCTGCAGGTCATTGCCGTAGGTAATGGTCAGGGGAATGGCAATCGTACATTCTGCCAAAGGCTGTTCATAGTTGGTCAGCGTCGCCGTGGCGATGCTCTTGTTGGGGACGATGACCATGTTCCCCGTCGCCGTGCGGATGGTCGTATTGCGCCAGTTCATGTCGACGACACGGCCCGCTTCCCCACTGGCCAGCCGGATGTAATCGCCCATGTGTACCTGTTTCGATACGAGGGTCGTAATGCCAGAAAAGAGGTTGGCCAAGGTGTCCTGCAGGGCCAACGCCGATGCTAAACCGCCGGCGCCGAGGGCTGTCAGGAGCGGTGAAATGGAAATGCCGTAGGAACTGAGGATGAAGAGGACGCCCATCAGATAGACGCACAAATCGACGACCGTCGTCAAGATGGACGTCGTCGCCGCCTTATCACCGCTCTTGGATAATTTATCTTTCAAGAAAGACGAGACCGTGTGGGCGCAGAAGAAAGTCACCGTAATGATGACGACACTGTGATAATGATAGGACAAGATATGCTGGACGAAATCGGGCAGATTGAGGATATCCTTGGTCAGACGGATTCCCAGGAGGATGCCCAACAGGGTCGGCATGAAGCGGAAGACATTGCGCCAGCTGTCCCGCGGGACTTTCGTCACGCGGCTCAATACCTCGATGACGCCCCGGAAAACGCCGTGCAGGATGGCGATGCCGATGATGATAAATAAAATAAAGGCCAGGAAATGCACGTGCGGCCCGCCGTGTTCCAGCTCATAAGTAAACGTATTGACAATGTAATCCATAAAAAAATCCTCCCCCGAAGGAACAAATCAGAAAGTACGATTTATTATACTCCGGAGAAGGACAAACAACAACTCAAGAACGGTTACAGTTCCATGTCATTTATGATATGACGCCTTTATTGTAAGGCCCTTCCAAAAGGCGTATACTAAAGAAAAATCAGCCTATAGGAGTGACATCATGGAAATACGGACCCTGCAATACTTCCTGGCCGTCGCCAGGGAACAGAATATGACCGGTGCGGCGAATATAGCCGTCACCGTCTCATGTCTCGCAGCCTGGAAAAAACACCAGCTCCTGTCGCCGACGTGCGAAGCCTTTTTGAAAGGCCTGAAAGAAGAGATTCATCTACCAGGAAAGGATTGATAATGATGTTAGATTTACGGGTACTCAATTATTTTCTCACCGTCGCCCGAGAAGAAAGCATTACCCACGCAGCCGAAGCCCTGCACTTGTCCCAGCCGACACTGTCGCGGCAGTTGCGTGACATGGAAGAGATGCTGGGAAAAGAACTGATGATCCGCGGCCCCCGTCGCATTACGCTCACCGAGGAAGGCCTATTCCTGAAAAAGCGGGCTGAAGAAATCCTGTCTTTAGCCAGCCATACGGAACAGGAACTGCGCAGTGACGATACGGAACTAAACGGAAACATCCGCATCGGTTCGGCTGAATCCGACAGTGTCCGCTTCATCATGCAGACTGCCCATAAACTGCAAAGCCACTACAAGAACCTCCATTTCCACGTTACCAGTGGCGATGGACAGGCCATCATGGAAGCCCTCGACAAAGGACTCATCGACGTCGCCGTCGTCTACGGTCATGTCGATACGGAAAAATATGAGGTCCTGCCCTGCCCATACACCGATCACTGGGGCCTTCTTTTGCAGCGCAGCCACCCGCTGGCAGCCAGGGAGGCAATCCGGCCACAAGATTTATGGTCGGAAAATCTCATCCTGTCCCAGCAGGTATTGCAAGCCAACAGCCATGGCAATAAATTGCAGACATGGATAAAAAAGCCCTTTGCCGAATTGAACATCCAGGCAACCTACAATCTGGCCTATAATGCATCCCTCATGGTCCGCGAAGGGCTGGGATCCTGCATCATGTTGGAAAAAATCATCAACGTGCCACCCTATGACCCGGCGCTCTGCTTCCGTCTCTTGGACCCGTTGTTGGAGGATACCTTGTTCATCGTATGGAAACGATTCCAATTATTCTCCAAAGGAACCCAGCAATTCATCCATCTCTTGAAGGAAGAGGCAGAAAAAATACGCCAGCTATAAAACCTCACTGTTCAATGTTTTTGATAAAGCGAGCCGGTACGCCGCCGACGACAGTATACGGTGGGACGTCCCGGTTCACGACGGCACCGGCTGCGACGATGGCATAACGGCCGACAGTGACCCCAGCTGTTATGGTCGCATTAGCCCCAATCCAGACGCCTTCATGCAGGACGATCCGGCCCGGCATGAGCTCACTCCGTTTATCCGGGGCTGGATGATGATTGAGCGTAGCTAGGACAACATTATGTCCAATGAGGACATTATCGCCGATGAAAATACCTCCCTGGTCCTGGAACTTGCAACCGCTATTGAAGAAGACATTCTTGCCAAGATGGATATTCTTGCCGAAATCCGTATAAAACGGTGGAAAGAAGGCAAATGTATCATCGACAGGACGGCCGATGAGCCGTGAAAAAAGTTGGCGCAGTACTTCCGGTTCATGGTACTGTGTATTGATTTCCATGAGAATCTCCTGCGCCTGTCGGCTGTAAAAGCGCATGGTTTCAATTTCGTCTGCTGTCGTACCGATGACCGGCTCCCGGCTCCATCGTTTCAAGGCTTGCGATAAAGATAACATATGAAGGATCCTTTCTAAGGTGCTTACTTTTATTTCAAGGCATCGTCAAAAAATTGGACCAAATCGTCAAAGGGAATCTTATCCATCTGATCATATAAATCGGTATGCGTAGCCCCGGGAACAACGATTTCCCGTTTCGGAGCCTTTAATTTAGCATACGCCGCATCGGCAAAGTATTTCGAGTGAGCTTTCTCACCGGTAATGAGCAGGACCGGACGCGGGCTGATTTCATCAATGTGTTCCATGAGAGAGAAGTTGAAGAATCCATACGGCGTTGTCGAATCCCAGGCCAGTGTATTGGAGTTGATGGACCGCGGATGATATGCCCGCCCTACGTAATAATCATAAAATCCTTTCACTACACTATTTGCATCGGCTGGCAGTTTGTCTGGAAACATCGTATCATGAGAAATGACATGTCCCTGCGCATCGACGGCCAGTTCATGCGAGCCCGGGATAGCTTGCCCTTCTTTGGCTTCTTTGTCCCGCATAACAGCCAAATGTTCCTTCACTTTTTCCCGCTGTTCCGGCGTATAGTAATCTCCTTGATAGTGATTGCGGATACTGTCGGACATATCATACATCGCTGAAGTTGCGACGGCTTTGATGCGCGTGTCATTGGCAGCAGCCGTCAGGGCCATACCAGACAGACCACAGATGCCAATAGCCCCTACTTTATCGGGATTGACGAATTTCAAATTACTGATGAAATCGACAGCAGCACTATAATCTTCTACAAAGATATCAGGCGAGGCCATATTACGGCGCGTGCCCCCGCTTTCTCCAGTCATGGACGGATCAAAGGCGACAGCAACATATCCGTGTTTTGCCATTTCCTGAGCATATAAGCCGGAAGATTGTTCTTTGACAGCGCCGAAAGGCCCCGAAACGACGACGGCCTTATATTGCTTCTGGGCATCGAAATTTTTCGGCAAATAAAGGTGGCCAGCGATGTCGAAACCATAACGGTTCTGAAAGCGGACATTCTTCGCTTCAATCTTGGGGTCAACCTTGAATACCCGTGTATCATTCGTTAATTCGCTGATGGAAGACTGTTTCATCTGCGATCTCGCCTGCAAAACCGCTGCCGGTGTCGCCGCATATGCGGCACCCGTGCCGAATCCAGAAAAGGAAAAGGTACTCACCCATAAAGCAGCGGCTATTAATAAGGCTTTCTGATGTTTTTTCATGTTACATACTCCTTTTTCAACACTTTTGAAACTCTCTATTGCTTGATTACAGTATACTTTGCTATCTATTAAATAACAAATACCTATGAACTTTGTTAATCAATGCTTTTTTACTATGATTGTTTAAATAAAAAGAAGGCTGCCTTATTCAGACAACCTCCTTCTTTTTCTATCAGCGATTCAGGCTCTGAACCCACTGCTGGACCGTACTTTCCGACACATTGGACGGGAAACGCTTGCCTTCCAGCCAGCTGCCCGTGCCAGCCATCTGCTGCAGCTGTCTGCCGCTGTCGCCGAGGCCCGAACTGGCCGACGTGGCAAAGGGGATGACCGTCTTGCCACTGAAGTCATTGTGCTTGACAAAAGTATCTACCGGCCAGGCAGCGATGCCCCACCAAATAGGATAGCCGATAAAGACCGTATCGTAGCCTTCCCAGTTGTCGGCCTTATCCTTGACCAAGGGAATGTCGCGCAGGCTGGCATCATCGTGTTCGCGATAGACGCGGCTGTCCCGATTATTATAGTCCAGGTCCGCTTCCGTATAGTCCTGGACCGGTTTCAGTTCCATGACGTCGCCGTTGGTCGCTTTAGCAATATAATTGGCGACGTTCTTCGTATGGCCGCCGGCCGAATAATAGACGACCAACGTCTTGCCATTGCCCTTGGCCGGAGCCTGGGCCGCCGTATCGGTCTTTTTCGAGGCGCCGGACGAGGCATCAGCGCCGTTCGTATTGCCACAGGCAGCCAGTCCCAGGACCATGAGGCTGCTCAGGGCGAGCATTAATATTTTCTTCATCATCAGCTGTTTCCCCCCTGATTATTTCAAATAAGTATGGAAGAAATCGGCCATCTTGTCGAAGGGAATCTTATCGGTCTGATCGTAGAGGTCCGTGTGGGTCGCACCGGGCACGATGAGGAGTTCCTTATTATCCCCTTTGAGGCGTTTGAAGGCGTCTTCACTGAAGTAGCGGGAATGGGCCTTTTCGCCGTGGATGACCAGGACGGCACTCTGTACTTCGCTGAGGTTCTGCAAAATCGGGTCGGAAATGAGGCCCATAGCCGACGTGACGTTCCAGCCGCCGTTGGAGTTGAGCGAACGGGGATGGTAGCCGCGCGTCGTCTTATAGTAGTTGTAGTAATCCTTGACGAACCACGGTGCATCAGCCGGAAGGTTGTCGGGCACACCGCCGGCCCGTTTATAATAGCCATTCTTATAGTCGATGGTCCGCTGGTCACTGATGGCTTTGCGCGTCGCCATCCGTTCTTTCTGAAGCGTATCGGCATCCTTTTCATAATCGAAGTAGCCGTTCGCCGTAACGCGGCTCATATCGTACATAGTCGATGCGACCGTCGCTTTGATGCGCGTATCGTTAGCGGCCGCATTGAGGGCAAAGCCGCCGAAACCGCAGATGCCGATAAGGCCGACTCGGTCGGGATCGACATTATCCTGCGTCGAAAGGAAGTCGACAGCAGCTGAAAAATCTTCCGTGTTGATGTCCGACGAAGCAATATAACGCGGCGTGCCACCGCTTTCTCCCGTAAAGGACGGGTCGAAGGCTAAGGTCACGAAGCCCTTTTCGGCCATGGTCTGGGCATATAAACCAGAGGCCTGTTCCTTAACAGCCCCAAAAGGACCGGCTACGGCCAGGGCCGGCAGCTTGCCTTTGACGCCTTTCGGCGTGTACATATCAGCCGCCAGGGTAATGCCGTAGCGGTTGACGAAGGTCACTTTCTGATGATCGACTTTGTCGCTCTTTTTGAAAGTCTTGTCCCATTCCTGAGTCAATTTCAGGTTTTCCTTGACAATCTTATTCGATCCTTCGTGCCGTGCATTGACGGTCTTATACGTCGTCTGTGCTGTTTCTTGTGCCATCGCTGTCACACCCCCTACTGCCATCACACCTGTCAAAGCTAACGTGAGCATGAATTTAGATTTTAATTTCATAGCAGCCTCCATTATATACAATAAAAAAAGTTTCAATTTCTTTGCTTTCGCTTATATATAGTATAGACGAGGCAGTAAACGATATCAAATGCCTATGGTCTTAATGCATCCATGCTTTTTGACTATGTTTTTTTCTACTCTCCATACACGTCCTTGGCATAGCCAAAGGCCGCCCAGGCTTTGGGCCAGCCGCTGTAAAAAGCGAGCTGCGTAATGATTTCAGCCATTTCGTCCTGAGTGACGCCATTTTTCTTGGCTGTTTCCATGTGGTATTTCAAAGAACTGTCAGTAATGCCCTGGGCGATGAGGGCCGACACGGTAACGATGCTCCGTTCTTTGAGGGGCAGGACATCGTTCTTGCTCCACACTTCACCAAAGAGGATGTCGTCATTATAACGGGCAAAATCGGGGGCAAAGTTTCCCAGCTGCTGCCGCCCTGCGGTCTGAACAATTTTAACGGCTTTTTTCGGCTGATTATCAGTTGTATTCATGGCAAATGCATCTCCTGTTCCCAAAAATCCTATCCCGGCCAGGGCGATGAGCCCGGCTGCTAACAACGGCTTACGGAAGAGCTTCATAATCAGCCTCCTTGACGGCTTCACACCATTCCGTACTCGTATCGGTCCCGTCGACTTCGATGGCCAGATGCTGGAAGGCACTGTCCTTGGCGGCACCGTGCCAATGCTTGACGTTGGCCGGGATGTGGACGACGTCGCCGGCATGGAGCGCCTGGGCCGGTTTGCCCCATTCCTGATACCAGCCGCGGCCGGCCGTGACTAACAGCATCTGGCCGCCGCCCTGACTGGCGTGATGGATGTGCCAATGATTGCGGCAGGCCGGTTCAAACGTGACGTTGCCGACAATGACCTGTTTCAAAGACAACATGTTCAAATAGCTGGTACCATCAAAATACTGGGCATAATCGACATTTTCTCCGCCGATGGCAAAGGGACCGTTCTTTTTGATTTCTTCTAAATTCATGACTTTCCTCTTTTCACCTGATAAATCAAATAATCAAGACAATCGAGCTGGCGCTGGCCGTCATGTATGCGGCAGAGCAGTTCTTTCCGATGCTGCCGCAGGCGGCAAAGCTGTTCACTGCCGCTGCCCGCTGCTGCATAGTCGTCAATGAAGCCTTCCGAGCAGCCCGCATCGACCAGGTTCTGCCGTACTTTTTCATCCATGGCATCCACCTCCTGAGACCTTGTTTTCTTTACACTCTTATCTTACCAAGGTTCTTGTGAAATGTGAAATGCCTATAATTTAGTTTCAGGAATACGTACGGCGAATATTAAAAGCCTAGTTTTTCATAGTACCTGCTTTCTCCTATAAACACTGCTTCACTTCCTCAATCCAATCATCGATGTCCTGTACAGCTGTCACCAACTTACTGCCGCCGGTCGAATCGAACTGTACCGCCAGCGACGGACCGAAAGACGCGCCCCGGCAGGCCTTTTCCATATCTTTCAGCGTATGGCCGGGCCAGCCGCCGTGGGTCTGGAAAAGGATGACCTGCTTGCCGCTGAAATCATGATCCGCCAAAAAAGACTTGACCGCCGGCGCCATCGTATACCACCAAGTCGGCGTACCTACGGCAATGACGTCATAATCCGCCGGATCATACGGCAGGGCCTTGATTTCCGGCATAAAGCCGCTGTTCACTTCCTGCTGGCCCTGAGCCACGACATCGTCATATCTGCCTTCATAAGGATGAAGCGTTTCAATTCGTTCCATGTCAGCGCCGGCAGCCCGCTGCAGCTGAGCCGCAATCTTCGCGGTATTCCCATTGCTCCAACTATAATAAACAATCAGCATCTTCTTCATCGTCATGCTCCTTCATTCCGAAAACCAAAAGCCTTAATTCTTTACAGTTTCATTGTAACAATCGATAAATGAAATGTGAAATGCTTATAGAATAGAGCTGGATATTCTATTTATGTATTTCATGGGGAGTAGGCGCCTGCGGCGCCGCAGTCCGCAGTTGGCCGTTCGCAGTCCGTGGCTGGCGAACGTTCATCGTAGTTCGTTCATCGTTCGTCGAAAATTCTCACAAATATAAGAAAAGCGATGTCTCCCGTACGGCAAATTATTAAAAGTTTTAAACATCACGACAAACGACGTACAAAAAGGGTGCCTGTATGATGGCAAAAACCTTTAATTGATGAGTTTATTGTTGAAGGAAAAACGTTACGATGATGTGACCCCCAATCGTTAGATGTTAGGTCTAACAATTGGGGGTCAGCTCAAAAAGTTTAATCTGTTTTTAATGACATTTCTCGGACTCAGATGGATGCTGCGCATCCTGAAATTCCGGATTGCATTACGACCGTGTGCCACATGTCATAAATTCCGGCTATGCCCAGGATTCACGCGGGCGCCCGGTTATGGGCGCCCCTACGGCCGTATAATTATTTAATATCGCCTGTATGCGATTTCGTAGGGGATTGCGCTTGGCAATCCCGCCCAGAATAATGGCATCGTCACGGAATTTATGACGGACTGCGCATGGTCGTAATATAATCCTGAGTCTAAAGGCGCGCAGCGCCATCTGAGTCCGAGGCGATGCGTCAGCGAACCCGTTTCGCCAACGATGAACGATGAACGATTCCGCAATTTCCGGACTGCGGACGGCCACAGGCACGTCTTGGATATTTACTTTTTTTCACTATGATGCAGCAGTTAGACGTAAAACACGTTCCCTTCCCTTACATGGCCTGCCGGAAGATATCCCTGATTTCGTCTTTGGTCAGGACTCGATAGCCGCCGTCGAGGATCAGCGTGCCGTTTATGAGGTCGTCGAGCATGTCTTCTGTCGCACCGAGTTCTTTGATGTGGAGCACGAGGCCGAGTTCCTGCATCCAGGTCTTCATGCGTTCCAGGCCGGCTGCGGCGATTTCTTCATCGCTCATGCCGTCGGCATCGACATTCCATACGGCTTTGGCGAAGCGGACGAATTTCGGCAGACCGTCTTTCATGATGAAGCGGTAATACGGCAGGGACACGGCAGAGAGCGTCATGCCGTGCGTGGCATTCGTGCAGGCGCCGACGGCCTGGCCCAGCATGTGGACCATCCAGTCCGTCGATTTCCCCTTGGCGATGAGCGTGTTCAGAGCCCAGGTGGCGTCCCACATCAGATTGGAGCGTGCTTCGTAATCCGTCGGATCGACGACGGCTTTGCGGCTGGCTTCGATGACATTGCGCATGAGGCCTTCGGCCAGATAGTCGCTGGTATTGTCGTCTTCACCGGAAAAATACTGTTCGCAGATGTGATTGAAGATGTCATAGATGCCAGCAATCATCTGATATTTCGGCAGGGTCAGGGTGTAGACCGGATTCATGATGGAAAAACGGGGCATGACGCTTTCGTCAGCAAAGACATGGCCAATCTTCAGTTTCTTTTCCGGATAGGTAATGACGGAACCGGCGTTCATTTCAGAGCCCGTGCCGACCATGGTCAGGACATCGCCGACAGGGACGATGTCACAGCTCGGTTCTTCGAAGCGGATGAAATATTTATCCCACGGATCTTCATCGCAGTGTACGGAGACGGCCAGGGCCTTGGCATAGTCGATGACGGAACCGCCGCCGACGGCGAGGATGAGGTCCACGCCGTGCTTTCTTGCGATGTCGATGCCTTCGCGCAGCTTATGGATTGTCGGATTGGGCATGACGCCGGCGATTTCCGCTACGTCCTTGCCTTCGTCCTGCAGGATTTTGACGACGTCATCATAAATCCCGTTCTTCTTGATCGAGCCGCCGCCGTAGACCAGGACGATTTTCTTACCGTATTTCTGCAGTTCGCCGTGGAGGTTTTCCAGTGCATCTTTGCCAAAATAGAGTTTCGTCGGATTGCAGTATGTGAAATTCCCTAACATGAGTCTTCTTCATCCTTTCTGTAAATACCAGAATCAATTCATTTTATTCTCTTATCTTACCAAAAAAAGTATGAAATGTGAAATGCTTATAAATTAGTATTGGATATGTATTTTTTTTATTGTAGATACGACGAAAGAGATTTACAATAAGGAAAAAGGGGGAATCATTATGGAATTACGTACACTGCATTATTTCTTGGCTGTCGCCAGAGAAGAAAATATGACCGAAGCTGCCAACGTCCTGCACGTCACGCAGCCGACGCTGTCGCGGCAGATGGCCGATCTCGAAGCAGAATTGGGCAAAAAGCTCTTCACTCGCACGAACCGCAGCACGGTCCTGACCGAAGAAGGGGTCCACCTGCGTCAGCGAGCCGAAGAAATCCTCTCCCTCGTCTACCAGACGGAAGAAGAAATCCGCGACGACAATACGGACCTTTCCGGCAACATCCGCATCGGCGCCGGCATTACGCACCTGATTCATTACCTGACGGAGACCTTCGCCGAACTGCGCCGGGACAATCCGCGCCTGACCATCGAACTCTGGACGGGCAATGCCGATACGATTCAGGAAAAACTGGAACATGGGCTTCTTGATTTTGCGCTCTTCATAGAGCCTTTCCACGCCGAAAAGTATGAATACCTGCGCCTGCCGGGAAAAAATAAATTAGGCGTCGTTACCAGTGCCCATGGTCCCTGGGCAGATACAGGCAAGGTGACACCGGAAATGATTACACAGATGCCACTCATGGTTTCGTCACGGCACACGAATCGTTCTTTCGATTTGGTTGCTTGGTCACAAGGCAAGGTCACGCCTGAAAAGCTAACCATTGTCGGCACCATGGACCTCTCCTGCAACGTCAATGTCTTAGTCCGGCAAGGAATCACCAATCTTCTCTGCCTCGATAAATTGGAACACCAGCAAAGTCCGGACTTCGTCTTCCTGCCTCTGGACCCTCCCTTTGAAGTCTCGTCTCTCGTCGCCTGGAAGAAATACCGCCTCCTCTCCCGCTCGTGCGAAGCCTTTCTGGGGGCTCTGCGGGCGCGAGTGGGCGAAGAGCAGTAGGCGCCTGTTGGCGCCGTCAAGTGCCCTTCCCTTCGACCAACGAATCACGCCAAACGAACCACAAAAAGGAGCTGTCCCGTAGGGACAGCTCCTTTTTATATCATGCTCTTATTCAGCTGTTGTGTTGTTGACAACCTGTTTGCCTTTATAGTAGCCGCAAGTCGGGCATACATGATGAGGCATCATTGCTTCGTGGCACTGCGGGCATTCTACGTAGCCCGGTGCGGTCAATTTCCAGTTTGCGCGACGCATCTTCTGACGAGTCTGGGATAATCTGTTCTTCGGTACTGCCATGTTCTGCACCTCCTTAAATCACATGGTACGTTATTTCTAGCGCTCTTCTTTGGATCGTAATAATTGAGCCAAGACTTCCAATCTCGGATCAATCTTGTCGGTAGGACAACTACAGGGTCCGTCGTTCAGGTTTGCACCGCACTGCGGACAAAGCCCTTTGCAGTCTGGCCGGCACAAAACCCTCATGGGCTCGCTGAGGATCAACGTTTCTCTAATTGTCTCCGTCAAATCGATGTATTCCCCATTATAAGGCAACACGTCCTCGGGAAGCTCTGCTTCCGTACCATAGACTTCAGACAGTGTTTCATTCCGATCCACCGATACCGGTGACAGGCAGCGGCTGCAGGTGTACATGCCGGAGGTCTGTATGGTTCCCTGTACTACCATGTGGTTGCCATCGAACCAATAAGCCCCGTCCACAACTACTGTGGCATCCTTCCAAGGAAGGTCATCCACTTCACCTAGCTCGGCAGCCGGACATTCAAAAGAAAAGGGGAAAGACTTCCCAACTTCTTTTAGTGCTTCTTCGACTTGTAGTTTCATATTTCTACCTCGACTATACTATTATATCTATCTCATTAGGCTTTGTCAATCATTTTTTCCGGTCTGGCCCAATGAATTCGCGCAGCAGCGAATTGGGCGGTACGACGGACGAATCGATGCTCTTGAAGGGCTTGAGGAATCGCAGGAGGCGACGGGCTTCGGCGTAATGGACGCTGTCCTTGTCGATCGATTCCAGGAGCGGTTCGGCATAAGGCTTGAGGACGGCCAGTTCATAAGGCAGGGCCGTGTTGAAAATCGTATCGGCATCTTCCTGATAAGGATAGATGTTCTTTTCTTCGCCGCGGCGGACGTCGGCCCAGATATCCATGGTCGCCATGGGCCCGCGGTCGCGGAACTGCTGGTCCCGGACCATGCGGCGGATGATGCGCGTATCAGACGTGGAAATGCGGTTGTGGTCGTTGATGCGTATCTGCGTCAGGACCCCCAGGGAAATCTTGACTTTTTCATAGCGCGGCAGCATGTAGGTCAGGGAATCGTTCAAAGCGTGGAGGCCTTCGACGACGATGGGCTGGCCTTTCTCCAGGACGACCGGCTTTTCGTCGAAATAGCGATGGCCCGTGACGAAGTCGAAGCGGGCCAGGTGGACTTCCTTGCCCTGGTTGAGGTCGTCGATCTGCTGGTTGAAGAGGGGCACGTCGATGGCCCGCAGCGATTCGAAGTCATAGCTGCCGTCGGGGTTCTTCGGCGTATCTTCGCGGTTATAGAAGTAGTCGTCCAGGGAAATGCCGATGGGCCGCAGGCCATTGACGCGGAGCTGCGTCGTCAGGCGCTTGCAGAACGTCGTCTTGCCCGCTGACGACGGCCCGGCGATGAGGACGACTTTGATTTTCGGGCGGCGGCTGACAATGTAGTCGGCAATCTGGCCCAGTTTCTTTTCCTGCAGGGCTTCGGCCATATCGACCATATCCTGGATATTGCCCTCTTCGATATAGTGGTTCAGGTCGTAGACGTATTCACAGCGGACGATGCGTCCCCATTCTTCGGCATCCAGGAAGAGCCGGGCCATTTTTGGGATTTCCTTGTATTCCGGCAGTTCGTTCGGATTGTCTACCGTCGGCGTTTCCAAGATGACGCCCGGTGCATAGGACCGCAGGTTGAAGCAGGTCACATAGCCCATGCTGGGCAGGAGGGGCCCCATGTAGTAATCGAAGGTCTGGCCGCACTGATAGGCCATGATATGGGTGACGTCGACGTGGCGCAGGAGTTCCGCTTCCCGCGTCATATGGCGGTTGCGGCACATTTCCATAGCCGTTTCGGCGCTGGCGATGACCTGGGAAATCGGTTCATCCTGTTCGACGATTTCGTGCATGCGCTTCTTGATGATCTCTACGTCGTGAACGGTGACGGTATGACCGATTTCCAATTCGCAGTACAAGGCCTTGCGCAAGGCGTGTTTGACCAGGACTTTGCCGTCGGGATAGAGATCACTCACGGCGCGGACCAAGAGGAAAATGGCCGTGCGGATAATGCACTGGTTGCCTTCCATCGTATTGATAGGCAGCCAGTCGACATCGCCGCTCTGGTCGACCTTGGTCTGGAGGCCGACACATTCATTATTGTACAAGGCGGCTGCAATGGGCATATCGCCGTGCTGGCAATACTGTTCGCAGACCTGCTGCAGCGTCACCCCTTCCTTGACTTCATAGGAATCCCCTGATTTTACATCGTGTAACGTAACCACAGGAATCACGCTCCTTTTCTTTCGCTGATAACATATTCATTATACCATATTTGGGTAACCTGCGGCAGATGAGCGGAAAAGCTGAACGCCCAGCACAGACTGTGGTATAATGAGGAAAACGGGATTTCGCTCAGTAAGGAAGGATAATCTATGAGAAAACGAGTACTCACCTTATGGGATGGCAGCGTCTTCCTGGCCCTGGTCGTCCTCATGGGCTGCCTCATCGCCGCAGTCGCCGCCTACCACCACATATATATGAAAACGCCGGATTATGCCGTCGCCCAGGTCATCCGCGCCGCCCACAGCGGTGATATCGAGACTTTCAGCCAGCACGTCGACGAAGAAGCCCTGAGCGGCCAGTTCTTCGATGCCCTCGTATCCCATACGTCGGACAGCACGGACGAAGCTTTTTTATTGAACCTCGTCCGCTCGCCTTTGCGGTCTTCTTTCGTCACCACAGCCGACCTGTACCTGGATTGGACTTTGACGGGCAATACGGACAACGACGAATACAAAAAGACAGGTGATAACCTGCAGCGCACCTTGAAGAGCGCCGGCCTCTCCATCCCCCTGGCCGGCTGGCATCTCGACAGTGCCGACTGGAGCCAGGGCAAGACAGTCAAGCTCTACTTGTACAATGACCGCCTGGGCGCCACCGTCCCCTGCACGGTCACGCTGGAACAGACGCCGTCCCAGACCTGGATGATCACAGGCCTGGCCGACCCGGCAGCCTTCCTCAACGACTTGCGGGAGGTCATGAAGCAGGAATTGGACGAGTACAATGAACCGACCCAGAAAAAAATCGACGCCATCATGACCGTCCGCAACGTGTCGTCCAAGATTGTCAGCGGCCAGGGCCGTACCTTCCTGCGCCTGAGCTATACGCCGGTCTTCCGCAAGGACCGCAGCGACATCGCTGCGATCAAAGCCGTCTATACCCTGCGCCGGGACAGCGATAAAGCCGTCCTCTACACGTCGCCCCTGCGCCTGTCGACATCGGCTGAAAAGAGGACCCACGAAAGCCAGTTTCTCCTCAATCCCCTCATTCCTTCGCAATACAGCCTGATCCGTTCGCAAAACCTGGAAGGCATGACCGGTGAACTCCACATCACGGCTATCACCCTCAACGACGGCACCAGCTTCAGCCTCGCCGATACGCTGCCGGACGGGCAGTGAAGGGCGCCCATAAGCGGGCGTCGTGGTTCGTTTGGCGTGGTTCGTTTACGAAACGGGCTCGCTGGCGCATCGCTACCATTAAAAGCAACCCCTCCGCCGCTTCGCGGCACCTCCCCTATTAGGGGAGGCTTTCAGTAAACAAGGCTCCTCTAATAGGGGAGCTGTCAGCACAGCTGACTGAGGGGTTGCTTTTAGTAAAGGCGATGCGCCAGCGAGCCCGTTTTCCATTACGGCAAACGAACCACGGCAAACCGTGTAAAAAAGAGCTGCCTATAAAGGAGGATTCCCTTATACAGCAGCCCCGCACGGACGGCGCCGTCAGGCGCCTGTCCTTCTTAATTCCCCGAACAGATTTCGATGATCTTCGGCTTGGAATTTATATCTTTCGACAGGGAGCGGTCGAAGAGTTTGACGCCGACGGCGCCGATGAGAAAGCCGATGATGCCGCCGATAACAGCAGTCTGGACCGTATCGAAGCCCTGGGCCAGGGCCAGGAAATGACCGGCAAAGGCGCCGGCAGCACAGACCAGTAAAGGCATGACGAAACAGATGAAAGCGCCGATGACGATGTTGACATCGCGAAATTCAAATTTGACGTGCTGGCCGACTTTGACACCTAACGGGTCGACGGCGGTGACGACGATGTTGTCAGCCCCGTCACAGGCGCCACAGGCGATGCAGTCAGAATGGCGGCCGACCTTGATTTCGGCCGTACCTTTTTCTTTTATAGAGATAATCGTACCTTCTTCAATTTTCATAGGAATCCCTTCTTTCTGAGCCTATTATAGCATGGCCTTTTCATTCAATCAATACTATTTTCGTGCAGTTTATAGTCGTCGTAAAAAAAGGGCTTGTCGCATGACGACAAGCCCTTTTTGAGTTTGAAGTTTGAAGTTGAAAGTTTGATGTGGAGGGGACAAAATTTAAAAGCCATCGCCTCAAACGTCATACATCAAACCTCAAACATTTAAGAAAAAGGGCCCTCGCATGATGGCAAAAACCTTCGTGCGACAGCCCCTTTTTTAGTGGTTAGCAGTTAGTGGCTAGCGGATGGCTTTAAATTTTTAGCCACCCACTACAAGCTATAACGTTTTACACAGGATTCACGCGGGCCGCCTTCCAGGACGGCCCCTACGAGCCGCGAGCCACACGAGCCACGAACCACGAACCACGAGCCACGAGCCACGAACACGAGCCACGAACCACGAGCCACGAACACGAGCCACGAGCACGAGCCACGAACACAAGCCACAAACCACGAGCCACCCACTACAAGCTATAACGTTTTACACAGGATTCACGCGGGCCGCCTTCCAGGACGGCCCCTACGAACCACGAACGACTTCCTTCAGGAACTGGCGGAACGGGGCGGCCAGGTCGGGCCGGCGCAGGGCGTATTCTACGTTGGCTTTCAAAAAGCCCAGTTTATCGCCGACGTCGTAGCGCTTGCCTTCAAAGCAGTAGGCATAGACCGCTTCCCGGCTGGCCATGGTCTGCAAGGCATCGGTGAGCTGGATTTCCCCGCCTTTGCCCGGCCGGGTATGGGACAGGACTTCAAAGATGTCCGGCGTGACGATATAACGGCCGAGGACGGCGGTCCGGCTCGGCGCTTCTTCGATGGCCGGCTTTTCGACGACGCGGTTGACCTTGAGGATGCCCTGCCCTTCGACAGGCGTCCCCTGGACGATGCCGTAAGACGATACTTTTTCCAAGGGGACTTCCTGGCAGCCCAGGATGGTCGCGTCGAGGTCGTTGTACAAATCGATCATCTGGCGCAGGGCCGGATTGGTTTCGTTGTAGACGACGTCGTCGCCGAGAAGGATAGCGAAGGGTTCGTCAGCAATGAAGGACTGGGCGCAAAGGATAGCATCGCCTAAGCCCCGCATGTGTTTCTGACGGATATAGTGGATATTGATTTCAGAAATGCTGCGGACCATATTCAAAAGCCCCATCTTATGGCTTTCTTCCAGGTGCAGTTCCAGGCCCGGATTGGTATCGAAGTGGTCTTCAATGGCCCGTTTGGCATGGCCGCTGATGATGAGGATTTCTTCGATGCCGCTCTGCAGGGCTTCTTCGACGATATACTGAATCGTCGGTTTATCGACGATAGGCAGCATTTCTTTCGGCGTCGCCTTCGTCGCCGGCAGGAAACGGGTGCCGAACCCGGCCGCCGGGATGACGGCTTTACGGATTTTCTTCACAACGATGCTCCTTATTCAAACCAGCGGGACAAATCAAATTCTTCGCCAATGATTTCCTTGACGAAGCCCTGGGCTAAGTACAGGCCCAGGAGCGACAGCGTCGATACGCGCAGCAGCGAGCTGTCCCAGATATCGGCCAGGTCGGCCAGGACGGGCGAAATGTCTTCCATGATGTCCAGGGCTTCTTCGCCGCTGAAATTGGCCGGGCGCTTCTTGGCCAGGCGCAGGATATGGTCCTGCATGTTGCGGTCGTTGATGCCGGTCATGCGGAAGAAGCGTTTGGCCATGCTTTCGTCGACCATGGCCAGTTTGACCAAGGGCGAATTGAAGGACGGGACGATAAATTCGTCCGGGATCCGCTGGCCCTTGAGGGCCTTGCGCAATTCTTCTTCAGTAAAGCCGCGGAAGCGGAACAAGAGCGGATACGAATCGGACAGGATTTCGGCAAAATGCGTTTCCTTGGCTTCAAAAGCCGTGCAGTGCAGGTAATCGAGCTGCTGGTAATAAGGCCGTTCTGTCGGGAAGCCATCCAGGAAGGGATAGACGTATTTATCGATATAGCGGCAGAACGAATCTTTATCGACATTGTGGGAGTTGCGCGAATACAGGAACAATAAGAGGATCGCCAGGATCTGGTAATGGCCCTGGGTCAAATAGGGCATGACCTTCAAGGCATCGATGGCGACCAGGTGGCGCGTCGAAATGGGCGAGCAATGAACGATATCATAAAAAGCCTGAAGGGCAATGGTACCGACATAGTCGTCGGGATGAGCGGCGTAGGCTTTCTGGACATTCTGCAAGGCTTCCTGGACGATGAGCGGAGCCAGGGCCTGCTGCCGTTCGGCATCGGTCTGGCAGCCGATCTGGTCGAAGGCAGCCGACGTGATGTATTCCGTCTGCTGCTGCAGGTCCGGCGAAACGACGCCGTACTGGCGCAGGAAGTGAGAGACGCACTGGCGGACGACGGGAGAATCGACGGTGCTTTCCGATTCCCAAATGGACGCATAGTGCGGCGCACTGCCCAGGGACGGATTGCGCGTATCCGTGCCGGACGTATTGGAATCCCACGACGTCTGGGACGGTTTGACGACCGGTGCCGGTTTAACGACAGGCGTCGCTTTTTCCTGGGACTTGTGGGCCCGGATAGGCGGCATGACCATCGTTTCTTCAGGGACAGCCTTCTTCTTGGCCGTCATGGCCGAATCGATGTGGATCGGTTCCATGCGCTGGGTCTGTTCCAGCTGCGAAGCGACGGCCTTCATGCCTTCGCTGACGACAGGGCCTTCCATGACCCGTGTCGCATCGGATACGGCCCGTTTCTTAGCCCCTTCCGAGGCGGCTGCAGCCACGGTTGTCCCGGCAGCAGCCCGGCCAGCGGCTTTCGCCGTTTCGGCCATGACGTCGCGGAGAATGTGTTTGCGGTGCGTATCTTTCGGCACTTCTTGTTCGGATGCTGCCGGTTCAGCAGCAGGGGCAGCCTTTTTCTTTACCACCGGGGCTGCACCGCCATCTTTGGCGGCCAGGTCAGCCGAGACGATGGCAGCCATATCAGCCAGAGGCGGCTTGTCTTCTTCTGTCTGGGCTACTTCTTTCGCCCAGCGCGCCCGTTCTTCCCGGCGGGCATCGGCTTCTTTAGCGGCAGCTGCTTCGCGGCGGGCCTGTTCGCGCCGTTCCCGGTTGCGGGCCAGCTGCTGTTCCTGGGCTTCTTTTTCCTGTTCAGCCTGGCGCTGGCGGGCCAGCTTGGCTTCTTCTTCCCGTGCCTTATAGGCGGCGGCTTCTTCTTTATCTACCTTTTCCATGGCTTCCAGGATTTCATCGCGTGACAAGACGCGGGTCGCATCGAGGTCATCTGCATTGGGACCCTTACGGACCGGTGTTTCCTGGGCTTTCGGCGCTTCTTTATAGACGATCTTGCCATTGCGGCGGACAGCTTCTCCTTTGGTCGTGACAAAAGCCGTTTCTTCCGGATGTTCCCGCCGTTCGCCTAAGGTCATTTTCGGGACTTTCGGCAAGGGGGCTGTTTCTTCGTCGTCCGCTTCCTTCGGTAATTGTCTGGCATGCTTAACTGTTGCCGGGCTGCGGTGCTGGACCCTGCGCATCGGCTGCGGCTCGCTGTCGTAGCGCGTCTTCGTCTTCGTGTTCCCCTTTTTCTCCGTTTGGGGACTACTCTCGGAGTGTCCTCCGCCGGAATACATAATATAACAAATTACAAAAAAGACGATTGCTATGCCCGCTATGATAGCGTACGGCAAAAAGTTTGTCATGTCATCCTCTCCTCTATTTTATCAAACTTCTTTCCCCATTGTAGCATAAGATGACGTCATGAGCTACTACCTATTGCCGATTAATTGACGCTTTCGTATAATAATGGAGTAAATTGTTTTTTTGTCCATCAAAGGAGTCTTTTTCATGGAAAAATATAAAGCCATCGTCTTCGATATGGACGGTACTGTCCTGGATACGCTGGACGAATTGACGAAAAGCCTGAACTACGTTTTCGCCCGCCATGGCCTGCCTTCTATGACGCAAAAGGCCATCCGGCCCTGCCTGGGCTTTGGCTATGACGGCTTCATCGACAAGGCCGCTCCGCAGGCGCCGGAAGCCCTGCGGAGGACGATGACAAAGGAATTTATCGCCTACTACAGCGCCCATTGCCAGACGACGACCTTCCCCTACCCCGGCATCCCCCAGGTCCTGGGACGGCTGAAGGCAGCCGGCTACCACATGGCCATCGTCTCCAATAAGGGCCAGGGCGCCGTCTCCGAACTGCACGACGAATACTTCAAGGATTTCGTCGACTTCTCTCTGGGCGAAACGCCGATGTACCGCAAAAAGCCGGCGCCGGACATGGTCTGGGAAGCCCTGAAACGCCTGGGCTGTGCCAAAGAAGACGCCATCTACGTCGGCGACTCGGAAGTCGATAAACAGACCGCCGACAACGCCGGCCTCGACGCCGCCCTCGTCACCTGGGGCTTCCGCGACCGGGACTTCCTGAAATCCCTCCAGCCGACATACCTCATCGACACGCGGGAAGAACTGGGGGCTCTCTTCGGAGTGTGAGGCCTCGTGGCTCGTGGCTCGTGGCTCGTGGTTCATGGTTCATGGTTCATGGCTCGTGGTTCGTGGCTCGTGGTTCGTGGCTCGTAGGGGCCGTCCCAAAGGGCGGCCCGCCTGGGGCTAGGGGCTAGTAAAAAAGAGAACTGTCTTATGACAGTTCTCTTTTTTTATACGAACAACGAACCACGAATCACGAGCCACCAAACTACTTCATCACGTCGTTCTGGACGGAGGTGATGGCACTGGTCGTGGCATCGTCCAGTAAGGTCGAGTAGACTTGCTTTACTTCTTTTTTGGAATTTTCTGTCGTTGCCGTCGTATCCGTACCGGCTGTTTCTTCCATCTGTCCGGCTACCTGGACGATGGGAGCCTGACCGGCAATGGGAGCCGTTTCCAGGCGGACCCGTCCCGTACCGACGCGTTTGGCCAGTTCGGCCAGGGTGGCCTTGCTGACGGGATGGCGGACGGTGAGGACAATCTGTTCATGGACATAGTCCGGCAGGGCGCCGACGTAGTTCTGGACGCCTTCGTTGTCGACGACGCAGTGGATGGCCTTAGTCATGAGCTGGCTGTAATCGCTGTGACTCAAGGCGGCGCGGCGGATCTGGACGGCCGACGTTTTAGCCACATCATCGCGGAGGCGCTGTTTCAAGTACTTGCTGGGAGCGCCCTTGATGCCCAGGACCAGGGTATCGCCATCCCAATACATCGTACCGCTGCGGAAGTAAATCGGCACCGAGCCGTATTCGGCATTGATGGCCTTGATGACCTGCGATTCGACCTGGACATGGGACGTATAATCGCCATCGGAATGCATGAGCCGGTAAAATACCTGAGCCGCATCGGCCCGGGTCATGCCTTCTTTGGGCCGGAAATAATTGTCTGCCGGCACCATGATGTTCTTGCTGTGCAGGACGTCGATGGCTTTGGCATAGGCCGGAGCGATGGACGCGGCATCGGCGTAGGGCTTGACATCCTGATCCGGGTCGGCCAGGTGATTGTACTGCAAGTAGCGATACAGGACGCCGGCGAACTCTTCGCGGCTCACAGGCGCTTCGGGATGGAAATTCCCGTCTTCATAACCGGCCAGGATGCCTTGGGCGGCGACGCTGTTCATGGCGTCGCCCGCCGTTCCGGACGGCACATCACCATAGCTGGCAGCGCCGAGGGGTGCCAGGGGGATGTTGGCTGCCGAATTATAGAGCAGCTGGGCCAGGTCGCCGCGGGTCAGGACCCGGTCCGGTTCGAAGGAAGTCCCTGTAATGAAGGTCAGGCACTGTGCGTCATAGAGATAATCGACGGCAGCGCGGTCGGTCAGGCTGCCCAGGTCCGTATAAGGGGCATCGGCCGAAACGGCACTGACTGACAAGAGGGCAGCGGCTGCCAGAAAGGCAACGATTTTGTTCCGTACCATGAAAATCCTCCTCTGCTGCGATTACTGAATGACGATGCGAAGGGCACTGCCCAGGGCTTTATTGAGATTATTCTGCGTTTCTTTAGAAATGGAGCTGACTGTGAGGACGACCTTTTCATTGAGGTAATCCGGTTCCGTCGAAACGGTGGCGTTCGTCGCTTCCGTGGCCTTGTAAATCTTTTCGGCCTGAGCCATGAGGTTCTTATAATCGTCGTAGCTGTACGTCGATTTCTGGACGTAGACCGATTCAGCCGGGATATCCTTGTCGGCGGCAATGGCGTCGGCCAGTTTCTGCTTGTTCTTCGGATCTTTGACACCGATGTGGAGCTTATCGCCCTGCCAGTACATGATGCCGTCAGCGGCAAAGGCCTTGACCGAACCATAGACGTCTTTGATGTCCTTGAAGGCCTTGGCTTCCAGGCCGTCCTGGCTCTGCGTCGTTTCCTTGACGCCCGTCAGGATGCGGTAGAGGACGTTGACGGCTTCCCCGCGGGTGACGTACTGTTTCGGGTTGAACATGTTGTAGTTGCCGCCCTTCATATAGCCGGCAGCAGCCAGGGCATCGACGGCCTGGCGGGCCCAGCTGGAAATCTTGGCTTCGTCGGCATAAGGTGCAGCGCCTTCGAGGGTGCTCATGCCTTTATAGGTCATGTAGTTGTAGGCGATGACGGCAAATTCTTCACGGGTGATCTTCTGTTCCGGCTTGAACGTGCCGTTGCTGTAACCACTCATGATCTGTTTGTCGACCAGCGAGGCAATGGCCCGTTCAGACCAGCGGCCTTTGACGTCGCTGAAATTCGTCGTCTTGACTTTGGAATCTTCACCGATCATGTTGTTGATGATGGCCGCAGCGCCTTCACGGGTAATGTCTTCATTCGGGCGGAACTGGCCGTTGGTGCCGCTGATGTAGTGCTGGTTATAGAAATACTGGATGGCCGCTTTACCCCAATAATTGCTGATGTCCGTGATCCCGGTGGATGCGGCGAAAGCCGACGTGCCGAGAGCTGCCGTCATGGCCGTAATGACCATCAATTTTTTGTACTTATTCATGATTCATTCGCTCCTATCTATGTCAGTGTCGTAAAGGATACAGGGATTGCATACCTATGTTTTATCTTATTTATTTTATCACACCCCGCCCCATTAGGGAAGGCATATCGCCGCGAAAGGAAAGGCTCAGTACGTGTCGAAGATGGCCTGTATCTTGTCCCGGTCCGTCGTATGGGCCAGGGCCAGCTGCAAGAGGATCTTGGCCTTCTGCGGCGTCAGGGAATCAGCCGTAATCGTCCCGTCATAAGCCGGGACCGGCGTGACCATCCCTCCCAGGGCGCGGGCAGCGCGGACGACGACGAGCCCTTGTGCCATGAGGGACTGCAAGGCCTGCCAGACCGGTTCCGGCACTTTACCGTGACCGAGGCCGGCCAGGACCAGACCGGCCTTCCCCTGGGCCAGACGGCACACGTCATCGGCCGTAAGGCCTACATAGGTATAGGCGATGGCCACGGGCGGCAAGTCTTTGGGAGACGCCAAATCCGACGACCACGTATGCTTGCGCAGGGGCTGCTGGTACAGGTACGGCCGGCCGTCCTGCATGTAGCCCAGGCAGCCCATCTGGCGGCCTTTGAAAGTATCGGCATGGGTCGTATCGGTCTTTTCGACGAAGCGGGCGCTGTGAACGGTGCTGTTCATGACGATGACGACGCCGTATTTCCCCAATTCCGCCCAGGACGCCGCCTGGACGGCTTCCAACAGGTTCAACGGCCCGTCGGCACTGATGGCCGTCGAAGGCCGCATGGAGCCCGTCAGGACGATAGGCTTGATGGTGTGGACCGTGAGGTCGAGGAAATAGGCCGTTTCCTCCATGGTATCCGTGCCGTGGGTGATGACGATGCCGTCCACGTCTTCCCGGTCAGCCACTTCCTGTACCCGGCTGGCCAGGGACTGCCATAAGGCTTCGGTCATGTCCGAACTGTCGATATTGCAGAACTGCTCGCCTTCTACATCGGCATACTCAGCCAGTTCCGGTACGGCGGCCAGCAATTCGCCGACCGATGTCTGCCCGGCAGCATACCCCGTCAAATCGTCGGCAGACGCAGCCTTGCCGGCAATGGTCCCGCCGCAGGCCAATACATAGATCTTCTTTTTTTCCATTCTCCTAGCTCCCCTCTGCAATGATATTTCGCATGGCTCTACTTTACCACAAATGGGGGGCTAGTGGCTAGTGGTTCGTGGCTCGTGGTTCGTGGTTAGCGGCGGGTGGCTGATGCTGCCGGATATGGGGACGATGCCCCTGTAGTCCGGTCTGGGAAATCACACATATTCTGGAGCGGGCCGCCCTTTGGGACGGCCCCTACGAAATCGCATACAGGCGATGAAAAAGAACGCAGGCTACAAAAAAATCACGGCCGGCGGCTAGCTTCAAGGGCAAGAAAAAGGCCCGGCCAGGGGAGAGGGCGGGTCTTTTTCTGTCGATATATAGAATGCGTCAGTGTTCAATAGTGGAATGAGCTCCTTCGTGAAGGGCCGGAGCCTGAGCCGGTTCTTCAGCCGCCGCGGAAACGGGAGCCGTCAGGGTACCTTTCTGGGCTTTGGTGATGATGCTGTGCTTATAGCCATAACCAAAGTAGATGACCAGGCCGATGGCCAGCCATACGATGAAGCGGATCTGCGTAATCGTCGGCAGCATGACGACCAGGACGCCGCAGAAGAGGATCGCCAAAATCGGAATGAGCGGAACCAAGGGGCAGCGGAACGGACGGACGCGGTCCGGTGCCTTCTTGCGAAGGATGATGACCGACGCCGAGACGATGATGAAAGCCCCTAACGTGCCGATATTGACCATTTCGGCGACGACGCCGATAGGAACGAGGCCGGCCAGGATGGACGATACGACGGCGACTAACAAGGAACTGCGGACCGGCGTCTTGGTCTTCTGGTTGATATGGCCGAAGAAGCGCGGCAGCAGGCCGTCACGGGACATGACGAAGAGGATACGGCTCTGGCCGAGGCACATGACCAGGAGAACCGACGTGAGGCCGCAGATAGCGCCGACCGATACGGCAGCGGCACCCCAATGATAACCGACGAGCTGCAGAGCATAGGCAACGGGAGCGGCCGTCGTCTTGAACTGCAAGTACGGGACCATGCCGGTCAGGATAGCCGATACGGCAATGTACAAGACCGTGCAGATGACCAGCGATAAGATGATGCCGCGAGGCAAATCTTTCTGCGGATTCTTGACTTCTTCAGCTGCCGTCGAAACGGCGTCGAAGCCGATGTAAGCAAAGAAGATGACCGAAGCGCCGGTGAAGACACCGGACCAGCCATAGGGCATGAAAGGCGTCCAGTTAGCCGGGTCGACATGGCTGACGCCGAGGGCGATGAACAGGCCGACGACAGCCAGCTTGATGACGACGATGATGTCATTGACCAGGGAGCTCTGAGTAATGCCCTTCATATTGATCAAAGTGATGATCCAGATAATGGCCATGGCCGGCAAATTGATGAGGCCCCCTTCTTCCGGTGCCGTAATGAACTCTTTCGGCAAGGCCAGGCCCAGATTCGTCAGGATATTGCCGAAATAGCCGGACCAGCCGATGGAAACGGCGCTCAGCGCCAGGGTATATTCCAAAATCAAATCCCAGCCGATGACCCAGGCCCAAAATTCGCCTAAAGCAACGTAACCGTAGGTGTAAGCACTGCCGGCTACAGGAATCATGGCTGCAAATTCAGAATAACAAAGCGCGGCACAGCCACAGGCCAGGGCTGCGATGACGAAGGAAATGACCAGGGCCGGCCCGGAAAAATTAGCCGCTGCAATCCCGGTCAGGACGAAAATCCCCGTGCCGACGATACAGCCGATGCCCAACATAGTCAGGCCGAACGTCCCCAGGACGCGGTTCATGCCGCCGTCTTGTTTCGTTTCCGATAGGAACTGATTGATGCTTTTTGTTCGGAAAATATTCTTTGACATACCTATCCCCCCTGTTATACATCCCCTGATACATGAATGATAACCATAAAAAATATAAAACCGCAAGGACGGGAGAAAATCATTTCTATCGTAACGATGAATGATTTCTTACACTCCGCGTCCTTGCGGTTTCTTGTTTATACGTATATTATACTCACTTTTTAAATTATGTAAAGTATTTTGCCGTAATTTATTTAATTATTTTTATAGGAAAAGGTTTTACTTCTTGTCATTTTAAAGTATTTTCTTTTTTTCCTTAATGTAACTCTGTCTGGAGCCAGTTGACGGCATCGCCCATCATATTGGTCGTGACGAAATGGCCGAGGTCATCGTAGACGATGGACTGGGTCTTGACGTCATCGCGCTGGGCCAGTTTTTCCAGATAGAGTTCCTGGGCAGCCCCATCGACGACATCGTCGGCGCCGCCGCGGAGGGACAAGAGGGATCGGCCGCTGAGACGGTCCATGTGGGTATAGGGATCCATGGCAGCGAACTGCATCTGGATGAAGCGGTAGGCCCGGGGCTTTTCAATGTGCAGGGACGCACGGAAGCGCCGTTCCGATTCATCCCACCAGCCGGAACCGTTCATGACGACAGCCGTCTTAAATTCCTTGAACAAGCTCATGGCGCCGAGAGCCGTGAAGCCGCCCATGGAATGTCCCATGACGGCAATGGGCGTATCGGGCCAGTTTTCCTGGATATATTCCAGCATGAGCGGGACTTCCGTCATGTTCTGGAAAATGGTCTGCCAGAAATCGGGGTATACGATCTTCGATTCATAGTCCAGCGTGCCGCGGCAGCCATGGTTGATGGCGTCGGGAATGACGACATCGTAGCCATACGAGGCCAGGATGCGGCCGCGGACGGCCTGAAATTCTTTCTGCGACGACCAGCCATGATAGAACAAGACGACGCCTTTCGCTTTTTCCCCAGACGTGATGACCAGTCCGGGGATACCCTTGATACCTACTTCTTTTTCTTGAATCATTTGTGATAAATCCTCTCTATTTTTTAATTAACCGCTGACGGTGAGCCAACGGTTCCTGCCATATTTCGGACCAGACAAAGCCGGCGTAGAGCTCCCGCGCCTGTGGCGTCAGCTGGCTCCAGGCCGCCGGGCGGACGCGCTGGGGCACGGATACGGGCGATACCGCAGCCGGACGGACCGGCATCGCGGCTGGCACGCTGGGCGCCTGCGCCGGAGCGGCCGTTTCTGTCATCGAAGCCTCCCGGTCCGCTTCTTCTGCGGATTCGGCCGGAGCCGGCGTCCTGGCCGGTGCCGGCTTACGCCGCGGCGGTATAGGAATAGGGCCTTTCCGTTTGGCATAGTGCCGGCGGCGGCGCAAGATGTCGGGCAAGGCCGCCATCAGGACAAAGGCCACGATGAGCCATAGCATATCCATGGACCTCACCTACTTTCCGGCCGGACCCCGGTCGTCGTGATGACTGTCCTGCCCGGTCGGGACCGACTGGGTCTTGGGGACGCCGGCCTGGGCGACGGCATTCCGCATCTCCGTATCGGCCATGATATTCTTCATATTATAATAGTCCATGACGCCCAACTTGCCTTCGCGCAGGGCCTGGGCCAGGGCCAGGGGGACTTCGGCCTGGGCTTCGACGACTTTGGCCTGCATTTCCTGGGTATAAGCCTGCATTTCCTGCTCTTTGGCGACAGCCATGGCCCGCCGTTCTTCGGCCTTGGCCTGGGCGATCTGCTTGTCCGCTTCGGCCTGGTCGGTCTGCAATCGGGCGCCGATGTTGCGGCCTACGTCGACATCGGCAATGTCGATGGACAAGATTTCAAAAGCCGTCCCGGCGTCGAGGCCCTTGCTGAGGACGGTCTTACTGATTTCGTCAGGGTTCTCCAGGACCTGTGAATGGTCCCGTGCCGAGCCGACGCTGGTGACGATGCCTTCGCCGACGCGGGCGATGACCGTCGCTTCACCGGCACCGCCGACGAGGCGGTCGATGTTGGCGCGGACCGTGACCCGGGCCCGGACCTTCAGTTCGATGCCATTCTGGGCGACAGCCGAGATGAACGGCGTTTCGATGACTTTCGGATTGACGCTCATCTGGACGGCTTCCAGGACGTCGCGGCCGGCCAGGTCGATGGCGCAGGCCCGTTCAAAGGTCAGGGACATCGTCGCCCGATGGGCCGCGATGAGGGCGTCGACGACGCGGTCGACGTCACCGCCGGCCAGGTAATGGGCTTCCAGCTGATTGACGTTGACGTCGAGGCCGGCTTTATTGGCCTTGACCAGGGGCAGGATGATTTTGGACGGTATGACCCGGCGCAGGCGCATGCCGATGAGGTTGACGATGCCTACGGAGACGCCGGCTGCCATGGCCGAGATCCACAAGCCGATGGGCACGAAGTGCAGGAACAAGGATACGACGATGACAGCGGCGGCGATGATGATGATCGGTACGGCTAAAAAGGATACGATAGACATAAGATACCTCCTTCTCAGGGTTTGGGATGGCGTTCCGGTTCCGGTTCGACGACGACGCGGCTGCCTTCGACTTTGACGACGCGGACGATGACATCGCGGCCGATGAAAGTCCCATTGGCCACGGCGTCGACCCGTTCTTTGCCGATGCGGATCGTACCGGACGGACGCAGGATAGTAATGGTCTTGCCCCGTTCATAGAGATATTTGCTGTAGTCGGCCTGGGCCGTATATCCCTTTTCTTTCGTCGAACGGTTCTTGAGGGTCAATTTTTCAAAGAGCCGGCTCTTGGGCAGGTGCTTGCCGACAATATAAAACAATATAATGGCCAGGACCGTCCCGCCGGCCAGGATGTAGACGGCTTCATACGTCGCCCCGAGCATGAAGAACAGGCTGCCGAACAAGAGGACGACGCCGGCCAGGCCGAAGATACCGACGCCGGGCGACGCCAGTTCCAGGCCGATGCAGAGCAGGCTGACGAGAAAGGCGGCGACGATTTTCAGGCCATCTGCCAGGGACTCGTTGCCCGACAGGAGCAGCAGGCCGCCGAAGACAAAGGCCGTAGCGATGCCGGCGCCGATGCCGGCCATCTTGATTTCTGCCAGCAAGGCAGCGATGATCAAGGCGACGAAGATGGTCCGGACATATGGATTCTGCAAGATGCCGACGACGTCGTCGCGCCAATCCTTATCGACGTACGTCAATGACGCATCGCCCAGGCTGTACAGGGCCAGGGCTTCGGACAGCGTATCGGCTGAGCCATCGGACACGTTCAGTTCCCTGGCCTGGCCGTCAGATAAGGCCAATATCTTGCCCGGTTCGGCATAATCGGGATAGCCCTGGGATTTGTCGACCATGGCTTCGGCGACACCGGGATTATGGCCATTCTGGGCGGCTGTCGCGCTGAACTCGGCCTTTAAGGCGGCGATGTTCTTTTCCGTGTTGGGAATCGGTTCGGCCGCGCCGATACTGCTGCCCGACGCCATGATGATATGGCGGCACGACAAGGCGATGAGAGCCCCTGCCGACCAGGCCCGCGACGTGACATAGGCGATGGTCGGGACGTCGGAAGCCATGAGCATATCGCGGATTTTGAGGGCGCTGTCCACGCGGCCTCCCAAGGTGTTGATGGTAATGACGACAGCCGTATCCCCTTCTTCGGCGGCCTGGCGCAGACCGCGCTGGATGAAGGCGGCCTGGCTGCCGTCGATATCGCCGGAAATCGGCAGGACGCGGACGGAATCGGCCTGCACGACAGCAGCCGGTGCGGCGGCTGCCAGGGAAAAGAACAAGACAGCAGCTGTTATCATGCGTAATAGAAAGGTCATTCCCTCACCTGCTTTCATTCACTTTTTTTCGGCGCCTCGATACATTGAAAATAACCGGCACGCTGGAGTTTTTCCAATTCTTCCGGCGAAATGTTCCGGGCAGCCTGTTTTTCCAGTTCCTCAATAGGCTTGTCTTCAATCATATGAATCTTGTCGATGACGGCATCATAGACGGCAGGCGGTTTGTTTTCCTTGATCCAGTCCAGCATGTGGTCGAGCCACTTGCGGCACGTCCAGGAGTCCTCCCCGTGGTTGTGGCCCCGGAGTATCTGGATCTGAGCCTGTTCGGGGATCTTGGCCAGGAACCAGTTCCATCGTTCCCGGGCAATGAGATAATGATAAAGTTCATCGACGTCGCGCAAATGCTGTTCCCGAAGTTCCAGCGTATAACGCGACCAAAATAAACTGAGTGTCATAATGACTACCTCCAAGCAACTATGATATAACTAGTTTATCTTAAAATATTCTACACAGCCTTGTCAAACTCCTGCTGGTAAAAAGAAAATCTTTTGGTTATATGAAAAAAGGGGCTGTCGCATGTGCGACAGCTCCTTTTTTACTACAAACTATTTTCACGAATCAAATGCGGCTTCCATGGCAGCGGCTTTTTCCTGGACGGCTTCGGCTGCTTCCTCACCGATATAGGCTTCGGCCATGGTGGCGATGTCGTCTTCATGGACGCCCATGTCGGCAATGCGCAGGTCGAGGTGCAGGGCCTTGGCCAGATAGCAAAGGCGGGCTGCACAGTCATCGGATGTAAAGCCGCCCATGGTGCGGGCCAGTTTGCCATAGAGGAAGGGATCCTTCCCTGCTTTAGCATCGATGACGACAGGGACGATAGCTGCCAAGAGCACTTCGTCAGCCGGGAAGGAGGTCTTGGCGACGGCTTGCGCCAGTCCTTTGGCTACCTGACTGCCCGTTTCTGCAGCGACCATGCTGCCGATGACGCCGGCCAGGACGACTTTTTCCCAAGCTCCTTTATCGGCATGATCGGTGCAGACGCCGGCCAGCTTATCGTTCAAGATGTCGATGGCGTAGAGGGCCATGGCATCGGTCAGCGGCTGGGCATCGACTGCCGTATAGGCACTGATACATTCACTGAGGGCGGCAAAGCCCGAGACGGCCCGTTCTTTCTGGCTCATGCCGGTCATACATTCCGGATCGACGATGACGACTTTGGCCAGCAGGGCCTGGTCGCGGCTGCCGTCGGGCAGGGATGCATCGAAGCAGGCACCGGTATGATAGTTCGTCGGCACGAAGGTCAGCGGCAGGATTGCCTGACCCAGGGTGCTGGCAGCGGCACGGGCAATCATCTTGGCCCCTTCCATGACGGTATTGCCGCCGATGGCGACGATGAAGTCACTGCCGTTCTTCTTGATTTCATCGACGGCTGAATCAGCCGTAATATCCAGGGATTTCCCCGTGACGTGGGCAAAACGGGCCACAGAGATACCGGCATCTTTCAAGCTCTTTTCGACTTCACGGACCAGGTCCCGTCCATTCGTCGCCGAATCGGTGACGACCAGGGCCTTGGTCCCATAGGACTTCAACAGTTCCCCGGCCAGGTGGCGCTTGCCGGCGCCAAAGACGACGGATACCGGCATGGAGAAGGAGAAACTGAGCGGCTGCGATACATAGGTGACAGGCGCATCCGATTCGACATTCTGAAGGGCTGCGGCCATAGCCTGACCGAAAGCCAGGTCGCCCGCTTCTTCGACGGCTTCATTATCCAGGGCCACGTCGATATGGGTAGCGAACTTGCTGCCGTATTTGACCTTGCAATAGAGGCCGAAGAGGACGCCCAGGATCGACCAGCTGAGAACCATGCCCCATTCCTGCGGAACCAGGGTAGCACCGGAACCGGGGACGACGTACATGACGACCATGAAGCCCGACATGAGGATAGCCAGGGCACCGACGAGTTTATAATGGCTGACTTTATAAGGACGAGCCATGTCCGGTGCTTTTTTACGAAGGATGACGAAGGAAATAGCGACCATGCAGTAGGCGACGCAGCAGCCGAAATTGCCGGCATCGACGACCCAGACCAGCATCTTTTTGCCGAAGAACGGCGCGATGATGGACAAGAGGCCGATGAGCAAGAGCGCATTGACAGGCGTCTTATATTTATCGTGCAATTTGGCAAAGACCCGCGGGATCATATACGATTCAGCCATGGAGTACATGGCGCGGCTGCCGCCGATGAGGAAGGAGTTCCAGCTGGTGATGATGCCGCAGAGGCCGCCGATGATGAGGACCTTGGCCATGATGGAGCTGCCAAAAGCGACGGCCATGGCATCAGCCGTGACCAGGCCGCCGACGCTTTTCATGGCGACGGAGATTTCTGCATTATTCATGACATAGCCGACGCCGAAGATGATGAGCGCATAGAAGAGGACGGCCAGTACGATGGACAAGATGAGGATGCGGCCGATTTTCTGCAAGGATACAGAAATTTCTTCGGCAGCCTGCGGGATGACGTCGAAGCCGATGAAATAGAACGGCGTCATGACGGCAACGGCCAGGGTCCCTTTGACCATATCCGTCGTCGTCGCCCCCATGAACAGCTGTCCTTCCAGGTTCGATACCGTACCGGTCAGGGCCGAAGCCGCGATGAGCAGGATACCGACGCCACCGATGATGACCGTCAGGATCGTCTGCAAAATAGCTGCCGTCTTGGTCCCGATGATATTGATGGCCGTAATGAAGACAGAAACCAGAATGGCTACGGCCAGCCAGGAAGCGTAAATATCGAAACCGGCAACGGTATACAGATAGCCTGCCAGGAAATCAGGATAAATATAAGCTACGATGGTCGGCAGGGCGCAGGCTTCGAAACAGACGACGCCGACATACCCTAAAACGATCATCCAGGTACAAACAAAAGAACCAAGCGGCCCCATGGCCTTATAACTGAAGACATGTTCACCGCCGCACTGCGGCATAGCCGACGTCAGTTCGGCATAGGTCAGGCCGACGAAGAAAATCATGACGCCGCCAATGGCAAACCCCAGCATGGCGCCTAAGACGCCGCCTTGCATGATCCAGTCGCCCGTCGATACGACCCAGCCCCAGCCTATCATAGCCCCGAAGGCGATGACCAGGACGTCCCAAGCACTCAGGACTTTATCAAAATCAGACTTTTTTGTCGCCATCTTTCATACCCCCTCAAGTCTCTTCAAAACGCATTTCGACGAAAGATTTGATGAACTTCGCCGTCTTTTCCCAGCCCAGGACGCTGCTGTCGACCAGCAGGTGCCGGTTGTGACGGTCACCGCGATAGGTCCCGGTAATGTATTTATACCGTCTATGGAGAGCATTGTCATAATCACGGATGACTTCTGCCGCGTGGCGTTCGGATAAGTTCATCTTTTCCATGATGGTCTTAATACGTACTTCTGTCGGTGCATAAATGAAGACGTTGACGACATTTTCCTGCCCCTTCAGGATATAGTCGCTGCACCGGCCGATGATGACGCACGATGTCTTTGCCATCTTGCGGATGACGTCGAACTGCGTGTAAATGACTTTGTTGGACAAATTCGCATAGCGCGTTCCCAACGATGTTTCGATGCCATACGGAACGAAATTCTTGTTATCTGCTTCTTCTACGAGATGTTTTTCTACGCCGATTTTTTCCACGACTTTATCTACGAGATCCCGGTCGTAGTATTCGATTCCCAGCGACTTAGCCAGCATCTTGCCGATTTCCGGGCCGCCGCTGCCAAATTCACATCCCACGGTAATGACGAAATGTTTCATTTCGTTCCCCCCTTTTTTTTAGAAAAGGTGCCTGCCAACCCCTCAATTCTGGCAGACACCTTTTCCTACCCCTCAGTAGTGATTACTTATTTTGCCAATTCTTCGACCGATTCCTTGATGATGGCAATGGCCTTGTCGACGTGTTCCTTCTGGAGGATCAGCGGCGGAACCAGGCGCAGGACGTGGTCGCCGATAGCCGTCGACAGCATGTGTTTGTCGAAGCATTTATGCTTCAAGTCGACGCTGTTGATCTTGTCGTCAAATTCAAGCCCCAAGAAGCAGCCCTGGCCGCGGGCTTCCTTCAGATGCGGCAGTTTTTCCCGGGCCTGTTCCAAGAAGTATGCCCCCATCTTCTTGGCATTGCCAGCCAGGTCTTTGTCCAACAGTTCGTTGACTTCGGCCAAGGCTGCGGCGCAGCAGACCGGATGGCCGCCGAAGGTACTGCCGTGGGAACCCATGGTGAAGGCTTTGGAAACATCTTCGCGGGCGCAGATAGCAGCGATTGGCATGCCGCCGCCAAGGGCTTTGGCCATAGAGACGATATCCGGTTTGATGCCGTAGTTCATGTAGGACATGACAGCCCCGGTGCGGCACCAGCCGCTCTGTACTTCATCGAGGAGGAGGAGCAGGCCTTTTTCATCGCACAGTTTACGCAGGCCCGTGAGGAATTCTTTCGTTGCCGGATGGACACCGCCTTCGCCCTGTACCGGTTCGACCATGATACCGATCGTGTTTTCCGTGATGGCATCTTCAAAGGCTTTCAAATTGTTAAATTCAGCATATTTGAAGCCCGGCGTCATGGCGCCGAAACCGATCTGGCAGGCATTGTCCGGCTGGCCCGTAGCGCTCATGGAACCAAAGGTACGGCCGTGGAAGGATTCTTTTGCCGTGATGATTTCGTATTTGTTGGGACCAAAGTGTTCAACGCCGTATTTACGGGCCATCTTGATCATGGCTTCGTTGGCTTCTGCCCCAGAGTTCTGGAAGAAGATCTTGTCCATGCCGATGGTCGTGCAAATCTTTTCAGCCAGCAGGGCCTGCGGTACTGTGTACGGATAGTTGAAGGTCTGCATGATGTCCATGCACTGGTCGATGACGGCCAGGACGACTTTGTCGTTGCAGCTGCCGGCGCTGTTGACGGCGATACCAGCGTAGAAATCAAGGTACGGTGTCCCGTTTTCATCGTAGACGTACATGCCTTTGCCGCGTTCGGCGATCATGTCGAAGCGTTCGTACGTTTCAATCATGTACTTGTCTACTTTGGCTTTGATTTCTTCTTTGGTCAATCCTACATCGCGTAATCTCATTCGTAACTCCCCCTAAACTGATGAATTTATAAAGAAATGATAACTAAAAGATCGAACAAAGAAATCCCCAAATAAAAACAGAGGCAAGGAAAGCTGATGTTCCATCAGGCTCCCTTGCCTCTTGTCTCTACTATTTTCTTTGTTGGATATAGTGTAATACTTTATACTTTCTTTGTCAATATGTTATTTGCTTTTATTTTTATAAATTTCAAATCTTATCGACTTTCAAATTTAAGAGTAATCGTTTTACTTACGGAACAAGCCCATGGCCTTGGCGGCTTTTTCGTAAGTCACGCTGGCCTTGGCATGGGCTTTGGCAGCGCCTTTGTCAAGGATAGCGTCCAGTTCGGGATCGTCGACGAGCTGACGGTAACGCTGTTGGATCGGTTCCAGCGTCGAGATGACAGCGTCGGCCACGTCTTTCTTGAAGGCGCCATAGCCTTTGCCGGCATAGGCCGCTTCGACCTGTTCGTGCGTCTGGTCTGTCAGGGCCGAGAAGATTTCGATGAGGTTGGAAATGCCCGGCTTGTTTTCTTTATCGTAATGGACGGAGTTTTCGCTGTCCGTCTGGGCCCGCTTGATTTTCTTTTCGATAGCCTTCGGTTCGTCGAGGAGATAAATCGTCGCCGTCGTGTTGTCGTCGGACTTGCTCATCTTCTTGGTCGGTTCCTGGAGGCTCATGACGCGCGTGCCGTCCTGGCCGAGGTAGATATCGGGGATGGTGAAGACTTCGCCATAGAGGCGGTTGAAGCGCTGAGCCAGGTTGCGGGTGATTTCCATATGCTGCTTCTGGTCATCGCCGACGGGGACGAAATTCGTCTGATACAAGAGGATGTCCGCAGCCATGAGGGGCGGATAGGTCAACAGGCCGGCCGGGATGGAGTCGCCCCGTTTGGAAGCCTTATCCTTGTACTGGGTCATGCGTTCCAATTCACCGACATAGGACAAGGTGATCATCATCCAGCCCAGGAGTGCGTGTTCCGGAACTTCTGACTGGACGAAGAGCGTCGATTTTTCCGGGTCCAGGCCGGAAGCCAGGTAGATGGCAGCCAGCTGCCGCGTGCGCTGATGTAAAAGGGCCGGGTCCTGCGGGACCGTGATGGCATGCTGGTTGACGACGCAGTAATAACATTCGTTGCCGTCCTGGATTTTCGAGAAATTGCGAAGTGCACCTAAATAGTTACCTAAAGTCAGATTGCCGCTCGGCTGGATACCAGAAAAAATAACAGACATGATGGATTCCTCCCTGTTCAATAAAAAAATCCTTCCATCCCTCACATTAGGGACGAAAGGAAAGTCATTTCCGCGGTACCACCCTGGTTGGCAAAACTGCCCGGCTCATATGCACACGTAGATGCATTCTTTCCTGATAACGGTGAAAGTTCCGGCAGGACCTACTCAGCTTCAGCCTGCATCTCCCGGGCCCATTCCCATTCACGGCCTCTTCACCGGACTTCCACTGCCACCGGCTCGCTGTCAAGGGTATCGTGACGGTACTTGCTCCCGTTCATCGACGTTCTCTATCACTTTGGATGCATCTATCTTATATCGAAGAAAGGGCCTTGTCAAGTTTTTCTTTTTTTCTCTTGACTTAGAGTTGACTCCATCCCTTATAATAACGTATATTCAAAAATAGGAGGAACGCTATGAAAGCAAAATATAAAAAGATCATCGCCTGTTCTCTGGCCGCTGCCGTCATCGCCGCTGTCAGTGCCTATACCTGGCTGCCCGGTACGAAGACCGTCGCCAAGCAGGGCGTCAAGGCCACCAAGGCTGCGGCGGCCCACTACCTGTCGACGGAGGCCGTCGATGCCTCCAACATCCGCCAGGTCATCACGGCGGACAGCACGACGTCGCGGACCTTCATGTGGCAGTCGGACTATGAAGAAGATAAGCCCGTCATCGAATACCGCAAGGCTGGCGACGACGATACGCTCATGCAGCTGCCCGCGTCCAGTGACGCCTTCAGCGATGACGGCGTGACGACGTACATCCACACGGCCACCGTCACCGGCCTCGAACCGGGTACGGCCTATGAATACCGCGTCGGCGCCGGCGACAAGCGCAGCAGCTGGCAGACCTTCCACACGGCCCAGGGCAATGACTTCAAGGCCCTCATCTTCCCGGACTCCCAATCCAGCGACTACAGCGTCTGGGCCGCCACGGCACAGCCGGCATGGCAGCGCAACCAGGACGCCCAGTTCTTCATCAACATGGGCGACCTCGTCGATAACGGCCAGGACCACTACCAGTGGAATGCCTGGTTCGACGTCGTCAACGACATGATTGCCCGCATCCCCGTGGTCCCTCTCCTGGGAAACCACGAAACGTATAATAAGGACTGGAAAGTCCGCATGCCCGAAGCCTATCTGCACCTCTTCGCCCTGCCTCAGATCGATATGGAAAAATACCAGAACCAGTTCTACTCCTTTGACTACGGCGACGTCCACTTCGTCGTCCTCAACACGCAGTCCCAGGAACTGGCCGACTTCGAGCCCAGCCTCGATGAAGACGAAGTGGCCTGGTTCAAAAAAGACATGGCCAAGACGAAGAAGAAATGGAAAATCGTCCTCATGCACAAGGACCCGCTTCAATATGGCTTTGCCAGCCGGCCAGAACCTCGTGCCGAAGGCTTTTCGCCGGAAGGACAGCTGTGGATGCCCCTCTTCGACCAATATGGCGTCGATGCCGTCCTCTCGGCGCACCTCCACACCTACCGCGACCGGGGCCATATCAAGAACTTCCAGCGCGATGAATCGGGGCCCTTGTACCTCATCACCGGCGTCGCCGGCAACGTCCAGTATCCGGGCCTGTGGAAGCAGCACAGCCTCGATGAATACGTCGCGCCCCAGCCGGAAACGGACAATTACATGAGCCTGGAAGCCAGCGAAGACAGCCTCACCTTCCGCAGCTTCCTGCCGAACGGACAACTCTTGGAGGAAAAGCGCATTTCCTCGCACAAATGAAAAAAAGTATGATATAATAGATGCAATCCGGACGTTCCTTCAAAACAGTACGGATACGATCTTACAAGGAGGAATACACATAATGGCACAGATTACAAAAGACACGGGTATCATTGAAGCCGTTCAGAAATATCCGCAGATCATTGAAATCTTCCAGCAGTACGGTCTCGGCTGCATTGGCTGCATGGCTGCTCACTTCGAAACCATCGGCCAGGGCGCTGGTGCTCACGGCATCGACGTCGACGCCCTCGTCGCCGACCTCAACGACTGCATCGCTGCTAGCGGAAAATAAGGGTGGAAAAAAGCGTTGTCCTGACGGACAACGCTTTTTTAGTGGCTCGTGGTTCGTGGCTCGTGGCTCCCCTCATAGGGGAGCTGGCCGCCGAAGGCGGTCTGAGAGGTTGCTTTTGACATAAAAAGGCCCTCGCATGATGACAGAAACCTTCATGCGACAGTCCCTTTTTTAGTGGTTCGTGGCTCGTGGTTCGTGGCTAGCGGCTAGCGGCTCCCCTCATAGGGGAGCTGGCCGCCGAAGGCGGTCTGAGAGGTTGCTTTTGACACAAAAAGACCCTCGCATGATGAATATCGTCATGCGAGGGTCCTTTTGCGAACGGCGAATTGCGTTATTCATTATAATCTATGGCGGGCGCCCCACGTGGCGCCCCTACATGGGCGTTCCTACCCTTGATGGCTTACTTCGTGGCCGCCCAGGTGTTCGGGATAACCGCGCTGGGCGAAGTCGGCAGCGGCTGTGAAGAGGATATCTGTCGACGAGTTGAGGGCCGTTTCTGTCGAGTCCTGGAGGACACCGATGATGAAGCCGACGCCGACAACCTGCATGGCAATATCATTGGAGATGCCGAAGAGGCTGCAGGCCATGGGGATCAGCAGCAGGGACCCGCCGGCGACGCCGGAAGCCCCGCAGGCACCGATGGCCGAGAGAACGCTGAGCAGGAGGGCTGTCGGGAAGTCGACGGCAATCCCTAAGGTATGGACAGCGGCCAAGGTCATGATAGAAATGGTGATAGCTGCGCCGGACATGTTAATCGTGGCCCCGAGGGGAATCGTAACGGTATACGTATCGGGATTGACACCGATTTCTTTGGCCAAGGACAGGTTGACCGGGATGTTAGCAGCCGAGCTACGCGTAAAGAAGGCCGTGACCCCAGACGTCTTGATGCATTTCCAGACCAGCGGATAGGGATTGCGGTGGATCTTGGCATAGACGATGATCGGGTTAACGACGAAGGCAAAGAGCAGCATCGTCCCTAAGAGGAGACAGAGCAGTTTAGCATAGCCGATGAGGGCACCGATACCATTGGACGAAACGGAGTCAGCGACGAGGCCCATGATGCCAAGCGGAGCCAGGCGGATGATCCACTGGACACAAGTCGTAACGGCGTCGGCACAGTCATCGAGGACGGCTTTCGACGATTCGGAAACGCGGCGGACGGCGACGCCGAACAGGCAGGCCCAGCCGAGGATCCCGATGTAGTTGCCCGTCATCAGAGCGTGGACCGGGTTATCGACGATGTTCTTGAGGAGCGTCGTCAAGACTTCGGCAATGCCTTCAGGCGCCTTATTGCTGGCAGCCGATACGTCGAGCTGCAGCGTCAGCGGGAAGACGAAACTGATCATGACGGCGAAGAAAGCCGCTAAAAAGGTACCGATAAGATACAGGATGATGACATCTTTGATGTTCGATTCGTGATCTTCCTGTTTGCGGCTCAAGGCAGCGGAGACCAGGACGAAGACCAGGACCGGCGCAATCCCTTTCAAGGCACCGACGAAAATGACGCCGAGCAAAGCCAATTCCTTCCCAGCTGCCGGGAAAGCCATGGCCACGACGATACCGATGATCAAGCCGACGAGGATCTGCTTAATCAGGCTGATGCGGTTCAATGCATTCCATAAACTATGCATAAAGAAAACCTCCTACCCTAAAATATCAATGATTCCATGTTACAAATGTATAATACATGAATACACTTGTTTATTATAAAGCAAAATCCATAAATTTTCAATCAAAAAAAGAAAACTCTTGTAAAGCTTTTTGTTATCGCTCATGTTTTCTTTGTCTTTGATGCTTGAGGCTTGAGGCTTGAGACTTGATGTTTGACGAAAGGCTCTCCTCATAGGAGAGCTGGCCGCCAAAGGCGGTCTGAGAGGTTGCTTTCTCAGCATTTGTAGTTTTTAGTGGATGGCGTCAAATTTAAAACCATTCGCTAACTGCTAGCCGCTGACTGCTAAAAAAGGCGCTGTCTTCATGGGACAGCGCCTTTTTCATTCAACTTTTATTCACTTAATACAGCAGCGCAGCGGGCGCAGAGGGTCGGGTGATTGGGGTCAGAGCCGACGGTATCGCTGTGGATCCAGCAGCGTTCGCATTTTTCAGCTGTCGACGGGGCGACGACGACTTTCATATCAGCATGGTCTTCACCGGCAACGGCATCAGCCGGAGCTTCGCCTTTGACCAGTTTGGCTTCGCTGACGATGAGCAGCGTAGCCAGCTGATCCTGCCACTGGCTGAGGAAATCGTAATCTTCGCCATCGGCATAGATAGTGACGGCAGCGTCGAGAGCATGGCCGATCTTGTGTTCTTTACGAGCGCCTTCGAGGACACGCGTCAAATCGCGGCGGTACGACAAGAACTGAGCCCAGCGGGCATCGAGGTCGGCGTCGAGGTATTCTTTATGAGCTTTCGGCCAATCCGTGAGGAGGACACTTTCTTCCTTGCCTTCGACAGCCGGCATGTTCTGCCATACTTCTTCTGCCGTGAAGGACAGGACCGGTGCGACGATCTTGACCAGCGTATCGAGGATGACGTACATAGCCGACTGGGCGCTGCGGCGGATCTGGGAATCAGCCTTTTCCGTGTACAGGCGGTCTTTGATGACATCCAGGTACATGGCACTCAAATCGACGGTGCAGAAGTTGTGGATAGCGTGGTACATGACGTGGAACTGGTAATTTTCATAAGCGTCGGTGACTTCTTCGAAGACCTGTTCCAGGCGCAGGAGAGCCCATTTATCGAGGTCCGTCATGTCCTGGTAGGCAATCATATCCTTCGCCGGATCGAAGTCAGCCAGGTTGCCCAGGAGGTAACGGAAGGTGTTGCGGATCTTGCGGTAGACGTCGGAGAGCTGTTTCAAGATCTTCGGCGACAAGCGGATATCACCCTGATAATCAGCCGACGATACCCACAGGCGGAGGACATCAGCACCATATTTTTCGATGACTTCCTGGGGAGCGACGGTGTTGCCGACAGATTTACTCATCTTGCGGCCTTCGCCGTCGACAGTGAAGCCGTGAGTCAAGACCGATTTATACGGTGCATAGCCGTTGACAGCGACCGACGTGAGCAGGGAGCTGTTGAACCAGCCGCGATGCTGGTCCGAGCCTTCCAGGTACATTTCGCAGGGATAATCGAGGTCCGGATCGTTTTTCAGTACGCCCTGATGGGTGCAGCCGCTGTCGAACCAGACGTCCATGATATCCGTTTCCTTGCGGAAGTGTGTACCGCCGCAGTGCGGGCATTTATAGCCTTCCGGCATGAGTTCCTTGACGTCGTGCATCCACCACGTATCGGACCCTTCTTTAGCAAACATCTTCTGCAGATGAGCGATGGTTTCGTCGTTGATGATGTGTTCCCCGCAGTCTTCGCAGTAGAAGATAGGAATAGGCACGCCCCAGACACGCTGACGGGAAATGCACCAGTCACCGCGGTCGTGAATCATGTTGTAAATGCGGTCGTGGCCCCAGGACGGAATCCATTTGACTGTATCGATTGCGTCGAGTGCTTTCTGGCGGAAACCGTCAACCGAAGCAAACCACTGTTCCGTAGCGCGGTAGATGATCGGTTCCTTGCAGCGCCAGCAGTGCGGATACTGATGGCGGAAAGTGCTCTTGGCAAAAAGGGCGCCCAGTTCAGCTAATTTTTTGATGACCGGTACGTTCGTATCGAAGACGAACTGGCCTTCAAAGCCAGGAACCTTGTCGGTGTAACGGCCTGTGCCGTCGACCGTGCCCAGCGGTTTGAGGCCCCAGGCAGCATATTTCTTGCAGACATCAAAGTCGTCCTGGCCATGGTCCGGAGCGGTATGGACGAGGCCGGTACCAGCTTCGAGAGTGACGTGGTCGCCGAGGATGATGGGAACCTTGCGGTCGTAGAACGGATGCTTGAAGACCAGGCCTTCGAGCTGTTTGCCCGTCATGACGTCGGGCAGGACTTCGTAGTCTTCGACTTTGCCGGCTTTCATGGTCGGTTCGACCAAGTCTTTGGCCATGAGCAGGTATTCATCGCCGATGCGGACCCAAACGTATTCGAAGTTTTCGTTGGCACTGATGGCGACGTTGCAGGGAATGGTCCAAGGTGTCGTCGTCCAGATGAGGGCGAAGACTTTGTCCGGATCGGCGCCTTTCGGCATATGGCAGTTCAGGTCGATGGACTTGAATTTAACGTAAATGGAGAAGGATTTATCGTCCTTGTATTCGATTTCAGCTTCAGCCAGGGCCGTTTCGCAGTGCGGGCACCAGTAAACGGTCTTCAGGCCTTTGTAGATATAGCCTTTCTTGGCCATTTCGCCAAAGACGCCGATCTGAGCGACTTCGACGGGTTTGCGCAGGGTCAGGTACGGATGGTCCCAATCGCCGAGGACGCCGAGGCGGATAAAGTCTTTCTTCTGTTCTTCTACGCGGGCCAGGGCGTAGTCACGGCATTTGGCGCGCAAGTCGAGCGGTGCCATTTCGTGACGGTTCAGGCCCGTATCCTTGATGACGGCGTGTTCGATAGGAAGGCCGTGCGTATCCCAGCCGGGAACGTATTTCGTGTAGCAGCCCTGCTGGGTCTTGTATTTGAGGATAATATCTTTTAATACTTTATTTAATGCATGGCCGATGTGAATCTTGCCATTGGCATACGGAGGACCATCGTGAAGAATGAACTTGGGCGCACCGTCCCGTTTCTTCAAGCGTTTTTCATAAATCTTGTTGTCCTGCCAGAATTTCAAAAAGTCCGGTTCCCGTTTCGGCAAGTTGCCCCGCATGGGGAAATCGGTCTGAGGCAGATGTAAAGTCTTACCGTAATCCATTATGTTTCCTCCTCTGAATCTGTGAAAAAAAATAACGTCTCCGTCCCAAAAGGGACGAAGACGTAATCACCGTGGTACCACCCTATTGACTGCCGGAGCAGCCACTTTGACGCGCAATAACGACGCGACCCGGCAACTGGTTCGCAGCTGCAGCTCCCAAGTGATCCGCCAGCATACGGCCTTTGCCGGGCTCTCACTATCCCCGGTTCGCTGAAAAGGCGTAGGCGACACTGGCCGTCTTGTTCATCGCTTTTCATTTTTTATGACAATTACTTGTACATAGACGTATTGTAAAGGCTTCTCCCCCATTTGTCAAGAGGATTACTTCCAATATTGGACCGTACTTTCATCGATACCGATGGAAGCCGCCTTGAAGACAGGGTTCTTGCCTTCCTTCTTCTGCTGCTGGTAGTCGCGCATAGCTTTGACAGCCGTATTGCCCAGGATGAAGCAGGCCGGGATGTTGATGAAGCACATGACAGCCATGAGGATATCGGCAATATCCCAGACAGCGGCCATGGACATGCCGGCGCCGACGAAGACGACGAGGACGCAGACAATGCGGAAGGTATTGACGAAACCGTGGGACGGAGCCCCCTTGTGGATAAAGCGGATGCAGTTATCGACGTAGAACAGGTTGCCGATGAGCGTAGAGAAGCCGAAGAGGAGCATACAAATCGTAATCAGGAGCGGACCGAAGCCGCCGAAGACGGCTGTCGCTGCATTCTGGACATAAGCCGCACCGGCTACTTCCTTGGTGATGGGCACGCCCGAGAAAAGGCCCATGAAAGCCGTGGCACTGCAGACCAGGAGGGTGTCGATGAAGACCGACAGCATCTGGACCAGGCCCTGTTTGACAGGATGGCTGACATCGGCTGCGGCTGCCGCATTCGGGGCCGAACCGATACCGGCTTCATTGGAATAGAGGCCGCGCTTGATACCATAGATCATGCAGGAGCCGGAGATGCCGCCGAGGATGGACTGGAAATCGAAGGCATCGGCAAAAATCATGGCGAAGACCTGCGGCAGGCTGGTGATGTGGAAAAGGATGACGATGAGGGCTGCCAGGATATAGACGCCGCCCATGACCGGAACCAGGACCGATGTGACCTTGATGATACGCTGGCCGCCGCCGATGAGGCAGTATGCGACGAGAGCGGCAAAGACAGCGCCGATGATCCACGGCGTCGTCGTCGGGTCGTAGAAGCTGTAGACCAGGAACGTCGACTGCATGTTGAACGAGCAGAGCAGGTTAAAGCCGCCGGCATAAGTCACGATCAGGGCAAAGGCAAAGAGGACGCCGAGCCAGCGCTGATGCATGGCCGTTTCAATGTAATAGGCCGGACCGCCGTAACTGTGGCCTAAGGGATTGCGACGCTTGTAAATCTGGGCCAACGTACTTTCAATAAAGGCCGTCGCCCCGCCGATGATGGCTAGGAGCCACATCCAGAAGACAGCGCCGGGACCACCCAGGCAGATTGCCGTCGATACGCCGATGATATTGCCCGTACCGACACGGGACGCCGTCGAAACCATAAGGGCCTGGAAAGACGATACTTTCCCGGCTTCTGTCGGTTTTTCCATGACGACACGGATACTCTCCGGGAACAGGCGCAGCTGGACACAGCGCGTCTTCCAGGAAAAAATAAGGCCGGCTGCGATGAGGATGACCATTAAAATAGGATAATAAAGGACATCATCGAGATAGTTCAGGACAGCCATAATCATAGAATCACATCCTTACTATAAAACAAAAAAAGTATAAAATAAATAAAGAAGTTCTTTAAAAATGATAAAGGATTCTATGATAATTTGTCAATAGGTTATGGAGGAATGGTCCTACCCCGTTCCTATCCTCCCGACCCTGTAGTATAATGAAAAGGAAAGGCAGGGATTCCCATGACATCTATTGAACAAGTAATACAAAAAGCCATCGCCTTCGACCACGGCGACGCCCGGCGCATCCACCATTTCCTCAAGGTCTACGCCTACGCCGACACCATCGGCCGCCTGGAAGGACTGCCGGCAGACCAGCAGGACATCCTGCGGACAGCCGCCGTCCTCCACGACATCGGCATCCACGCAGCCGAAGAAAAATACGGTTCCTCGTCGGGCAAATACCAGGAAATCGAAGGTCCCGCCCCGGCCAGGGCCATCCTGGAAGAACTCGGTGCTGACGAAAAGCTCATCGACCGGGTCTGCTTCCTCATCGCCCACCACCACACCTACGACGGCATCGACGGCCTGGATTACCAGATACTCCTGGAAGCCGATTTTTTGGTCAACGCCTATGAAGACCAGCTGAAACCGGAAGCCATTGCCACCTTCCGCGACAAGGTATTCCGTACCCCATCGGGTCTGCAATTATTAAAAGATACGTATCATGTGTGAAAGGAGCCCTTACGATGACAGATATTGAAAAATTCGTCGACATGGTCAAAAATTCCGATAACATCGTCTTCTTCGGCGGCGCCGGCGTCTCGACGGAAAGCGGCATCCCCGATTTCCGCAGCACCGACGGCCTGTACAACCAGCACTATAAATACCCGCCCGAAACGATCCTCAGCCATTCCTTCTTCATGGACAACACGGAAGAATTTTACCGCTTCTACCGCGACAAGATGCTGGCCCTCGACGCCCAGCCCAACATGGCCCATATCAAACTGGCCGAACTGGAAAAAGCGGGCAAACTAAAAGCCATCGTCACTCAGAACATCGACGGCCTGCACCAGAAAGCGGGCAGTAAAAATGTCCTGGAACTGCACGGCAGCGTCCACCGCAACTTCTGCATGCACTGCAACAAGTTCTTCGACGCCGAATACATGAAGAATTCCACAGGCATCCCCAAATGTGACGCCTGCGGCGGCATCATCAAGCCTGACGTCGTCCTCTATGAAGAAGGCCTGGACAACGACGTCATCGAACAGTCCCTGTACTACATCAGCCACGCCGACATGCTCATCATCGGCGGCACGAGCCTCGTCGTCTACCCAGCAGCCGGTCTGGTCCGTTATTACCGCGGCCATAAACTGGTCTTGATCAACAAATCCAGTACGGACATGGACAGCGCCGCCGACCTGGTGCTCCACGACCCGATTGGTGAAGTCTTCAGCCACGTAAAATTATAAATAAAAAGTAAACTTTCTTCTCATTTGACACACAATCATAACGTGCCGTAGTATACTAAATGCAATGTATAATTTTATGCGTTTTTCTGCATACGCAAAAAGAATGAGAAGAAAGAAGGTCTTTGATTCGTGAAGAAACAAGTAGTCTGTACCCTGACAGCCGCCTTAGCTGTCACTTCTCTGTCGGCCTTAGCCGCGAATCCCTTTGTCGATGTCCCGTCGGACAGCTGGGCTTATAAATCCGTCGTGGAATTAGCCGACGCCGGTATCATCCAGGGCGTCGACGGCCAGTATTTCCAGGGCCATCGCAACATCACCCGCTATGAAGCCGCTGAAATGGTCGCCAAAGCCATGGCCCACATGGACAAAGCCTCTGTCGAACAGCGGGCCCTGATCAACAAGCTGGCTGACAAATATGCCGACGAACTGAACAACCTCGGCGTCCGCGTGACCAACCTGGAAAACCGCGTCGGCAATACGCGCGTCTTCGGCGATGCCTTTGTCCGCTACCGCTACCAGAACGGAAACAAAAAGAACGACAGCTCCTGGGATACGCGCTTCCGCATCCGTGCCCAAGGCCAGGTCAATGACCGCACTAAAGTCACAGCCGGCGTCAGCACGGGCTTTCGCCCCTTCGCCAGCAACAAAGCCGCTTCTGCCGAAGGCAACAATCCCTACATGGATTTGGCCAAAGTGGACTACAACTTCGGCAGCAAGAACTGGGAACTGAGCGTCGGCCGCAATGACGTCTACCGCATCGGCCGCGACGCCTATGGCTTGCAGTACTTCGATGCCCTCGACGGCGCCGAACTGCGCTATCACAATGACAAGCTGGCTGTCACCACAGGCTACGGCAAATTCAAAGACGGCAAAAAGCCCGGCGTCGATACCATCCACGCTTCCCAAGCCTATTCCAACGCCTTCAGCACGTCTGGCCTGGAAACAGGGTATGGCGAAATCGACGCCTTCTTCGGCGGCGGCAAAGCAGCCCGTTCCGAAGCTGGTTTCTACTACAACCGCCTGCATAAAACCAACGATTTGGCACCGGAATTCTTCGCCAAATACATCGCCGGCTACTTCGTCCGCGGCAACTACGGCAAATGGAGCGCCTTGGCCAACTACGAACACATCGGCTTCAACGACGGCTTCCAAAACGTCGACGGCCAGGACTACGGCGATGCCTGGATGTATAAGCTCCAGTACGGCAATGCGTCCTTCGCCGCTCCCGGCAGCTGGGATACGTGGCTGGAATACCTCGACCTCGACGACGGCTCCTTCCTCGGCGGCAACCCCTTCACGTGGCGTTTCTCCAGCGACATGGATAACCAGCGCACCTGGGGCATCGGTGCTGACTACGTCATCGCCAAGAACCTGAAATTCAGCGTCATGCAGTCCTTCGCCAGCCAGGCCAAGACCGGCAGCGAAGATCCCCACGAAATGACCCGCATCCACTTCCAGATGCTGTTTTAATGTTCGTGGCTCGTGGCTAGTGGTTCGTGGTTCGTTTTTGCGGCCTTATGGCCGCCTCGTAGGGGACGCCCAAAGGGCGTCCCGCTTGTCCGCAGTTCGCTTTGCGGCCTTATGGCCGCACCGTAGGGACCTGTTTGCTCGGACTCAGAAGCGGCTTTGCCGCAATAGACTCTGGAAATCAGGCGCAGGAGCGCCCAAAGGCTCCCCTTCATAGGGGAGCTGGCCGCCAACGGCGGTCTGAGAGGTTCTTCGGAAGAGGTTGGCATCGGCCGCCTGGTAAGGCGGCCCGCAGGGTTCTATCTGGCCGGAGCTGCTTGGTAATCGCCATTTTCTGAATAGGTATGTGATACTGGGCCTCTCAGCTCAGTCGTGTTTATTTGCTGATTTACAACAGCTTGATAATCACCATTTTCCGAATAACCTTGGTGAACAGGGGCAGTTGCAAAAGCAACCATTCCGCTTACACTGAATGCTCCAAAGAGGACAGCTAAAATAATCTTTTTCATAATAATCATACTCCTTTATGTAAATAACGATTATATATCCTATAATCTTCCTCGGTAAAAACGTTGAAGACGACTTCTATCGGCTCATGTTGCCGCAGCCACTGCGATACGGTGTTTACGGCAATGTGGGCCGCTTCTTTTTTAGGGAAACCAAAGACACCCGTCGAGATACAGCAGAAGGCCAGAGACCGACAGCCTTTGGCAGCGGCCAAGTCGAGGCAGCTCCGGTAGCACGAAGCCAGCTGGTCTTGGGCCTGTTGCGTCAAAGCACCCCGGACGATAGGTCCGACGGTATGCAGGACGTAGCGGCAGGGCAGGTTGTAAGCCGGCGTGATTTTCGCCTGGCCCGTCGCCTCAGCATGGCCCTGGGCCTGCATGATAGTAAAACATCGTTCCCGCAAAGCCACGCCGGCCATAGTATGGATCATATTGTCGATACACGAGTGGAGCGGTCGAAAGCAGCCCAGGAGCTGGTCATTAGCGGCATTGACGATGGCATCGACAGCCAGCGTCGTAATATCTCCTTGCCAGAGATGCAGATGCTCATGGCTAGGAATGGCCGGCAGATAGCGGCCATCGGTAATCCCTTTTTCCCGCGTCAGTCCCTGGAGGACAGCCGCTTCGGCAGCTAGGAACTGCGGCGACGGCACGTGTTTCCCTGGCTGGCGGACGTTGCACAAGGCCCGGTAGAGCTGGAACGCCTGACCATCGTCATCGGGAATGTCATAAGCGGCGTATTCCGGCATTTCCTGCTGAAGCTGGTGAATCAAAAAAGCAAGTTGTTCATGACGGTTCATGACTCTCTCCCCCTTTCTAAGGCAGTGAGTACATCGGCGATATCCCCTTCGATGCCGATGGCCTGCCGGCGGATCCATTCCGGACTGCGGGCATCACTGGCATTGACGCAGGCGTAGATGGCCTGCGGATTAGCCTGGGTGTACTGCCAAAAAGGAATCTTGATGATTCCCGGCGTATTCATGCCAACGCCTAACTCCAGGTAGAGCACGCGTCCTTGCTGGTGGTCCTGCAAGAATTGCTGATACCGGCGAGCCGCTGCCTTCCAGCCAGCATCTTCGACGAACGTGTCGTCACAACGCAAGTTGGGCACCAGGTCCTGGCCGTCTTCGGGGCTGCGGGGCAGGAGCTCCGCCGGGACCTGCATGGAGACGGTCCCCTTTTCCGGCGGCACGAAGTAGTGATGTGAGTCATAGACGAAACCCTGCGCCTCCATCATGGCGACGATGACCGCCTCATTATCATAGGTCCTGGCTGTCACGGGATGTCTGGCCTGGAACAGGCCGTAGTCCCCTTGCGTATAGAACAAGCGCTGCTTGTCAAAGCCGGCTTTCTGGAATTGATGATCCACATTGGTCGTCAAGACGAAGTAATCCTTGTCCTGCACCAGGTCATATAAACGGCGGTAGACATCAGTCGGTGCCGGGACGTAGCGGTTGATGTAAATGGCCCGGCTCCACCAGGCCCAGTATTCACGGGCATCGGCAAAGGGGAAAAAGCCGCCGGAATACATGTCGCGGATGCCGTATTTCCTGATGAAATCCGAGAAATACCGGCGGAACCGTTCACCGGAATAGGTCAGGCCCGCTGCCGTCGAAAGGCCTGAACCGGCACCGATGACGACGGCCGCTGAATCATGCAAAGCCCGTTGTAACTGCTGAATCTTTTCCATTCCCGGCACCTCCTTCAATAGCGATGAAAAACTTAGGCCCTGACGACGCTGATGCGCTGATTGATGTGATGGCCCTTTTCGATTTCGTCGACCATGGCGATGGCATAGTCGGCATAGGAAATAATCGATTCGTTACGGCTGTTCAAAGTCAATTCTTCGCCGCCCAGGATGTATTTCCCCGTCCGTTCGCCATCGGCCTGGAAGTCCGCAGCCGGGCTGATGTAGGTCCATTTGACATCGTCGTGCTGGCGCATAGCCTTTAAAACCTCAGCGGCAGCTGCTGCCAAAGGCTTGAATTCATCAGGGAAATCCGGTGCTTCGGCCAGGACAGTCGTGTGTTCTTTATTAGTAAAGAGTGAGCCAGCCCCGCCGACGATGAGCAGGCGGACTGGGCTGCCGCTGAGGATCTGGCAGAGATGTTCCGTCGTCGTCATATAACTAGGCAGGGTTTCCGGCGTCCAGGCCCCAAAGCCGTCGACGACAGCATCAAAACCAGCCAAATCAGCCGCCGTCAAATCGAGAATATCTTTCTGTACATAATGCTGGGCATCCGTCATATTTTCTGCCTTGCGGCCAAAAGCCGTCACATCGAAACCGCGGCGGACCGCTTCAGAAATAACCTTACGAGAAACACGACCACCAGCAGCAACAACAGCAATTTTCTTATTCATAATGAACCAACCTTTCTGCGCACAGCGCAATGTGAATATATATTGAAATGGAGTCTTCCTTAATCGTAATTATTTTGGTTACAATTAGGATAGTTGTAATATATCACATTACAGCTATCTCGTCAACCCTTCTCCGGAAATTAGTGTAACTTTTTTTATTACATGACAAAAAGAGCTTGTCGCATACGACAAGCTCTTTTAAGTGGCTAGTGGTTAGCGGATGGCTTTAAATTTAAAACCATGCCTCAAATATGAAAGAGAAAAGACCCTCGCATGATGACAGAAACCTCATGCGCCCCCTTCCCTTAGAAATAGACCAGGGTGACACCGGCACCGCCGCCGTCTACGTCGTCGAGCTGGTATTTCTTGACGAATGGCTGGTCGTCGAGGAAGGCGTGGACCTGACGGCGCAGGGCACCGCTGCCCTTGCCGTGGATGATCTTGACCGGGCTGAAGCCGGCGGCCAGGGCCTGGTCGAGGAAGCGTTCGATTTCCGGCTGTGCTTCGCTGAAGGTCTTGCCGATGACGTTCAGCTCTGTCGCTACGCTGGACGTACGGATAGGCCGGAAGGACGAGGCGGCGGCCGCTTTCTTTTCGGCCTGCTTTTCCTTCTTCAGTTCATCGAGATAGGGCGCGCTCACGTCTTTGGACTTGACGCGAACCGTCATGCCCCGCACGGAAACCGTCAGCTGTTTCGCGCCGATGTCTTCGACCGTGCCGACACTGTCCAGATTATTGACGAAGACCTGCTGGCCCACTTTCAGCTTGGACAAATCGATGGGATCGCGCTGGGGCTTGGCCGCTTCAGGCAGGGAAATCTGCTGGATCGCCCGGCGGGCCTTGTCGATGGCCTTGGCCTTTTCCCGGTCCGTCCCCACTTTCGACTGGGCCTTCAGTTCACGGATGATCTTTTCCGCTTCCACGCGCAGGTTGCGCTTCAAATCGACGGCATCGCGGCGGCTGGCGGCGATAATGTCCTGACGCTTCGACGAGACCTTATCCCGTTCCCGGCGCAGGTCGTCTTCCAACTTCCGCGCTTCTTTCAGGCGGTATTCCAGTTCTGCCTGTTCTTCGTCCATCTTCTTGGCCTGTTCGTTGAGCTGAGTCAGGACTTTTTCCATGTCCATATCCTGGGCCTTGCTGCGCAGGTCCTTCGCCTTTTCCAGGATGTCCTTGGGCATGCCCAGGCGTTCGCTGATGCTGAAGGCATGGGAGCTGCCGGCGGCGCCGATGCGCAGCTTATACGTCGGCTGCAGCGTTTCCGTATCGAATTCGACATGGCCGTTCTCGATGCCCGGCGTATTGTAGGCATAATTCTTCAAGTCATTGTAGTGCGTCGTGACCATGACATAGGCGCCCTTCTTGTAGAAAGCGTCGAGGATGGCAATGGCGATGGCGCTGCCTTCGGCAGGGTCCGTACCGGAACCGAGTTCGTCTGCTAAGATGAGGTCGTCAGGCCCGCAGTGCTTGAGAATGTAAATGAGCTGCTTCATGTGGCTCGAGAAGGTACTCAGGTTCTGGGAAATATCCTGTTCGTCGCCGATATCCGAGAAGACATCGCGGAAGACGGGCAGTTCCGACGATTCGCTGACGGGGATGAAGAGGCCCGCCTGGTGCATGAGGACGAGGAGGCCCAGGGTCTTCATGGAAACGGTCTTGCCGCCCGTGTTGGAACCCGTAATCAGGAGAATGCGGTAATCGCCGCCGATGATGATCGTATTGGGCACGACGTGTTTCGGGTCGATCAGGGGATGACGGGCCTGGATGAGCTTGATGATGCGCGTCTTCGGGACGGCCGGACGGCAGGCCTTCATCTTCAGGGCGAGCTGGCCCTTGGCAAAGGCGAATTCCAGCTGACCCACGCATTTCGTGCTCTCGTAGAGGTCGCTGTACTGCTGCTGGACCTTGGCCGTCAGGCGGCGGAAGATGCGTTCGATTTCCTTCGTTTCGCCGATACGTGCCGCCTGCAGGTCGTTGTTGGCATTGACGATGGCCAGTGGTTCGACATAGAGCGTCGAGCCGCTCGCCGACGTATCATGGACGATGCCCGGGAAGGCATGGCGGTATTCCTGCTTGATAGGGATGACGTAGCGGTTGTTGCGCACCGTGACCAGGGCGTCCTGGAAATACTTCTGATATTCCTTGTTCTGCAGGACATTGTTGACGTAGCGCTTCGTCTGCCGTTCCAATTCGACGATGCGGCTGCGCAGGCGCATCAGTTCCGGCGAGGCATTATCCCGGATCTGACGGTTATTGTCGAAGACCTGGGCAAACGAATGGGCAAGCTGGGAAAAATCGCCGATCACTTCCGCTTCTTCGGCCAGCTGGGGATAGTCAGCGCCCCGTTCGGCGAAGAAGGAACGGATTTCCCCGTAGTGCTGCAGGTTATTCCAAATATCGATGCATTCATGAGAATCAAGGGTCACTTCGCGCTTCGCCTTTTCCAGAGACGGCCGGATATCGACGATGCCGCCGAAAGGCGTGCTCGTCTCCGTCTGCAGGCAGCGGACGGCTTCTTCCGTATCGGTCAAATTTTTGGCAATGACGTCGGCGTCGCTGACCGGTCGCAGGCGGCGGGCGATTTCCTTGGACAAACGGGACGGTGCCAGGCGGACGAGCATGTTCTGGACCTGGTAGAATCCCAAAATTCTCAGACTTCTTTTATTCATACAGTATACTTACTCCTATTTATAAAATTCCGTGGAAGAAATGGCCCCGCGTGACGGTCTGGTCTTCCTTCCCTAAGAGCATCGTTTCCGTCCCATCGCAGAGGCGGCGGTAACGGCTGACTTGCTGGCCAATCCACTGGGGATTGCGGCCGCGGCCTTCGATGCGGATGGCGGCTATGCCAGCGCGGCGCAGGTCTTTATAATACGGCGCCATATCCAGGTCACGGCTGTTGAGGATATGGTTACGGCAATACTGGTCAGTAACGACAGGGAACGTTTCATCCCGCCGGTCCCGTAAGGCATAGGCACCACGGGCACAGACTCCAGGGCATCCTTTCTTCTGGCCCTTGCCAGCAAAGGAAGAAATAACACACGATTCGGTGACCATCATTTCTGCCCGCCCTTGGACAACGGCTTCGATGGGACAGCCGCTCAGACGGACCATCTCCTTCATCTGGCGCAGCGTCGCTTCGACAGACGCTGTCACGGCCGTGCAGCCCAAAGCCGTATAGACCTGGGCCGCCTGGCTGTTGAAAATATTGAGGGACCAGTCCGCCCGGACTGGCAGGGTGACGTTCAAATCTTCCAACATCGTAAAGACGGCCATGGCCCCAGCATAGATACCATCGATGCCAGCGGCAATAGCCCGTTCCAGTTCATTCTGGACAGCTGCCCGGTGTTCTTCGCGGACAATGCGCGGCGTAGCCGCCCACAGGGCAGCCCCGTGTTCATGCGCTGCCTGGACGGCGGCCTGCCAAGCCTTGGTACCAAAGGGATGGTGATGATACGATTCGCCGCCGAAGAGGATGATATCAGCGCCATGAGCTACAGCCGCGGCGACGCCGTCGACGCTGTCACAGCGGACGACGAGCTCCATGGCCTGAACAGGTTCATCCGACAAAGTCGAAGACTGCCAATCCGGAGCCGTACCAGCTGCGGGCCGCGGATAATCCGCCAGAATACTGTCGATTAAAGACTGTACAACCTGACGGCGCAGGCCGTTGAGGACGCTGGCCGGAATCATCTTCGTTTCATCCCAGACGGTCACACTGGCCAGGATAAAAGGCGTGTCGCCCAAGCGGCCGACCTGTCCCTGGACATAATCGGCCGTCGCTGGCCGTTGACGGGCCGGTTCAGGCTGGAAATCGGCCACAGCCGATGCAGTATGGCCATTTTCATCCCACAAAGTCAATCGCAAATTCCCATCTTCTGCCACATCGACGTGGCCGTAGATGGAAAGCTTTCGAGTCAAGCCGCCGACTACGTCGTCGGCCGTCTGCCGGCCCGATGGATTCCGTTCAGCCAGTGTATGGCGGCTGACGCAATTTCCGAGAAAATCGGCTTGATAACTGCGATTAAAGGCGCTTTCTAAAAGGGCTGCCGCTTCCCGATGCGCGGCCTTTCGCTGCTGCGGACTCTGGTAATGGGCATCGATGACCTTTCGGTACGCTGAAACGACAGTCCGCACATAGGTATCGCCCTTCATGCGGCCTTCGATTTTAAAAGACGTAACACCGGCATCGAGCAATTCATCCATATAATCGAGGGACTTCAAATCTTTTAAGCTGAGGACATACGCTTCGTGTTTCATGACAGGTTCGCCATCACAGAGCAGGGTATATGGCTGACGGCAGGGCTGGGCACAGGCGCCTCGGTTGCCGCTGCGGCCGCCGAGGAAACTGCTCATCAGGCACTGGCCAGAATAAGCCATGCACGACGCACCGTGGATGAAAACTTCAATGGGAATAGACGATTGCGAACAGATGAAGCGGATTTCCTGAGCCGACAACTCACGAGACAAGACAGCCTGTGTGAAGCCATTGGCTTCCAAGAAACGGACGCCGTCCAAATCGGCCACCGTCATCTGCGTACTGCCGTGAAGTGGCAGGTTGGGCGCGACTTTCCGGGCCAGGGCCGCTACAGCCAGATCCTGGACGATGATGCCATCAACGCCGAACGAGTCGAGGCGTTGCAAATACGCAGACAAAGCCTCTAATTCCGTGTCCGCCATAAGGATGTTGACGGTGACATAAACTTTGACGCCAAATAAATGAGCCGTCCGGACAGCCTGGCCGATTTCGGCATCGTCGAGATTATGAGCAAATTTGCGGGCATTGAAGCCTTTCCCGCCAAAATAAACGGCATCGGCACCGGCGTCAATGGCGGTGAGTACATTTTCTAAAGAGCCTGCCGGGGCTAATAATTCTGCCATGAAATTCCTCCTGTGATAATAATAGTGGTTCGTGGTTCGTAGGGACTGTCACATGAATGCAATATACCATCATGGCGTTCCCCTTCTCTTTTATGTTTGAGGTTTGATGTTTGACGTTTGAGGCAATGGATTGAAATTTAACCTCCTCCACATCAAACATCAAACTTTCAACTTCAAACTCGTAACGTTAACGGTTCCCTGTCAATTGCTGGTAAATATGAGTGAGCAATTCCGCCGTGACCGGATACGGCGTGCGCTGGACGCCGCCAGTGGGCAAAGTCATGGTAACGAATTTCTTGATTTCTTCGTCACTCAAGTCGACCGTATCGCCCATGAGATCCTTCATGAGGGCCGTAAAATCGTCGAGACCAGCCAGGCCCAGGATAGCCCAGACCTTTTCAGCCTTATCGGCCATCGTTTCTTCCATGAGCTTCATATATGCCGGCAGGAGCAGGCCATTGGCCCGGCCGTGGCTGATTCCTTTATAATACGTCAGCATATAGCCCATACTGTGGACCATCGTCGTTCCCGTCTGGGCAATCGTGATGCCGGCCAGGGTCGACCCATAGAGCAGGTCTTCCCGGACGACAGGCGAAACATCGCCTGTGAGATCCGTCAAGTGGACGCCGAGGAAACGCATAGCCTCTTCCGCCCAGACATCGCTCGTGGGCGTCGATGCCGTGGACATATAGCCTTCGACAGCGTGGGACAAAGCATCAATGGCCGTATCAATCGTAACCGTTTCAGGGACGCTTTCCGTAAAAGCCGGATCCACAAAGGCATACGTCGGGAAAATGAGAGGCGTGTTGATAGACTGCTTGGTCCCGGCCTTGGGATTCGTCAAGACACTGACCTTGGTCACTTCACTGCCCGTGCCAGCCGTCGTCGGTACGGCAACAATGGGCAAAGGCTTGCCATAAGGCCCAGTGAACAGCTGTTCATCATCCAGCTCATTCGTGCAGACCAAGGCGATGGCCTTAGCCGCATCCATAGGCGAACCGCCGCCAATACCGATGACGAAATCGACACCCTTTTCCGAAGCAAAGGCAGCGGCCTTGCGAATCGTCGCCACAGACGGATTATTTTCGACCTCATCAAAAAGGAACCAGGAAATCCCCAATTCATCCAGCTTTTCCACGACAGCCGCCTGAGAACCATTGACCTTGGCCGAATGACGGCCTGTGACCAACAGCGCTTTCCGTCCCAAGTCAGCCAGCACCTCACCGGACTGGGCCACGCAGGCCTTTCCAAAAAATACCTTCGTCGGCATATAATACGTAAACATGAAGATTCCCCCTTCACAGCACAAACAGTTTAGTTTCCTATCCATTTTATCATCTTTACGGCGTCGGGGCTAGTAGTAAAAAAGGACTGCCGCTTCATGCGACAGCCCTTTTCGTGGTTCGTTTGGCGTGGTTCGTTTGCCGAAGTTTCAAATTCGAACTGAAAAAAGAGGCTGCGCATAAAGGGAATATCCTTCATGCGGCAACCTCTTCTGTTTGCATAGGTTTTTCGAAAATCTCTTGAAAAAAGATTAACGTTTCGAGAACTGGGAAGCCTTACGAGCTTTCTTGAGACCGTATTTACGGCGTTCTTTTTCACGCGGGTCGCGTGTGAGGAAACCAGCTTTTTTGAGAGCCTGACGGAAATCAGCGTCGACTTCCAAAAGGGCACGGCTGATGCCGTGACGGATTGCGCCGGCCTGGCCGGACGGGCCACCGCCTTTAACGTCAGCAATGACGTCATACTGTTCGTTTACGCCAGTAAGTACGAGCGGCTGTCTAATAACCAATTCCAGTGTCTTACGACCGAAATATTCATTCAATTCTTTTTTGTTGACTGTGATGTTACCCTGACCCGGAACCAGACGAACTCTAGCAACGGATGTCTTTCTACGGCCAGTGCCGTAGTACTGTGCTACTGCCATGAAATCTTCCTCCCGGTATTAATTAGCGAATGTTTAACTTCAAAACTTCAGGTTTCTGAGCCTGATGCGGATGTTCGGCACCTGCATAAACGTTCAGTTTACGGTACATCTGTTCACCCAATTTATTTTTCGGGAGCATGCCGCGAACTGCCATTTCAACAACGCGTTCCGGACGTGCTTCGAGCATATGACCGGCCTGAGTGAATTTAGCTCCACCGGGATAACCGGAATGATGGAAATAGGTTTTCTGGATTAATTTCTTACCTGTTAGTTTAACCTTTGCTGCGTTTACTACGATTACATAATCGCCTGTATCAACATGCGGGGTAAAAGTAGGTTTATGTTTTCCCCGAAGAATTTTAGCTACTTCGGCAGCAAGACGGCCTAATGTCTGGCCTTCAGCATCAACAACAAACCATTTACGTTCGATGTTGCCTGCATTAGCCATAAATGTAGTTTTCATGCTGTGTAATTCCTCCCTGAATTTAACTAACTGACCAAGCTTTTGGTGCTCTTTCTCCGGGGCTAAGTGGAGTCCAAGTGAAAAGCTTACTTATTTATTTTACAGATTTGGAAAGGTCTTGTCAAGCACTTTTTTTAAACTCAGACTCAGATGCAGCGTACCGCTGCAACAGACTCAGAATAGTAAGGCGCAGGAGCGCCTAGAAAGGCTCCCATAATAGGGGAGCTGGCCGCCGCAGGCGGTCTGAGGGGTTGCTTTTCTGAATATTTTTTAGCATCACTCAGCCTTGCGATGCTGATCAACATACCGCTCGTATCAATGCCGATTTGTTAACACAATACGTCTCTGCTACCTCATTAAATTCATTTAACAGTTTTTCTTCAATTCGAATCTGGAGTACTTTTGTTTTTTCCCGTGTTTTCTCTGCCATTATGTCACCCTTTTCTTCATTTATCCTTATTATTTTTTCCTTATCAACGATAGGCATTTTTCTCACTTTAATATCGCCTTTATCGCTTTTGCTATTTCAATAGCATCTTTTTCAGTATTATCCGCACCAAATGTAACTCTAATAGTTCCTTCTGCATAATCTTTTGGAGTATTAATAGCTTGCAGAACATGACTAATTTGTGTATTAACCGAATCGCAAGCCGAACCTGTTGAAACGCAAATGCCTTTTAAATCCAAACGATGTAACAACATTTCTCCATCAGCTTTATAAAAAGAAATATTTACATTCCCTGGAAGATGGCGACTAGCTCCATTACGTATAAAATCAAGATCAAATTCATGAAGTGCGGTTAAAAAAGTTTTTTCTATCAACAAAAGCCGTTTCTTCTTTTCCGCCATTTGATCTATATTTTTCTTAAGAGCTACTGCCATCCCTACAATTGCTGGCACATTTTCCGTCCCGGCGCGATATCCCATTTCCTGAGATCCACCGTCAGCATAAGGATGCAAATTTATCCCTTTTTTCATATATAAAAAGCCAATGCCCTTGGGCCCATTAAATTTATGCGCTGAGGCAGAAAGTAGGTCAATGCCCTCATCATGAACATTAATCGGTACATGCCCCATAGCCTGTACCGCATCAGTATGAAAAACACTTCCATAGTGGTGTGCAATACGGGCCAGTTCATGAATCGGTTCAATTGTCCCAATTTCATTATTTGCATACATAATTGATACAATGCCCGTGTTAGCAGATATCTTACTTTCCAACGCAGAAGGATGCAAAACACCTTCTGTGTCTACAGGAATATAAGCAACGGGGATTCCAAGTTCTTCCACCGTTCGACACGAATTGAGTATCGCATGATGCTCTATAGAGGATGTAAGAACCCCATTTTTTCTTTTTCCCATAAATAACGACGATTTAATAACCCAGTTATCACTTTCTGTACCGCCAGAAGTAAAATAAATTTCTTCTGGAAGAGACCCAATACATTCGGCAATTGATTCACGAGCTGAACGAAGTGCTTTTTTCGATGCTCTAGAAAACACATACGGCTGAGAAGCATTTCCATATTGATCAAGGAGATAAGGCTTCATAGCATCGAAAGCTTGTTCACATAATTTAGTTGTAGCAGCATTATCAGCATAAATCATAAAGTTCCATCTCCCTACTCAAAGAGAGTGCATCCCTCATCTTTGAATTCTTCAATTTTATCATTTAAATCATCTACCGTACATTCCAGATAATCTGCAAGGCAATCCATGCAATAAAAATTTTCGATTTCTTTCCCCAACAGCTTTTTATTAATTCCAATTGTATTTTTATCTAATTTTTTTTTGCCGCAAACAATGCATTCATAATTCATAACTACCCCTTTATAGTAAATGACGGCATCTGCTTGTCATCGTTCTTATATTCTGAATCAAGAATAGAAAGCTGACGCCATATAATCTTTCGCATATCAATAGCCGGACGAAGGCAGTACCGATTGAAATCCCGTCGATTCACATCATTAACGGTCTTAACATTCGGAAAGAGTAACTTGAGGTATGCAGTTGCAATTCTCTTTACAGCTTCTGTATGTCGCACATAAGCGTTTCCAGAAACTTCTACAAGTTCATCTACAATAGCACGGTAACTGGCATCGTCTCGAAGCATATGCATTACAGTACAAAAATACTCCGTATTCAGAGCCCAGCCACAGACTTTCAAGCTATCACTCATCTTTGGAATGTCCCAGCCCTTGATAAACCCATGAATTCTGTCAACAAGTGCACTTTCCTGAAATAATGATGGCAGTTCTGAAAACATGCTCTTATATTCATCCATATTGTCTATAGAAATATTTCCAAGAAGAACAATTCCAGCAGAAGATTCCCCTTCATACCCACCGATATTGAAGTGTCCTCTTTCCATGTAACCTTGCATAATAGAGCGCATTTCATTAACATCATTAAATGTTACAAGTTTCACCTCATCAATGGCAACGTAATCTGTTCCAACAACGAATCCAGGAGTATGACGGGCAGTGTCATAGAACATTTTTGCACGAGTAATTTTACCACCATCCGTCAAAAGACCATACTTGCTAATATTACCGAATACATAAGACTTTCCTGTGCCTTTAGGAGCCAGTTCAAGCAAGTTCAATCTTTTTTCCAAAAATGGCAGCAAACGTGTCAACATAGCCAACTTCTCGTTTTCATCTTTATACCCATTTGCATTATAATCAATTGCCCCGAGTAAGACATCGATCCATTCCGAAACTGAAAATTCAGAACGAGCATCTTTGTAATAGTCAAGATCAGCAATGTAAGGGCGAAAACTGGTGAAGCCTGTCATCTTAATTTTACCAGATATTTTAGGTCTCGCCGTATCATCTGGAAACCTATAACCAAGTTCAACAATTCCCCATGTCTCCTGACTCTGGGTAAGTTCATCTTTATATCGTTCCCAGACAATCGGTTCTATAATAGTTTCCTTATGAGTCAAATCAAAATCCGGAAGGGCAAAGGAAATTTCTCCAGTCTTGATATCTATATCCACACTTATTTTTGTAAGTATTTTAACCCGTTCATTTTCATAGGTAATTTGGTTTTTGATGCGCAGCCATTCATCCTTTTTTGGAAGATATTGATTTATAAATTCAGTCACGTCTTCAATATCATAGTTACCGTCTTCATCTTCAAATCTTTTTAGTACCCAATCTCTGAGAAAAGATGGCAATCCCAACGAAGAAAAAAAATTACTCTTCGTAAGGTCTTTATATACCACCATGTCCTCAAAGCATTCCCGTAGCTTATCATCCATTTACAAAAAGCCTCCTATAACAAGTCATTTATTTGCTGACCTTCGCGTTCTACAATAAGTGGAAGCTTTTCAGCAATTTTATTATCTCCTGTGTATACATCAATATGATACGTACCTTTTTTCTTTATGTCAGGCATATCTACTCGGTAATATCCATTGCCCATTGAAACAGCAAAATATTTTTTCTGACCAATCTGTATTGATACATCCGATTGTTCTTCAGTTAAGAATATTTTTATTGCAGCCTTTTTACGGAAGCTAACTTTAATCTTCGGAGTTTTATTTATAGTATCCAGATTAGAATTCACTGGCATAATATAAACTTCGATATTCTTGTTAGAATATGTAAGCGTAATGATGGGAACACATATCTCTTCTAGTGTAGCGCCACCATGAGCTTCGACACCGATTTTCCGGCTACCTTTAAACCTATCATAATTTGCAAGTGCCCAGAAGTCGCCAGCATCAACAGCATACTCAGGTTTCTCATCAAGTTCGCTCTTTTTGCAGCATCTTCCAGAATGAATTCCTTTCTCAGCCATCTCATAAATGTTTTCTTTATCATAACGAATAACCAAGCGACTTGCTCCATGGTCTGCAATCATTACAGCTTCATTTATATCTCTGTTTATAAGCTTCGCCTGAATTTTTTTTAAGACATCTTTGATGATTTCTAACTCTTTTATCAAATGAATTGGAAGTTTTGAATGTCTGTAATAGTCATAGTCATTTTTTCCATGATGCTTAATATCATCGTGGTCTTTGATATCCACAATCTGATTCTCATTCCATTCATCCTTAAATTCCTTATTAAATTCTGTAATAGACGGAATTTCCGAACGGCATATTTTTACGTTAATTTTCAGTTTGAGTTCATTGCAAACGCTCTGTATATATCCAAGAAATTCAACCCCCATTGAGTCCATAAAATAAAGCAAGGATTTTGGCTTTGAAAGATTCTCTACCAAAGCAGACCTTGGCGGCAGTATAGAAATATAGTCACGTTTTTTTGCCTGCTCCAACACAAGATCGTAAGCGGAAAATAAATCGGTGGATTTAATCTCCTGGCTGTTTGTGAGACAATAG
>ERZ773144.93-NODE-93-length-80448-cov-32.285249_pt1 | contig 80448 bp, 66 predicted proteins | sample MGYA00580849_ERZ773144 | MGnify/ENA primary metagenome ERZ773144 (study PRJEB29015, sample SAMEA2737861) | human gut metagenome | biome: human gut; feature: human-associated habitat; material: faeces | place: China | collected 2012 ...
TTTAGTTAGGTTAGACATTTTTTCACCTGCCTTTCTAAAATCTATACTACTTCATCAAAATTATTATATCATAATTTTTTTGCTAAAAGTCTATTATTTATTATTGAAAGAAGGGGAGGTGCGGCTCCTCTCATGACTAAAGTCACGAGTCTCCGCCGCACCATAGTGATGAAAAGTATCAGAAAGGACGCCAAGCTGTTCAGCCTAAGAAAGAGGACCTGCGTCTCCGCGGCGGTGCCCATTCTGAAACGTGATGAAACTTAGAGAACACGTGTTTGACAAAAAGCCTCTGGATTTCTATACTAGTAGTGAATAGTGTAGAAAGAAAGAGGCTTATTTATGATGGATATAAAGAAAGAACATTGGAGTCCCCTGCTTCTCGACTGGTTTGCCGCCCATGGCCGGGACCTTCCCTGGCGCGACGAGTCGCCGCGGGATCCCTATAAAGTCTGGGTGTCGGAAATCATGCTGCAGCAGACGAAGGTCGAAACGGTCCGCCCCTATTATGACAGTTGGATGGAACATTTCCCGACTATTCCGGCCCTGGCGGCGGCTTCCCAGGATGAAGTCCTGCGTCAGTGGCAGGGCTTGGGCTATTACTCTCGGGCCCGCAATCTCCATGAAGCAGTCCAGGAAGTACAGGCCAAATACGGCGGTCATGTGCCGGAAAATAAAAAAGAAGTACAGTCTCTGAAGGGCGTTGGCGATTATACAGCCGGCGCCATTTTAAGCCTGGCTTATGGCCAGAAAGAACCGGCTGTCGACGGCAATGTCCTGCGCATCTTTGCCCGCCTCTATGATATTGAAGAAAATATCCTGTCGACGCCGGTCAAGAAAGCAGTCACGGTCCTCGTAGCGGAACAGCTCCCGGATGACGCGCCAGGCGCTTTTAACGAAGCCCTCATGGATTTAGGGGCGATGATCTGCATCCCTAAGCATCCACGCTGTCAGGACTGTCCTTTGGAAAAGCTCTGCCTGGCTCACCGGGCCGGGAAAGAAGGGGAGCTGCCCATTCGGCTGGTCAAGAAGAAATCGCCTGTCGAAGATATTACGGTCGTCGTCGTCCGTAACGGCTCTCAGTGGCTCGTCCATCGCCGTCCGCCAAAGGGCCTGCTGGCATCGATGTGGGAGTTCCCTAATGCCCAGGGAAAAGGGGAGGAAGGCCTGCATGCTGTCGGTCAGCTCTTGGCGCAGAAAGGACTGACCCTGGCTGCCGATGACCAGTCCATAGGCTCTCTGAAGAGCGTCTTTTCGCATAAGACCTGGCAGATGACGATTTATGAAGGTCGCATCACCCAGGGAAAACTCGAAGAAGAGGAGGATTGGCAGTGGATCGACTGTAAAGCTTATGCGTCCTTGCCCTGGGCCGGGCCGCATGGCAAGATTACTGCCATGGTATAATTGATGAAAGGGCTTTTTTTTATTAATTTCATGGTCATTACGTCCTGTATCTGCGTCGTCTCGGCCCTGTTATGGGATTATGTCGTCCGAACGGGCCATCGCTGGCTGCTGCTCCTGGTGGCCTTGCTGCTGGCTGTCTTGTCGGCCTTCGGCCTCTATCACTATGAAGACCTCTTTCCCGGCCTCGTCGCTTCTGGCTGGGATGGCTTATACGACCGCAAGGCCATGGCCGGCCTGATTTGGCTGTTGGCCTGTCTCCTGGCTTTTCCCTGCCTGGTCGTCGTTGCCATAGCCCGATTCTTCTGTCGTCCCAGGCGCCGCCGGCGACGGCGGCAGCGGCAGGCGTCCGGCGTGACACGGCGGGCTTTCCTCAAAGGCTTGGCCGCCCTGGTCCCGGCAGCGGCTCTGGCTACCAGCGGGGCCGGCAATCTCTTAGGCGAACGCGATTTAGACACGACGTATCACGTCTTGAAATACAAAAATCTGCCAGATTATCTCGACGGCTATAAAATCGGTCAGCTGTCAGACCTGCACATGGGGCTCTTCTTCAGTCCCCGGAGACTGCAGGAAGCTTTGGATGCCGTAGCTGCCCAGGGCGTGAACCGTTTAGAAATCACAGGCGACTTCATTGATGAATTGGCCCTTTTGCCGAAAGCCAGGGCCATCCTTGAAGCCAATGTCCATCGCTTTCCCGACGGCATCGACTTTTGTTACGGCAACCATGAGTATTACCGCGATTTCAATGCCATCACGGCCATGCTCGAAGCGACGCCGGTGCGGGTACTGCGCAATTCCTCTTTTCAGGCCAGCCGTGGCTGCGGTCAGGGCTTGAAAGGGCGTAATGGCCGCGACGGCCGGTCTTTTTATATTGCGGCTGCTGATTATAGTTTTGCCAAAGGCGACGAGGCCTTTGCCAAAGAACGGGAACAGTACGTCCGGGAAACCCTGGCCAAAGTGCCGGAAGACGCTTTTGTCGTCCTGCTGGCCCACCATTCGGCCTTTATCGATGAGGGCTTTGCCCACCACATCCCCTTGACCTTATGCGGCCATACGCACGGTGCCCAGTTCGCGCCCATTGCGCCGCTGGTTTCGGCCTTGGGCTTCAAATACCTCCGCGGCCTGTTCCAGAAAGGCGAGTGCAAGGGCTATGTCAACCGCGGTACGGGCCACTGGCTGCCTTTCCGCGTCCTCTGTTCACGAGAAGCCAGTGTCTTTGAATTACGAAAACAAGCGTAAAGGATGAATACTCATTATGATGATCAATAAAGCAGTACTCCATATTTTTGATTTCAACACTAATGTCTGCGTGGTATCCCAGAAAGACCTCGATTTCAGCAGCGATGTCGTCTACGAATACGTCAGCAAACGGCTGAACCGCATCATCGGCGATGCCGCCCAGAAGACAGGCGTCTTCTATGCGACCAGTGCCTTTCAGATGAAGCTGCAGGCTCTGGCCGACGGGACGATGACCTTCGACGACCTGGCATCCCAGACGGCCCGTGAACTCTATCAGCTCCTGGCTCACTGCGACGAACCGGAATCGACGGACCTCCTGGTCATTGATTTCCAGGATGACGACGATGTCCGCAACGTAGGCATCCTCATGCTGGAAAACAAGACGGCCTATACCCATCAGATCCTCGACGACGAAGGGACGGTATACAACAAGCTCATCAAGCATTACGCCATCTTGCCCGGGACGGCGCAGAAAGCCGATGCCTATGCCCTCATCAGGCTGAGTGATTTTTCCATCCATTTCGTCGACAAGAAGCGGAAAATGGATGGCGAAGACGTCTATCTCCTGCCGGACAAGTTCTTGCAGTGTACGTCGGTCATTTCCAGCAAGGAAGCCGTGAAAGTCGTCAGCAAGATTGCCGAGAAAGTGGCTGAAGAACACGGAGCCAGTACGGTTGAAGCCTTGTCGAAGGCCAAGACCTATCTCGTAGAAAATGCTGAAACAGCCGATTCTTTTTCACCCCAGGACCTGGGCAGCGATGTCTTCGGCGATTCGCCAGTGCTGCAGCGGGAATTTGAAGAGCAAATCAAAGAAGCCAAACTGCCCGAGGCCGTGGCCATCGAAAAGGAATATGCCCAGAAAGCCGGCCGCAGCCATAAAATCAAGACCGATACGGGCATTGAAATTACCTTTCCCTCAGAATACATCGAAAATACCGATTTCATCCAGTTCATCAATAATCCCGACGGGACCTTGTCCATTGAATTGAAGAATATCGGAAAAATCGTCAACAAATAAGGAGGACTACTATGTCACGCAAAAATCGGCGCAAAAAAGCCAGCCATACTGCGGCTGTTCCGGAAGGGACGACGGCAGCGGCACAGCCTAAAAAGAAGAAGGGACCTGTCCACGGACTCGATACCCGTACCTGGGTCTTGTACCTCGTCGGCTTTGCTGCCCTGGCCTGGTCGTATTTCGTCTTGTTTACCCGCAACTGGTCGGACGCAGGTTTTGCCTTTACCGTCCTGGTTACGGTTCTCTGGCCCTGGTCTCTCTATAGGAACTGGAAGAAGGGCCCTAAAAAGAGGTAACGCTTATGGATATGTCCCATTACAATAAAGATTACGATACGTCTCATCCCTTTCACGTCGTCGCCCCGTATGAACCGATGGGCGATCAGCCCGAGGCCATCGCCTCCCTGGCGGAAGGCGTCCGTTCCGGCCAGTGGGCCCAGGTCCTCGTCGGGGCTACCGGTACCGGGAAGACCTTCACCATGGCCAAGCTCATCGAAGCCGTCCAGAAACCGACCTTGGTCATCGCTCACAACAAGACCTTGGCAGCCCAGTTGTGCAGCGAATTTAAATCCTTCTTTCCCGATAATGAAGTCGGCTACTTTGTCAGCTATTATGACTTCTATCAGCCTGAAGCCTATATTGCCTCGACGGATACGTATATCGAGAAAGATGCGTCCATCAACGATGAAATCGATAAATTGCGCCACTCGGCGACGATGAGTCTCTTTGAACGGCGCGATGTCATCATCGTCGCTTCCGTTTCCTGCATCTATGGCTTAGGTGACCCGGAAGATTACAGCGAACTCGTCGTATCCCTGCGCCTGGGGCAGGAAAAATCGCAGGAAGAGATCTTGCATAAGCTCGTTGATATCCAGTACAGCCGCAGCGACATGAACCTCGAACGCGGGACTTTCCGCGTCCACGGCGATACGATCGAAGTCTTTCCGGCGGCTTTCGACAACTCCGTCATCCGCATCGAAATGTTCGGCGACGAAATCGACCGTCTGACCGAAGTCGATGTCCTGACAGGCGAAGTCATTGCCGAACGCAAGCACGTCGCCATCTATCCGGCCAGCCATTATGTCACGACCAAGGACAAGATGGAACGGGCCTTGGGGACGATCCGCCAGGAACTGGACGAACGGCTGAAAGTGCTGAAAGACGGGGGCCACTTGCTGGAAGCACAGCGATTGGAACAGCGCACGCGCTACGATATGGAAATGATGGAAGAAATGGGCTATTGCTCAGGCATCGAAAACTATTCGCGCCATCTGGCCGGCCGCAAGCCCGGTCAGGCGCCGTATACGCTTCTCGATTATTTCCCCGATGATTTCCTCATCCTCGTCGACGAATCGCACGTCACCCTGCCCCAGCTGCGGGCCATGTATGCCGGCGACCGGTCGCGCAAAGAAAACCTCATCGAATACGGTTTCCGTCTGCCGTCGGCCTTGGACAACCGGCCTTTGAAATTTGAAGAATTTGTCGAACGCATCAATCAGATCGTCTACGTCAGCGCTACGCCAGGGCCCTATGAAATGGAAGTCCAGACCAATCTGGCCCAGCAGATCATCAGGCCGACGGGCCTGTTGGACCCGAACGTGGAAGTCCGTCCCATTGCCGGCCAGATGGATGACCTGTTGGGGGAAATCCGCCAGCGTACGGAAAAGGACGAACGCGTCCTGGTGACGACGCTGACCAAGAAGATGGCCGAAGATTTGACGGACTACCTGAAAGAAATGGGCGTCCGCGTGCGCTATCTCCATTCGGATATCGCTACCATCGAACGGGCCGACATCATCCGCGACCTGCGGGCCGGCGTCTTCGACGTCCTGGTCGGCATCAACCTCCTGCGCGAAGGCCTGGATATGCCGGAAGTCTCGCTGGTAGCCATCCTCGATGCCGATAAGGAAGGCTTCCTGCGGTCGGAAACGTCGCTCATTCAGACCATGGGCCGGGCAGCGCGGAACGTCAACGGCACGGTCATCATGTATGCCGACAAGATCACCGATTCCATGGCCAAGGCTATGGAAGAAACCCAGCGCCGCCGGGAAATCCAGGATGCTTATAATAAAAAACATCATATTACGCCGAAGTCGGTCAAAAAAGACGTCGTCGACCTCATCGAACTGACGAAAGTCGCTGAAGATGAAGCGGCCTATGGCAGCCAGAAAGGGAAGAAAGGCGGCAAGATGACCCGCGAAGCCCTGAATAAGGTCATCAAGACCATGACCTTGCAGATGAAGGAAGCGTCGAAGAATCTGGAATTTGAAAAAGCGGCGGAGCTGCGCGACCGCTTAGGGGAACTGCGCCAGCAGCTGGCCGACATGAGCCACGACGACACCCTGCCCAAAGACATGCAGGGTGCCGACATGCCCAAGCGCCGCTATCGCCGCAAGATAAAGCGGCCTGACGCGAAAAGAAAATAGTCATGCAAAGGTTTTTGTCGGCATACGCCATCCCTTTTATCCTATCGTTTGTCGTGGGTCGTTCATCGTTTACCGTGATGGATTAAATTTTTGAACATTTCCGTTGTAGGGGTCGCCGTGTGGGCGACCCGCTGAGTCCGACATGTTTTATATAATATTGAGTATAGGAGCATCATGGAAGATAAATATATTGTCATTAAAGGTGCGCGTCAGCACAATTTAAAGAACATCGATGTCAAGATTCCCCGGGACAAGCTCGTCGTCTTTACGGGCCTGTCCGGTTCGGGCAAGTCGTCCCTGGCTTTTGATACGATTTACGCCGAAGGCCAGCGCCGCTATGTCGAATCTCTGTCGGCCTATGCCCGGCAGTTCCTGGGCCAGATGGATAAGCCCGATGTCGATTACATTGAAGGCCTGTCGCCGGCTATTTCCATCGACCAGAAGACGACGAGCCGCAATCCCCGGTCGACCGTCGGGACGGTTACGGAAATCTACGATTACCTGCGCCTGCTCTATGCCCGCGTCGGCGAAGCGTATTGCCCGAAATGCGGCAAGCCCATCCGCCAGCAGACTATCGAGCAGATGGCCGATGCTGTCATGGCCCTCGGCGAAGGCGAAAAGGTCATGGTCATGGCCCCTGTCGTCGACGGCCGCAAGGGGACCCATCAGAAACTCCTGGCCAAATTGGTCAAGGACGGCTATGTCCGCGTCCGCGTCGACGGCGAAGTCTATCTCTTGTCCGACGATATTCCCTTGGATAAGAACAAGAAGCATACCATCGACGTCATCATCGACCGCCTGGTCATCAAGGACAGCATCTTGACGCGCCTGACTGATTCTTTGGAAACGGCGGCTAAACTGGCCGATGGCATCGTCCACATTTTCCGCATGGCTACGAAAGAAGTCCTGACTTTCAGTCAGCATTTCGCCTGCCCGGACTGCCACGTCAGCCTGCCGGAAATCGAACCGCATCTCTTTTCTTTCAACAGTCCCTTTGGGGCCTGCCCGGCCTGCTCCGGTATCGGCAGTACCATGGAAGTCGATGCCCGCCTCGTTTTGCCGGACCGCAAGAAATCCTTTGCCGACGGCGCTGTAGCGGCTCTCAGCAGTAATCCCGATTCGTGGTTCATGCGCCAGCTCGGCGGTCTCCTGCGGCCTTATGGCTTTACCCTGGATAATTGTTACGACGACTTGCCGGAAGAACTGCAGGAAAAACTCATGGACGGTTCTGACGACCTGTGCGTCTTTGAATATGAGAACCTGCGCGGCCAGGTAAAGCAGTTCTCGACGACTTTTGAAGGCGTCCTGCCCATGGTCCGCCGCCGCTACCGCGAGGCTTCATCGGATATGATGCGCGACCAGTTCGGACAATTCATGACCGTCAAGCCCTGTTCGACCTGCCATGGCACGCGCCTGCGCCACGAAGCGCTGGCCATCAAGATAGGCGGCTTGAACATCGCTGAATTGACGGATTTGCCTGTCAGCGATATGATTCCCTTCTTCGATAGCTTGAAATTGACGGAAAAGCAGCAGCTCATTGGCAAACAGATTTTCAAGGAAATCAAGGCCCGCCTGAATTTCCTGCAGACCGTCGGCCTCGATTATCTCACTCTGTCGCGGACGGCCGGGACCCTGTCTGGCGGCGAAGCCCAGCGAATCCGCCTGGCGACCCAGATCGGTTCGGGCCTGGTCGGCGTCCTCTACATCCTGGACGAACCGTCTATCGGCCTGCATCAGCGGGATAACGACAAGCTCCTGGAAGCCCTCAAGCGCCTGCGCGACCTGGGCAATACACTCATCGTCGTCGAACACGACGAAGATACCATGCGGGCTGCCGATTATATCGTCGATATCGGTCCGGCTGCAGGGGAACACGGCGGCACCATCGTCGCCCAAGGGTCGGCCGAAGATATCATGGCTTGCTCTCAGTCACTGACGGGCCAGTACCTGAAGGGGACCAAGTACATTCCCGTCCCGAAAGTACGGCGGCTGGGGAGTGGGAACTTTTTGGAAATCATCGGCGCAGCCGAACACAATTTAAAACATATAAACGTGTCCATCCCCATCGGGACCCTGACTGTCGTTACAGGCGTATCCGGGTCGGGTAAGTCGACCTTGGTCAATGAAATCCTGTACAAGGGCATGGCTGAGGCCGTTTACGGAACGCCGCACCGGCCGGGCAAGTTCAAGGCCTTGAAAGGCGTCGAATACATCGATAAGATCATCAACATCGATCAGTCGCCTATTGGTCGGACGCCGCGGTCCAATCCGGCCACGTATACGGGCGTCTTCGATGCCATCCGCCAGCTCTACAGCCAGACGGCAGAAGCCAAGGTGCGCGGCTACAAAGCCGGCCGGTTCAGCTTCAATATCAAAGGCGGCCGCTGTGAAGCCTGCAAGGGTGACGGCATCATCCGCATCGAAATGAATTTCCTGCCCGATGTCTACGTTCCCTGCGAAGTCTGCCACGGTGCCCGCTATAACCGGGAAACGCTGGAAGTCAAATACAAGGGCAAGAATATTTCCGACGTCCTCAACATGACCGTTGACGACGCCTGCCAGTTCTTTGAAAATATCCCGCGCATCGTCAATAAGTTGAAGACGCTGCAGCAGGTCGGCCTGGGCTACATCCGCCTGGGCCAGCCGGCGACGACCTTATCCGGTGGTGAAGCCCAGCGGGTCAAACTGGCGACGGAACTGTCCAAGCGCAGTACCGGCCGGACCCTGTATATCCTCGATGAACCGACGACGGGCCTGCACACGGCGGACATCCACAAGCTCATGGACGTCTTGCAGATGCTCGTTGACGGCGGCGATACCGTCGTCGTCATCGAACACAATCTGGACGTCATCAAGACGGCAGACTATCTCATCGACCTCGGTCCCGAAGGTGGTGCCGGCGGCGGGACCGTCGTCGCCACGGGAACGCCGGAAGAAATCTGCCAGGTACCGGCTTCGTATACGGGAAAATTCCTCAAGCCCGTCCTGGAACGCACCAAGGCCCTCATGGCCGGCGAGAAGGGAGAATAAGCCATGGCTGTCAGCGAAGCCGTCCGGGAAAAGGTCCGTAACCTGCCGACCCAGCCCGGCGTCTATCTCTGGAAAGATGAGAAGGGGAAAATCATTTACGTCGGCAAAGCCGTCAATCTGCGCAACCGCGTGACCAGCTATGTCCGCCACGATGCCAACAGGGCGCCGAAAGTAGCGGCCATGGTCAGCCATGCTGTGGACTTGGAAACGATAGTCGTCGCTACGGAAATGGAAGCCCTCATCCTGGAAAATACGCTCATCAAGAAATACCATCCCCACTACAACATCATGCTCCGCGACGACAAGACCTATCCCTATATCAAGGTCACCGTCCAGGAAGATTACCCACGCATCTTCATGACCCGCCGCGTCAGCCGCGACGGCGCCCGCTATTTCGGCCCCTTTGCCGATTCGACAGCCGTCCACCGCGTCCTGAAGCTCATGCAGCGGGCCTACCACATCCGGTCGTGCCGGACCATGCCGACGGACCGGCCATGTTTGCAGTACCATTTGCATCACTGCGATGCGCCCTGCGTCCACTATATCACCAAAGGGGATTACGGGGTCCTGGTCCGCCAGACCCTGGATATCCTCGAAGGCCGGGACAGCGGCGTTTCCCAGGCGCTGCAGCAGAAGATGGAAGAGGCTGCGGAGGCCATGGAATTTGAAAAGGCTGCCATGTACCGTGACCAGATCAAGGCCATTGCCGTCATCCAGGAACAGCAGAACATCGTCAATACGACTGGCGGCGATATGGACGTCATCGGCCTGGCCCGTCAGGCCGGGCAGACATGCGTCCAGATCTATACGGTCCGCATGGGCAAGCTCATGGGACGGGAAACGTTTTCCCTGGACAACGGCAGCGACGACGATGTGCCGTCCCTGATGGAAGCCGTCGTTGACCAGTATTATGGCGACGGGACTTTCATCCCGGCAGAAATCGTCGTACCAGGCCTGGAAGACCGGGAAGGCTGCGAACGCCGCCTGAGCCAGCAGAAGGGGAAGAAAGTCACTGTCGTCATCCCGCAGCGGGGGACGAAGAAACAACTCCTGGACATGGCTGCTGAAAATGCAGCCGGCCTTTTGGAACAGAAACGGCTGCAGTGGCAGCACGACGTGGACAAGACGACCGGTGCCGTTGAAGGCCTGGCGCGGATCCTCAACCTGCCCTGCCTGCCGGAACGCATGGAGTGCTTCGATATTTCCCATACCCAGGGCATCGAGACCGTCGCTTCCATGGTCGTCTTCGAGCATGGTCAGCCGGCTAAGAAGGAGTATCGCCGCTTTAAGCTGAAGACCGTCCAGGGTAAGCCTGATGACTTCAAGTCCATGGCGGAAATCATGGAACGGCGCTATGGTGAAAAGGATTGGCCCGTACCGGACCTGATCATCATCGACGGCGGCAAAGGCCAGCTCCATGCGGCCCTGCCCGTCATCCGCCAGGCCGGCTGCGAAGCGCCGGTCATCAGTCTGGCCAAGCGCATCGAAGAAGTTTTCGTCGAAGGCCGCAGCGATTCTATCATCCTCAGTCACCACACGCCGGAACTGCAGCTGTTGCAGGCCATCCGTGACGAAGCTCATCGCTTTGCCATTACCTATCACCGTCATTTGCGGGGCAAGCGCAGCCTCGTGTCCATCCTGGACCACGTCGAAGGCATCGGACCCAAACGGCGTAAGGCCTTGTGGACAGCCTTCAAGACCTTAGGCGACATGAAAGCGGCGTCCATCGAGGAACTGGCTGCCGTGCCGGGCATGAACCGCCAGGCTGCCGAAAATGTTTATTATTTCTTCCGCCTGGGAACCGATGAAAAGCGGAAAATGACCCAATAAATATGGTATAATAAAAAGAAATGAAAGAGGAGGGATTATATGAAGAAAAAAGTCCTTACCATTTTATGTGGCGCCTGGCTCATGGGGGCCGTCGCCATGGCTGCTTCGCCAGCCCTTATCCAGGATGCGCCGAAAGCCGTCTATACCCATAGCGATGGCAGCGTCCTCAGTATCCAGTACCCGGCCATTACCATGACCAACAACGCCGGAGCGGCTCAATTGATAGCCCAGTATTTTACCGATGAACAGCAGCAGGCCAAGACCTTTTTCGACCAGCAGGGCGATAAGGGCATCAAATTGACGGAAGAAAAGACGTACACCGTCACCTTGAACGATGGCAAGTATTTGTCCTTCCTCGATGAAGGCTATCTCTATTTCGACAGAGCCGCTCATCCGACGAGCTGGAAGACCGGCGTCGTCTTCGATGTAGCGACGGGCAAGCGGATCACCAACTGGCGGGATTTGGTCAAACCGGGTGATGAAAAGTATTTCACCCTGCAGAAAATCACGAATAAGCTGACTTTGAGCGGCCACGTCCTGTCGTCATATTTCAATGGATTGACGGAAGATCCGAAGAATTTCTACCTCGACAAGAGCCGCAATATCCACTTCGTCTTCGGCCAGTATGAGGTAGCTCCGTACTCGTCGGGCATCATCGATATCAATATGGGAAGACAGGCAAAATAAGTCGTAAAATAATCTTGCTTTTTTTTGCCCAATATGATATCATAAACATGTCAAAAATAATTAATAAGAATTATTCGTTAATACGTTGATTCAGGAGGAAAAGAACATGGATAAGTACGAATGCAGCATTTGCGGTTATATTTATGATGAAGCTGAAGGCGACGCAGACAACGGCGTTGCAGCTGGCACGAAATTCGCTGATCTCCCGGCAGATTGGGTATGTCCGACCTGCGGCGCAGACAAAGACGCTTTCGTAAAAATGGACTAATCAGTTTGTAGTATAGAGTTTGTAGTTTGTAGAAGATGGTTTTAAATTTTTAACCATCCGCTAACCACTAGCCACTAGCTGCTAACTACTCCAAAAGAGGCTGTCTCAATGAGACAGCCTCTTTTTATTGACAATCTTCCGGAAGCACGATACAATGATTACTGTTAGACATAAATATTCGTCATGTTTCACATGATTTTGCAGGGGGTGCTTCTGTGAATTTAAAATATGTCAAAGGCAGTTACATGGATGAAATCATGTATGAAGGCCGGCCTGTCCTGTTCACTCTCGATGGCCTCGATGAAGGCCATGAAGAGGAAGCGCAGCAGTACGGCGAAGAAGTTTGGAACTGGGTTTTGGCGCATCGCTCCCGTGTCATCGCTCACGCGCCGCTGATTGCGAATTTCAAGAACAAGAAATGGCGTTCTGACGGCGAACCGGAAGTGACAGCAGAGGAAATCCGCAGTTATTTAAGTCGCATCACTTCGATTTATGCCACTTATAAGAAAGGCTTCGACGTATTCTTCGATACCAATGACGTATTCGATGAACGATCCATCGTCATCAGCATGGGCAAGAATTTCTTCTTTGAAGGCTTCAAACTCTTGTAATCCTGTCATATTGTAGAATCACTGAGAATGTGGTAAAATAAGGAATAATCATTGATAGAGAGGTGAATATCATGGCAAAACACATCATTACGATCAACACAGAATCGATCCAGAAGACGGCACAGCACGCTGGCTGCAGCGAATGTCAGACGTCCTGCCAGTCCGCTTGCAAAACTTCTTGCACCGTTGGCAATCAGATCTGCACAAAATAAGTTACGTGAAAGAAAAGGGGCGTCGCTCGCGCGGCACCCCCTTCTTTTTGTATGGAGGAAACATTATTCATGGCTGAAATTAAACCAATGATTCATAAATACTGTCAGAACGGCACTTACATGCTCCTCGACGTAAACAGCGGCATCATCAACGTCATCGACAAGATGACCTACGATGTCCTCGACGTCTATGACGGTACCAATAAAGAAGCTGTCTATCAGGCTTTTGCCGGGACTTATGACAAAAAGGATTTAGATGAAACCCTGGGGGAATTGGACGGGCTCATCGAAAAGGAAATGCTCTTCGCACCGATGACGGAAAACTTCAAGGTCGTTGCCGAAGAAGAACCGGTCATCAAGTCCTTATGCCTGAACATCGCGCACGACTGCAACCTGCGCTGTAAGTACTGCTTTGCCTCTCAGGGCGATTATGATACGCACAAGCGGGAACTCATGAGCTTCGACGTAGCTAAACACGCCGTCGATCTGCTCATCAAGAGCACCGAAGGCAAACGCCAGCACTGCGAAATCGACTTCTTCGGCGGCGAACCGCTGATGAACTTCGGCGTCGTCAAGCAGACCATCGAATACATCCGGGAACAGGAAAAGATCCACGATAAAGTCTTCAAAATGTCCCTGACGACGAACGGCATGCTTCTCGACCCGGCGAAAGTCAAGTATTTGACGGATAACCACATCAGCCTCATCCTCAGCCTCGACGGCCGTCCGGAAGTCCACGACCGCATGCGCCCCGACGCCGGTGGCCACGGCTCCTATAAGACCTGTGCGGACAATCAGGTCTATGCTGCCAAGCATCGCAATGGTGAAGAATATTACGTCCGCGGGACGTATACAAAATACAACCTCGATTTTACCAAAGACGTAGAACACATGGCCGACCTCGGCTTTGAAGGCCTGTCCATGGAACCTGTCGTCGGTGACGATCTGTCCTATGCCATTACGGACGACGATTTGCCCCGCATTTACGAAGAATATGACCGCCTGGCTGATTTCTACTTGAAGCGTATGGATGAAGGCCGTCCCTTCATTTACTATCATTTCATCATGGATCTCTACCGCGGTCCCTGTATCGCCAAGCGCCTGCGCGGCTGCGGTGCCGGTCATGAATACATGTGTGTCGTCCCCAACGGCGATATCTATCCGTGCCATCAGTTTGTCGGCCAGGACGACTACGTCATCGGCAATGTCTATGACGGCGTGACCAATACGGAACTGCCGCCGCTCTTCCGCGACATGCACGTTCTCAACAAGCCCATCTGCTGCGGCTGCTGGGCCAAGTTCTTCTGCAGCGGCGGCTGCCATGCCAACAATATCAAGTACGGTGGCAATATCCAGACGCCGTATGAACTGAGCTGCAAGATCCAGAAGAAACGCATCGAATGTGCCATGTACATCCAGGCTGTCCTGGCCATGCGCGGCCAGAAAGCCCGCCTCTTCGGCGATCCCGAAGAAAACTGTGAAGGATGCGGCGCCTGTGAATAAGCTGACGAAACTCATGAAGCTCAAGGTCTTCTTGTGGATCGTCGTCTATGCCTATCTGTTTTATGCCATTGCCGTCGATGGCCCGTCGGCAGGTCTCTTAGGCCTGCTGGCGGCGGCTGTCGTCGTCTGTGTCATGCAGATTTGGATGCATAGCAAGGCACGGACCCGGTGGATGCATAATAAATTTGATAAAAAATAACCAGAAACGCTACTAAATAGGTTGACTTTATGGCGTTTATGGAGTACATTAAGAACAGTTCAGTAAGTGTATCTAAATAGTACACTTTATCAATACAGAAATTTGCGTTTTATCCTGGCAGACAGGGTAGAAGAAAACGCATAACTTTTATAGGAGTGATACTGATGAGTGAATTATTACGAGTAGAAGGCTTGCATATCGCTGTCGAAGGCAAAGAAATCCTCAAAGGCCTCGACCTGACGATCAACACAGGCGAAACACATGTCATCATGGGTTCCAACGGCGCCGGCAAATCGACGCTGTTCAATGCCATCATGGGCAACCCGAAATATGTCGTCACAGCCGGCAAGATCTTCTTTGAAGGAAAGGATATTACGGACGCTCCCGTCAACGAACGCGCCAAAGCAGGCATCTTCATGGCCTTCCAGCAGCCCATCGCTGTCCAGGGCATTTCCGTTGAAAACTTCATCCGTAACGCCAAGAGCACTGTATCGGGCCAGCAGCAGCGCATCATGCCATTCCGCAAGAAGCTCCACGCTCAGATGGAACAGCTGAAAATGGATAAATCCTATGCCGAACGCTATGTCAACGATGGTTTCTCCGGCGGCGAACGGAAAAAGACGGAAATCCTCCAGATGTGCATGCTCGAACCGAAACTGACCATGCTCGACGAAATCGACTCGGGCCTCGACGTCGATGCTGTCCGCATCGTATCGGAAACGGTATCGAAGTACCACAATGAAAATAATTCTATCCTGGTCATTACCCACCACAGTGAAATTTTACAGCACTTGAAACCTGATTTCGTTCATATCCTCATCGACGGCAAGATCGTCAAGACCGGCGATGCATCGCTCATCCAGGCTATTGAAGCCAACGGCTACGACGCATACAAAGGATAGTAGGAGGTACAGCTATGGCTGATAACAAAGAAAAACTTGTCGAACAGGAAAAAGAAAAACTGGCAGAAGAACGTCAGAAAATCGATACCTTTGCTGATTTCGGCAATATGTATAATTTTAAGAAAGATTTCACCTATTCCTATAAGACCGATGCCGGCCTGACGGAAGATATCGTCCGCGAAATTTCCGAAAAGAAACACGAACCGGAATGGATGCTCAATTTCCGCCTCAAATCGCTGGACATCTTCAACCATATGGACTATCCTGATTGGGGTCCGGATATCAGCGAACTCGATATGGATAACATCGTCACCTACGTCCGCCCGAACGCTCAGATGAAAGCTGACTGGAACGACGTACCGGATGACATCAAAGATACCTTCGACCGCCTGGGAATCCCGGAAGCCGAAAAGACATCCCTCGCCGGCGTCGGCGCCCAGTACGACTCGGAAGTCGTCTATCACAGCATCCAGGACGAACTGGTCCAGCAGGGCGTCGTCTACACCGACTTCGATACGGCCCTTGAAAAATATGAAGACATCGTCAAGGCCCACTTCATGAAGCTCGTCCCGCCGACGGATCACAAGTTCGCCGCCCTTCACGGTGCCGTCTGGTCCGGTGGCTCCTTCGTCTATGTACCGGCCGGCGTCGACGTCTCCATCCCGCTGCAGAGCTATTTCCGTCTCAATGCACCGGGCGCAGGCCAGTTCGAACATACCATGATTATCGTCGAAAAGGGAGCCAAGGTCCACTTCATCGAAGGCTGTTCGGCGCCGAAATACAATGTCGCCAACCTTCATGCGGGCTGCGTTGAATTGTTCATCGGTGACGATGCATCCCTGACCTATTCGACCATCGAAAACTGGTCCAAGAATATGTACAACCTCAATACCAAACGGGCCATCGTCGGCAAGAATGGCACTATCAACTGGGTCACCGGTTCCTTCGGCTCCCACACGTCGTGCCTCTATCCCATGAGTATCCTCCAGGGCGAAGGCGCTCATTGCGAATTTACCGGCGTCACCTTTGCCGGCAAAGGCCAGTACCTCGATACGGGCTCGAAAGTCGTCCACAATGCGCCGAATACGACGAGCAACATCAACTCCAAATCCATCAGCAAGAGCGGCGGCGTCTGCATCTATCGCGGCAGTGTCGTCATCAATCCGCCGGCTGACGGTGCCAAAGCCAACGTCAGCTGCGAATCGCTCATGCTCGACGAAGAATCGCAGTCCGATACGATTCCGGCTATCGTCGTCAAGAACGACAATATCGACCTCGGCCATGAAGCTTCCATCGGCCGCATTTCCGATGATGCTATCTTCTACCTCATGAGCCGCGGCCTCAGCGAAGATGAAGCGCGGGCTATGCTCGTCCGGGGCTTCGTCGAACCGGTATCCAAGGCCCTGCCTCTGGAATATGCCGTCGAAATGAACAACCTGATCAATCTCGAACTCAAAGGTTCGTTGAAATAGGGGAGGAGGAACATCATGGCAGTAAAGACAGAAAAAATCCAGTACAACCAACTCCCGCGTCCGACCTTCCGCTGGATGAAGGTCAATCACTTGGAATTGGACCCCTTGAAAGCCCAGGCTCTCCCGGCTTACACGCCGGAAGAACGTCACGATGGCGAAGCAGCTGTCGCTTTCTATGAAGGCAACCAGATTGTAGGCCTCAATGATTTCCAGGGTTCCAATGCGGAAGAACTTCAAAAAGCACTGAACCAGGCCAATTCCGGCTGCGCCGTCAGCGTCGGCGAAAACCAGAAAGGGTCGGTCCATCTCAAATACAGCCTCAGCGCCGATATGCCTCAGCTCACGGCACAGCTCAAAATCGAAGCGGCTGCCCACAGCGACTTGACTGTTTATCTGGAATTTGACGGCGATGCCGAAGACGGTTCCGTCAATTTCCTGACCTTCGTCAAGACCGGCGAAGGCGCTCACGTCAAAATCAGCAAGGTCCAGCTCAACGGCGAACACGTCCGCCACGTCGAACACCGCTATGGCGATGCCGGCAAAGAAAGCACCATCGACTACGTCAGTGCCGAATTGGGCGGCAAAGCAGCCATTGTCTACTACAAGACAGACCTCATGCAGGATGAAAGTAATTTCAATAGCCAGGCCATGTACCTCGGCCATGACGACCAGATCGTCGACTTCTCTTACTGGGTTCCGACACAGGGCGTCAAGACCAATACGGATATCCTGACGACAGGCGCTCTCCTCGATACGTCGAAGAAATTCTTCCGCGGTACTATCGACTTCCTCCGCGGCGGCAAGAAGGCTGTCGGCTCCGAATCGGATACGTGCATCCTGCTCAGCCCGAAGGTCCATTCCATTTCCGTACCGCTCCTCCTCTGCAAAGAAGATGACGTCGTCGGGAATCACGCTTCCAGTGCCGGCCAGATTGATAAAGACAAGCTCTTCTACCTCATGAGCCGCGGCTTCAACGAAAGCGGTGCCCAGCTGATCATCGTCGAATCGAACATCCGCCCGGTCATCGATGCTTTGGGCGATAAAGATTTAGAAAATAGAGCGCTCCAGGCTGTCCGTGAAAAGATGCAGTTCTGCCGCAAGAAAGGTGATTGTCATGCTAAATGTACGCAAAGATTTCCCCATCTTGACTAAAGTCCATAATGGACATCAGATCGTTTACTTTGATAATGCTGCGACGACGCAGAAACCGTACCAGGTCATCCACGCCATCGTAGACCTCCTGGAACACCACAACGGCAATCCCCATCGCGGCGCCCACGTCCTCAGCATCGAAGCCGGTGAATTGTACGACGAAGCCCGCGAAGCAGTCCGTAAATTCATCAATGCCGCTTCGACGGAAGAAGTCATCTTCGTCCGCAATACGACAGAAGCGCTGAACCTCGTAGCCCGCAGCTATGCAGAACCGCGCCTGAAGAAGGGCGATAAGATCGTCATTCCCATTTCGGAACATCATTCCGACCTGGTCACGTGGCAGCGCGTCTGCCAGAAGACCGGGGCTGAACTCGATTACATGTACCTCGACGAAGAAGGCCACTTCACCGAAGAAGACCTGGCCAAGATCGACGACAAGACGAAAATCGTCGCCTTTGCCGCCGTCAGCAACGTCTTCGGTATGAAGCGTCCGGTCAAGGAAATCGTTGCCAAAGCCCATGCTGTCGGTGCCATTGCCATCGTCGACGGCGCGCAGTCGACGCCGCATATGAAGACCGACGTCCAGGATATGGACTGCGACTTCTTCGCTTTCTCCGGCCACAAGATGTGCGGCTCTGCCAGCACTGGCGTCCTCTACGGCAAGAAAGCCATTTTGGAAGGCATGGAACCGTTCCTCCTCGGCGGCGATATGATTGAATACGTCAAAGAACAGTCGACGACGTTCAACGAACTGCCCTTTAAATTTGAAGCAGGTTCCCAGAACGTCGAAGGCGCCGTTGCCCTGCACGCTGCTATCGACTATCTGGAAGATTTGGGCATGGACAATATCGAAGCCCATGAAGAAGAACTGACCCGCCACTGCCTGGAAGGGATGAAGAGGATTCCCCATATCCACATCATCGGCAGCACGGATCCGGCTGAAAAGACTGGCGTCATCACCTTCACCATCGACGGCGTCCATCCTCATGACGCAGCGACCATCCTGGACAGCTTCGGCATCGCCATCCGTTCAGGCCACCACTGCGCTCAGCCTTTAGGTGCTCATTTGGGCGTAGAAGCTTCCAACCGTGCCAGCTTCTATATCTACAATACCCTGGAAGAAGTCGATTACTTCCTGGAAAAACTGCCCCTCGTCCGCAAGCAGATGGGTTTTAAAGACTAAGGAGATAGAGAGTCATGGAAAATATGAACGAATTGTATTCCGACATCATCTTGGAACACAATCAGTGTCAGGAAAACAAACATCCCCTGGAAGATGCCAACCTCAGCGAACACGGCCATAACCCCAGCTGTGGTGATGACATCACCCTCCAGGCCGACATCCAGGACGGCGTCATCAAAGACGCCGCCTATACCGGCCACGGCTGTGCCATCAGCCAGGCTTCGGCGGACATCATGATCGACCTCATCAAGGGCAAGACCGTCAAAGAAGCCCTGCGCCTGGTCGACCTCTTCCTGGATATGATCAAACGGGAAGTCACAGATGATGACAAGTTGGAAGAACTGGAAGATGCCATCGCTCTGAAGAACATCTCCAACATGCCGGCCCGCGTAAAATGCGCCGTTCTGGCATGGCATACCCTGAAAGATGCCCTGGAACGGGAAGAAAAGTAGGAGATACTCGCCAGCGTCCCGTTTGTGGGAATCTCGTAAATCAAAAGAGGCTGTTGCATTAAGCACATGTTTTTGCTTAATGCAACAGCCTCTTTTGCGTGTACAGAGATTCAGGCGGGCCGCCTTTCAGGACGGCCCCTACGATGCAGCCAACAGGCCACTAGCCACGAACCACTAGCCACTGATTTTTTCATCCACATTCCCCTTGAACTGTAGAACGATGAAAATGACCAGAGCGATGACAAAGGCGATGACGCTAGTCATCTGAGCCGATTTCAAGCCTAATGTCAGGTTGACGTAGTCGCCGCGGAGAAATTCTAAGAAGAACCGTTCGACGGCGTAGAGCATGACGTACAGGCAGAATACTTGCCCCTTCTTGTGAGGAAAGCAGCTGTAGAGGAGCAGGGCGACGAAGACCAGGACGTCTATTTGTCCTTCCCAGACTTCGGCCGGCCACAAGGGCTGACTGCCGTAGGTGTGATAAGCCAGCGTCGTGTCGGGATAGACGATGCCGAAGTCACCGCCTGTAGGATGGCCGAAGGCGTCGCCGTTCATGAGATTGGCCATGCGGCCGATGGACTGGCCCAGGATGATAGCCGGTGCCAGGAGGTCGGCAAAGGCCCAGGTGTCGATGTGATGGTATTTGGTATACACGATGCCGGCGACGGCGCCGAAGAGCAGGCCGCCCTGGATGGCCATGCCGCCCTGCCAGACGTAGGGGATTTCTGCCAGGTGGTTGTGGTAGTACGGCCAGTCGAAGAAGAAGACGTCCCACAGCCGGCCGCCGACGATGCCTGACAGGCCGCAGTACATGGTGAAATCAAAGATGTGGACGTGCCAGCCCCGGCCGTCGTGCTTCATGATATAGTAAGCCGTGATACCGGCAGAGACGATGCCCAGCATGAACAACAGCCCGTAAGCCCGGATCGGGAAAGAACCGATAAAAAATAGATATTGATGCAATATAAAACACCCCTTTGTTGTGGTATAATGAAACAATGTGAACAGAACCTGAATAGGTTCACGGTTACCATAGAATTATACAGGATTGAAGAGTTTTTTCCAATCCTCATGAGGAGCAAATGACGATGAAATACAACCATGTTATGCGGACGTCCTGCCTGGCCGCCTTGATCTGTCTGTCCCTGAGCGCTGTTTCCTTGGCCAATGGCCCGGTCACCGACAGTGCCAAGGCCTCGGACCCGGCTTTCAGCGTGCCTGTCGTGTCCAATCCGATTCCCAATGAAGCCATCAAAGATTTAGAAATCGTCGAAGACCAGGGCCGCTGGCTCGTCTCGGATAAAGCGCTGGAACAATACGGCATCCGCGAAGCCGACCACGCCAAGGGGACGTACTGGTTCCGCCTGCCGAAGGCCCGGAACGGTTCGACGGCCTGGCAGAATGAAAATGTACAGCTGACCTTGCCGGGACGGGCTGTCAGCGGCGGCCGGACCATCAATATCCGCCATGTCCGCCGTCCACTGGGCATCAGCTATGTCCTGGGCAACGGGACGACAGAAAAGAACGAACTCCTGCCGCCGTCCCAGCCCGTCCATACGGTACCGGAACTCCGCGAGGTGCAGGATGCGGCCCCGGCAGCAGTGAAAGAAGGGAAGATGGGGACGGTCCTCTTCTGGGACCCTGTCATGAAGGAAGACGCCAACCTGCCGTCCTTACAGACACACCAGCCTGTCATGTCTCCCTGCGCTTTCCGCCTGACTGAAAGCGGCATCGAACTGCGCAATCCCGACTTCGATATGCTGGCTTCGACGTATACCAGCAAGGGATACGCCATGTGGCCTTTGCTCGACAATAATTTCAACCCCAAACTGACCCATCAAATCCTGAGCAACAGCCGCCTCCAGGATACCATGGTTCGCCAGCTCGTCGGCTACGCTTTATTATATGATTTCAAAGGATATAACATCGATTTTGAAAACATCAATTACAGCGATAAAGACGCTTTGACGGCTTTTGTAGCCAAGATTTCCCAGGCCTGCCATGCCTACGGCATCAAGCTTTCCATGGATGTCACGCCTCTTTCGGACAGTCCCAACTGGTCCCTCGTCTATGACCGGGCGGCCCTGGCCCCGCATCTCGACTATCTTATGGTCATGGCCTATGACCAGTTCGGCCGGAGCAGCGCCAAAGCCGGCCCTGTCGCTTCCTATCCCTGGGTCGAACGGGCTGTGCAGAATACGATCGATCTCGTACCGCCTTCGAAAGTCCTCCTGGGCATGCCCCTGTACATGCGCTTGTGGTATGAATCCAGCGATGGCCGCGACTTACCGAAAGATATCCGCGACTGGCCAGCTGTCGTCGGCGCACCGCCGATGAAAGGTGTGAAATACGGCGAGGCAAAGACCGAAGCAGCCGAAACGCCCGCTTTGCCGATGTTGGTCCAGGTCGTGACGGCAGAACAGGAAAATGCCCGCCGGGTCAAACAGCCGGTCATCATGCCGGTCGAACTTGACGGGGAAACGTATAAGCGCCGCGTCCTGCCGCGCCATATCAAGACGGCGCCCAAAAAGCTGACGACGACACCATCGACGTCTTCGGCCCATAAGGGAAGCGGCAAGAGCAAGCTCTTTGTCCGCACCCTGACCATGGCCGACAGCGAAGATATCCTCAAGGCTTATAAAGATTATGTCGTCTGGAATGACGATCTGCAGCTCTATTACCTGGAACTACCCCTGACGACGGGGACCGTCAAGATCTGGTTCGAAGATGAAAAATCCTTGAAAGCTAAGGCCGGACTGGTCCAGGCATATGGCTTGGGCGGTGCCGCTTTCTGGCGCAAGGGCTTTGAACCGTTACATTTTTGGCAGCGTTTTGCAAAACATGAATTGACTTGACGCCGCCCTGCCACTATAATAATATTCAAGACGCTGTAATACAGACTGTCTGTATTTTGACTGGGGCAGGATAGGAGGCTCTCACAATTGGAAAAGTATATTCCACAGGAAATAGAAAAGAAATGGCAGCACGTATGGGAAGAAAGTAATTGCGACTGCTGCAGCGAAGACAACGGCAAGCCGCCGTATTACGTATTGGAAATGTTCCCGTATCCGTCGGGGAATCTGCACATGGGACATGTCCGCAATTACACGATTGGTGACGTCATTGCCCGTTATCGCCGCATGAACGGTTATAACGTCTTGCATCCTATGGGCTATGATGCTTTCGGTATGCCTGCAGAAAACGCAGCTATCAAGCACAATATCCCGCCCGCAGAATGGACATACAGCAACATCGCCAACATGACGCGCCAGCAGAAGGCGCTGGGCCTGTCTTATGACTGGGACCGCGAAGTCGCTACGTGCCATGAAAAATACTATAAATGGACGCAGTGGATCTTTGAACTGCTCTACAAACGGGGCTTGGCTTACCGCAAAGAAGCGAAAGTTAACTGGTGCGAAAAATGCAACACCGTCCTGGCCAACGAACAGGTCATCGAAGGTAAATGCTGGCGCTGCGACACGCCGGTCGTCAAAAAGGACCTGAAACAGTGGTTCTTCAAGATCACCGATTATGCCGACCGCCTGCTGGAAGACTTGAAGCTCCTGCCGGGGTGGCCGGAACGCGTCAAGACCATGCAGAAGAACTGGATCGGCCGCAGTGAAGGCTTGGAATTTAGTTTCGATATCCCCAGTCTGAAGGAAAAAGTCGCCGTCTACACGACGCGTCCGGACACGATCTATGGGGTCACTTTCGTCGTCCTGCCGCCGGAACATCCCTTGGTCCACAAGCTTTTGGAAAACAATCCCAAGAAGGCCGAACTGGAAGCTTTCTGCGAAAAAGTACGCAATACCAGCGATATCGAACGGACGAGCACAGAATCGGAAAAAGTCGGCATGTATACCGGCATCGACTGCGTCCATCCGCTCACGGGCAAGAGTGTCCAGATCTGGATCACCAACTACGTCCTCTACGATTATGGGACTGGCGCCGTCATGGGCGTACCGACCGGTGACCAGCGTGACTGGATGTTCGCTACGAAATACAACATCCCTAAAATCATTACCTTGCAGCCGAAAGACCACGAACTGAAGCTGGAAGAAATGGACCATGCCTATGAAGACAAAGACGGCGTCCTGGTCAATGCCGGTCCTTTCACGGGTATGGAAATGCATAAGGCCATGAAAGCCATCATCGACTACATGGAAGAAAAGGGCTTAGGAAAACGCCGCGTCAACTATCGTCTGCGCGACTGGCTCATTTCCCGTCAGCGCTATTGGGGCGCTCCGATCCCTATCATCTACTGCCCGAAATGCGGCGAACAGCTCGTACCGGAAGACCAGCTGCCGGTCAAGCTGCCGGAAGACGTCAAATTCACAGCCGGTGCCGTATCGCCGCTGGCTACGAGTGAACACTTCGTCCACTGCACGTGCCCGAAGTGCGGCGGCCCGGCTACGCGTGAAACGGATACCATCGATACCTTTGTCTGCTCGTCGTGGTACTATCTCCGCTACACCGATGCCCGCAATGATGAAAAAGCCTGGGATCCTGAGAAAGCCAACCACTGGATGAACGTCGACCAGTATATCGGCGGCATCGAACACGCTATCCTGCATCTCATGTATTCCCGTTTCTTCATGAAAGTCTTCTATGATGCCGGCCTCGTCGACAACGTCGAACCTTTCGAACGCCTCCTGACACAGGGCATGGTCCTCCTCGACGGCAGCAAGATGAGTAAATCCAAAGGCAACATCGTCTCGCCGGAAGAAATCATCGCTAAATACGGTGCCGACACGGCCCGCCTGTTCATCCTCTTCGCCGCTCCGCCTGAACGCGACCTGGCTTGGTCCGACCAGGGCGTCGAAGGTTCGTACCGCTTCCTGAATCGCGTATGGCGCATTGTCCACCAGTTCCAGGATCTGTCTAAAGCCGGTCAGGATGGGACGGATTACACAGAAGCCGAAAAAGAACTGCGTTTCCAGGAATTTAAGGCCCTGGCCAAGGTCACCGAAGATATCCGCGGTACCGATGGCAACTACGGCCTCAACACGGCTGTCAGCTCGATCATGGAATACGTCAATGCCATGCATGCCTATGTCGGCGCTAACAAGACCATCCATAAGGCCGTTGCCCTGGAAGCCAACAAGAACCTGCTCAAGCTCCTGGCACCGTTCACGCCGCATATTACGGAAGAACTCTGGCAGCTCTGCGGTTTTGAAGGCAGCGTCCATGCCCAGGATTGGCCGGAAGTCGACAAATCGGCTCTCGTCGTCGACGAAATCGAACTGCCTGTCCAGATCAATGGCAAGGTCCGCGACCGCCTGACCGTCGCCGTCGATATCGATAAGGACGCTTTGCAGGAACAAGTCCTGGCCTTACCTCATATCAAGGAATTTATTGGCGATAAGAAAGTGGTTAAATTCATCGTCGTACCGAAGAAAATCATCAACATCGTCATAAAATAGTTAAAATTCAAAAGAGGCTGTCGCGTGAAGACAGCCTCTTTTACTTTGTACTTATTTGAACTTAGTCTTTTTATTAGAAGGGAGTCGTCTATGAACGCTTTTAAGCCCTGGCCGGACCGCGTTGTCCGCCAGAATACCTGCATGAATACGCGGGCTTGTGCCGTCTTAGTACCGATTATTTACAAAGACGGGCAAGAACAGGTCGTGTTCGAAGTGCGCAGCAGCAAGCTGGGCTGGCAGCCTGGCGACGTCTGTTTCCCCGGCGGCCGTATCGACGATGGCGACGACAGCGCCCTGGCAGCGGCCCTCAGGGAAACGAATGAAGAACTCGGCGTCGATCCGTCTCATATCCACGTCTGGGGCCCTTTGGATTACATGGAATCGCCTGTAGGCGTCACGGTATGGCCCTTTGCCGCTTATATGGATACGGACCGGTTTGTCCTCAGCCAGGGGGAAGTGGACCATACTTTTACCGTTCCCTTAGCCTGGTTCGACGAGCATGACCCGGAAATCGGCCGCATCGAACTGGCCACCCGGCCGGCACCGGGCTTTCCGAAAGGTCTGGCCCTGTCATCCCAGAAGGGCTGGAAACCGCGCCGTACTTATAACGTAAAGATTTATACGTATGAAAATTATAAAATTTGGGGAATTACAGCACATATCCTTGACAACTTCCGGGGTATCCGTGCTATAATACAACAGTAAGCTTTCCTTAATATTTGTAACCAGTATAGTTAGGTATACGTACAATGACGTATATTGGAAAAACAAGGCGTACCGTGTCAAGAAGATTTTAATCTTTTTACCTCTATTAGTACAAAAAAGTCTTGTTAAAGTTTTAGGATGAGAAAATGGAATAGTGATATTGTGGTTTATAGGCTTTTTGCTATTGATTTAACATGTGAAAAGTTGTACAATGCACTTGTAAGCAGTGAGGCGGTGTGAATATATATCCAAACAGGATTTCCTGCCTGGAAATGTATCGCCTCAGTGTTCAGGTTTTTATCTTATGGCTTTACTAAACTAACTATACACTAAGGAGAGTGGAAACATCATGGATTTTAACTTAACAGATATTCAACAGGACTTCTTAAAACTCGCTCATGATTTCGGCGAAAAGAAATTAGCACCGACCGTTACGGAACGCGACCACAAAGGTATTTATGACAAAGAACTCATCGACGAATTGCTCAGCCTCGGTATTACCGGCGCTTACTTCGAAGAAAAATACGGCGGTTCCGGCGATGACGGCGGCGACGTTTTGAGCTACATCCTCGCTGTTGAAGAATTGGCTAAATACGACGCTGGTGTTGCTATCACCTTGTCGGCAACGGTTTCCCTTTGCGCTAACCCGATTTGGCAGTTCGGTACAGAAGCTCAGAAAGAAAAATTCCTCGTTCCTTTGGTTGAAGGCACTAAACTCGGCGCTTTCGGCTTGACCGAACCGAACGCAGGTACTGATGCTTCCGGCCAGCAGACCATTGCTACTAAGAACGATGACGGCACTTACACGTTGAACGGCTCCAAGATCTTCATCACCAACGGCGGCGCTGCTGACATCTACATCGTCTTCGCTATGACCGATAAGAGCAAAGGCAACCACGGCATTACAGCCTTCATCCTCGAAGACGGTACTCCGGGCTTCACTTACGGCAAGAAAGAAGACAAGATGGGCATCCATACTTCGCAGACCATGGAACTCGTATTCCAGGACGTCAAAGTTCCGGCTGAAAACATGCTCGGCGAAGAAGGCAAAGGCTTCAAGATTGCTATGATGACCTTGGACGGCGGCCGTATCGGCGTTGCTGCTCAGGCTCTCGGCATTGCAGAAGCTGCTTTGGCAGATGCTGTTGAATACTCCAAACAGCGTGTACAGTTCGGCAAACCGCTCTGCAAATTCCAGTCCATTTCCTTCAAACTGGCTGACATGAAGATGCAGATCGAAGCTGCTCGTAACCTCGTTTACAAAGCTGCTTGCAAGAAACAGGAAGGCAAACCCTTCACCGTTGACGCTGCTATCGCAAAACGCGTTGCTTCCGACGTCGCTATGCGCGTAACGACCGAAGCTGTCCAGATCTTCGGCGGCTATGGCTACAGCGAAGAATATCCGGTTGCTCGTCACATGCGCGATGCTAAGATTACTCAGATCTACGAAGGCACGAACGAAGTTCAGCTCATGGTTACAGGCGGTGCTCTGTTAAGATAATTGAAGTTTATGCTCGGGCCTGGCCCTTTGCTGGGCCCGTTACATAAAAAAAGATTTTAGGAGGCAAACGTAAATGGAAATATTGGTATGTGTCAAACAGGTTCCGGACACTGCAGAAGTTAAGATTGACCCCGTAAAACATACGGTCATCCGCGCTGGTGTTCCTAACATTTTTAACCCCTTCGACCAGAACGCTTTGGAAGCAGCTCTCGCATTGAAAGATGCTGACAAAGACGTAAAAATCACACTTCTTTCGATGGGTCCTGATCAGGCAAAAGACGTTCTTCGTGAAGGCCTTGCAATGGGCGCTGACGATGCTTATCTTCTGTCCGACCGCAAACTCGGTGGTTCCGATACGTTAGCTACGGGCTATGCTTTGGCACAGGCTATCAAAAAATTGGCTGCTGACAAAGGTATCGAACAGTTCGATATCATCCTCTGCGGCAAACAGGCTATTGACGGCGATACCGCACAGGTTGGCCCGCAGATCGCTTGCGAACTCGGTATTCCTCAGATTACGTATGCCCGCGACATCAAAGTCGAAGGCGACAAAGTTACTGTTCAGCAGGAAAACGAAGAAGGCTACATCGTAACAGAAGCTAACTTCCCGGTATTGATTACCGCTGTTAAAGACTTGAACGAACCGCGTTTCCCGACCATTCGTGGCACGATGAAAGCAAAACGCCGCGAAATCCCGAACTTGGACGCTGCTGCTGTTGCAGCTGACGACGCTCAGATCGGTTTGTCTGGCTCTCCGACTAAAGTCCGTAAGATTTTCACACCGCCTCAGAGATCCGGTGGTCTCGTTCTCAAAGTTGAAGATGACAACGAACAGGCAATCGTCGACCAGGTCATGGAAAAACTGGTTGCCCAGAAAATCATTTAATCTAAGGAGGAACAGTGAAAATGGATTTAGCAGAATATAAAGGCATTTATGTAATTGCTGAACAGTTCGAAGGCAAATTACGTGATGTATCTTTCGAATTGTTGGGCCAGGCTCGCATCTTGGCTGACACCATCGGCGACGAAGTCGGTGCAATCCTCATTGGTAAAGACGTAAAACCGTTGGCTCAGGAACTTATCGCTCACGGTGCTCATAAAGTATACGTTTATGATGATCCTCAGCTCGAACATTACAATACGACGGCTTATGCAAAAGTTATTTGCGATTTCTTCCATGAAGAAAAACCGAACGTATTCCTCGTTGGCGCTACCAACATCGGCCGTGACCTCGGCCCGCGTGTCGCTAACTCCTTGAAGACTGGCCTCACCGCTGACTGCACGCAGCTCGGCGTTGACGATGACAAAAAGACCATCGTATGGACCCGTCCGGCTCTCGGCGGCAACATCATGGCTGAAATCATCTGCCCGGACAACCGTCCGCAGATGGGTACTGTCCGTCCGCATGTCTTCAAAAAACCGGAAGCAGATCCTTCTGCAACTGGCGAAGTTATCGAAAAGAAAGCTAACCTCTCCGATGCTGACTTCATGACCAAATTCGTCGAACTCATCAAATTGGGCGGCGAAGGCGTTAAAATCGAAGACGCTGACGTTATCGTTGCTGGCGGCCGTGGCATGAACAGTGAAGAACCGTTCAAGACCGGTATCCTCAAAGAATGCGCAGACGTCCTCGGCGGCGCTGTTGGTGCATCCCGTGCAGCTGTTGACGCTGGCTGGATCGATGCTCTTCATCAGGTTGGCCAGACTGGTAAAACAGTTGGTCCGAAGATCTACATTGCATGCGCTATTTCCGGTGCTATCCAGCACTTGGCAGGCATGACTGGTTCTGACTGCATCATCGCTATCAACAAAGACGAAGATGCTCCGATCTTCAAAGTCTGCGACTATGGTATCGTAGGCGATGTCTTCAAAGTTCTCCCGCTTCTCACAGAAGCCATCAAGAAACAGAAAGGCATTGCATAAGTTATCTAACCGTGCATAATAAAAAGGCTACTGCATTTGCAGTAGCCTTTTTGTGGTTCGTTTGGCGTTTGCCGTTTGGCGAATATTCTTCGAACCACGGCAAACGACCCACGACAAACGATTGCCAGACGAATATTTGTATGATATCCGAAACCTTTGCACACCACACCCTTGACAAGCCTCATCTCGTGCCGTATAATTTACGCATACATAGAGATATGTAAGAAGCTTTGAAAAGGATATGACTCGATAGTCCCTTTATTCCAGAGAGAGGCACAGTGGTGTGAGTGCCTTATGAAGCCTAGCGAGTTACCGCCTTGGAGCTGAATCTCCGAACTGAGTAGGGGATTCCGGTCGCCCCGTTATCGCGCTTGAGTACATCGGAATTTTTTTCTGGTGAACTAGGGTGGAACCACGTGAGTTAAGCTCTCGTCCCTTGAGGACGAGAGCTTTTTTTTATTAAGGAGGATGTTTGTAATGGCAGAATTAGTATTAAAAGACGGAAGCAAAAAACAGTTTCCCGATGGCATCTCTCTTGCCGAAGCTGTCAAACAGCTCAGCAACAGTCTTGCAAAGAAAGTATTAGTAGCAAAAGTCAATGGTGAAGTCACGGACCTCCGTGAAACTATCGTCGACGGTTCGACCGTTGAATTTCTCACCTTCGCCGACCAGGAAGGGAAAGATACCCTCCGCCATACAGCATCTCATGTCATGGCTCAGGCTATCCAGCACCTCTTCCCGGGTGTTAAATTTGCTATTGGCCCGTCCATTGAAAACGGTTTCTACTACGACCTCGATACAGAACACCGTTTCACACAGGAAGACTTCGCCGCTATCGAAGCTGAAATGGCCAAGATCGTCAAAGAAAACCTCCCTATCACTAAAGAAGTCTTGTCCCGCGCCGATGCTTTGAAGCTCTTCAAAGACGCCGGTCAGGATTATAAAGTAGAACTCATTGAAGACCTTCCGGAAGATGCTGTCATCTCCCTCTATCGCCAGGGCGACTTCGTCGACCTCTGTGCCGGTCCGCACTGCGCTTCGACAGGCGCCGTCAAGGCCTTCAAACTGCGTACCGTTGCCGGCGCTTACTGGCGCGGTGATGAACACAACAAGATGCTCCAGCGTATTTACGGTACCGCTTTTGAAAAGAAATCGGAACTCGATGAATACTTGAAGATGATGGAAGAAGCTGAAAAACGCGACCATCGCAAATTGGGCAAACAGCTCGACTTGTTCAGCTTCCACGAAGAAGGCCCGGGCTTCCCGTTCTTCCATCCCAAGGGAATGATCTTGCGCAACAACCTGCTCAAGTTCTGGCATGAACTCCATGACGAAGCCGATTACGATGAAATCATGACACCGCTGATCCTCAACCGTCACCTCTGGGAACAGTCCGGCCACTGGGATCACTACCGCGATAACATGTATTTCACCACCATCGATGAACAGCCCTATGCCATCAAACCGATGAACTGCCCCGGCGGCATCCTGGTCTATAAGAGCAATGTCCACAGCTATCGTGATTTCCCCATGCGCATGGCTGAACTCGGCCTGGTCCATCGTCACGAACTCCACGGTGCCCTCCACGGCTTGTTCCGCGTCCGCTGCTTCACTCAGGACGACGCCCATATCTTCATGCTGCCGAGCCAGATGAAAGAAGAAATCTCCGGCGTCATGGACCTCTTCGACAAGGCATACAAACAGTTCGGTCTGGAATACCACGTCGAATTGTCCACTCGTCCGGAAGACTCCATGGGCTCCGACGAAATCTGGGAACTGGCTACCAAGACCTTGCATGATGTCATCGAAGAACGCCACATCCCGTACGTCATCAACGAAGGCGACGGCGCATTCTACGGCCCGAAACTGGACTTCCACCTGAAAGACTCCATCGGCCGTACCTGGCAGTGCGGTACCATCCAGCTCGATATGCTCATGCCGGAACGTTTCGACATGACTTACATCGGCGAAGATGGCCAGAAACACCGTCCGGTCATGGTCCATCGCGCCTGCTTCGGCAGTATCGAACGCTTTCTGGGCATCATCACTGAAAACTATGCCGGTGCTTTCCCGGTATGGCTGGCTCCGGTCCAGATCAAGTTCCTGCCCATTTCGGACAAACACCTGGCTTACTGCAAAGACCTGGCTAAGAAATTCAAGAAACTGGGTATCCGCGTCGAAGTCGATGAAAGCAGCGAAAAGATCGGCTACAAGATCCGCAAGGCACAGATGGAAAAAGTTCCTTACATGGCCGTCGTCGGCGACAAGGAAATGGAAAACGGTACCCTCGGCCTGCGTGACCGTTCTAAAGGCGATTTAGGTGCCAAACCGATCGACGAAGTCGTCGCCCACATCCAGAAACTCACCGAAACAAGAGAAGGCTGATAGCGTGAGTTTGTAGTTTGAAGTTTGCAGTTAGAAGTTTTAAAATAAAGCCATCTACTAAAAACTAACAACTAGCCACTAACAACTAAAAAAGGGCTTGTCGTCGTTCGACAAGCCCTTTTTTCTCATCACCAAAGGAGTAACATTATGATAATCAACTGGTATCCCGGCCATATGGCCAAGGCCAAGCGCCTGATTCAGGAAAATCTCAAGATCATCGATGTCGTCATCGAACTCGTCGATGCCCGCATCCCCATGAGCAGCACCAATCCCATGATCAAGTCCCTCATCGGCGACAAGCCGTCCATCGTCGTCCTCAACAAGGCCGACCTGGCCGATCCGGCTGTCCTTGACGAATGGGTGGCCTATTATAAGCAGCAGGGCCGCAAAGTCCTGGCCTTGAACAGTAAAGGCGGCAAGGGCGTGAAACAGCTCATTTCCCTCGTCCGTTCCCTGGCAGCGCCGAAGCTGGCCCGCTGGAAGGCAAGGGGCCTCAAGAACCGTGCCGTCCGGACCATGATCCTGGGCATCCCCAATGTCGGCAAGTCGACGCTCATCAATAAATTGTCCCGCCGCAGTGCGGCCAAGACGGCAGATAAACCGGGCGAAACGAAGGGCAAGCAGTGGGTCCACATCGGCGACCAGCTCGACCTCCTGGATACGCCGGGCGTCTTGTGGCCGAAACTGGAAAACCAGGTCAGCGCCTACCGCCTGGCTGCGACGGGCGCCATTTCCGACACGGTCTTCGATATGGAAACGGTCCTCTTGCAGCTCGTCGAACAGCTGTCGGCCCAGTATCCGGATGAACTGAAAGGCCGCTATAAATTGGACAGCCTCTGTGAAAAGCCCCTGGATACGATCGAAGCCATCGGCCGCAAGCGGGGCTGTATCGTATCGGGCGGCGTCGTCGACCTGGAAAAGACCTATAAACTCATCCTCAAGGAATTTCGTGAAGGCAAGATCGGTGCCATTTCCCTGGACCGCCTGGGCGATTTCGAAGGGGAGGACTGACCATGGATATCGAGAAATTCCGAGTCGCCGACCTTAAAGCTCAGTTAGCCGCTGGCGATGACGTACAGGAACTCCTGGCAGCCATGAAAGAAGATAGCCGCGTGTCGGTCCGCAAACTGGCCGCTGCCTATATGCGCCAGAAAATCCGGGAAGAAGCTGAGCGGGAACGGGTCCTCCAGATGTATGCCCAGGAAACGGCCTATTATAACCAAGGCCTGTACCACGTGGCCGGTATCGACGAAGCTGGCCGCGGTCCGGCAGCCGGACCGGTCATGGTGGCCGCCGTCATATTGCCGCCATATTGGGAATGTCCCGGCCTCAATGACAGTAAAAAAGTTCCGCCAGCCAAGCGGGACCTGCTCTATGATAAGATCATGGCCGAAGCCGTCGCCGTATCCTGCGTGGCCAAGTCGGAAAAAGAAATCGACGAGCTCGACATTTACCACGCTACCATGCAGGGCATGTACGACGCCGTCAACGGCCTGGCTGTGCCGGCGGAAGCGGTCCTGGTCGATGCCATGCCCCTCCGGGAACTGACCGTGCCCCACAAGTCCTTAGTCCACGGCGATGCCTTGAGCGCATCTATCGCCGCCGCTTCTATCATCGCCAAGGTCACCCGTGACCGGCTCATGGTGGAATACGATAAAAAATATCCCCAGTACGGCTTTGCCGTCCACAAGGGATATTTGACGAAAATGCATATGGAAGCGTTGCGGGAATACGGACCGTGTCCGATTCACCGCCGCTCTTTTGAACCCATCAAGAGCATGGTGAAGGGCCTTTCAGAATAGGTCCTTCCGCCAGAGCATGATGACGGCGACGATGGTGCAGCACATGGCAATGCCTACGACGTAGTAGAAACCGGCCGCTGTGTCCTGGAAGGGGACAGGGACGTTGATGCCCCACAAGCTGAAGATGATCGTCGGGACGGCCAGCATGATCGTAATGGATGCCAGGAATTTCATGACCAGGTTCAGGTTGTTGGAAATGATCGAGGCGAAGGTATCGGACATATTCATGAGGATATTGGAATACATCTCGACCATTTCGATAGCCTGCTTGTTCTCGATGATGACATCTTCCAGGAGGTCTTCGTCTTCTTCATACATCTTGATGAGATGGTGGAGCGACGTATTGCGGCGCAGGCGCATGAGCCGTTCCATGACGATGCCGTTGCTGCGCAGGGCTGACGTGAAGTAGGTCAGTGATTTCTGTAATTCCAGGAGCAGGAAAAATTCCTTGTTGCGCATGGAATGGCGCAGGATTTCTTCGATGTCGTCGGTCCGGCGGTTGATCTGCATCAAGTAGCGCAGGAACAGCGTCGCCGAACGATAGAGGATCTGGAATAGGAAACGCGTCTTCTTGAAGGTATAGAACAGGGGATACTTGTTCTCTGTGAAAGCGCGCATGACTTCTGTTTCTTGAATACAGAGGGTGATGATGAAGTCCGGTGTGATGAAAATGCCCAGCGGCAAGGTGTCATAACTATCCGTTTCCAAGATGATCGGGATGTTGATGACGACGAAGATGTAATTGTCTTCGATTTCGACGTGCGAACGTTCTTCCGTGTCCAAGGCGGTTTTCAGGACATCAGTGGGGATTTCCGTGACCATGGATACGAGCTGTAAATCTTCGGAATCCGGATTTACGACGTGGATCCATGAACCTTTTTCAGCCGATGCCAGGGAAATGTTGTCTTCCAGATGGCCGTTGCTGTGTTTATAAACTTGAATCATTACGGTACTCTCCCTTTCTGCAGAATAAGGGCCTTCAAACCCAAATTCTAATATAATCCATTAAGACAGGACTCGTCAAGGTTTTCCCTGATATTTTACAGAAACTTTGCCGATCGTCGGCTAGGGAGGCCATAGTAGCGGCAGGCCGGTAATTATGGTATGATTAACTGTACGAGTAAATAACCAGGACTGCCGCGCGGCGCCGTACCGTGTCCGTCGAGGCCGTCCACAGAGAGAGTAGACATTATGCAATTATTGAAAATGGAACTGCGGGGATTCAAGTCCTTTGCAGATAAGACGACGCTGACCTTTGACAAGGGCATTACGGCCATTGTCGGGCCCAATGGCAGCGGCAAGAGCAATATTTCTGACGCCGTCCGCTGGGTCATGGGCGAACAGAATGTCCGTCAGCTGCGGGGGCAGAAGTCGGAAGACATCATCTTTGCCGGGACCCAGACCCGCCGGCCCCAGGGGGCAGCGGAAGTCTCGTTGTATTTCGATAACAGCGATCACGCCTTGGATACGGAATTTACAGAAGTCGTCGTCACGCGGCGCCTTTTCCGGTCCGGCGACAGTGAATACTATATCAACCGTCGGCCGTGCCGCCTGAAGGATATCCATATCCTCTTTGCCGATACCGGTATTGGCCAGGACTCTATGGCTGTCATCGGACAGAACCGCGTCGACCGAATCCTCAACAGTAAGCCTGAAGAACGGCGGGTCATCTTTGAAGAAGTGGCCGGTATCAGCCGCTTCAAAGGCCGCAAGGCCGACGGCCTGCGCAAAATCGCCGAGACCGAACGCAACTTGGAGCGTATCCGCGATCTCATGAGCGTCCTCGAAGAACGGCTGGAACCGTTACAGGAACAGGCAGAAACGCTGCAGAAATTCCGCTGCCTCGACAGCGAACGCCTGGCTTATGAAGGGACCGTGACCTTGCAGGAACTGCGCAACAGCGAACGCCTCCTGGCCAAAGCCGAGAACGGCCGCATGACGGCCGAAGCCGAAGAACAGAAAGCAGCCCGGGAATTGGCCGCTGCCGAAGGCAAGCGCAAGGCCTTATTGGACGCCATGGCTGCCGATGACGAAAAACTGCGCCATCTCGATGAACAGGCCATGGCCGTCCACAATGAACTGGACAGCCTCGTCCACCGCCGCGAAGCCTGCCGTCAGCGGCAGGCCGAACTCGCCGAGAACGAAGCCCAGGCAGGAGTTGATGCAGAACAACTGCAGCAGCGCCAGAACGCCTGGCAGGAACAGAAAGAGGCCTTGCGGGCGCAGAAAGCGCAGAAAGCAGCTGAACTGGAAGCGGCCCGACAGGCCCTGGCCCTGACCCAGACCTTGTTCGGCCAGGCCGAAGCCAAGGCTGAAGCGGCGGCCAAGGCCCTGCAGGAACGGGTCGATGCCAATTCCAAGCGCAGCCGTGACGCTTTCATGCTGCGCCGGGACAGCGAAGACCTGCGCCGGCGACTGGAAGAGAATGACGTCGCCTGCCAGCAGGCCCTGCAGCAGTGGGAAGAAAAGAAGAAAGCCCTGAAAGAGGCCGAAGCGCGGCATCAGGAAGCCGGGACACAGCAGAAAGACTGGCAGGAAAAGGCCGCTGCCTTTGAAGAGCAGGCCCTTTCCCTGCGGCACGACGCCCGTGCAAAAGGCCAGCGCCTGAAACAAGGGGAAGAAGAATACCGCCGCCTGCGCGGCGATATCGACGCAGCCGCCCAGCGTATGCGCGTCCTCCAGAGTATGGAACAGGAACACGAAGGCCTGGGGCGGGCTGTCAAAGTGGTCCTGACGGCCAGTCAGCCCTGGCGCAGCCGTTTGTGCGGTGCCGTCGGCGAACTCTGCCAGATCCCGTCGAAATTCGCCGTCGCCATCGACGTCGCCTTAGGCGGTGCCGTCCGCTATGTCGTCGCTGAAGATGAAACGTCGGCAAAACGGGCCATTTCCTATTTAAAAGAAAAGAAAGCCGGCCGGACGACCTTCCTGCCCCTCGATACCCTGCGCGGCCGCACGCGGACAGCCGATGAAGAACGGGCTGCCGGCGAACCGGGCATGCTCGGCTTCGCGTCAGACGTCATTTCTTATGAGCCGAAATATGAGAAAGTCTTTTCGTCGCTCTTAGGGAAGACCCTCCTGGCCGACACCATGGATACGGGCTCGGCTGTGGCCCGGAAATACGGTCATCGCCTGCGCATTGTCTGCCTCGATGGCACCCAGTTCAACGCCGGCGGTTCCCTGACTGGCGGCAGCACCCGCAATCAAGAAGGATCCCTCATCAGCCGGCGGGCCCTGCTGCAGGAGTTGCAGGAAACGTGCCGCTGCGGCCAGCAGCGCCTGGAAGCCTTGCTGGCCGAAGGCAAAGACCTGCGCCAACAGGCCGAAGGGGCTGAACGGGACCTGGCCCAGGCCGAAGAAGGGCTGCGCCAGGCCCGGCAGGCTGCGGACCAGGCCCGCTGGCAGGCCGGCCAGGAAGAGAAGGCCCTGGCTGACATCCGTCAGACCCTGGCCGCTTTCGACGAGCGCGTGGAAAAACTGGAAAAGGACCGGGCCGATATGCAGGCCCGGCTAGTTGAGAAAGAAGCGGCGCTGTCGGCGATGGAAACGGGGCCGGCCGCCGACGTCCAGCAATGGCAGGACGCCTGTGACGCCGCCAGGGCCGAAGCGGCCCAGTGCCGTCAGACCTTGACGGAGCGGCAGATTGCCGTTGCCAAGCTGACCGAACAGGTCCGTCACGGCGATGACCAGCTGCGCCAGCATGATACGTGGCAGCAGGAATTGACGGCCCAGGAACAAGCCCTGTCCCAGCGCCGCCAGGACCTGGTACGCCGCCAGGAAGAAGCGGCCCGCCTGTTGACAGAACTGTCGAAAAATATTACCGTGAAAGAAGCCGATACGGTCCGCTGTGACCAGGCCAAAGAGGCTTTTTACCGGACCCGCAACGAGTCCCTGAAAAAAAGCCAGGCCCTGGACGGTGTCGTCGCCGACCTTCGCCGGCGCCATCAGGAGTGGCAGCAGCGCTGCCATGCGGCTGAAGTCCAGCTGGAAAAGTATAAAGGCGATATCAGCCATCACGAAGAACGGCTGGCCATGCAGGGCCTGAGCCGCCAGGAAGCTATGGAACGGCGCCGTCAGGGCTCGTTGAAAGAGCTTCATGACAAGGTCGCTTCCTTGAAGGCTCAGATTACGGCGCTAGGGACCATCAACCCGGCTGCCGAAGACGAATACAAGACGGCTTTGGAAAAACGGGACTTTTACGTCCGCCAGTGCGACGATTTGAAGGAATCGCGGGAAAGATTGCGGACTGTCGTCGCTGAAATCGACGCGGCCATGGCCGAACAATTCGCCAAGGCCTTCAAAGAAATCGGCGTCCATTTCCAGGATATCTTCAGCCGCCTCTTCGGCGGCGGCACGGCCCACCTGGCCTTGACCGACAAGGAACACATCCTGGAAGCCGGCGTGGAAATCTATATTCGCCCGCCTGGAAAGAAGCAGCAGTCCTTGACCCTGCTCTCCGGCGGCGAACGGGCTCTGACGGTCATCGCTCTGCTCCTGGCTTTTCTGGCCTATCATCCGGCGCCGTTCTGTCTGGTCGACGAAGTCGATGCGGCCTTGGACGAAGCCAATGTCGAACGCATGGCCCGATACCTCAAGAATTACAGCGGAGCGACGCAGTTCATCGTCATCACTCACCGCCGCAAGACCATGGAAGCGGCCAATACCCTCTTGGGCGTGACGATGGAAGAAAAAGGTGTATCGCGCCTGCTGACTGTCAAAGTAGATGAATTATTAAAGGAAGGAACATAATTATGGGATTTTTTTCAAAACTTCGAAAAGGCTTAGAAAAGACGAAACATTCGCTCATCCAGAACATCGAAACCGTCGTCCGCGGTTATGCCAAGATCAACGACGACATGTACGATGACCTGGAAGCGGTCATGCTCACGGGAGACATCGGCGTCGAAACGACGGAGTATCTCTTGGACCAGATACGGACCGGCGTCAAATCGAAGGAAATCAAAGACGGCAACGACGTCGTACCGTATTTGGAAAAGTGCATCGTTGCCTTGCTCAATGAAAATGATGAACCCCTTCCGGAGACCGAAGGGCCGCGGGTCATCTTCATCGTCGGCGTCAACGGCGTCGGCAAGACGACGACTATCGGCAAACTGGCCAAGTATTACAAGCAGCAGGGGAAATCGGTCATGCTCGCCGCCGGCGATACCTTCCGTGCCGCTGCCTCGGAACAGCTGACCATCTGGGCTGACCGCGTCGGCGTGCCCATCGTTAAGCACCAGGAAGGGGCGGACGCAGCGGCTGTCGTCTTCGATGCGACGGCGTCGGCCAAGGCCAAGGGCATGGATATCCTCCTTGTCGATACGGCCGGCCGCCTGCAGACCAAGTCCAACCTCATGGAAGAATTGCGGAAAATGGCCCGCGTCGCCGGCCGCAACATCGAAGGGGCGCCGCAGGAAACGCTCCTCGTCCTCGATGCCACGACGGGGCAGAACGCTGTCAGCCAGGCCAAGCTCTTCGGCGACGTCGTTCCCTTGACGGGCGTCGTCCTGACCAAGCTCGACGGAACAGCCAAAGGCGGCGTCATCTTGTCGGTGAAACGGGAATTAGGCGTCCCTGTCCGCTGGGTCGGCGTCGGCGAAGGCGTCGACGACCTGCGCCCCTTCGATGCAGCTCAGTTCGCCGATGCTCTGTTCGATAAAAACGTCGCCGCCCGCGAAGCCAGCGACGAAGATTAGGAGGAATCCTCATGTTCGTAGGTAATATTTCCCAATATGACAAGGAAAGCCGTTTCCTGCCGGAATATATCCGGCCGTGGATCGAAAAACTGGTCTCCCTGGCCAAGTCGGACTTGCAGCCCGGGCGCCACACCTTCGATACGGTGAACTACATGAACGTCGACGTCACGGAAACGGCACCGGCCAGCCAGCGCCTGATGGAAGCCCATCGCGATTACATCGATATCCAGTATGTCCTGGATGGCGAAGAAATTATTGGCTGGCAGCCTTTATGCCAGGCCGGGCCCGTCGTCGACGACAGCCGGGCCGATAGCGATGCCTGGTTCTACAATCCCGATGTCGCAGCCGATACCGTCATTGCCATGACGCCCGGGACCTATGCCGTCTTTACGCCGGCTGACGGCCATCGCTGCCTCTGTGCGCCCGATGGGCAGGGGAAGGCTATCAAAAAAGCCATCCTCAAGATCCACGTCTGAAAGGGGGCCTGACGATGGAACTCATCCCGGCTGTGGCCCAGGCCCTTCAGGAACTGCGCCGCCAGCGGCCCCTTATCCACCACATCACTAATTTCGTCACCATGACCGACTGCGCCAATGCGACCTTGGCCATCGGCGCCTCGCCGACCATGACCAATGCCGTCGAGGAAGTCGCTGAAATGGCGGCCGCCGCCAAGGCCCTGGTCCTCAATCTGGGAACGCTCCAGCAGTGGACGCTGGAAGCCATGGTGGCAGCTGGCAGGTCCGCTGCGGCTCACGGCGTTCCCATCGTCTTCGACCCCGTCGGCGCCGGCGGCACTACTTTCCGGACCCAGGCTGCGCAGCGCCTGCTGGACGAACTGCCCCTGGCCGTCATCCGCGGCAATGCTTCGGAAATCACCTGTCTGGCCGCCCATAAGAGCGGTCAGGATTTCGGCGTCGACAGCCGCATCGGAGCGGCTGACCCGGACCTGGCAGCATCTCTGGCAAGGCATTTGGGGACGACCGTCGCCATTACCGGTGCCGTCGATGTCATTGCCGACGGGCAGCGGACGGCAGAAGTCCACAACGGCTGCCCCATGTTGACCTATGTCACCGGTACGGGCTGTATGACGACGTCCCTCATCGCGTCCTTTGCGGCCGTGACCGATCCCTTCACGGCGGCCGCTGCCGGCGTCCTGGCCATGGGAATCGGCGGCGAGCTGGCTCTGGAACGGGGCGGCCAGGCTGGACCTGGGACCTTCCACGCCCGTCTCTTTGATACGTTTTATGCCTTAAATGATACGCTGTTGCAACAGTATGGAAAGGTTTTGATCAATCGTGAATAATGGTGAACTCAAGAAAATGACAGTTACGGCGATTTTCATCGCCATCGGCGTCCTCCTGGCGCCTTTCGTGTCCTTTCCCTTCGGAGGTGCCCGGGTCTTCCCGCTGCAGCACCTCATCAACGTCCTCTTGTCGGTCCTCGTGGGCTGGCGCTATTCGACGGCCGGTGCTTTCTGTATTTCATCCATCCGCATCGCCATGGGCGTCGGTACCGTCCTGGCCTATCCCGGCAGCATGATCGGCGCCGCCTTGTCCGGCCTTTTGTATAAGAAGACAAATTCCATCTGGGGCGCCGTCGTCGGAGAAATCGTCGGGACCGGGATCCTGGGCGGCCTCATCGCTTATCCCGTCGCCGCTTTCGTCCTCGATTCCAAAGTCGTCGCCCTGTGGTTCTTCGTCGTCGCCTTCCTGCCCAATACCTGCATCGGTGCAGCCTGCGGTGCCGTCTTGTACAAGATTCTGCCCATCCGGAAATTTGCCGAAGAATTGAAGAAGTAACAAAGAAATAATAATATCGACTTGTTTATTGACTTATAAGGTGCTGTATATTAAACTATAAATTGGTACTGAGTTTTGTAGTTTGAGTTTCAATGACAGCACCTTGTATTTTTTTTAAGTAGGACGTGTTTACATGACAGAAAATATCCGCGCCAAGATCCTGGCAGAAGCCCTTTGTGAAATCAACCGCCATGGTGCTGATTTCCACATGGACGATCTGGCCCGTAACCTGTGCATCAGCAAGCGGACCTTGTACGAACATTTTTCGTCGAAACAAGAAATCATAGAGCAGGCTATCTCTGATTTTACCAATAAGATCTATACCTATCATCGGCGCATCGTCAGTGACAGCACCATGACTTGCGAAGCCAAGCTCATCGCTTATTTCGACGTGCCCAGTGACAACTGGCAGGTCCTGTCCGTACGGAAAGCATCGGAACTTCTGACGAAAATGCCCGATGTCTGGAACCGCCTGCAGTCCCGCTACGAAAAAGACTGGCGCCTTTTGGAACAGCTCCTCGATGAAGCTCAGGAGACAGGCGAATTTAAGCCTTTTGATAAGTTCCTGTTCTTGCGCCTTTTGCATAGCGCAGCCGACGACATTATCGATTATTTTAATGATGTCAATCACGATTCCTCTTTTAGTGACTATATGAAGCGCTGCATCAAGGTCTTGCTCTATGGCATTAAGAATCAGGAATCGAAAGAAATAGGAGGAAAGTGAAGATGATACAAAAACGCAAATTTGCGACGATGAGCGTCACCGTTCTCACCATTGCCGCGCTCCTGGCCGGCTGTGGTGCCCAACAGAGTGCGACCAAGGCCCCTGTTGCCGTCAACACGTATAAAGTCGTCGCCGCAGACACGCCGGTCAAGGCCGAGTACAGCGGTACCGTCACGGCGACGGACAAAGTGCCCGTCCGGCCTAAGATTTCCGGCCGCGTCGTGGAGAAATACGTCCAGGGCGGTCAGGAAGTCACGGAAGGCCAGCCTTTGTTCCGCCTCGACAGCCGGACTTATGACGCTGCCCTGGCCCAGGCCAAAGCGACCCAGGCCCAGTCCGAAGCCAACCTGGCCAATCAGCAGCTGAACCTGCGCCGTTACCAGACCCTGGCCAGCCAGGATGCCATCCCGCAGCAGACCGTTACCGACCAGGAAGCGGCTACGCAGCAGCAGCAGGCCGTCGTCGCAGCCAATGCGGCCCAGGTCGATGCCGCTCAGGATAACGTCGACGATACCATCGTCTATGCGCCGTTCAGCGGCAAACTGAACGTCGACGACGTCCCCGTCGGCACCTTTGCCACAGCCGGTTCGACGGCCTTGGTCACCATTTCTTCGACGAACCCGGTCTACGTAGAGTTTTCCATCAGTGAATCGGAATACCTGCAGATGACCAAACAGGCCGCTGATAGTACCGGCAGCAACTGGGGCGACCATCTCCTGCTCCGCCTGAGCGATGGTTCCACCTATCCCTATGAAGGCCATGTCACCCAGGTCAACCACGGCATGGACGGCAACTCCGGTTCTATCGTCGTCAAGGCTGTCTTCGACAACCCGGACAATCTCCTCATCCCGGGTCTCTATGCGACGGTCATCTCGGATACACAGATTCAGCGCAATGCCTTGTCCGTACCGCAGCGCGCCGTCCAGCAGACGCTGGGTAAATATTACGTTTCCGTCATCGACGGCAATGGCGAAGCCCAGAACCGCGAAGTCACGCCGGGCCAGAAAGTCGGCAAGTTCTGGATCATCAACGATGGTCTCCAGGACGGCGATACGATCATCGTCGACGGCTATCAGAAGGCCAAAGGCGCTTCCCTGGACCAGCACTTGCTGACCAAGGAAGACATCGATAACGACAGTTCCGATACGTCGTCGGACTCGTCGGCCAATCAGTAGGGAGGCGAGACCGTGATATCTAAGTTCTTTATCGACCGGCCTATTTTCGCCATCGTCATTTCCCTGCTGATTTCCATTTTCGGCTTGTTGGCGATTGCGACCCTGCCAGTCGCCAAGTATCCGCAGGTCACGCCGCCGCAGGTCCTCGTTTCGGCTACTTATATCGGCGCCAACGCCGAAGTCGTCGGCACGACCGTAGCCAGTGTCATCGAACGCCAGCTCGTCGGCGTCGATAACCTGGTCAATATGGAAAGTTCGACGAACGATAACGGGTCTTATTCCATGACGGTCCAGTTCAAGTCCGGCAGTGATGGCGATATGGATACGGTCAACACCCAGAACCGCGTCAGCCAGGTCCAGTCGACGCTGCCGTCGGAAGTCACTCAGACCGGCGTCACTGTCCAGAAATCGACGAGTTCCATGGCCATGGTCTTCGCCCTCGTGTCGCCCAATGGTTCTTACGATGCGACGTTCATGAAGAACTATGCCACGCAGTACTTCATGGATGAATTGAAATCCGTCCCGGGCATCGGCGATGTCCAGGAATTTGGGTCCGACTACGCCATGCGTATCTGGCTCAACCCGATGAAGATGAGTATCTTGAAGATTACGCCGACCGACGTCATCTCGGCCATCAGCGCCCAGAACAAACAGGCCGCTGTCGGCACCATCGGTTCCCAGCCGTCGCCCAATAACCAGACCTATCAGTACACCATGCGTACAGACGGTCGTCTGCAGACGGCAGAACAGTTCAAGAACGTCATCATCCGCACCAATCCCGACGGCACCATGGTCCGCGTCGGCGATATTGCTGACGTCAGCCTGGGCTCTAAGGATTATTCCGTTACCAGTGATCTGGGCGGCGGCAAGGCAGCCGGCTTCATGATCAGCCTGACGGCCGATGCCAACGCCATGCAGTCCGTCAGCGGTGCCCGTAAAGTCCTGGAAAAAGCAAAGGCTTCTTTCCCGTCTGATTTAGATTATAAAGTTGTCTACGATAGCACGACCTTCGTTACGGCGTCGATCCACGAAGTTATTGAAACCTTCATCGAAGCCCTGCTGCTGGTCGCCCTCATCGTTTACCTCTTCCTTCAGAGTGGCCGGTCGACGCTGATTCCGCTCATCGCCGTCCCGGTATCCCTGCTGGGTACCTTTGCCTGCTTCAAGGTCCTCGATTTCTCCATCAACACCTTGACCCTGTTCGCTATGGTACTGGCCATCGGCCTCCTCGTCGACGATGCCATCGTCGTCATCGAAGCCGTCGAATATGAAATCAAGTATAACGCCCGAAGTCCGCGGGAGGCGACGATCATTGCCATGCAGAACGTACAGAACCCGGTTATCGGTGTCGCCTGCGTTCTGGCCGCCGTCTTCGTTCCTGTCGGCTTCATCAGCGGCATGAGTGGTATCCTCTACCGCCAGTTCGCCCTGACCATTGCCGTGTCGGTCCTCATTTCGGCCTTCGTCGCGCTGACCCTGACACCGGCCATGTGTGCGTCTATTTTGAATGTTCACAAACCCAATGACAATCCCAAGGGCATTTACAAGTTCTTCCAGAAATTCAATGATGCCTTCGACAGACTCATCGCCTGGTATGGCCTGCGCCTGGCTCACTTGCAGCTCCACCTTAAATGGTGCGTGGCCTTCCTGGTCATCATCAGCGCCCTTACGGCAGGCGTCTTCAAAGTCATGCCGACGGGCTTCGTCCCGTCAGAAGATAACGCCTTCGTCATGATGAACGTCACCTTGCCTGAAGGCATTTCCCAGACGGAAACGAAACAAGTCAGCGAAAAGATTAGTAATTGGCTGGAACAGCAGCCCGGCGTAACCAATGTCATGAACGTCGTCGGCTTCAGTATCCTGGCCGATGGGCCGAAATCGAACGGGTCTACGTCCTTCATCGGCATGAGCGACTGGGATCAGCGTAAAGATAAATCCCTGTCCGTCGATGCCCTGGTCGGCAAGATCATGGCCATGGGCAATCAGATTCCCCAGGCTACGGTCATCGCCATGAACCCGCCGCCTATCGACGGCATGGGCACGTCGTCGGGCTTTACGATGCAGCTGGAAAACCGCGGCAGCCATACGACGGCAGAACTGTCGGCGACGGCTCAGAAATTCATCGCTGCTGCCCGCAAACGTCCGGAAATCGGTTCGGTCTACACGGCCTTCGCTGCCGATACGCCGGGCTATCAGCTCGACATCGACCGCGATAAAGTCGCCAAAGAAGGCGTTTCCCTGAGCGACCTCTATTCGACGCTCCAGTCCTTCTACGGTTCCTATCAGGTCAACGACTTCACCATGTTCGGCCGTAACTTCAAGGTCGTCGTCCAGGCCGCTCCGGAATTTCGTGAAACCATCGATGCCAATAATCACATCTACGTCCGCAACAGCGCCAACCAGCTCGTGCCGGTGGCCAACTTCGTCCGGCCGAAAGCTATCGGTTCGGCGTCGATCCTCAACCGTTTCAACGACTATCCGGCCATCAAGATCCAAGGGGCTCCGGCCAATGGCTATAGCTCCGGTGATGCTCTGAAAGCCCTGGAAGAAGTCGCCAAGGACACCCTCGGTGAAGGCTATGCCTACGAATGGAGTGGCATGAGCCGTGAAGAAATCGAAGCCGGTAACAAGACGGTCTACGTCTTTGCCCTGGCTATCCTCTTCGTCTTCCTCGTCCTGGCTGCCCTCTATGAAAGCTGGAAAGTACCATTTGCCGTCATGTTCAGCCTGCCGGCAGGCGTCTTCGGGGCTTCGGTCTTTGCCTATCTCATGAACCAGCAGAATAACCTGTACTTCCAGATCGGTCTGCTGGCCGTCATCGGCCTGGCCGCCAAGAATGCCATCCTGATCATCGAATACGCCAAAGTCCGTGTCGATGAACGCGGCATGGATCCCGTATCGGCTGCAATCGAAGCGGCCAAGATCCGTCTCCGCCCGATCATCATGACGTCCCTGGCCTTCGTCGTCGGCTCTGTCCCGCTGGCCATCGCTACCGGCGCCGGTGCTGCGTCGCGAGTCACTATGGGGATTACTGTCGTTTTCGGTACGTCCATCGCCACCATCTTCGGCGTCTTCCTCATCCCCATGATGTTCATCATCGTAGAAACATTCGGACACAAACGCATCCGTCCTAAACAAGAAGTCGGAAGACTGAAAGATATGTAGTGAAAAAGGGGCTGTCGCCTTAAGCGACAAGCCCCTTTTGTGGTTCGTTTGTCGTGGGTCGTTCATCGAAGCGGACGCAGTCCGCGAGCTGTAGGGGCCGCCTTAATCGGCGGCCCGTGCGAATCCTGTGTACAGCCTTATTCTTTGGATTTGGGTGAATCTTTCGAACCACGGCAAACGCCAAACGAACCACGAAAAAACGCCTGCTGCAGAAACAGCAGGCGTTTTTTTACGCTTCATTTGCCAAAAGGCGTTCTTTCATTTCCAGGTAGCGCGTCGTGTAGTACGGTGTCAGCTGGGATTCGCGCAGGTCGTTGCCGAAGGGGCGGCGGCTGATGGAGAGGATAGGGGGGCTCTGGATGCGCTTGGCGACGGCGAAGCCGGCGATGAGGCGCCACCACCGTTCCAGGTCGTCGATGAAGGCTTTGGCCGTCGGGAAGAGCTGATGGACGTCGACGGAGCAGCCGATGTTCTTTTCCAGGGTACCGTCGATGTACCATTCGAGGATCGATTCTGGCGTCGCCCGCTGCCAGCGTTCGACGAAGGCGGCGAAGAGGTAATCGTGATAGGGATAGATGATCGGGTCGCCCTGGCCTTTGGTGATATCCTGTTTGTCCGACAGTTCGGCACTGGGGACGATGTCGATGCTGCCTTGCGGGACGACTTCGCGGTGGAAGACGCTTTCATTGAGATAGCGGGCCAGGTCGTAGACCTGATGCTTCCACAAGTCTGCCGTGGCAGCCAGGTAGCCGGCGCTGTCGCCGTAAAGGGTCGCATAGCCGACGGACAGTTCGGCTTTATTGGCATTGCACGTGAAGACGCCGCCAAAAGCAGCTGCCGCTGCGGCCAGGATACGGCTGGAGCGGTCGCGGGCCTGGATGTTTTCTTCGATGAAGCTCGTCAGTTCCAGCTGCCCCTTGTCCTGGCCGCCCTGGCTGAGCTTTGCCTGGCTGAACTGGCTCCGCGTCAGTTCCAGGCTGTCCTGGACGGGGACGACCGTATACAGGCAGCCGATGTTGTCGGCCAGTTCCTTGGCCAGGCTCTTGGTCATGTCCGAGTTGTAGCAGCTGGGCATGTTGACCAGGAGGATGTTTTCCGGCGGCAGGACCGTCGCATAGAGGGCGGCGTTGACCGCCGAGTCGATGCCGCCAGAGACGCCGAGGACGACTTTGTGGACGCCAATGGCATCCATGAAGGATTTCAGGCCGTAGTGCAGGCTGGCGTAGATGTCATCGATCTGGCTCTTTTCCGGCTGCAAGTGGGCCGGCGAGACGAAGCGCTGCGTCGTTTCATCGAAATCGACGATGGTCATTTCTTCAGTGAATGGCGTACATTCGACGTGCTGCGAGCCATCTTTCTGGTAGGTGCTGCTGGCGCCGTCGAAAGTGTAGATATTCTTGCCGTTGTTCTGGATGCCCGTGCAGTTGACGTAGATGGCCGGGCAGTGGACCTTGTCGATGGCCTGGCCGAACAGGCGGTGGCGGCGCTGGGTCTTGCCCAGGGTGAAGGGCGAGTTGGAAATGTTGATGAACATATCGATGTCGTACATTTTCCCTAAATAGCTCATGGGCTTGAAGGGATAATTTTCATCCCAGCTGTCTTCGCAGATGAGAGGGCCCATGCGGAATTTCCGGCCGTCGTCGAAGGCAATCTGGACGGGCGACAGGAAGTCTTCCGGGAAGGCATGGCGTTCCTGGGCGACTTCGATGAGGGACGTGAAGTAGCGGATGTCGCTGAATTCCCGGTAGTTAGGCAGGAGCGTCTTGATGTAGAAAGGATAAGGCGAGCGGGCTGGCGAAATCCAACGGCCGTTATAAGCGATGAACATGGCGTTGTACTTCCGCGTCCGGCCGTCGAGATTGACCCGGTCCGTTTCTTTGGCGACGTTGCCAAAGATGATGGCTATGTCATCCGACAAGGCCTTGATCTCTTCGCCGAAGCGGACGCAGTCGTCGATGTAGTCTGGCTGATCCCAAATATCTCCGATGAGATAGCCCGGGATGGCGAGTTCCGGGAAGACAATCAAGTCGCAACTGGCGGCTTTGGCCTTGGCAATGTATTCTTTCATGACAGCCGTATTCTGCCGTGGATTGCCAGGATGGACGTTTGTCTGGGCAAGTGCTATTTTAAACAAGGAAAAGCCTCCTTTTCATAGGGGAAAATCTATATACTATCTCATCTTATCATAAAAAGGGGCCGGCGAAAAGGCTGTCTCCGGTCAGGGGCGGAAAAGACATGACAGAACGCCGTCCTTGCGGTATACTTATATATACATATAACAATTCAAAGAAGGTCTTCCATGAACACACTGCTTACTATCCTGAATTCCAAATTCATCCAATCGTCCCTGGCCCTGCGCTGTTTATCGACGGCCTGCGAACACCAGGGCGTCGACGTGGCTGTGGCTGAATACACGATCAATCAGAATGTCTATGACATCCTGCGCCACATCGCGTCTTTTCGGGCTGATGCCATCGGCTTTTCCTGCTACATCTGGAATATCGACATGACCTGCCATCTCATCGACTTGGTGAAACAGGTCTTCCCGGACACGAAAATCTTCGTCGGCGGCCCGGAAGTATCCTATACGGCCCGGCAGATCCTGGAAGACTACGAACACATCGACTATGTCCTCCAGGGGGAAGGGGAAGACATGGTGCCGGCCTTCCTGAAATCCCTGGCCGCCGGCCGCGATGGGACGGAAGTGCCCGGCGTCCTGGGCCGCGTCCACGGCGTCATCCAAGGCGATGAAACCTTCCAGGAAGTGGAAGACCTGGACAGCCTGCCTTTCCCTTATGAACACCAGGATTTCCGCGAACTGGACCACCGCATCATGTACTATGAAAGTTCCCGGGGCTGCCCCTTCCACTGCCAGTACTGCCTGTCCGGCATGAACGACCGCGTCCGTTTCCGTTCAGTCCCGTTGGTCCTGAAGGAACTGCAGGCCTTCGTCGATGCCGGCGTCCATCAGGTCAAGTTCGTCGACCGCACCTTTAACTGCAGTCCCGCTCATCATCGTCCCCTCATCGAATACATGATCGGCGTCGATAAACCCATCAATTTCCACTTGGAAATCGAGCCCGGCGTCCTCACCGATGACGATATCGATCTCCTGGCCCGGGCGCCGAAAGGACGGATCCAGCTGGAAATGGGCATCCAGACGACATATGAGCCGACGCTTCAGGCCATCCACCGCCATAATGACTGGCCGCGCATTACGCACATCATGGAACGCCTCGTCGCTTTGGGGACGATGCACCTCCATCTGGACCTCATCGTCGGCCTGCCTTATGAAGACTATGACCATCTGCGCCAGTCCTTCAACGATATCTATGCCCTCCGTCCGCACAAGCTGCAGATCGGCTTCTTGAAGCTCCTCAAGGGCTCCGGCATCCGCCGCGACTATCCCGGCGATTACCGCTATGATCCCCAGGGGCCGTATGAAGTCCTGGCGACGACGTGGCTGCCTTATGAAAAAGTAGCTTATCTGAAGGTCCTGGAAGACGTCTTTGAACGGACCTATAACTCCGGGAAATTCACATATCTTTTCAACTGGCTCGGCCGCCTCTTTGCACCGGATTATATGAAACTCTACGAAGCCTTGACAGGGGAGTGGCTCGTCCTGCATAATGACCAAAAGGCCTTGTCCGATGAGTCCTTATGTCATTTCCTCTGCCACTGCCTTGAAGAAGTCCTGCCGCTGACGACAGACCAGAAGGCGTTGGCCAAAGAACTGCTGGCCCTGGATATGCTGACCTTTTTCCGCTTCCGCCTCCAGGCCGGCTTCCTCGGCTGGAGCGAAGCGCCGCGCAGTGAGACCGACGCCATCTTCCGCGACGAAGCCTGGCTGCAGACCTATGCGAAAGACTATCGTTTTACCAACTGGCGCGATATCAAGATGCGCTATCGCATCTGGCCGGCCAGCCCGGCCCTGAAGGCCGAATTGAGCCGCTATGGAGTCGTGCCCGCAGACGATGCCTATGTATTGGCAGAAAAGAAGAAAGACCGGGCCGATTGGTGCCTTATCCCGGTCAAAGGAGAATCATTGTGAACGAACGCTATCGCGTCTATTCGACGTATTTAAAAGAGACTTATGGCGAAAAAGTCTATAAACTGCCTATCAGCATCCCCGATACCTGTCCCAACCGCGACGGGACCCTGGGCGTCCGGGGCTGTGCCTTCTGCGGCTCTATCGGCGCCGGGTATGAAAACCTGCCGGCGACGGTGACCATTGGCCAGCAGATTGAACAGAACATGGCCCACATCAAGCCGAAATACAAGGCCAACAAGTTCATCGCTTATTTCCAGAATTTCACCAACACCTATTTGCCGCCGGACCGTTTCCGGGATTACCTCGTCGCCGCCTGCCAGCCCGATATCGTCGCCCTGGCCATCGCCACCCGGCCGGACTGCCTCAATAGGACCTATCTGGATATCATGGCCGATATCAAAGAAAAGTACGGCGTCGATATCCTGGTCGAACTGGGCTTGCAGACCGTAAACTATAAGACCTTGGTCAAAATCAACCGCGGCCATACGGTCGCCGAATACATTGATGCCATGGTCATGCTCCGGGCCTATCCCTTCCGGACCTGTACGCACGTCATCCTCGACCTGCCCTGGGACACGATGGAAGATACCATCGAAACGGCCAAAATCATCGCCGCCCTCGGTTCGGACGAAGTCAAACTCCACGCCCTGTACATCATCAAGCACACGGCCATGGCCGAATGGTACGCCCAAGGGGATATCAAGCTCTGGACCTGCGAAGAATATGTCCGCCGCGTCGTGGCCTTCCTCGAATACAGCCGGCCCGATACGGTCTTCCAGCGCCTCATCGGCCGGGCGCCGAAAGAAGCGACGGATTTCGCCAACTGGGGCATGGGCTGGTGGCGCATCCGCGACATGATCGACGAAGAACTGGAAAGACGGGACACCCGGCAGGGAGCCCGCTGTGACTACCTGCACGGCAAAGCCGTCCGTAAATTCATGACATAAAGGAGCATCTCATTTTGGTAGAAAAGAAACTGCAATTTTCCGATTTGCGTGAAGCCCGGGCCGTCCTGGGCATGAAAGACGAATTTCTCAAGACGATGCAGCGCGAATTTCCGGACTGCCGTATTGCCGTCCGCGGTGATACGGCCATGATCGTCGGCAGCGAACAGGATGTGGCCTGCGTGACCGAAGTCTTCCGCGTCCTGCGCTACTTGTTCCGGGAAAATACGTACTTGACGACGCAGCACGTCCGCTATTCGGCCAGACTCATCAAAGAAGGGCAGTCAGAGGCCCTGCACAACCTTTATGAAGACACTGTCGGCATTTCTGCCCGGGGCCGTCTCATCAAACCCAAGACGCTGGGCCAGAAGCGCTACGTCGATTCCATCCGCAAGAACCTGGTTACTTTCGGCATCGGGCCGGCCGGGACGGGCAAGACCTATCTGGCCGTGGCCCTGGCGGCTTTTTACTTGAAGAACCGCGAAGTTGAACGGATCATCCTCACCCGGCCGGCTGTCGAGGCCGGGGAAAAGCTGGGCTTCCTGCCCGGGGACTTACAGGAAAAGATCGATCCCTACCTGCGCCCCTTGTACGATGCCCTGGCCGATATGTTCGGCTACGACCAGTTCCAGAAGATGATCGACCGCAACATCATCGAAGTCGCGCCCCTGGCGTACATGCGCGGCCGGACTCTGGAAGAGTCGTTCATCATCCTCGATGAAGCCCAGAACACGACGCGGGAACAGATGAAGATGTTCCTCACCCGTATGGGCAACCACTCGCGGGTCGTCGTCAACGGCGACGCCACGCAGATCGACCTCGTTGACCGGCGCATGTCGGGCCTGACCGAAGCCGAAAAGATACTCAAAGACGTCCGCGGTGTCGGCATGGTCTATTTCAGCGATGAAGACGTCGTCCGTCACGATATGGTAGGCCGCATCATCCGGGCTTACGAAACTTATTATAAACAAGACCACTGATTGGGGGAATATCCATGAATATCAACATCAATTACGAAGATCCGTCGTTCCAGCATGATGAATATGAAAAAGTCATCGACCGCGTCTGTGAAGAAGCAGCTTTGGTCTACGGCCTGGGGCCCAATGCGGAAATCAGCATCCTCTTGTGCCACAATGATTACATCCATCAGCTGAACAAGCAGTACCGCAATATCGACCGGCCGACGGACGTCCTGTCCTTTGCCCTCAATGAAGGCGAAGACGACGGGTATGACGGCCCGGACACGGCCCTCTTGGGGGACATCATCATTTCTCTGGAAAAAGTCCAGGAACAGGCCGATGAATACGGCCACTCCTTTGAACGGGAACTGGCCTACCTGACCATCCACGGCATGCTGCACATCCTCGGCTATGACCACATGGAACCGGACGATAAAGCCGAAATGCGTAAAGAAGAAGAATTTATTTTACAGCGCCTGGGCTACGTCCGCGAAGGCGAAGAATTATAAGGAGGAGTCACTATATCTATGGAATCATTTAAATCGGGGTTCGTCGCCGTCGTCGGCCGCCCGAATGTCGGCAAGTCGACGCTCATCAACCATATCATCAAACACAAAGTCTCGATTGTCTCCGATAAGGCCCAGACGACGCGCAACCGCATCCTCTGCATCCATACGGACGACGAATGTCAGATCGTCTTCCTCGATACGCCGGGCATCCACAAGCCGAAGCACAAGTTAGGGGAATTTATGGATGAAGCGGCTTACCAGTCCCTGCGCGACATCGATGCCGTCTTGTTCCTCATTTCCGGCAATGAAAAGAAAGGCCCTGGCGACCTCTTCGTCCTGGAAAAATTGAAAGACGTCGGCGTTCCGGTCTTTTTGATCATCAATAAAATCGACGTCATGAGCAAGGAAGAAATCTTGAAAAAGATTACGGAATATGCCGAACTCTATCCCTTTGCCCAGGTCATCCCCATTTCGGCGCTGAAAGGGGACAATGTCGATGCCGTCGTCGACGAATTGCGCAAGATCCTGCCGGAAGGGCCGAAGTATTTCCCGGACGACATGATTACGGACCAGCCGGAACGGCTCTTAGTCGCTGAAATCGTCCGGGAAAAGCTCTTCCGCTGCACCCGCGATGAAGTACCCCACGCCATCGCCGCCTATGTCGAAGAAATGACCCAGCGCGGCAAGAACAAGGTCTATATCCGGGTCACGGTCTACGTCGAACGGGATTCGCAGAAGCGCATCGTCATCGGCAAGAATGGCGCCGTCCTCAAAGAAGTGGGCAACCTGGCCCGCCAGGAAATCGAAAACCTCCTGGGGTCGTCGGTCTACCTCGACATCTGGGTCAAGGTCAAGCGGGACTGGCGCAACAAGTCGGGCGCCCTCAGTGAATTGGGCTACAAGAACGAGTAGGGGGCAGTACGATGGAAGTACAATCAATCGTCCAATGTCTCCTCGTCTTCCTCATCTGCCTGGCCGTCAGCGCCATCTGCGTTACGGGCAAGTTCGCCTTTGCCCAATTGCGCCGGGAATATCTGGAAGAACTCGTCCGCGATGGCGATACGTCGCTGAAGCCGCTCTTGTCCCTCTATGATAAGCCCATCGTCTTTCTCGGGACGGCCCAGCTCGGCATGGCCTTGTCCGGTCTCATCGCCGGGGCTGCCGGCTTTTGCGGCCTCTATGGTCTGTACGGCCTCCTGGCGCCTTACATCGGCCACACGTGGCTCATCTGGCTCATCGAGATCTGTGCCGGCATCGTCCTCTGTTTTATCCTCTGGGTCTTTGGCGAACTCATCCCCAAGTCCATCGGCCTCCAGCGCCCGGAAAAGAGCCTCAAGGCCCTGCGCCGTTTCATCCAGCCCTGGAGCCGCCCGCTCATGCCGTTCATCCTCTTCGGCAACTGGCTGGGCCGGGCCATCCTGGCCGGCCGCGGCCTCGATGTGACCAATGAAATCGACATGGCCCATTCTGAAGACGAAATCCGCATGCTGGTCACGGCCAGCCATAAAGAAGGCAAGATTGATCAGGTCGAAAGCGAACTCATCGGCAACGTCTTCGATTTCGCCGACCGCCTGGCCAAGGAAATCATGGTGCCCCGTCAGGACATCGTCTGCCTCTATACGGAAGATACGATGAGTCAGCATATGCAGACCATCCGCCAGTCGCGCCATACGCGCTATCCTCTCTGCGAAGACGACAAGGACCACGTCCTGGGCCTGGTCCATATCAAGGATATCATGGACCTCTACATCCATAAGCGCAGCAATTTGAATCTCATCAAGCGGCCCATCCTCATGGTGCCGGAAATCATGCCGGCGTCGAAACTCCTGCAGCTCATGCGGACGCGCCGGACCTACCTGGCCATGGTCGTCGATGAATACGGCAGCACCGTCGGCCTCATCGGCCTGGAAGATATCCTGGAAGAACTGGTCGGCACGATCCAGAACGAACACACCCAGGAAAAAGAAGAAATCCAGCCCCTGCCGGACGGCGCCTATGAATTTGCCGGCACGGTCTTATTGGAAGACGTAGAAGAATTGCTGCACATCCCTGTCGAAGACGACGTCGATACGGATACCATCGGCGGATATGTCTTCAATGCCTTGGGCCATACGCCGAAAGTTCACGATGAAGTCACTATCGGGACGTACCGCTTTACGGTCCTGGAAATGCAGCGGTTCCGAATTGTCCGTCTGAAAGCGGAACCCCTTCCGGAAAGGGAAGGGGCGGGAGACGGAGAGGAAGGAGACGCCGAGGCGGACCATGAGGCGTAGCGGGTATTACGGCCGCAAGCCGTCGCGGTCCTATGAAGGCATCATCCTGACCGTCCGCAAGACCAGTGCCAAGCAGCTCGTCGTCACCGTCCTGACCCGGCAGGCCGGCATCCTCCATGTCCTGGCCCGCCGCAGTACCCAGGGCAAGATGGGTTATGGGACGCTGGCTCCGCTGGCGGAGATGACCTTCGACGTCTTTGAAAAGGATGGCGTCTACACCTTGACGGAATACGACTGCCGCAGCAACAAGCGCCTTCGCCAGCTGACCTGGGACGGCTATGTCTATTCGCAGATCTTCGTCGAAATAGTCCTCTTCATGGCCGGCGGCGAAGCCGACGAAGTCCTGTATAACCTGGTCCGCCTCTACGGCCGGGCCATTGAACTCAAGGACGTCCGCATCGTCACCCTCATCGCCGGCTGGCAGCTCATGGCCTTGACCGGCTTCCTGCCGGACATCGACACGGCCCGCGTCTTCTATCAGGGCCAGGGCTATTGCCAGCAGCCCGTCTATTACATCGACGACGAAATGCCGGAAAACATGAAAGAACTGCCACTGACGCCGACTGTCCGCCAGACCTGGAAGACCCTGGTCCATTATCCCTGGGGAACCGAAAAAACAGTGAACCTGCGCGGATCGGACTTGAAATTCCTGGAAGCCCTGCTCTACAACTACGTAAACCAATGCAGCGAACGCCAGATGAAGACACCGGGATTATTAGTGGCTCGTGGCTAGCGGTTCGTGGTTCGTGGCTAGTGGTTCGTAGTTCGTGGCTAGTGGTTCGTAGGAGCGGCCCGCCTGGCTCTCCTGATAGGAGAGCTGTCAGCGAAGCTGACTGAGAGGTTGCTCTTTCAACATAGTTTGTAGCACGGAGTTTGTAGAAGAGGACCCTAAATTTAAAGCCATCCGCTAACCACTAGCCACTAACAACTAACAACTAAAAAGAGGTTGTCGCACATGCGGCAGCCTCTTTTTGCTCCCTTCACCGTTTATGCAGCGGGTCGTATTTCCAGTGATGGGCATATTCTTTTAAACTTTCAGCGACGGCGTATTGAGCCGCATCTGTATAGACCATCTGCGCCTCTACCGGCTCTTCCCAGATGGGAGACGGCCATTCGCGGGGCGGCTCGATGTAGTAGAGCAGAAATTCTTTGACCTTTTCGATGAACCATTCTGGCAGGCGGGGATGGAATTTCTTATAAAAGATGAATAAGTGGATGTGGTTGGGCATGACCGTAAATTCTTTGATGATGGCAATCTGGTTGTTCCGCTGCATGGCTTTGAGGGCCCGCGTCGCAGCCATGCCCCAGTCCGTCGGCTGCCAGACATGCTGTCCCTGATGGCGCCGGACTTTCCCTAAAGTCTCTTCCTTTTGGTACGTACAGAGCGTGATGAGCTGGTACCGGGGAACGGTGGAGAATGGTTCCAGCCATGAGGGGATAGAAAAAAACGGTCTGTGATACATGGGACTGCACCTCCAAGATAACAAAACCTTTAAAACAAGCTGTGTCGTTGCTTCGATTGTACCGGACAATTATGAGAGGAATATTAAAAAAGGGGAGAACTTCATTAAAAAAAGATTAGAACTTGTTTTTGCTGGACAGCGTGGTATAATAAAAATATTTTCACTTCGTGCACGTTGTGCAGAAAGGACGATTCTATGGTTCGCAGTATGACTTCGGGCAATCCCATCCGCCTCATCCTGGCTTTTACCGTGCCCCTTTTGATAGGAAACGTTTTCCAGCAATTCTATAATATCGCCGACATCATCATCGTCGGCCGGACCATCGGTGTCAATGCCCTGGCTGCTGTCGGTGCCGTCGCGCCGGTCTTCATGGCCGTCTTTGGTCTGACCATCGGCTTGTCGTCCGGTTTTTCCGTCATCACAGGCCAGCGTTTCGGCGCTGAAGATATGGACGGCGTGCGCCGGTCTGTGACGACGTCAGCCATGCTGGCCCTGGCTTTGACGCTTCTGCTGACCCTTGGCGTCAGCCTGGCCATGCCGCTCATCATGCGGCTTATGAACATATCTGATGTTTTATACGACGATGCCTATCATTATATGCTCATCGTCGTACTCGGCCTGGTGGCCATGATGAGTTATAATCTCCTGTCCTGTATCTGCCGGGCCCTCGGCGACAGCCGGACTCCACTCTATTTCCTCATCGTGTCGTCCCTCTTGAACATCGCCCTGGCCTTGCTGTTCATCGTCGTCTTTGGCTGGGGCGTCCCCGGTTCGGCCATCGCCTTGGTCATCGCTCAGGCCGTTTCGGCCATACTCTGCCTGTGTTTCATGCGCCGCCGTTTTCCCATGCTGCGCCTGACCCGGGCCGACTGGGCCTTCGACTGGCCCTTTGCCTGGCAGCACCTGCGCCTGGGTCTGCCCATGGCCGTCCAGTTCCTCATCATCTCCATGGGCATCCTGGTCCTCCAGTCGGTCTGCAATACTTTTGGACCCGAAACCATTGCCGGCTTCGTATCGGCGACGAAAATCGAACAGCTGGCCTTGCAGCCCATGATTTCCTTCGGCATCGCCATGGCCGTCTATTCGGCCCAGAACTACGGCGCCAGCCAGTACGGCCGCATCCGCCAGGGCGTCCGCCAGTGCTCCCTCGTGTCCCTGGCGTTCTGCCTGGTCGCAGCCGTTGCCATGTACAGCTATGGGCGGGAACTCATCAGCGTCTTCACGACGGACCATGACGAAATCCTCATGGAACAGGCCTTCCTCTATCTGAAGATGTCCGTTCCTTTTTATATCTTCCTGGGCCAGATTTTCGTCTACCGCAACGCCTTGCAGGGCATGGGTATTTCCAGCGTACCCCTCATCAGCAGCATCCTGGAACTGGGCGGCCGAAGCGTTTCGGCCCTGGTCCTGGCCGCCATGTGGGGCTACTTCGGCATCTGCTGTGCCAGTCCCATCTGCTGGGTCATGGCCTGCCTGTTCACAGGCGGCTCCTACTTCTGGGTCATGCACACCATGAAAGCCAAAGGCCGTTGAGAGAAGAGTGGAAGCATAAAGGTTCTACTAACCCCTGGCCACTAACAATTTAAAAACCTTCACTAAAAACTACAAACTGCAAACTTAATACTCAAAAAGGGCTTGTCGTCGTGCGACAAGCCCTTTTTTTCTATTCAAACTGATTGACTAATTCTATGAGTTTTTCTTTATGCTGCGGATACCATTCGTCGTAGGACTGGTTGGCATCGAGGAGTGCCTGGTTGAGGGCCAGGAAGAAGTCCGGCAGGTGTTCGATGGTGATGACGCCGATCTGTTCGCCCATGACGCCTTTGCCGATGGCGTAGTTGCCGCCGGCGTAGATGTTGAAGGCCGGTTCCATTTTGTCGCCGACTTTCTTGCTGGCACCGCGCAGGCCCAGGGGAGCCAGCTGCTGGACCGTGCAGTTCGACGGACAGCCCGAGAAATGGCATTTCGGCAGGAAGTGGCTGTCGATGCCGCGGTCTTTGAACATCTTGGCCAGTTTGACGAAGGTGCCGTGAGAATCGCGCAGGCCCTGCTGGCAAACGGTGGCGCCGATACAGCTGACGGAATGTTCAAAGGTTGTCGTCGCCGTGTCGTCGGACGTAAGGGCTGCGATTTTGCGGGCTTCGTCGGCTGTGAGGTTGATGATATAAGCCGTTTCGTCGGCGTTGAGACGGATTTCAGCGCCTTCCATGGTCTGGAGCGCCTTCAGCAGTTCATGGAAGACAGCTACTTCCGGCGTGCCGCCCAGGGGCTTGTATTCGACGTAATAAAGGCCTTCCTGTTTCTGTTTGCCAATGCGGCCATTTTCGAGGACGCTGTCGTCGGCGCCGCTCTTGGTTAAAGGTGTTTCTTCTTCAAGGGTCAGGCGGTAATCGCCTTCGGCTTTGGCTTTCGCTACGGCATCGCGGACGGCCTGGCGGAAGGCATCGTCGCCGAGTTTATTGAGGATGAAGCGCGAACGGTTCTGGCCGCGGTGTTCATAGTCGCCGTATTTCATGTAGACGTCCCGGCCATAGCCCAAGATATAGTAAGAAATATCTAACGGATTGACGCCTTCATCGATGAGGATGCCGAAGCGCGAGCCGTTGAGGCCGAAGCCGCCGCCGGCATAGACGTCAAAGGTGTGGTCCGGCCGGGCGACGAACCCCAAGTCCTTGAAGGTTGCGTGGCCTTCGTTGTCCAGGCCGCTGGAAAAACTAATCTTATATTTTCGCGGCAAGTTGAACTTGGGAATACAGTTGATGACGAAATTAGCTGCTGCCTTGATGTACGGCGTCATGTCGAAGTATTCGCCCGGAGCGACGCCGTGGAGCGGACTGGCCGTGATGTTACGCGGATTGTCGCTGCCGGCGCCGACGCAGTAAATGCCGTGGTCGAAACATTCCTGATAGAGGTCGAGGACTTCTTTTTCGTTCAGGTGGTGGAGCTGCAGGGCTTCACCCGTCGTGAAGTGGATGAGGTCGATGTCATAGCGGTCGAGGACATCCTTCAAAAAGGTGATGTGTGCCGGTTCGATGGCACCGCCAGAAAAACGCAGGCGCAGCATGTTGCTATGGGCCCCCCGTTCGCCATAGCTGCCGAACTTGCCCGACGTGCCCTTATATTTGGCCGGCGGCAATTCCTTGGCATAAAAAGCCCGCGTCGCTTCGGCGAACTGCGGGAAACGGCTGCGTATTTCTTCTTTTGTTTCCTTCGTGATCTGAGTCATTTCATAAACACCCCTTAATTAATTCTAGTTCTTAAAACTATACTAGATTTGTGTCTTATTATAACAGACTTTTTTAAAGAGGGCAAAAAGATTCGCCAGAAATTTGCCTTTTGTTGTATTTTTGTTTAATAATATAGTGTAAAATATAACAAACTTAGAAAGATTAGGTGAGTGTTATGAAACTCCGGGACTGGCCGCTGCGCAAGCGCCTCCTTTTTTCCAACTTCATCATGATTTTCATTCCTGTCCTGTTTACGGCTGTCGTCAGTATGGCCATCTTTTTGGCCCTGCAATTCGGCAATATCAATCGAGCCAATATCATTTCCTTCATCTGGCCAGAGAGCGGGCAGAATCTGTCCATCCAATTCGAGCTGAGCCGCCTCCGCGTCCGTGCCGACCAGTATCATGGCGACATGGGCCGTCTCCTCCAGGCTGCAGACCATTTAGAAGATCAAGGCCTCAATGTGTCTATTTGGCGCGATAAGGAAGACCTTTACGATACGGCTGGCATCGACAAGGTGTACCTGCGCCAACAAGTCATGGCCGGCCATCGCCAGGGTCATGCGGACTTCAACTGGACTGGCGAAGGCCTGCGCTTTTACTATATTTCTCCTCATACGGACATCCATTTGGCCGTTGCCGGCGCCGTACCGAGTTATCCTGAAAACGAGTACATCGACTTGTCGTCGAAGGATATTTTGAAAATCGCCTTTTATGTCCTGACTATCCTGACTATCTTGCTGACCATCCTCGTCGGTCTGAAGCTGTCGCGATGGATGGCAGGTCAGATTGTCGATCCTGTCGAAAGGCTGCGCAATATGGCCGATGCCATCAGCCAGGGCGATTTGGATCATCCCGTCCCGATCTTATCACGCGACGAAATCGGCGATACGTGCCAGGCTTTTGAAAAGATGCGCCTCCAGCTGCGGGCAGCGCGGGATACGCGGAAGAAATACGACCAGAACCGCAAAGAACTCCTGGCCGGTATTTCCCATGATTTATCGACGCCTTTGACAAAAATCGAAGGCTATGCCAGCGGCATCCTCGACGGTATCGCCAATACGCCAGAAAAAGAACGCCATTACCTGGACATGATTGTCGATACGTCGCACCACATGGCCAGCCTGGTCCGTACACTCTTCCTCTTTTCCAAACTTGACCTGGGGCAGGTCCCTTTCCATTGGGAAAATGTTGACATCGCTGCATATTTAACGGATTATATCAGTGAACAAGCTGACCATTTCCATCAGCAAGGGCTGGATGTGACTTTCCAGTCCTCCCTGACAAAGGCCGTTATTTCCATAGACCGCCAACAATTCCAGCGGGTCATAGAAAACATCCTGGGCAACAGCTTGAAGTACAAAGACCAGGCCGTCGGCCATATGGCGATTACCTTGACTGAGAGCGGGGAAGGGGAGTACCTGCTTTCCTTTGCCGATGACGGCTGCGGCGTCGCAGAGAAGGAATTGCCGAAACTCTTTGAAAGTTTCTACCGCACTGACAAGGCTCGGACCAATGTTGCCAAAGGAAGCGGCTTGGGATTGGCTGTGGTCCAGCAGATCGTCCAGGCCATGAAAGGGAAAATCTGGGCCCAGGCGACAGTGCCCAAAGGCCTGACTATTTGCATTTCTTTACCGAAAGGGGAATCACATAGATGAAACGTATCTTGATTATTGAAGACGATCAGGGCATTGCCGAATTGGAACGGGACTACTTAGAAGCCAATGGCTTCAGTACCGATATCGCCGCTGATGGCAAAACAGGCGAAGCGAAAGCCTTGGGAGAGGCTTACGACCTCATCTTGCTGGATATCATGCTGCCTGGCCGGGATGGCTTCCAGATTTGCCGTACCATCCGTGCGACGAAGGATATCCCTATCCTCATCGTATCGGCCCGGCAGGAAGATATCGATAAAATCCGCGGTCTCGGCCTCGGCGCCGATGACTACATCGTCAAGCCTTTCAGCCCGAATGAACTCGTAGCCCGGGTGAAAGGCCATCTGGCTCGGTATGAACAGCTCACATCCCGTGAAACCCATCGTGACGTCCTGCGCTATGGGGATTTGGAAATCGACGAAAGCGGTCACCGCGTCTTTGTCAAGGGGAAGGAAGTGGCCTTGCCTAATAAGGAATTCGAACTTCTCTTGTTCTTCGCCAAGAATCCGGACATCGTCTTCAGCAAGGAAACCCTCTTCGATCGCGTCTGGGGCAGCGAGGCCCTGGGGGAAACGGCCACCGTGTCGGTCCATGTTAACCGCATCCGTGAAAAAATCGAAGAAGATACGGCCAACCCCCGCTATATTGAAACGGTCTGGGGCGCAGGCTACCGCTTCCGAAGCTGAGTTGACGGATTTTTTTTAGTCCTTTCTCGCTTTATTGTCACTCTGTTTATCTTTTATTTAACTTCCCTTCCTATACTGATACCAACAAAACGGTTATGAATAGGAAGGGGAGTTTTTGTTATGTATGAATTTCATGTAAAAAAGGAAGACATGGCCCTGTCGGTCTGGCAGCGCCTGTGGCAGAAAATCATGGCTTCACCAGCCGTCATCCTCCTGGTCCTGGCAGGGGTTCTCTGCTTTGCGGCAAATCACCTGCTGGTCGTCACGGACCCTGTCGAATCGAATTACGTCCTGACAGCCAGGGAAATGCTGGCCTCTGGTGACTATGTCTCGCCGCGCATCTTCGGCAATTATTGGTATGACAAGCCTGTTTTCTTTTATTGGGAACTCATTGCCGCTTTTAAACTCTTCGGTGTCAGTGACTTTGCCGCCCGCTTTTTCCCGGCTCTGTTCGGCATAGTGGGTATCCTCCTGGCCTATGGCTTTACGGCTCGTCTGTATGATAAGAAGACGGGATTCCTGACGGGACTCATCTTGCTGACGACAGTAGAATATTTTTACCTCTCTAAGGCTATCATTACCGATATGACGTTCTTCGTCTTTTATTCGGCCTGCCTCATGGCCTTTTACGTCGCCTACAGCGAAGGGGAGCCACGCTGGTACTACCTGGCCTATTTCTTTGCCGGCCTGGCTGTCCTGACCAAAGGACCTATCGGCCTTTTCCAGCCGGGGCTCATCATCCTGCTGTTCCTCTTATGGCGCCGGGATTTCAAGGCCCTGCTGCACATCAAACTCGTTTCCGGCCTGACCCTGTTCCTGGCGACGACCCTGGTCTGGTACGGACCGATGTACGCCCTCCACGGCAGTGATTTCATCAGTCAGTTCATCGGCGTCCATAATATCCTGCGGGCTACCGTCTCGGAACATCCCCAATATAATGTCTGGTATTATTACAGTGCCGTCTTCCTGGCAGGCTTCGTGCCCTGGGTCTTCACGCTGCCCCTGGCTTGGCGCGACTATGGCCTGACCCGGAAAATCGCAGCGGCCTGGCGGGAAAAAAGGCTGCCCCTGCCTGCCTTTTCCATGAAGACCCAGTTCCTCATCGTCTGGGCGGCTGTGATTTTCGTGACTTATCAGCTCATGGCGACGAAGTACATGACCTATACCTTTCCCTATATGATTCCCCTGGCCATCGGTTTTGCGTCGTATCTGAAGAAATATGACCGACTGGTCCTCAACCTGGCCGGCATCGTCATCGCCATCTATGTGGCTGTGACCTTTACCGTCATCGTTCCCCAGTGCCGACAGGCCTCGGCGTATGGCGCCGCCCAGGTCGTCAGCAGCCTGGCCGATGACGAAACGACGGTCGTCACCTATGGTGGCCGCTATCCCGTATCCTTGACATACTATTCCGGCCATACGGCGTACCGCCTGGCGGAACGGGACAACATCGCCAGGATGCTGCCCGGCGGCATCAGCTGGAACGCCAAGAACGTCATGCCCTTCATGGCCATCGAAGACCTGCCGGACCAGGGCAAAGTCCTAGCTGTCGTCCGCGACCGCGATGAAGCCCGTTTCCTGCAGGACGTCTCAGGGACATGGCAGTGGCGCGCTCAGAAGGGCATCTGGGTCATTTACCAAAAAGCATCGGATTTGTAAGGCTCCTGGAAAGGCCTTGTGACTGAATTGTAACAGCCCGTGCGTATACTATAGTCAACCTTGAAAGGGAGAGTGATAACGATGAAGAAATTCAACTATATAGTACGCATGATGCTGGTTCTGGTCGTCACCTTCATGACCTTCAGCGGCGCCGCCCTGACGGTACAGGCTGCCGAACCGCATAGCCATTCCCACCGCTGGGAACAGCGCGATGACCGCGACTACCGCCATCACGACGGCGATTGGGAAAAGAACCGGAAACGTTGGGAAAAAGACCGGAAACAATGGGAAAAGGACCACAAATCAGAATCCCAGAAAAAAGTCGATAAAGCCAACCGTAAGGCCAACATCGCCATCGGCGTAGCCGCCGTAGCCACCATCATCGCCCTGGCGAAGTGAGTGGGGATAGTGGCTAGTAGTTAGTGGCTCGTGGCTCGTGCTTCGTAGGGGCGTCCCAAAGGGCGGCCCGCTTAATTCCTTGCATACAAAAAGGGGCTGTCGCACATGCGACAGCCCCTTTTAATTCTCGTCCCGTCTGTTATAATAGGGGGTGCAATTAGATTCTGTCATAAAGGAAGTGTATGTCATGAAATTAACGGACCGCCTGGCTGCGGCTGTGTCTCTCATTCCGCAGGGAGCCGTCATTGCCGATATCGGGACCGACCACGCGTATATCCCCGTCTCCGTTTGTCAAAGCGGACACTGCCCATCGGCCATTGCTGCCGATATCGTTCCCGGCCCGCTGGCCGCGGCTGTAGCTCATGTCCGCGGTGCCGGTTTGACCGACCGTATCGACTGCCGTCTTGGCGATGGCCTGACCTGCATCCAGGCAGGGGAAGTCGATGGCGCCGTCATCTGTGGCATGGGCGGCCCGCTGATGGTCAAAATCCTGCAAAACTCGTATGAGGTCTGGCAATCTCTGCACTTTGCCGTCCTCCAGCCCCAAAGCGAGGCCGGCATTTTGCGCCGCTATCTTTACCAGCACGGCTGGCACATCGAAGACGAACGGCTGGTTATCGACGACGGCCGCTTCTATGAAATGATGCGGGCTGTACCGGGTCAGGCCGACGCCTTGCCAGACTGGCTCTACGATATCGGCCCCGTGAACTGGCAGCGCCGCGACCCCTTGCTGGGCCGTAAGATCGATATTCTCATGGAGACAAAAGGGCATATCCTGGAAGGCCTGAGAAAGAGCCGCAAAGATGTGCACGAACGAATTGAAAAAATAGAAAGCGAATTACGCTTCTGGAGGGAATTGAAATGTCAACTACCGTAGGTGAAATCGTTAACGTCTTGAAAGGATGGGCGCCCTTATCGCTCAAAGAATCGTGGGACAACCCGGGCCTGCTCATCGGCAGCCCCGATGAAAAGGTCGATAAGCTCATGGTCACGCTGGACGTCATGATGGGGACCGTCGACTATGCCATCGAACACGGCATCCAGATGATCGTCAGCCATCATCCCGTCATCTTTGACGGCTTGAAGTCCCTGCGTACTGATACGTACAGCGGCCGCCTGTATCAGAAGCTCCTGGCCCATCATATTTCCGTCTATAGCGCCCATACCAACCTGGACAGTGCCGACGGCGGCGTCAACGACGTCCTGGCCCGTCTCCTGGGCTTGACGGACTTGAAGGGCCTTGTACCTGTCGCTGAAGACAAACTCTATAAAATCGCCGTCTACGTCCCGGTAAGCCATGGTGATGTCGTCCGCCAGGCTTTGGCCGACGCCGGTGCCGGCTATATCGGCAACTACAGCGACTGTTCTTTTACGGCCAAGGGCGACGGCCGTTTCAAAGCCCATGAAGGGACGCATCCCTTTATCGGCGCCATAGGCAAAGTGGAAACCGTTGCGGAAGAACGAATCGAAACAATCGTCCCTGAAAGCAAACTTCATCAGACCGTCCAGGCCATGGTGGCCGCTCATCCCTATGAAGAACCGGCATATGACATCTATCCCTTGAAAAATGAAGGTCACCCCTTCATGATGGGCCGCGTCGGGACCTGGCCGACGCCGGAACCAGCTGTCAATGTCTTAAAGAAAATCAAGGGCCTTCTCCATCGCGATGCCTTATCCTATGCCGGCGACCCTGACGTCACCGTTCACCGCGTCGCTCTCCTCGGAGGCGGCGGAGCGGGCTTCATCAAACTGGCTAAAGATGCCGGTGCCCAGCTCTACCTCACAGGCGACGTCAAATATCATGACGCCCAGGAAGCCATCCGCCAAGGCATCGTCGTCGCCGACGGCGGCCACTTCGGCACCGAATTTCCCGTCGTAGCCGACCTCTGCCAGCGCCTGGAAGAAGCCGCAGCTAAAAACCAGTGGAACATCACCTGCGAAACCGACCCGACCAGTAAAGACATGCTGCAGTATATGTAAGGTGCCTTGCGGCGCGCCGTCTGCAATGGCTCCCCTGATAGGGGAGCTGTCAGCGAAGCTGACTGAGAGGTTGATTAGCTGTTCGCTCGGACTCAGATGCGGCGTTCCGCCGCGACAGACTCATGATTGTATTACGACCGTGTGCTACCTGTCATAAATTCTGGCTATGCCCATGATTCACGGCGGGACGCCCTGTGGCCGTCCCCTACAAAATCGCATACAGGCGATGAAAATGAATGCAGGCTGATGGGTCGGTACCTGACGAGCTGGAAAGGCCTGGGACAGCCCCTACGGATGCGATTCCGCCGCGATAGACTCATGGAATAAACGCCGTTCGCAGGCCGAAAAAAATACACGGCCAACGGCCTTGTGCGTAGGGGCTGTCCCAACGGGCAGCCCGCTGCGTCGCAGGCCGCTGCGTCGCAGGCCGCAGATGGCCGTCCGCAATGGCTCCCCTGATAGGGGAGCTGTCAGCAAAGCTGACTGAGAGGTTGATTTCCTGGCAGATAGTGCCGCTGTGAAGTTTAAACACAGCCCATTCTTATCCAATGGCGGGATTTTACGAGCCACGAACCACGAGCCACAGCCTTTTTCACGGCCATCAGGCCCCACATCTCCCATAGAAAGGAAAATCCATCATGACTAAAGAAGAACATGTAAAACATTTATTAGAAGATCCGGTATATGCCATCATGGGCAATGAAGAGCTTTGCCTGGGCCGGAGCAATATGGACGTCGCCAAAGAACTGATCGCTGCCGGCGTCACCATTATCCAGTACCGGGAAAAACATAAGAAATGGCGCGCCAAGTACGAAGAAGCCAAGGCCATTGCCCAGCTCTGCCACGACCACAACGTGACTTTCATCATGAACGATTCGACGGACCTGGCCATTGCCTGCGGTGCCGATGGCATCCATGTCGGACAGGACGATGCCCCGGCTCAGATTGTCCGCCAACTCGCCGGCCCGGACGTCTTCATCGGCGTATCGACCAATACCATCGACGAAATGAAACAGGCCCTGGCTGACGGCGCCGATTACGTCGGTTTCGGCCCTATGTTCCCGACGCAGTCCAAAAAAGACGCCGACGAAGTCGTCACGCCGGAAGCCAAAGCCTATGCACTGCACTATGAACTGCCCGTCGTCACCATCGGCGGCGTCAGCCTGGAAAACATCCGCAGCCTCTACGACGAAGGCTTTCGCTCCTTCGCCATGATTTCCGCTATCGTAGGCCAGAAGGATATCAAAGGCGCCGTAGAAAAAATCCGCCAGACATTGGGGCGTTAGCTATAAAGCGAATATAGCGCAGATGGCAGGCCGCCGTCCGCGATGGCTCCCCTGATAGGGGAGCTGTCAGCAAAGCTGACTGAGAGGTTGATTTCCTGTCAAATAGTATCGCCGTCCGCTCGGACTCAGATGCGGCGTTCCGCCGCGACAGACTCATGATTGTATTACGACCGTGTGTTACCTGTCATAAATTCCGGCTGTGCTCAAGATTCACGGCGGGACGCCCTCTGGGCGTCCCCTACGGTATCGCATACAGGCGATGGGAGAGAAAGAGGTCACAGATTGCAAAAAATACACGGCCAACGGCCTTGTGCATAGGGGCTGTCCCAGCGGGCAGCCCGTGTTATGAGATTTGGCCACACCTATTCTTGTATGATGGTAGGTTTTTACGAGCCACGAACCACGAGCCACTATTTTTTACGAGCCGAGGGGTTCCCGCGGCGATGTCGTCAATTTGAGCTTGTCGCCGCATAGCGGCAGCTGAGTTCGAGGCGAGCGGTCTGCGGGCCGTCAGGCCCTTGACTCTCATCCCTAAATATGCTATCCTATACGAATGATGAGTATGAAAAGCAATCGCTAGTGCTTTTGCATTAGAGGAAAGTCCGAGCTCCGTAGGGCAAGATGCCGGCTAACGGCCGGCGAAGGTGACTTTAGGGATAGTGCCACAGAAATGTGTACCGCCACGCAAGTGGTAAGGGTGGAACGGTGCGGTAAGAGCGCACCAGCGGTGCAGTAATGCATCGGCTAGGTAAACCCCATCTGGAGCAAGACCGAATAGGGGAGGGATGAAGCGGCCCGCTGATCTTCCGGGTTGTGTCGCTTGAACATGCCGGCAACGGTATGTCTAGATAGATGATTGCTGCTGCGCAAGCAGAACAAAACTCGGCTTACTGATTACTCATCACCTTGTGAATCGAAAGACCGTCGCATGAAGGCATAGGCCATCATGGGCGGTCTTTTTAAATTGAAAGCCCTCCGCTAACCACTCACTGCTGTAAAGGGCTTGTCACACACATGCGACAAGCCCTTTACATTTCCCCCTGTCCATGATATTATTTCAATAAGTGGTTTCAGATGGTAATAGACCATAAGAATGAATTACCATGATAATGAATACTTAAACAAACAAAAGCGAGGGATTTAAGTTGGCATTAATCGTTAAGAAGTTCGGCGGCAGCTCCGTTGCGACACCGGACAAAATGCGGGCTATTGTACAACGAGTCTTAAAAGGCAAAAAGCCTGAAGACAAAATCGTCATCGTTGTTTCAGCAATGGGGGATACAACAGACGAATTAGTAGCATTAGCCAAGCAGATCACTTCGAAGACTTACGGCCGTGAAATGGACATGCTCCTGACGACGGGCGAACAGGTCTCCATCGCCCTCATGGCTATGGCTTTCCAGGAAGCTGGCCAGAAGGCTATTTCCTTTACGGGAGCACAGGCCGGTATCAAGACCAGCGACGCCTTTAACAAAGGCCGCATCCTGGCATTGAAACCGGGCCGCATCATGAAGGCTTTGGACCAGGGCAATATCGTCATCGTCGCAGGCTTCCAGGGTATCACCGGTCATGGTGATATTACGACGCTCGGCCGCGGTGGTTCCGATACGACGGCAGTTGCCATTGCCGGTGCCATCCATGCTGATGTTTGTGAAATCTATACCGACGTTGACGGCGTATATACGTCCGATCCCCGTGTCGTTCCCAATGCGAAGAAAATCGACCAGATTACGTACGGCGAAATGCTGGAAATGGCGAAACTCGGCGCCGGTGTCATGCAGCCCCGTGCCGTAGAAATGGGCAGCCGCTTTGGCGTCCCCATTCACGTACGCTCGACTTTTTCTGAAGATGAAGGAACTATGATACAGGAGGATTGCTCTATGGAAGTCAAACAGTATCTCATCCGCGGCGTCGCTTCGGATAAAAATGTTGCAAAAATCACCGTTTTAGGGATTCCCAATAAACCGGGCTTTGCTTATCGCGTTTTCGCTGAATTGGCAGAAAAACACGTCGACGTCGACATGATCGTCCAGAGTGTCCGCATTGCCAACGAAGGCGTTACGGATATCACCTTTACCATCGCCCGCACGGACCTCGAACAGGCCAAAGCTGTCCTGGCTAACTTGCGCAAGGAAATGCCTGTCGAAGACGTCCTCATCGATGACAAAATGGCAAAAGTTTCCGTCGTCGGTGCTGGCATGGCCGGCCATCCGGGCATCGCTGCCGGCATGTTCGGCGTCCTCGGTGACAACGGCATCAATATCGAAATCATTTCCACTTCGGAAATCAGCATTACCTGCCTCATTTCTGAAGATGTCGTCGATAAAGCCGTCAAAGCTATCCACGCACATTTCTTCGACGAAGACTAAGGGGGATACATGTCTGTATTGGATAGCTTTACAGAAGAGATGCTGCAGTCTGAACTGCCCAAACGGGTCATCCTCGAACGCCTGACCCACGGCCTGGAAGTCGAAAAGCCGCCGCAGTTTGCCATCCCGGCTCCGAAGTACACCTTTGAAACGAACCTGCACGGCTTCCGTTACGATTACCAGAACCAGACCGTCACCATTTCCTATAAAGTAGCCCGCGGCCTTCATGACGATATGACCGTGTCCTTTATGACCTTCCGGGTCATCCTGGAAGGACTGGGCGTTTGTATCCGAATGCAGAAGTGGTAGTGAAATACAGAGGGGGTTGCCGCCAATGCGGCAGCCTCCTTTTTGCGGTAAAAGAGGGAAATCGTAGGCCGCAGATGGCCGTCCGCAATGGCTCCCCTGATAGGGGAGCTGTCAGCAAAGCTGACTGAGAGGTTGATTTCCTGTCAGATAATGCCGCTGTTCGTTTGGACTCAGATGCGGCGTTCTGCCGCGACAGACTCATGAAATAAACGCAGGCTGCAGATGGCAGGTCGCCGCGGTCCTGTGGACCGCAAAAAAAATACACGGCCCTTGGCCTTGTGCGTAGGGGACGCCTAAAAGGCGTCCCGCTGTGAAATTTAACCACAGCCCATTCGGGTCTAATAGTGAGCTTTTACGAGCCACGAACGATGAACGAAAACGGGGGCCAATTAGGCCCCATCTCTCCCCGAAAGGAAGGAAACCGATGCATTGTGGAACCGATATCGTACAAATCAGCCGTATCGCGGATATGTCATCGCGTCACGGCCGTTCACTAGGACGCTTTTTCACGGCCCAGGAATTATCCTATTGCCAGCGGCCCGATGGCACGTGGCGGGCTGAATCACTGGCCGGCATCTTTGCCGCTAAAGAAGCCTTGTTCAAAGCCTTGGGCACGGGTTTCCGCCAGGGGAAATGGACGGACGTTGAAGTCTGTCATGATTCACTGGGCGCCCCATATTATCAGTTTCACGGCTACTACGCCCAGGCTGTCCCACTGAAGACCGAACAGCCTCCGTCCCTGTCCATCGCCCACGACGGCGATTACGCCATCGCTTTCACTGTGTTGGGGTAGAAGGGGCCGTTGTTCCCTCGGACTCAGATGCGACGTTCCGCCGCGACAGACTCAGGATGGTATTACGACCGCGTGCCAATCGTCATAAATTCCGGCTGTTCACAGGATTCGCTGCGGCCTTTTTGGCCCGTCAGGTGCCGACCAGCGGAAGGCGCAAGACGGCTGCCAAAACGGACAGCCGTGGCTGGACGCCTTTCAGGCGTCCCCTACGGTATCGCATACAGGCGATGGAAAAGGACACGGCCACAGGTCACAAAAAATGCACGGCCTACAGCCGGGTGCGTAGGGGACGCCCAAAGGGCGTCCCGCTGTGAGGTACAACCATAGCCCATTCAGCCCTGATAGCATGTTTTTACGAATCACGAACCACGGCCTTTTCCACGAGCCGAGGGTATCCCGAGGCGATATCGTCACTTTGAGTTTGACGCCGCGCAGCGGCATCTGATTCCAAGGCGGCCTGCGACTGGCGGTATGCAATCTGCGGGGCCATCAGACCCCTTTACAAAAAGGAGAATATATTATGCAAAAAATTACTACTGCCGCTCAGATGCGGAATATGGACCGGATCGCCATGCATGGCGTATATGCCATGGCTCCGGCTGTCCTCATGGAAAATGCCGGCCACGCCGTGGCCGAACGGGCCGGTGCCTGGCTTGACGGCTGGGACGGCAAGGACGTCGTCCTCTTTTGCGGAAAAGGCAACAACGGCGGCGACGGTTTCGTCATTGCCCGCCATATTTTAGCTGCCGGTGCCAGGGTTTATGTCTATGTCCTCGGCAAGGAAGAAGATTATAGCGATGAAGCGCGTCAGCACTTGCACACCTTGCAGCAGCTGGCTGATGAGGAAACGTGCCTGCTCTTGTCGGCGCCGCAATCCGATGCCGACTGGCAGCTCCTGCAAAAACGGCTCCTGGCCTCGTCCGTCGTCATCGACGCCATGTTGGGGACGGGCTTCCACGGCAGCCTGCGTCAGCCCCTTGCTTCCATCGTTGCCGAAGTCAATGCTGCTGCCGCCGCTGGTGCCGTCACGGTCATTGCCGTCGATATGCCGACTGGCGTCAACTCCGATACGGGCGCTGTCAGCAATGGCGATGACGATGAAGACGGGCCGCTCTTTGCCGATATGACCGTCACCTTTGGCGCCCTCAAGCGGGGCCTGGTCCTTTATCCCGGCCGGGCCTGTGCCGGTCACATCGAAGTCGATCCCATCGGTATGCCCGGCCCGCTGCTCATGCAGCTCGAAGAAGATCCGGCTTACTTGTTGCAGGAATCGGATATCGCCGAAATCGTCGTACCCCGCAGCCCGGACAGCCATAAAGGGACGCACGGTACCATTGCCATCGTTACCGGCAGCAGCCAGATGGCCGGCGCCGCCCTCATGGCCGCTCATGGAGCCGTCCGCAGCGGGGCAGGCAAGGTCTTTCTCCGCGTACCGGGCGCGACGGCACCGTACTGCATCGGCGTCCAGCCGGAAATCATGGTCCGCGGCGTCGGTACGGGCGACCATTTTACTGCCGCTGATGCCGATGAAATCATTGCCGAAAGCAAGAATTGGTCCGTCCTGGCCATGGGTCCCGGCCTGGGCCGTGATGCAGAGACGAAAGAATTTCTCCTGAAAGTCCTGGCCGCCGTGACCTGCCCGGTCGTCCTCGATGCCGATGCCCTCAACCTGCTGGCCGGCGAAAAGGCCCTCATCGCTTCCCGCGGCAGCCGCATCATCATGACACCGCACTTGGCTGAATTTTCGCGTATCAGCGGCTTGTCTATGGCAGAAATCAAAGCGGACCCCATCGCGGCAGCCCGGCAGTTTGCCTCGGAATGGAAGGTAAACCTCGTCCTTAAAGGGGCGCCGACGCTCATCGTTTCAGCTAAGACGGGCAATGTCTACGTCAATTCCACAGGCAATGCCGGCATGGCCTGCGGCGGCATGGGAGACGTCCTGACCGGCATGATTGCCGCCATGATAGCTCATCAGGGCATGAGCGACTTGTGCAGTGCTGCCTGCGCCGGTGTCTATCTCCACGGGGCTGCTGGCGATGCCTGCCGCAAGGACCGCGGCCCTTATGGTTTTACCCCCATGGAAACAGCCGATGCCCTGCCGCAGGTCCTGGCATCCTTAGAAGAAGATTTGGCCCTGCCCATTTTGCAGCAGCCCTTGATTGGAGGAAAATAACGTGAAAAAAAGAAGCTTCTTTACAGCCGCTCTGGCCCTGGTCATGAGCCTCATGCTCATCCTGGCCGGCTGTGGCAACAGCGCTTCGTCCAGCTCGTCTGGCGGAGCCAAAGCCGTTCAGTCTTTGACGGCTTCTGACAAAGATTTGCGCGTGTCCGTCCTTAACGTCGGCCAGGCCGATGCGACGCTTATCCAGTATAAAGGCAAGAACATGCTCATCGACACGGGTGACGTCGACAGCCGGGCTGATTTGGTAAAACAGCTCAAAGAACGCAAGGTCAAAGACCTGGACATCGTCGTCATCACCCATCCCCACGGTGACCACATGGGCGGCATGGCAGAATTGTTCAAAGATTTCAAGATCAAACAGATTTACGACAATGGCCAGAGCGCCAATACGGCCATGTACCGCAATTATCTGAAGAACATCAAAGCCAAGAACATCGCCTATAAAGTCTTGAAGAAAGGCGATACCTTCACCCTTGGTGATGACGTCAAATTCACAGTCCTGTCGCCGGCCAAACCCTTTACCAAAGAAAATACCCAAGGTGTTTCCGAAAGCGGCCTGACTAACAATAATTCCATCGTCTGCAAGATGACCTATGGTCAGTTCTCCATGATGTTTACTGGCGATGCCCAGAAAGAAGCGGAAGACCAGATCCTCAAGGCTTACAAACCGGCTGACCTCAAATCGGACGTCCTCAAAGTCGGCCATCACGGCAGCAAGACCTCGTCGTCCGACGCCTTCGTCAAAGCCATCGCGCCGAAAGCGGCAACCATCTCCTGTGCTGCCGGTAATCAGTACAAATTCCCGCATGAACCGACCTTGAAGACCTTGCAGAAATACAACGTCGAAGTCTATCGCACCGACCGCAACGGTACCATCACCATCACCACCGACGGCTCGTCGTACAGCATCGCAAAGGAGCACTGATATGAAAAAGGAACTCATCGGCAGCATCGACCGCATTACCGAACAGACAGCCTACATCATCCTCAACGACGATGAACACCAGCTCCAGATTCCACTCGAACTCCTGCCAGACGGCGCCGATGAAGGCATGGCTTTCACCATCACCATTGAACGCAACGAAGAAGAAGAAAAACGCCTGGCCGAAGAAATCGCAGCCCTAAAAGAAAGCCTCTCCCAATAGGAGAGGTTTTTTCTTTTGCTTTTTACGGATTACGAGCCACGGCCTTTTCTCGGACTCAGATGCGGCTGCGCCGCGACAGACTCAAACTAACAACGACGCTTCGGGAAGCCCTCAGCGCGTAGCGGGCCGCCTTCACAGGACGGTCCCTGCGATGCAGCCGAGCTGCGTCAAACTCATGATTATATTATGACCGTGTGCCATTTGCCATAAATTCCGGCTGTTCACATAAGTCACGGCGGGCCGCCTTGGACAGGTCGGCCCCTACATATCGCATACAGGCGATGATTGGGAAGGCCGTTTACCGAATATAACCCAAATACACGGCTAACGGCCTTGTGCGTAGGGGCCGTCCCGGTTAGGGCGGCCCGCTGCGATATTCAACCACAGCCTGTCCGAGTATAATGGCAGGCCTTTACGAGCCACGAACAACGAGCCACTGCTTTTCCTCGGACTCAGATGCGGTTGCGCCGCGACAGACTCAAACTAACAACGACGCTTCGGGAAGCCCTCAGCACGTAGCGGGCCGCCTTCACAGGACAGCCCCTGCGATGCAGCCGAGCTGCGTCAAACTCATGATTATATTATGACCGTGTGCCATTTGCCATAAATTCCGGCTGTTCACATAAGTCACGGCGGGCCGCCTTGGACAGGTCGGCCCCTACATATCGCATACAGGCGATGAGTGGGAAGGCCGTTTACCGAATATAACCCAAATACACGGCTAACGGCTTTGTGCGTAGGGGCTGTACCAAGCCTTTTTGGCCCGTCAGGTGCCGACTAATAGGAGTTGCAGGACGGCTGCCAAAACGGACAGCTATAGTTGGGCAGACCGCTGTGATATTTAACCACAGCCTGTCCGAGTATAATGGTGAGCTTTTCTCGATGAGCGATTTCCCGGTTGTACAAAGAAATTGAAATCTGATACAATAAACTCAAGGAGGTGTGGCCGATGGATGAAGAGATGATGCAGGATGTAAAGGAGCAGCTGGTGGGCGCGTTGGACTATGATCAAGCAGCGAAAGGCGTTTTGTCACAGAAAATGGTGCTGGCTTATGTCTTGAAACGGACTGTTCCCGAATTTGAATCGGCCAGCCTCGACGATGTTGCCAATATCTACATCGAAGGGACGCCGGAAGTCAGTACGGTTCCGGTTTCTAATTGATTTCTTCACAAAAAGGAACCGAATTTACCAATAGCGACTACGATAAAATAAAGAAGGTCTATACCATCTGGATTTGCATGGAAGCCCCGCAGGGAAAAAGCGCTATCAACCGCTATCAGCTGAAAGAACAGCATTTGCTGCACCGCTATAAAGAACCTTGTCAAAATTATGACCTCATGGGCATCATCTTTGTCTATCTGGGAAACAGCAAAGTCAAAGACCGGCTGATAAATCTGCTTGATTTGATGTTCAAATCATCAAAGAACGCCAGTGAAAAGATTACGACCCTGCATAATGATTTTGGGATTGATTTGACACAAGAAGAAGAGGGGGATTTGGAAGTCATGTGCAACTTAGGAGAAGGAATCTACGAAGATGGCCTGATGAAAGGCAAACAAGAAGGATGGGAGAAAGGTAGAAAAGAAGGCAGAAAAGAAGGCAGAAGGGAAGGAAAATTGGAATTAGCTCTTGAAATGTTGAAGGATGGGATGGCCTTAGAAAAAGTAGCAAAGTACAGCAAATTATCACTTTCCATCATCAAGGAACTTGCTAAACAAAATAAATTGATTTAGGAATAATTACAAAACACCGCTACGGGGCAAGAAAACATTGGCGGTGTTTTTGTTGAAATTCCTTCGGATTCAGATGCGGCGTTCCGCCGCGACAAACTCAAATTGACAATGACGCTTCGGGAAACCCTCAGCGCATAGCGGGCCGCCCTTTGGCCGGCCCCTACGACGGCCCCGGATGGGGCCCTTTCCACGAGCCGAGGGTTTCCTGAGGCGATGTCGTCTATTTGAGTTTAACGCCGCGCAGTGGCATGGGGGATGTACACAGGATTCACGCGGGACGCCCTTTGGGCGTCCCCTACGAATGGCGGCCTTGCGGGGCGGTCAGGTCCCTTTTATATATATTCCCTCACACGTTTTACTAAACACGTATAATGCATAAAAACAAATTATTACAATCGAAAGGAAAAATTATGATTAGATGTAAAAAAATTGCAGTTATCCTGGCTGTTTTTTCGGCCATGGGTATGGTTGTTCAAGGTCAAGGAAATGGCGATAATATCGCTTTTTCTCAAGGTGGACGCACGCCTTTGCCGGCTTTGGCGCCGGCCGCTTATGAAGGGCATTTCTGGCGTGTCGATGCGGAAAATGATGCCTCTCTGCCTCGCAATTTCCGTACGTGTCAGTCACCTTTTCATGCGGTAGAACATAAATATGCATCGGAAGTTGATCCGTCGTATATTCCGTCGCGAAAAGGACTGGATGATTTGCGTATTTCCGGGTCCAGCCAGTTTTCGGCCCGCCAGTTCGACGCCCTTGTCCATGAGTTGCGGAAGAAGACTAAGGGCCCTATTTACGATGTCGACTTGCGGCAGGAATCGCATGGCTTCTTCGATGGTACGGCTGTCAGCTGGTACGGCCGTCACGATTGGGGCAATATCGGCAAATCTCCGACGGCCGTCTTGGCTGATGAACAGCAGCGCTTGCAGGCCGCTTTGGGAAAGGACGTCATCGTCTACGACCAGGGGAAAGGCGATTTGCCCATTCATCCTCGAGTCATAGCGGTCCGACGCGTCCAGACAGAACAGGAACTGGCCGAAAGCAAGGGCATCCACTACGTCCGCCTGGCTAATACGGATCATCTCTGGCCGACGCCGGGCGAAATCGACGCCTTCCTGGCTTTCGTCCGTACCTTGCCAGCTGACGCCTGGCTCCATTTCCATTGCGAAGCCGGTGCCGGGCGGACGACGGCTTACATGGTTATGTACGACATGATTAAAAATCCCGACCTGCCCTATAAGGACATCGTTTATCGCCAGTACGAAATCGGCGGCAACTACACGCCTCACGACGTGGTCCATCCTAAACAGAGCGATTGGAAAGGACCGTATTATCATGAAAAACACGAAATGGTGTCTTTATTTTATCAGTATGTGCAAGACCAGACGAAACAGGGATGGAGCCAGTCGTGGTCGCAATGGCTGAAGAATAAAAGAATGAGAGTCAATAACAGTTGAAATAAAACTGCCATGAAAGACAATGAACTGTGAATAAATAAACACAAATAAAATTTTTATGCAAAATCACCCTTTGAGTTTTTAAAAATGGTGATTAAAAAATGAAGGGGAAATGGCTTTGTTGAGCCAATTTTTTCGATGATAAAAGAGGGCAGCAAGCATTAAATTTTGACAAGTGCCGAAAAAAGTTGTATAATAATCGCAACAGGTGTGGTGCGGATGCAGGCAACACCTGCGAAAAGAGCAAAAAAACAGTACCTTTTTCAAGGCAGTAAAAGAGAGGAAACTAGGACAACTCGCCAATGAACCCTTGGAAAAAATACGTTTCGGCGCTCGCTAGTAACGGTGTAAGACTTTTTACGAAACTTATTTTTTATTGGAAAAGGGGTAATCCTCATGAAAACAAAAGTATTAGCAGCTCTCGCAGCAACTATGGCTGTTGGCGCAACTTGCGCATTCGCAGCTAACCCGTTCGTCGACGTACCGTCCGACAGCTGGGCTTACAAATCCGTCGTAGAACTCGCTGACGCTGGCATCATCCAGGGTGTCGACGGCCAGTATTTCCAGGGCAACCGTAACATCACTCGTTATGAAGCTGCTGAAATGGTCGCAAAAGCTATGGCTCACATGGACAAAGCTTCTGTCGAACAGCGCGCCCTTATCAACAAACTCGCTGACGAATATGCTGACGAACTCAACAACCTCGGCGTTCGCGTAAGCGCTCTGGAAAACCGCGTTGGCAACGTTAAATTGACCGGTGACGCTCGTGTCCGTTATCGTTATCAGGATGGTTCCAAAGAAAATGATAACTCTTGGGATTACCGTGTTCGCGTTCGTGCTAATTCGCAAGTCAATGATCGCACAAAAGTTGAATTTGGTGTAAGTACTGACAATCATAATTTCGCTGATAACGGTACTGCTAGTAATGCTGAAAACCAGGAAAATAACGGTATCTATGTTGACCGTGCTAATGTTGACTACAACTTCGGTGGCAATAACTGGGATTTGAAAGTTGGCCGTTATAATTATGTTCTCGGCGGCGATCGTGCTTATGGTTACAATTATGGCGATACCTTTGATGGTGCTCAGTTGAAATATGGCAACGATAAGTTTGCTGCTACTGCTGGTTACGGTAAGTTTAAAGAAGGCGATATTGCTGGTATTGCAAAAACTAACGATAACGAAGGTCTTGAAGGTACCAAGACTGGCTATGGCGAATTGGAAGGCTTCTTCGGCGGCGGCCGTGCAGCTGGTTCGGCTCTCGGTGTTTATTACAATGACTTCAGCGCTAATGATGCAACTCGTGGTGGCCAGGCTGATGACCTCTGGGGTGCATATGCTAGCTTGAACCTTGGCAAATGGAATGCTTTAGCAAACTATGAAAACGTAAGTTATGCAAAGGATATCAAGACTGCTAATGGCAACGATGATAGCGCTAACGTTTGGATTGGCAAATTGACTTATGGCAAAGCTGGTTTCGCTACACCGAAATCTTGGGATGCTTGGGTTGAATACATCAATGCTGAAGATGGTGCTTTCGTCGGCGGCTCCACTAATGGTTGGAGATGGGGCAACCACATGGATAACATCGAATCCTGGGGTGTCGGCGCTGACTACACCTTCGCTAAGAATGCTATGTTCCAGGTTATGCAGTCCTTCGGCACGAATACCAAAGACGGCAACGATCCTGATCCGGAAGAACAGACGCGCGCTCAGTTCGTATTCGTATTCTAATCTCTCCCTTTACCGGAAGATTACCAAAGACCACTCAGAAATGGGTGGTCTTTTTTTATATATATTCCTAATCGGCATAATACGTAAAACGTGGCTTGCTTATGCCTTTTATAGGGCTTTTTATCGTGATAAAAACTTACATAATTTTGACAAAAAATTACAAAATAGTGTATAGTGGAAGAGAACTAGTATGGTGTTGTACAGGTATACTAGTGAAAAGAGGTACGAAGAAACAGACCGTCTGAGGCAGTAAAAGAGAGGAAACTAGGACAACTCGCCAATGAACCCTCAGAAAATATGTTTCTATTCCTCGCTTGTAACGGAGTAAGACTTTATAAGGAACTTATTTTTTGAAAAGGGGTAATACTCATGAAAACAAAAGTATTAGCAGCTCTCGCAGCAACCATGGCTGTTGGCGCAACGTGTGCTTTCGCAGCTAACCCGTTCGTCGACGTATCGTCTGACAGCTGGGCTTACAAATCCGTTGTAGAATTGGCTGACGCCGGCATCATCCAGGGCGTTGACGGCCAGTACTTCCAGGGCAACCGTAACATCACTCGTTACGAAGCTGCTGAAATGGTCGCAAAAGCTATGGCTCACATGGACAAAGCTTCTGTCGAACAGCGCGCCCTTATCAACAAACTCGCTGACGAATATGCTGACGAACTCAACAACCTCGGCGTTCGCGTAAGCGCTCTGGAAAACCGCGTTGGCAACGTTAAACTCACTGGTGATGCTCGTATCCGTTACATCCACCAGAGCGAAGGCGATAAAGTAACGAATGAAAAGATTAACTCTACGTATGCTACAAAAGCCAATGGTGAAAAAGTTGTCAACGGTGCTACCAAGAACGATAACTCCTGGTCCTACCGTGTCCGCGTCCGCGCCAATGCTCAGGTCAATGACCGCACGAAAGTTACTTATGGTATTAGCACTAATAGCATAAGCTTTGCTGATAATAGCACGGCTAGCAATAGCGATAATAACAATATCTATACGGACTTGGCCAACGTTGATTACAACTTCGGCGGCAACAACTGGGACCTCCTCGTAGGTCGTTATGAATACGACATGGGCAATGGCCACGGCTATGGCTTCCTCTATGGCGATACCTTCGACGGCGCTCAGTTGCAGTATCACAACGACAAATTTGCTGCCACCGCTGGTTATGGTAAATTTAAAGAAGGCTCGATGGCTACGGATACCGATGGTGTCAAGACCGGCTACGGTGAATTAGATGGCTTCTTCGGCGGTGGCCGTGCAGCTGGTTCGGCAGTTGGTGTTTACTACAACGATTATACTGTTGCTGGTGGCAAGAATCGTACAGGTAGCTTTGATTTTGATGATTCTTGGGGCGCTTATGCTAGTGCTAATTTCGGTAAATGGAATGCCTTGGCTAACTATGAAAAATATAACAATACGGACAGCTCTAAGGACGATCCTGAAGTATGGGTTGGCCGCTTGACCTACGGTGCTGCCAACTTCGCTACGCCGAAATCTTGGGACGCTTGGGTTGAATACCTCAATGCTGACGATGGTTTCGCTGATAATGGCGACTTCATTGGATCCACCTATGGCTGGAGAGAAGGCAGCCTCTTGAACAACGTTAAATCTTGGGGCGTCGGCGTTGACTACACCTTCGCTAAGAACGCTCAGTTCCAGGTAATGCAGTCCTTCGCAACCAGCGCTAAAGACGGCAATGCTGATCCGGGCGAAGAAACACGTGCTCAGTTCGTATTCGTATTCTAATCCTTCCTTTTGCAGG